>Ga0137385_10000950_pt1 | contig 24151 bp, 19 predicted proteins | sample SagtaG_FD_104921 | JGI IMG/M metagenome (GOLD analysis project Ga0137385, IMG submission 104921) | Vadose zone soil microbial communities from Sagehorn Ranch, Mendocino, California, USA - Sage2_R_80_16 metaG | ecosystem: Environmental > Terrestrial > Soil > Vadose zone | place: USA: California... | reverse complement strand
GTTGCTGCAGCGCAAAACGCCGGCATAGAGTTGGCTAAAGCACAGGGCGCAACCGATATTCTGCTTCTGGACCACGACAGCGTGCCCGATAGCAACATGCTGGCACGCCTGCTTCAAGCGCGCCGGCAGCTGTCGCGTCAAGGCATCCGGGTGGGCGCCGTCGGTGCGGTGGCGGTCGACCGTCGAACCGGCAGGCGGGCGCCCGTGGCGAAATCGCGCGAAGGGCGCGCTTCATTTGCCGTTCCTGCGGTTGACGCAGGACCGATCGAAGCCGATTATCTGATCGCCTCGGGAACGCTCATATCGATCGAAACACTTTCGGCGGTGGGCGGGATGAACGAGTCATTTTTCATCGACCAGGTGGATGTCGAATGGTGTTTTCGAGCCGCGGCAAGAGGCTTGAGGTTATTCTGTGAGCCCGCGGCTCTGCTTCATCATGCAATAGGCGAGCGTGTTATCCGCGTCTGGCTTTTCCGGTGGAGGGAGTTGAGCGTGCATGCGCCCATACGTAACTACTTTTTCTTCCGCAACACACTTGCCTTGTTTCGGTCGGGGCTGGTTACCGCACCCTGGAAGAGATACTGGACGCGCGTGCTGGTGCTGTCGTTTATCGCTCAGACCTTGTGCGTAGCGCCCCGCGTAAAACGGTTCGCGGCGATGACGCGTGGGATCCGCGAGGGGCTTCGAGCCGGGGCGGCGGCGCGTTAGCGAATATGCCGCGCAGGTATGCGGCGGCTTAAGAAGAAGTGCATCAGATACAATACTCGGTCGCAATTTGCTGGAATCGTATGGAACACAACAACACCCTGAAAAGCTACGGTGGACTTCGCGAGTTTCTCGCGGCACTGGCCACGCCGCATCTTTGGGCGCTTCTGGCCTGGTACGACATTCGGCAACGTTATAGAAGGTCCGTGCTTGGACCGTTTTGGGTAACGCTTTCCACTGGCGTCATGATCGGCACGATGGGCCTGCTTTGGTCAGTGCTTTTCAAGAGCGACGTGCGCGCTTACCTGCCGTTCTTTGCAGTCGGTAATATCGTCTGGACGTTCTATTCGACACAGATCAATGAAGCCTGCATGGGCTTCACGCAGTTTGAAAACATCATCAAGCAGATTCGCTTCCCCATGGCCGTCTATCTGTTGCGGATCCTGATACGCAATCTGATTATCCTGGGGCACAACTGCGTCATCATTATCGTTGTCCTGGTCTGGCTCGCCCCCCCGTTGACCTGGGTCGCCTGGCTCGCATTGCCTGGACTGCTGCTGGGAAGCGCGGCAATGATGGGTGCCTCGATGATCGTGAGCGTGTTCTGCACGCGCTTTCGCGATATGCCGATGATCGTGCAAAACCTGATGTTGGTGATGTTTTATATAACGCCGATTATCTGGCGTCCTTCGGCGCTCGGTTCGCAGCATCAATGGGTAGCTAGCTATAACCCGTTTGCGCATTTGATCGAGATCGTGCGGGCGCCATTGATCGAGGCAAGGTTTCCTGTCGAGTCGTGGCTATGGTCGCTGGCAACGGCGGCGATCCTCCTTATTTTTGGCGTAATCCTGCAAGGTCGCTTCAAGGACCGCATTGCCTATTGGCTTTGATTAATTGATGACTGAATCTTATATTCGCGCGAAAAACCTCCTGGTCGAATTCCCGATCTACAACGCGTCGCATAGATCGCTGCGGAAATCATTGCTTAGCGCAACGACCGGCGGGCGGGTCGCTTCTGATGCCGGGCGTCGCGTTACTGTGCGTGCCCTCGACGACGTTTCGTTTGAGCTTCGGCCGGGTGACCGCGTCGGACTGGTGGGGCACAACGGTGCCGGCAAGACAACCATGCTGCGGGTTTTGGCAGGCGTGTATCCGCCAGTATCCGGTAGCCTGGTCGTGAAAGGCAGCATCGTGTCCCTAATCGACATGTCTCTCGGAATGGAGCCTGAGGCGACAGGCTATGAGAACATCTTTCTGCGCGGAATCATCATGGGTTTGAGGCCCGCTGAGATCGAGGAGAAGCTCGACGAGATCGCAGCTTTCAGCGAACTCGGCGAAGACTTCCTGAATATGCCCGTGCGTACTTACTCGAGCGGCATGATGTTGCGCCTGGCATTTGCCGTGTCGACCGCGGTCAAGTCGGACATTGTGCTCATGGATGAATGGCTCTCTGTCGGCGATGCGTCTTTCAACGACAAAGCTGCGAAGCGCCTCAATCAGGTTGTTGAGGAGTCGGCCATTCTCGTTTTGGCGTCGCACTCGCCGGACATGGTCAAGCGCATGTGCAACCGGGTATTTTCTTTCGAGCACGGCAAGATCACCGAGATATCGGTATGAACGTATAGCTTGCGTGGACCATCGTCGTCACGCCTGGTGATGGTGCTCGTGAGGATGCCGTGGGCGGTGATGGAATCTCCTTTCCATGCCGTAAGAGGATATCTGCAACTTCTTTGACGAAAGGGCTATCCAGCATGCATCCCTCGGCCATGACCAATGGAAAGCTGTTTTTTGATACCTACGTCGCCCGCCTCGGGGCCGTTACGGTCGTAGAGATCGGTGCGCAGGATGTGAATGGTTCACTTCGGGACGTGTGCCCAACCAGTGCCCGATATATCGGCGTCGATTTTGCAAAGGCACGGGGCGTGGACGTAGTGCTCACGGATCCCTATTCCCTTCCGTTCGACGACGAATCCGTGGATGTCGTTGTCAGCTCGTCTTGCTTCGAGCATTCGGAAATGTTCTGGCTGGTATTCACCGAAGTCCTACGGGTATTGAAGCCTGGCGGCATTTTCTATCTGAACGCGCCGTCGAATGGTGTGTTTCATCGTTTCCCAGTGGACTGTTGGCGGTTTTATCCTGATTCAGGTAAAGCGTTGGTCACTTGGGCTCGGCGCTGCGGCGTCAACGCCGCGCTGATTGAGTCTTACACAACGCCTCAGCAAATGGACGTCTGGAACGATTTCGTTGCGGTGTTCGCGAAAGACGCCGGCCGTATAGGCGAGCACCCGAATCGGATACTTCCGACTCTGCCTGCATTCGACAACGGTTTTATGTATGGCAGCGACGACCTCATCCACGCGGTGGAGGAACCGCAGGACTTGCGCATCGCAAAGGATCTCCAGGCGAAGCTCGATAGGGAGGCGGCGCGCACGGCGCGCATTGCCGATGAACTCGCGGCGGCGATCCGCCGTGCCGAGACGCTCGCCCAGGAACTGTCGACTTCGAAGAGCGAAACTGGCGATGCTAACCAGCAAGTTGCGATGCTCGAGGAGAGGGTCCGGAAAATGGAAGCATCTGCGAGTTGGAAGATAACTGCTCCGCTGCGGGCTTTGACTCGGTCGGTCGGCTAGGATTATTCTGCGCGATTCTGAGCGCCAGATGCGATCGTTGGTTGTTCGCAAGCGGCACGTATATTTGACTTGTCCTGCCTGAAGGATCGGTCAATGTTTCACTGTGGTCCGGCCAGCGGAGAGGGCCGATCAGACGCAAAACGGTGCAGGCCAGGCTGTGGCCGCATCCATCCGTTCTCGGCGAAGAGACCTGCCAGGTAGGTAGTTACGGGCAGGAGGGCCGATATCAGCGGGCTAGCTTCATATAGCGGCCACGCATGCACGACCGCGCAAGGTGTCAAACGCGCTTTCGCTTGCTCGAGAAAGACCCGTGGTGTCCCAAAATACATCTCCAGCGCCGCCAGGACGTTGACCTACCGGGAATTAAGAGCCGCTCGGGACGGTATCTGCATCGCGGCGATTGTCTCCGTGGGGCGCAATCGCAATCGATGCATTCATGCCCTATGCGCTTGACAATAATTGAGAAAGGCGACAGCTCTCGTTCGGCCTGCTCAGCTTCTAGTCAGACGCAAGCCGAAGGGCATCACTCCGACGTGGCACACACGGTCACGTCCATTACCATCCATTACGCGTTGAAATAGTTGGCTATAATATTGTCCTCTGGATGCGTGCCGGATCACGCGCCAGGGTAGCACAGGGCCGCGCGTGCATGAAATTATCGAAACGACGTTTGGAGCTCATCAATGGAGGATCTTTCTCTGCGCACAAATTCCGGGCTTGATATTCTGACTGCGAGCGAGCTGAGTCCGCTTTTTTGGCGCCCTGCTCGCGTCGGGCTGGTGAGCGCCTGGTGGGAACACGTCCCGTTTGGGCAGTGGCTGGTAGCCGCTATTCGACCGCGCACGCTCGTCGAGCTGGGTACGCACAATGGCGTTTCATACGGCGCATTTTGCGAAGCCGTAGTACGCGAAGGTCTTGATACTCAATGTAGTGCGATCGACACCTGGCAGGGCGACGAACATGCCGGGCACTATGCTGAGAGCGTCTTTTCGGAGCTCAAGGTTTTTCACGACGCGCATTACGGCTCGTTCTCAACGATGATTCGCTCGACGTTCGATGGAGCGATCGAGTACTTTGCCGACGGTTCTATCGACCTTCTCCACATCGACGGACTGCATTCATATGAAGCAGTCCATCACGATTTCGAGTCCTGGTTTCCGAAGCTCTCTGATAGGGCTGTGGTTTTGTTTCACGACACGAATGTCCGCACAGGTGATTTTGGGGTGTGGAGACTGTGGGGTGAACTCCAGGAGCGCTTTCCAAGCTTTTCGTTTGTCCACGGTAACGGCCTTGGCGTGCTGGCTGTGGGTGAGTCGGTCCCATCAGTCGTGAAGGAGTTGTGTTCCATCAGCGAATTGACCAGGCTAAATGCGATTAGGGAGCGTTTTGCATTGATCGGGGAGCGATGGAACATGGAGTACCGCGACGCCGTGCGCGTTGCGGAGCTTGGCAAGCGCGAACACGCCAATGCTGTACTCGGCAGCGAAATTGCGAGCCTCAAGGATCAGCTTACACACCGGGTGGAGCATGGGGCGCAACTGGAGCAGGCGCTGGAAGGCGTAAAGGCATCGCATCGTGAACGAGACAGTATGCTTCAGGCGAAAGAGGCTGAGTTGGCATTACTGCGCGCGCAGCTTGCGGATGCCGAACGCACGAGACTCACGCTGCATACCGCGGTCCAGCAACAAAGAGACCGGGGAGACTCCTTAGCGGCACGCATCGACGAATTAAAAGCGTGGGGAAAAGATCTGATGGCGAGCAACGATGTCATCCGTGCAGAACTCGTGGATATGCGGCGAGCCCCAGAAAAAAATGAGCTTCACCAGATTCGTCAGGAAATGTCGGTGTGGCGCAAAGAACATGAAGCATTGCAGGTAAATGTTTCCGTGCTCGAGGAACAACTGCGTAGCAGTGGAAAGAGCCGGAGCTAATGCCCGACAAAGCTATGGTTGGCGGTTTGTTGCTCGATTCATCCGCGACATTCCGCCTCGAATTCGGAGTTCGCGGCTTACTCGCCCTCTTAATATCAACGGCTAGAACATAACGATGCGTAGGCTTTGTGTATTCTCGTTTTACGACAATCAAGGGATCGTCGACGACTATGTGGTGTACTTCCTCAATGAGCTCGGAAAGCATGTTGAGAAGACCATTTTTTATTCCAATGGGCCATTGTCGCGCGACTCAGAAATCGCATTGCGCGATGTCGTAGACGAAGTGATTCTGCGGCCCAACGTCGGCTACGACGTGCTCGCTTACAAGGAGGGGCTGCAAAAGATAAATTTTGACCGGCTTGGGCTTTATGACGAAGTCCTGATGGTCAACCATACTTGCTATGGTCCGCTTTACCCCTTCTCGGAATTGTTCAACGAGATGGAGGCGCGCACGTGCGACTTCTGGGGCATCACCGCTCACATGGCGATGACGCCGAATCCGCTGACCGGCACGGGCACTCTTCCTTATCATCTCAACGCCAATTTCATCGCCGTTCGGCGGGACATGCTCCAGTCCAAGACGTTTCGGCAGTACTGGGAGGAGCTGGGGCCACGCGATACGTACGAAGAGGCGATTCTCAGTCACGAGGCGCGTTTCACCGAGTACTTTACCAACCTCGGATATAAATGCGAAACCTACATTGATTCGAAGAAGTACGGGACGCACTACCCCGCTATCCTCGATGTCGACGAAACGCTTATTGATCGAAGCCCGATCATCAAGCGTCGTGCGTTCTTTCACGATCCACGTTTTCTCGAACGTTACGCTGCGGATTTGCCACGCGCGTTGCGCGTATTGGAAAAGACGTCGGACTATGACCGCAGCCTGATCTGGCGCAATATTACGCGCTCGGCTGAATTGCGAACGCTCAACACGAATGCCGCGCTTACCAGCGTGATTCCAGATGTTCGGCTCAAACAGAGCGAGCCTGTGCCCGACTACGGTCGTCTGGCCGTGTGCGTGCATGTCTACTATACCGAGATGCTTGATGAAATTCTCGAGCTAACCGACACAATTCCGGGCAAGTTCGATTTCATTGCCACGACGGAAACGGTCGCCAAGAAAGCTATCATCGAGCAAACGGTTTCCGGTCGCGCGAACGTCGGAAATGTGATTGTCCGCATCGTTGAACAAAACCGTGGACGGGACATGTCGGCGCTGTTCGTTTCTTGCCGCGATCTTTTCCTGGACGGTCCCTATGATCTCGTATGCCGGTTGCATACCAAAAAATCACCACAGGTTGCTGCTGGCCGAGGCAATCTATTCAAGCGGCACATGTTCGAGAACCTGCTTAACAGCCCGGGTTTCACTACGAACGTGCTAGACATGTTCCACGATAATCCGTGGATTGGCGTCGCTGTGCCGCCGGTTGTGCAAATCTCCTACTGGACCTTGGGGCACGCGTGGTTTGTCAATCGAAGCAGGGCGGAAGAAGTCGCCAAGCTGCTCGATATAAAAGTGCCGTTCGACCCGGACACTCCGATCGCGGCTTACGGGACGATGTTCTGGTTCCGCCCGAAGGCGCTTCGAAAATTGTTCGCGCACGAATGGAAGTGGAGTGACTTCAACGCCGAACCAAATCATGTGGATGGCGGTCTCGCGCACGTGCTGGAGCGCATGATCTGCTACGCGGCGCAGGACGCGCGCTATACGACGCAGCAAATCGTGAGTTCGCACCTTGCGGGTTGGAATTACGGGGTGCTCGAGTACAAGCTCCAAAAGCTGGCGGCGGCTTTACCTAACTCGGACTTCAGCTATCAATGCCATATGCTCGAGGAATGGAGAAAGGCCGGATATCCGATGCAACATTCGCCGTCACGAGTCGATCCGGACGAGCCGTCGACGACATCCGTGCGGCGCGCCTGGGGCGATTTGCTACTGGCGACAAAAGAATCGCTTCTGTTCCGCTCACCAGCCGCGTTTAAGGCCTTTCGTCCGGTCTACCGCTTGTTCGTACGCCGTAGGTCGGGCGCGGACAGGCGCAGCGACATCTGAGTTGAAGCGAATCAAGATACCGAAAAAAGCATTGAGGGAAACACTATGACACGAACCTGTTTGGTAACGGGAGGCGCCGGCTTCATTGGCTGCGCAATCTCTTCATTGCTAGTGCGCGAATTCGATCGTGTTGTCGCACTCGACAACATGCATCCGCAGATCCATCAGACGTCAGATCGTCCGGCGCTGCTTGATTCAAAAGTAGAGCTGGTGGTGGGCGATGTCACCCTCAAGGAAACGTGGGATGCACTGCTACCGACTGTCCAGCCCGATGTCGTGATCCATCTGGCAGCTGAAACGGGCACAGGACAATCCCTCACCGAGGGAACGAGACATGCGTCCGTCAACGTTGTTGGGACAACGCAAATGCTTGATGCTTTCGTGAGGCACGAGGCGTTGCCGAAACGAATTGTGTTGACTTCAAGCCGTGCAGTGTACGGCGAAGGTGCCTGGCAAGACGGCGCCGGGAACGTCAGCTATCCGGGTCAACGGTCGCGCAGCCAGTTGGAAAAGGGGGTTTGGGACTTCCCGGGACTGAAGTGCCTGCCATTCGAGGCAACGCGGACCGAGCCACGTCCTACGAGCATATATGGCGCAACCAAGCTGACACAGGAAATGGTGTTGTCCGCATGGGCGCTTTCGTTCGGAACAGAAGTGGGGCTCTTACGTCTGCAAAACGTCTACGGCCCGGGACAGTCGCTTAGCAATCCGTACACCGGCATTGTTTCCCTCTTTGCCCGGCTGGCACGTGCAGGGCAGACCATTCCCCTTTACGAAGACGGCGAGATTGTTCGCGACTTCGTCTTTATCGACGATGTGGCCGACGCCGTCTTTCGCATCGCAACAATCGAAACGATCATTCCCGGCGCCATTTACGACGTGGGTTCTGGCGAAGCAACCACTATCCGTCAACTTGCCGCTTTGATCAGTCAGATTTACGGGGCGCCGACGCCCAAAGTCAACGGCGCGTTCCGCAATGGCGACGTACGGGCCGCTTCATGCGATATCAGCCGTACTCGCGAGCAACTCGGATGGCAGCCAAACTGGAGCGTGGAGCGAGGCGTCAAGACGCTTTGTTCCTGGATTGACGATAGCGGCGTCTGCTAATTAGCACGGGCCCATATCCGGATGAAATATCGACTCCAGTACCTGAGAGCCGCTGCGGCGTTGCTGGTTGTGATCTGGCATGCGAGTTATCACCTTTGGGCAACCCGAGGCGATAGCTCCTTGTTGTCAAAAACGCCCGCTTTATCGGGGACACTCGGCGTCACGCTGTTCTTCGTTATTTCCGGTTACCTGATGGCGACGCTGGCGGTCAGAAACACGGCGTCGCAGTTCATGCTACATCGGGTTATACGGATCTATCCGATCTACTGGATCGTTGTTTTCGCATTCTTCTGTATTAGCACGGCGCTGGGGTTCGGGTTCACATTCGATACTCCGTCGCTGGCCTTGATGCCGGGCGATGGGCGTGTGTATCCATTAGGCGTGGAGTGGACGCTTCCATTTGAGCTTTCGTTTTATCTCGTAGTTTTTTTGGTTATTCTGGTTCGCGCTACGCGTTTCCTGCCCGCGATTGCCGTAGTCTGGGCTGCGGCTATCGTGGTGTTGCTGCAGGCCGCGCCCGGTCTTCAGCAAGGCCAGTTTCCTCGTCTGTCTCATCTGCTGGTGTCCCAGTGGACGCTGCCGTTCGCGCTCGGCCTGCTCATTCCGTTAGCTGTCCAGCGCGGGATTGTGGCGTCCTATTTGTGGATATTGGGTCTTGTACTTGTCGCACTGGCTTTTCTGTTTCCGGCCTCCGCGGTCTACGCGATACCCGCTGCCTGCGTATTCTTTGTTCACTGGGCTGTCATTCCGCGGCCGAAAGAGAGTGACCTTAGGAGTGAGATCAAGTCCCTGACTCGACTTGGTGACTGGAGCTACGCGCTCTATTTGTGCCATGTGCCAATCATGCTCTGGATGTTTCGCCTCGCTCCTGCATCCTGGTCGGGCGTACTGCTATGGTGCGCGAGCGTCGTACTCGCCTTGATCGCGGCAGCGGGTTTTGGCACGATCGACCTCGCGATGTACCGCCGCCTCAAAGCATGGGTCGATAAATCTTCAAAAGTGGGCCCGATCGAAAAAGCGGGTGCCTTGTTTGCGGCATTGTTTTTAATGTACGGTGGATATGCAGAAGCTGAAGCGTGGCGCGATGCTCGACTCTCTGTCTATGCAAACAAGATAGGGCAGCAGATAGCGTCGTCGCATCCTTCCACCCCAATCGAGGTTGATAATGCAGCGCTACTCGCTCACCTGCAGCGTGACCCGGAACTCGACGGATTTGCCGATGAACTGTCGTGTTCAACTGATGGTTCGATTCAGATTCGAGGCTGGGCCGCCGATCGCTCGAGTGGCTCCCAGGGGCTTGCCGTTCTAGTTTTTAACGATGGCGCGTATTGGGGGAGTGGGATACCGAGGCTACGGCGCCCCGATGTTGTCAAAGCATTGCACTTGAATCACTTCGGCGAGACCCCTGGTTTCGTGGTTGAGGTCGGTATGCGTGAATGTGGGTCCTCTTGCTCGCAGCCTTCTTTTATTGTTGTAAAAGGAAACCGCTACGCGCCGTTGCGCGCCAACTCGCAGATAGGGATGTGCCTGGCCGCGAAGAGATAGTGTTTTACAAGAGGCCTATCCGCGGAATCATCGCGGCGGCCTCTTCGGCTCCAGAAAACGTGCGCACCACCGTAGCGCATTTAACCCAACGCGCTGACCGCGGAACCACCACCGGTTAAAGCGCATGCATTAGTTATCGACTTATCTGCAGCGCCTGGCGGTTGGGATTTCAGGGGCTTTTCCCCTTAGTGAAACTGGTAGTCAGTCAATTTTGGGGTGCATTGCCGATTGCGTTCCTGAACCGCCTGGCAAAATGCCGCGTGGCTTACGGCACCTGCTCTGCTTAGGAGCAGTCAGACCTTTCTTGGGAATACGCTCCTGCGTATTGCCCTGAGAGGTGCGGTCACCCGCCAAGACGTTGAGTTAAGAATGCGCGCCGTTGCTTCGGCAGAATTCGACAAGCTGGCTTGTTGCGTAGCGATGGTCTGCTCGAGTGACTGAATGGTTTGCTCGAGTGACCGAATGGTTTCCTTCTGTGAAGAATTCTCGCTGGAGAGATGCTCAATCTGAGCACGCGTACTTTCCGCTTCAAGTAGCGCGTTGTCCAACTCTCCGATGCGACACGTACAATTTGCAAGCGTGTTGTCTAGCTCCTCAATCCGATGATTGCGGTTTGCAAGCGCGTTGTCCAATTCCCAGACCCGTTGGTTGCGGCCTGCAAGTGTATTGTCTAACTCCCCGATCCGAGCGCTAGAATCGCCAAGCATGACATGGAGTTGCTGGACTTGCTGTTCAACGCGCCATTCGTGGCGCAGCAAAGGGGCTACGTCTTCGAGATATCTTTGCGCGTTCTCAATTGACGCCACGAGTTCCGAAGTATGTTGGCCGTCTCCGACACGAGAGGCGATTTCCAGCGCGGCAAAGAGATCCTTAAGTTGACGTGGAGCCGATCGGACTAGATTTAGGTCTTGTGATGAGAATCGCGTGTGTCGTAGTTGGTTATCGAGAAATTCTCTTTCAAACTCGGCCACAGCTTGTTCATTGAGTGAAAGTTCCAACTGCGATGCGATGCCAGTAAGCACCTTGCCTGGAGAGTCCATCAGGTTGTCGTAGTCAACAATCGCGCGCCTGCTGTGTTCGGTCATTACAAGTGCCGGCACCACGTGCGCAAGCCACAGCAAATATGATTTTTCCTCCGGAAACTCGTTGCGCCTGGCCAGCGATTGCGCAACGCTGATGGGGTTTCTGATAGCAACAACATACACGACACGCACATCAAGGCAAGCAAATACCGGTTGCCAAAACGGCAACAAGCGTGCAATGCGCGGATCTTTGAGTACAAAAGTTTTTGCCGCACACTTCTCGCGCAATATAGCTATGGCTTTCGTTTGTAATTGATCGAGTCGCCGTGGGTCGATGGCATTCAGTTCGATCGAGGCCATAGCATGCCAATCCGTCCCCGCGGCAGCCATCGCCTCGATATTGATTGCGTTGACATCCAGATCTTCGAAGAAGCCCTTGTCGTTCACCCCTGGTACCGCGGGCATCAGGCGCGACCCAAAATTGCCGCCCATTGTCCCCATCGCTCGGGTGATGGCGCTGGTACCGCTCCGATGCATGCCAAGCACAACGATAAGCGTGGCCTCGTGCGCTTGTTGAGAATTAACCGTTTTTTCCATGTAGTTCAGTGATGTCGTGACAAGCATGCCGCTCTAAAAAATCCATAATTGTTTGAACGCATTCGTCGACGCTCAATGCTTGAGTGTCGAGCGATATATCCGGGTTGACGGGCCTGTCATACGGGGCCGCGACGCCGGTAAAGTTCGGTATGTCACCATGGCGCGCCCGTTTGTATAGCCCTTTCGGGTCACGCGCTTCGCATACCTCAAGCGGAGCGTCGATTAAGATTTCCGTGAAACGCTTTCCGACAATTGCGCGAGCCGCATCTCGATGCTTTTGCTCCGGCGAAATCGTCGCGACGATAGTCACGAATCCTTGTTGCAGGAACAGATTTGCGACGTGGGCGATTCTGCGCAGATTCTCCGTTCGCTCGGCTTCGCTGTATCCGAGGTCCGCGTTCAAGCCCGTGCGTAGTTCGTCTCCGTCCAGAACAATGGCAGGAACGTTTCGTTTGCGCAGTTTAGTGTTCAGTGCGCGAGCTATTGTAGATTTGCCTGCTCCGGAGAGACCGGTGAACCAAAGTATGTGACCGCCGGAGAAGTCTGTCACCACGACGTAAGCGCCTTCATAGAAAGGTCGGTGCGAGGAACACCGGCGACCGATTCCCTAGTTTAGCGTGTGCCGAAGAGCGCATAGGGCGATTGTAAGATTTCATAATAAACTCGCGCATTGTAACTTTTGTTCGCAAGTTTTCCGGCACGTGGTCAACGAAGGGCCATGTCAGGAAGGGAATCGCCTGATCCACGAGGGTCGCGAGGAGCGATGCGATCACCCCGCGCTTTGGCATCGTTGCCAGTAACAAAACGCAAACCGAGTTGCCGAAATCTGTACTTTTGAGCAAACTCCCACCTTGTTGCGGCCACATAACGTAAAAGTGTCGTCCATAAGACACGCAGTTTTATTCCCATGAATGCTACAACCGCGCCGCGTTCCGAAATCGACGGTTTGTCCGTCTCCGTTGTTGTTTATCGGCCGGACCCTGCCCAATTGGCAAGCACGCTTGCCAGCCTCGGCGCCGCGTGCGAGACATTGCGCACCCAGAGGCCTGGCCTGCCGATTGAGCTCTACCTGGTCGACAATGGCGATTTGCCGGACATTCGTGTTGCGCTCGACGAATTGAGCGCTCAAGGCGTCACCTGCACGATCCTGACCGGTCACGGCAACGTTGGCTATGGCCGAGGCCACAATCTGGCGATCGAGCGAGCATCGGGCCGTTATCACCTGGTCCTGAACCCGGACATCGACCTTGATCGTGATGCACTGGTCGAGGCGCTCGACTTTTTCGACGCCCATCCGAATGTCGGCTTGTTGACGCCGTGGATCGGTGACGAACAGGGGCGCCAGCAGTACCTATGTCGTCGTTATCCGACGCTGCTGGATCTATTGGTGCGCGGCTTCCTGCCGGCCGGCTTACGTCAGCTGTTTGGCCGCCGTCTCGCACGTTATGAAATGCGCGATCTGATCAACGAGCAGGACATCGTATGGGACCCGCCGATCGTCAGTGGTTGTTTCATGTTATTTAGAGCGAGCGTGCTCAAAAAACTTGCAGGCTTCGATGCCCGCTATTTCCTGTATTTCGAAGACTACGACCTGAGCCTGCGAGCCCACGACGTCACCCGCGTCGTCTACACACCCGCAGTCCGCGTGCTGCACCACGGCGGCGGTGCGGCGCGCAAAGGCTCGGCGCACATCCGAATGTTTGCAGCCTCGGCGTACAAGTTCTTTAGCCGCTTCGGTTGGAAGTGGCTATGAGCCGGATCCTCGTAACCGGTGCGAACGGCTTCGTCGGACGGGCACTATGCCAGACCTTGGTCGAGGACGGTCACAGCGTCACGGGCTTGGTGCGGCAAGCGGGTGGCTGCGTGAGCGGCGTGGATGAGTGGGTCGATGCCACCAAGGATTTCGCCGGTCTTGCAAGTGCGTGGCCTGAAGGGCTGACTCCCGACGCTGTCGTACATCTCGCGGCACGCGTCCACGTCATGCGCGACAACGCCGCCGACCCCGACGCGGCGTTTCGCGCGACCAACGTCGACGGCGCTTTACGCGTCGCGCAGGCCGCACGACGCCATGGCGTGCGGCGCTTCGTATTCGTGAGCAGCGTCAAGGCGCTGGCTGAAGGCGACGCCGGCCGTCCGTTGCGTGAAGACGACCCGCCGGCGCCGCAGGACGCCTATGGCCGCTCCAAGCTTGCCGCCGAACAGGCACTGACGCGCTACGGCGAGGAAACGGGCCTCGACGTGGTGATCGTGCGTCCGCCGCTGGTTTATGGACCTCAGGTGCGTGCCAATTTTCTGCGCCTGATGGACGCAATCTGGAAAGGCGTGCCTTTGCCGCTGGGCGCGATAAGCGCACGGCGCAGTCTCGTCTATGTCGACAACCTGGCTGATGCGTTGATGCACTGTGCAACTAATCCGCGCGCCACGCGCCAATGCTTCCACGTTGCGGACAGCGACGCGCCGACGGTCGCCGAACTGGCGCGCTCGCTCGGCCAGCATTTGCATAAGCCCGCGCGGTTGCTGCCGGTGCCTGCCGGCTGGCTGCGACTCGCGGGCCGCTTGACCGGGCGCACGGCGCAAGTCGACCGGCTGGTGGGAGCCCTTCAGCTCGACACCGCCCGGATTCGCACAGCGCTGGATTGGCAGCCGCCGTATTTCATCGACGAAGGGCTGGCCGCGACCGCGCGCTGGTATCGATCCACGCACTGAGGCGCGCATGTTGACGTACGTTTCCGCGTTCCCGATCTGGGTGTCCGTGACGTTGATCGCGCTGGGCTCCGCTTGCGCATGCGCCGCCATCCTGTGGGCGCTGCTCAAAACCGGCATGGCCTGGCGCCTCGCCACCGATCTGCCCAACGACCGCTCGTTGCATGTCGCGCCGACCCCTCGCGTCGGTGGCTGGGGCATTGTCCCGGTGGGCGTGGTGGCAACTCTGGTCCTGGCGCCGAGCCTTTGGTGCGCCGCACTGGGCGCCGCCTTTCTGGCGGCGGTTTCGCAACTCGACGACCGACGTGGCTTGCCGGCGCGCGTCAGATTCGCCGCACATACGGTCGCCGTGGTCGGACTGGTCGCCTTGTTTCCTGCTGACGCGCCTTGGTGGTTCCTGGCAATTCTTGCTTTTTTGATGTTATGGCTGGTCAATCTTTACAATTTTATGGACGGCGCGGACGGTCTTGCAGGCGGCATGGCGCTGTTCGGTTTCGCTGGCTACGCGGCGGCGGCGTTGCTCAGCGACCATCCTCTGCCGCAACTGGCGTGGTCGGCCACAGCGCTTGCAGGCGCGGCGCTCGGATTTTTGCTGTTCAATTTCCACCCGGCCCGTATATTTCTCGGTGACGCCGGTTCTATCTCCCTGGGCTTTCTGGCCGGTGCGCTCGGCTATTGGGGCTGGCGCGCCGGCGTCTGGCCCGTGTGGTTCCCCGTCATGGTATTCGCGCCGTTCATCGCCGATGCGTCGATCACATTGGCGCGACGGCTGCTTCGTGGTGAAAAATTTTGGCAAGCTCACCGCGAGCACTACTATCAACGTATGGTGCGTTCCGGCATCGGACACGCCCGGACAGCTTTGGCGTGGTATGTCCTAATGGTAGCTGGCATAATGCTTGCTGTTTGTGCGCTGGGCGGCTCGGCCATTTTCCAGTGGTGCGTGCTTGCCGGTTGGATCGTCGTTCTCTGTGTGGCAGGCGCGGTAGTCGATCTGCGCTGGCGTCGGTTTCAATCAACACTGTCCGATAACTGAGGTAGACGCTGATGCTAAGAACCAAGGCCACCTGGCTGTCTTTCAGCGCTTTCCTTTTCGACTTATGCGCGGTGGCCGGCTCCTGGTTGGTCGCGTACATCATCCGCTTCAACGGCACGGTTCCCGAAGACTTTCGGGTCGGCGCCTTGCACTCTCTCCTTTGGGTCCTGCCGGTTTACGGCGTCATGTTCCGCATCTTCGGCCTGTATCGCGGCATGTGGGTTTTCGCGAGCTTGCCGGATCTCGTACGCATCTCAAAAGCGGTAGCCACCGGCGCGCTGGTCGCCATGGTCGTTTCAGTGATGGTCCAGCCAGTGCCGATCGTGCCGCGTTCAGTGCTGGTCGTGTCGCCGCTATTTCTGTTCCTCGCAATGGGAGGAGCACGCGCGCTGTATCGGGCTACCAAAGAGTTCTATTTGTACGGTGGACTCGTTGGCCAGGGCAAGCCGGTAGTGGTGCTCGGCGCCGGCAATGCAGGCGCCAATCTCGCGCGCGAGCTGTCGCGCTCGAGCGAATGGCGTCTCGTCGGCCTGCTCGACGACGACGTTTCGAAGCATGGGCGTGAAATCTACGGGTACAAGGTGCTCGGTTCCATCAGCGAATTGCCGCACATGGCCGAGGAACTGAAAACGGAATACGCCATCATCGCCATTCCGTCCGCCTCGGTGGATGTTCAGCGTCGTGTCGCGACACTCTGTGTGCGCGCCGGTGTGCGCGCGCTTGTGCTCCCGGCGCTGACGGATGTCACGCAAGGCCAGGCGTTTCTGTCGCGCGTGCGTCAGATCGATCTCGAAGATTTGCTGGGCCGCGATCCGGTCCACATCGATACGCCGCATGTCGAGGCACTCCTGCGTGACAGGATTGTCATGGTCACGGGCGCGGGCGGATCGATCGGCTCGGAATTATGCCGCCAGATCCTGCGTTTTCAGCCGGCGCAACTCATTGCCTATGACCTCTCCGAGTTCGCGATCTATCGACTCACCGAGGAGTTGCACGACCGCTTCCCCGGCCTGTCCGTGATTCCGGTGATTGGCGATGCGAAAGACTCGTTGCTGCTCGATCAGGTCATGTCGCGTCACACGCCGCACATCGTATTTCATGCGGCCGCATACAAACACGTGCCGCTGATGGAAGAGCAGAACGCGTGGCAGGCCGTTCGCAACAACGTGCTGGGTACCTATCGGGTGGGGCGCGCTGCGATTCGGCACGACGTGAAGCATTTCGTGTTGATTTCGACCGACAAGGCCGTCAACCCGACCAACGTGATGGGCGCAAGCAAGCGGCTGGCGGAAATGGCTTGCCAGGCCTTGCAGCAGACGAGTTCGCGTACCCAGTTCGAAACCGTTCGGTTCGGAAACGTGCTCGGCAGCGCCGGCAGTGTGATTCCGAAATTCCAGCAGCAGATCGCGAAGGGCGGCCCGGTCACGGTCACGCATCCGGAGATCACGCGCTTCTTCATGACCATTCCCGAAGCATCGCAACTCGTGTTGCAGGCATCGAGCATGGGGCACGGCGGCGAGATATTCATTCTCGACATGGGCGAACCGGTGAAGATTGTCGACCTGGCTCGCGACCTGATCCGCTTGTACGGCTTTACCGAGGAGCAGATCAGAATCGTTTTTACCGGTTTGCGTCCTGGCGAAAAGCTCTATGAAGAACTGCTGGCTTGCGACGAAACGACGACACGTACACCGCATCCCAAACTGCGGATCGCGCGTGCGCGCGAAGTGTCGGACGATCTATTGGACAAATTGTTGCCGTGGCTGATGCAGCATCGCGTGTTGAGCGACGACGAAGTCCGTCGTGATCTACGGCGTTGGGTGCCGGAATATCAGCCGGCCGCCGCGCCCGCATTGCGCAGCGTTGAGGTGGCCACGCGGGCCTCGTAGAACCGAAGCGGTGCGAAAGCCTAACCAACATGAAAAAGCGCCCGTGGGCGCTTTTTCATTTACCGCTTCCCCTTCCTCACCACCATCCACCTCGGCGACTTGAAGCGCACGATGCTCACGTAAAGCCACACATAAGTCGCCGCGAACACCATCACAAAGCCGAACAGATGCAGCGTATGCCGCCAGAACAACGTCGCCGGCACGACCGCGATCAGACATAGCAGCCACAGATAGGGCGACGTCAGCGAATTACGCCGCGTCAACTCCCGAGCGGTGCGCGCGCCGACCGCCCATCGCATCAGCCGCTTGTACACCAGCATATGCAGATGCACGCCATCGGGAATCCCCGGCGACATCCCGCGAATGAATTTCTTCCGGTAGATCGAGAAGCAGGTCTCGAAGATCGGGTACATGAAGAGCAGCACCGGATACCACGCCGACACGTCGCGATTGCGCATCACCAGCATGATCGACAACTCGGCCAGCATGAAGCCGATGAAATACGCGCCGCCGTCGCCGAGAAAGATAAGCCCCGCCGGAAAATTCCAGATGAAGAAGCCGAGCACCGCGCCCATCATCATGAACGACGCCGATAGCACGATCGGATCGTGCACCTGGAACGCCACGTAGGCGAGCGAGGCGAACATCATGAAGGCGACCATCGACGCGAGGCCGTTGAAGCCGTCGATGATATTGATCGCATTGGCGAGCGCCGCGACGGCGAGCACGGTGACCGCGCACGAAATCACCGCATACGAAAGCAGAAAATCGAGCGGCGGCACGCTGATCCGCGTGACCGCGATATTCAGCACGAAATAGGCGAGGGCGGCCGCCGCCATCGTGCAGACGAGGCGCGCGAGCGGCGACACACGCTTGGTCAGATCCTCGATGAGCCCCGAGCCGAACGCCGGCATGCCGCACGCAACCAGCCCGAGAATGCCGCCCGACACGGCCGGATACGCGTGATGCAACTGCACGGCGGACACGATCAGCCCCAGCAGAATCCCGGTCCCGCCGATGCGCGGCACCGGCCGCACATGGAATTTCTGCACGCCGGCCAGATCGGTGTCGGTGGAGAATTTTTCATGCAGATGCGCATAGCGCACGATCAACAGCGTGATCAGCAGTGAAACGAGAAAGCCGAGCGCGAAACTAAGCATGAAGGTGGGCCTGAGCGAAGACGCCGAATTATACAAACGAAATGCAGGCCGTCCTGAAAAGCGCCGCCCCGCGGAATCCTCGCCGAATCCCAGATAGTGAGGTGCGAGCTACCCGCAAACGCCCGCCAGTCATGGATTCCACCTATTTAGCGGACGCTCGCGAGCGTCGTTAACCTGGATGCGGCGACGTGTAAGTCACGCGCAAAAAGAAGGCGCCGTGCGTGCCAACCTGTTTTCGCCGCCGATCGGCAAGACGTTCCGGAGACCCAATGCTAAATAACATCACAATTCGTGGCGGCCTGACGCTGGTGATCAGCGTATTCGTCGTGTTCCTGCTGACGGTGATCGGCGTCGGCTACGGCGCGCTCAAGCTCGCCAACAGCAGCCTCGACGACACGCAACGCAGCGCCGTCGCGCTGTCGCATCTGAAGGCGAGCTCCGAGAAGCTCCTGCAAGTGCAACTCGCGCTGGGTTCGTATCAGACGCTCTTTAGCGTCGGCAAGCAGACCGACGATCTGTTGCCGGCCGCGCACAAGGTGCTGGTCGAATCGAACAAGGATTTTCGCAACTACATGGCCGGCCCGTTCACGAACGAGGAAGAGAAGAAGCTCGCGCAAAGCGTCGAGCAGGCTCGCGCCGCGCTGGTCGATAAGGCGATCGAGCCCGAGTTCAAGGCGCTTACCGACTTCGACTTCAATACCTTCCGCAACATTCAGGGCGAAACAGCCAACGGTTTTTACGCGACCTATTCGAAGGCCATCGACGCGCTCGAGCGTTCGCAGACCGGCAACCAGCACCGGCAAGCCGCGACCGCCGAGCAGCGCTTCGAAATGGCGACGCTGCTGTTCGTTGCGATCGGCGTCATCGCGATCGTGATCGGCGTGGCGGCGCGGATCGGTTTGTCGGCGGCGCTCATCAAGCCGGTCAACGCGACCGTCAAGCACTTCGAGCGAATCGCCGCCGGCGATCTGACGGGTGCCATCACGAGCAAATCGCGCAACGAGATGGGCCAGTTGTTGAGCGCGTTGACGAAGATGCGTGACGGCCTCGTGGAAACGGTGGCCAAGGTGCGCGGCAGCACGACGGCGATCACCCAGGGCGCGAACGAAATCGCTTCGGGCAACGCGGATCTGTCGTCGCGCACCGAGCAGCAGGCGGCCGCGCTTCAACAAACGGCGGCGAGCATGGAGCAGCTCTCGGCCACGGTGAAGCAGAACGCGGACAACGCAAAGCAGGCGAATCGCCTCGCGCAAGGCGCGCTCGATACGGTGACGCGCGGCGGCGCGGTGGTGTCGCGCGTTACCGAGACCATGGACGGCATCACCGAATCGTCGCGCAAGGTGGCCGAGATCATCGGCATGATCGAGGGCATTGCTTTTCAGACCAACATTCTCGCGCTGAACGCGGCGGTGGAAGCGGCGCGGGCGGGCGAGCAGGGGCGCGGCTTCGCGGTGGTGGCGTCGGAAGTGCGCAGCCTCGCGCAGCGCTCCGGCGCGGCGGCCAAGGAGATCAAGGAGCTGATCGGCGAATCGGCTGCGAAGGTGCGGGAGGGCGCGTCGCTCGTGTCCGACGCGCAGAAGACGATTCAGGAAGCGCTCGGCGCGGTCCAGCGCGTGACCGGCGTGATGAACGAGATCGAGGCGTCCGCGCACGAGCAGAGCGACGGCATCGAACAGGTCAACAAGGCGGTCTCACAGATCGACGAAGTCACGCAGCACAACGCGGCGCTCGTCGAAGAGGCCGCTGCGGCGGCGAAATCGCTCGAAGAGCATGCGGTGGCGTTGCGCGACGCAGTGGCGGTGTTTCAGGTGGCGGCCTAACGGTTAGCGGCTCTAGCGGCCCTAACGGGCCGCGCTCAATGACTCGTGCCCAGGTAGGCCGCCTTCACCGACGGATCGTCGCGCAACTGCGCCGCCGGCCCGTGCGCCGCGATCCGTCCGTTCTCGAGCACATAGCCATAATCGGCGACATTGAGCGCCGCCGCCGCGAACTGCTCGACCAGCAACATCGTCACGCCCTCGCTCTTCAGGTTCGCGATGATGCGGAACACCTCTTCGACGAGAATCGGCGCGAGTCCCATCGACGGTTCGTCGAGCAGCACCAAGTCCGGATTCAGCATGATCGCGCGTGCCATGGCGAGCATCTGCTGCTCGCCGCCGGAGAGCGTGCCGGCGAGTTGATTGCGCCGTTCCTTCAGTCGCGGAAACAGTTCGATCGCGCGTTCGAGATCGGCGTTCACGTCGCCGCGCGGCCGCGCCCACGTCAGACGTGGGAAGGCGCCGAGCAGCAGATTGTCGGTCACGCTCATCGTGGCGAACACGCGGCGGCCTTCCGGCGAATGCGCGAGTCCGAGCCGTGCGATGCGATGCGAATCCAGCGCGTCGATGCGCTTTGCGTCGGGGCCCATGCCCATTGTGATCTCGCCCGCGCTCGGGCGGATCATGCCGGAGATCGCGCGCATCGTCGTGGTCTTGCCGGCGCCGTTCGAGCCGATCAGCGTGACGACCGATGCCTTCGGCACGTCCATCGAAATGCCGTGCAGCACTTTGACCTTGCCGTAGCCCGCATGCAGATTTCTGATCGATAGCATGATTGTTCCTGTTGGAGCTCAGTGCGGCTTTGAGCAGTCTCAAGCCGCCTGCCCGGCGGCCTCGCCGCCGAGATAAGCCTCGATGACTTTTTCGTTCGACTGAATCTCGGCGGGCTCGCCTTCGGCGATCTTCTGTCCGAAGTCCAGCACCGAGACGCGGTCGCACACGCTCATCACCACATCCATGTGATGCTCGATCAGCACCACGGTAATACCGTGATCGCGCACTTTGCGAATGATCGCGACCAGCTCCTTGATGTCCGGCGCGGTCAGCCCGGCGGCGGGCTCATCGAGCAGCAGCAGTTGCGGATCGAGTGCGAGCGCCCGCGCGATTTCGAGCAGCCGCTGCTTGCCGTACGGCAGGCTGCGCGCTTCTTCGGCGGCGACGTTTTCCAGTCCGACAAAACGCAGCATGCCGAACGCGCGCTCGCGGGCGGCGCGTTCTTCACGCCGGTAGCGTGCGGTCATCAGCCCGACGTCCGCGAGATTCGTCCTGAAGGTGTGATGCAAGCCCACCAGCACATTTTCGAGCGCGGTCATCTCGCCGAACAGTTGCACGTTCTGGAATGTTCGCGCGATGCCCGACAGCGCGATTTGCGCCGACGTGCGCCCCGCGATCGAGCCGCCCCGGTATTCGACCGTACCGGCCGTCGGCACATAGATGCCGGTGAGCACGTTCATCATCGTGCTCTTGCCCGATCCGTTCGGACCGATCAAACCGTGAATCGTGCCGCGCTGCACGCTCAGGTCGACATTGTTGAGCGCCTTCAGGCCGCTGAATTGCATCAGGATGCCGCGCAGTTCCAGGATGTTTTCCCTGCCGACGGCCTTGACCTCCTGAACCGCGTCGCCGCCGATTTCCGCCGGCTTCGTCGTGTCCACCGTCACCGTGCGAACCCGGCCATGCGTGACGATCTTGCGCACGAAGCCGACCACGCCGTCCTGCAGGTAGTACACGACAAGCAGGATCATCAGCCCAAAGATGGTCAGCCGCCAGTCGGCGAGCGTGTCGATGCGATACGAGAAGACCGCGAGTCCCACAGTGCCGAGCACCGGAATCGCGACCTTGCGCGGTGTGGACACCTTGCGCGCGAGCGCGACGCCCGCGCCGATCAACACCACGGCGGCCAGCACCGAGGCGACGGTGCGGAACATGTCGATATCGTCGAGCAGTTTCGGCAGCAGCACGATGATCGCCGAGCCGAGCAGCGCGCCCGCACGGGTCTTGCGCCCGCCCATGATGATCGCGAGCAGGAACAGAATGGTCAGCTCGAAGTTATACGTATTCGGCGAGATGTACTGCTCCGAATACGAATACAGGCAACCGGCCAGCCCCGCAAAACCCGCGCTGATCACGAACGCATAGACCTTATAGCGGTACACGGAAACGCCCATGCAATCCGACGCGATCGGACTGTCACGCAGCGCCTCGAATGCGCGGCCGAGATGCGACTTGAGCACGCGGTGCACGACGATCAGCGAGACCACCAGCAGTGCCGCGACGAGCCAGTAGTACTCGACCTCGTTCATCGGCCGCCCGCCGAACGACGGCTTCGGAATCTTCACGCCCATCGGCCCGTTGGTCAGAAAATCCATCTCGTTGATGAGGATCTGAAGGATCGTGCCGAACGCGAGCGTGACCATCGCGAGATAGGGGCCGGACACACGCAGCACGGGCAGCGCGAGGATTGCGCCGAAGCCGGCGGTGATCAGAATCGCGAGCGGCGCGGTGACGAAGAACGGCATGCCGAGCTTGAAGAACAGCACGCCCGCCGTATAAGCGCCCACGCCGAACAGGCCGGCGTGACCGAGCGACACCTGCCCGGTATAACCGACGACGATGTCGAGACCGAACAGCAGGATCGCGTAGATCATGATGGTCTCGAACAGATGGATGTAGTACGGGTTGCCGGACAACAGCGGGAACACCGCCAGCGCGGCGAGCGCGAGTGCCGACGCAATGAGCTTCTTCAGGTTCACGGCGGTCCTCACACTTTCTTGATCGACGTCTTGCCGAACAGTCCGGCGGGCTTCAACGCGAGCACGATCAGCAGCAGCACGAGCCCCGGCACGTCCTTGTAGCCGGTGGAGATGTAGAAGCCGGTCGTCGTCTCGGCAATGCCGAGAATGACGCCGCCCACCACGATGCCGAGGCCACTCGACAAGCCGCCGATGATCGCCACGGCGAACGCCTTCAGCCCGAGCACCGCGCCCATCGTCGCGCCGGTGAGCGTGAGCGGGGCGATCAGCACGCCGGCAAAGGCCGCGGTCAGCGAGGAAAGCGCATACGAAAACGTGATCACGAGCCCGGTGTTGATGCCCATCAGCGCGGCGGCATCGCGGTCGTTCGCGGTCGCCACCACCGCCTTGCCGAAGATCGTCTTGCGGTTGAAGAACTCGACGGCCAGCATCATCAGGAGCGCGCCGCACACCACCAGCAATTCCATCGGCAGCACGTTGGCGCCGAACACCTTGAGCGGCGCTTCGGGCAGCGGCGACGGAAAGCGCAGATCGTCGCGGCCCCAGACGTTCTCCGCGACGTTCTTGAAGATGATGCCGAGCGCGATGGTCGACATGATCCAGCCGAATTCGGATTTGATCTTGATCGCGGGCCGCACGCCGATCCGTTCGACGAACGCGCCCTGCAGCAGACCGAACAGGCAGACGAGCGGAATCATCAGCCAGTAGTTCACGCCGAGCGAGACCAGCGTGAGGCCCACCAGCGCGCCGAGCATCAACGCATCGCCCTGGCCGAAGTTGAGCGTGCCGGAGGTGGAGAACGTGAGCTGATAGCCGAACGCGATCACGGCGTAGATCATGCCGAGCGCGATGCCGCTATAGACGAGCTGCAGAAGAATGGCCATGGTCGAGCGCCTTGGAGTTCACCGCATATGAGACAAAGCCGCGCCCGCCGTTAGGCGGGTGCGGCCGAAGGACATGGCGCTGCGCTTAGTTCGAGGCCGTGCTCGCCTGCTTGGTGCGTAACTGGCTGCCGCTCTTGCGATCGGTGTCGTACGCGTAGATCACGCGGCCGCCCTTGACTTCGCCCACCACCGGCACGTTCGACGTGATCGCTTCGTGGTCGTCGTGCGTGAACGGCTTGTCGTACACCATCACGACGCCTTCCACCTTCGCGTTGAGGTTTTCGAGCGCGGCGCGCACCTTCGGGCCCTCCGTCGAACC
>Ga0137385_10000946_pt1 | contig 24190 bp, 20 predicted proteins | sample SagtaG_FD_104921 | JGI IMG/M metagenome (GOLD analysis project Ga0137385, IMG submission 104921) | Vadose zone soil microbial communities from Sagehorn Ranch, Mendocino, California, USA - Sage2_R_80_16 metaG | ecosystem: Environmental > Terrestrial > Soil > Vadose zone | place: USA: California... | reverse complement strand
TTGAGCCGCTTTCTTTTGCTTACTTTTCTTTGCGGCCGGCAAAGAAAAGTAAGTGCCGCCCCGCACAGGGGCAACGCTAATAGACCACCAAGAAATCAAGGAAAGGCCAACACCAAAAAGCACCCAAACAAACTGCCGCCGCCAAGGCAAAAAAAATCTACTTCGACTGGAGCATGCCCCGTGATCGACAGAATAACTGCAATGCGCACATTCATCCGAATCGTGGACACCAACAGCTTCACCCGCGCAGCGGAGTCGTTAAACATCCCTCGTGCGACGGCGACCACCATCGTCCAGAATCTGGAAGCCCTGCTCGGCACGGCACTCCTCGCCCGCACGACGCGGCGCCTGAGCGTCACGCCCGAAGGCGCGGCCTACTACGAGCGCTGCGCGCAAATTCTCGCCGACATCGACGACATGGAAGCGAGCATCCGTCACGCAACAGACAATCTGACAGGCCGTCTGCGCATCGAAATGCCCGGCGCGGTAGCGAGCGCCATCGTGCTGCCGGCACTCGACGACTTTCATACACGCTACCCCAACCTCGATCTCGCCATCGGCATCAGCCCTCGCACCGTCGACCTGATCTCGGACGCGATCGACTGCAGCATCCAGCTAGGCGAATTGCCCGATTCGAATCTGGTGGCACGGCAGCTCGGAACCCTCGAACACGTGACATGCGCGAGCCCGGCCTATCTGGAACGCTACGGCACGCCCGGCGATCTCGACGATCTGCGCGGACATCTCGCGGTCAATTGCATGTCGCCGCATAACGGGCGCGAAGTGGACTTCGATTTCGAAGTGGACGGCGAGGCACAAAACGTCAAGGTGAGCGGCTTCGTCAAGGTCAGCGACGAACAGGCCTATCTCACCTGCGGACTGCAAGGCCTCGGCCTGATTCAACCGGCGCGGATCGCCGCGCAACCGTACATCGATTCGGGACTGCTGCGCGAAGTATTGCCGCAATGGAAGCCCGTGCCGATGCCGGTCTCGGTCGCGTATGTGAAGAACCGCCGCGTCTCGCCGCGCGTGCGGGCGTTCGTCGACTGGCTCGCGGAGTTGTTCGAGAAAACGGAGCACGTCGATCAGGACCTCTCGCGCGTGCGTCAGTTGTTGCGCGGCCTGCATCCCGCCTGAGGCGGGTTTAACGCAGGCTCGCAACGCTAGTAATAAGCGCGTCAGTTCCGTAGTGTTACCGGCACCGGCCGCGTCAGCAGATCGACGTAGAAATTGAAAAAGTTCGGATTGTCGAAGCGCTTGACGATCGTCATCTTCTGCAAACCCGCCGGCGGCGAACTCGTATAACCCGTGGCCTTTCCGTCATTGGCGCCGAAACTCATGTCCACGTCCACCCACTCGTCCACCGTCTGCCTCGTCAGCGCGCCGCGGCCCGTGGCATTTCGCGAGCCGCGTGGCTCAATGGCTGATCATCCAGGGCCTGCCGCCAAGATTGGTCTTGAGGCTCCCCGGCGTCGTAGCGCCCGCGGACGCCTTCGACCCACACCCGCATCCCGGCCCATGACGGTGCCTGTACTCGCCCGAACGCTGCGGCGCATGCGCCGCGCGCTCGTTGATCCGATGACCGGCAAGCACGGCCGCCGGCATCAGCGATAACGCCGGCAGGCTCAGCATGCGCTGCGCCGGCGCGTCGCAAGCAGGACACGTGCAGGCTGTATCGCGCTCGGCGACACGGCGTATCGCGGTAAACGGACCGCAGGTATCGCAACAGTAGTCGTAAATCGGCATGGTGCTGTCCTCTCAAGCTCTATCGATCGGCATGTGCATCGCCGGCATGTCGGGGCGGCCGCCGCACCAAATTCCGCGACGGCCCAGGCACGCTGCAGCGCGCGCTCAGCCCCACCTGCGTCAGACCAGATCCGGCGACAACGGCAGATCCACCTCACCCGCAATATGCTTGACGGGCCCCGCGGAATTCGGCCGGATATCGAAGTCGAATATCTGGGTGGGCAGCCACAGCGTGGCGCACGCGTTCGGCACGTCGACCACACCGCTGATATGCCCTTGCACCGGCGCCGTGCCGAGAATCGAATAGGCTTGCGCGCGCGAGTAGCCGAACTTCGTCAGATACTCGATCGCATTCAGGCACGCCTGGCGGTACGCGATATGCACGTCGAGATAGTGCTGCTTGCCCTGCTCGTCGACGGAGATGCCTTCAAAAATCAGGTAGTCGTTATAGTTGGGCGTGATGGGACTCGGCTTGAAGATCGGATTTTTGATGCCGTACCTGGCCATGCCGCCCTTGATCAACTCGACTTTCATGTGCACCCAGCCGGCCATTTCGATCGCGCCGCAGAACGTAATTTCGCCGTCGCCCTGACTGAAGTGCAAGTCGCCCACCGAAAGACCCGCGCCGTCGACATAGACCGGGAAATACACCTTCGAGCCGCGCGACAAGTCCTTGATGTCGCAGTTGCCGCCATGCTCGCGCGGCGGCACCGTCCGCGCGCCCTCCGCCGCCGCTTTCCCGTGCGCGTCGCCGGCGAGCCGACCCATATGCGCGGTCGCCGCGAACGGCGGATTGGCCAGGCCCGGAACGCGCTGCGGATCCGTGGCGATCAGCGCCGCCTCGCGCTCGTTCCATGTTGCGAGCATCTTCGGATCGGGTAGGCAGCCGATCAGCCCAGGGTGAATCAGCCCCGCGAACTGCACACCGGGAATGTGACGCGAACTGGTAAAGAGGCCGTGAAAATCCCAGATCGACTTTTGCGCCTGCGGGAAATGATCGGTCAGGAAGCCGCCGCCATTCTTCTTCGAAAAGAAACCGTTGAAGCCCCACTGGCTCTCCTGCTTCGCGCCGATGTCGAGCAGGTCCACCACCAGCAGATCACCCGGCTCCGCACCCTTCACGCCGACCGGCCCCGACAGGAAGTGCACGATCGACAGATCGATATCGCGTACGTCGTCGGCGCTGTCGTTGTTCTTGATGAAACCGCCGGTCCAATCGTACGTCTCGAGAATGAAATCGTCGCCGGGATTGACCCAGCAGGCCATCGGAATGTCCGGGTGCCAGCGGTTATGGATGTTCTCGTTGTCGTACGCCGACTGGTTCAGGTCGACCTTGATTAGCGTTTCAGCCATTGCAAATCCTCCTCCTGGAAATAGCGGACAATCGGCTCATACCGACAGGTACTCGCGGATCTTCGCGGTGTCGGCGGCCGTGCACGAACTTTCGTGCACGAGCCGGCCGCCTTCGATGACGAACAGCCGGTCGGCGACGTCGAGCGCAAAGCTCAGCACCTGCTCCGACACGACGATCGTGATATCGCGCAGCTTGCGGATCTCGTTCAGCGCGCGCGCGATGTCCTTGATGATCGACGGCTGAATGCCTTCGGTCGGCTCATCGAGCAACAGCACCTTGGGCCGGGTGACGAGCGCGCGCGCAATCGCGAGCTGTTGCTGCTGGCCGCCGGACAGATTGCCGCCCTTACGGCCGCGCATGTCGTAGAGCACCGGGAACAGCGCGTAGATTTCCTCGGGCACGATCGTCGTGGGTGCATTCTCGAGACCGGTCTGGATGTTCTCCTCGACGGTCAGCGTGGCGAAAATCTGCCGCCCTTGCGGCACATAGGCGATGCCTTTGGCGACCCGCCGGAAGCTTTCGTCGCGCGACACCTCTTCGCCGTCCACCTGAACCGAGCCTGCCTTGAGCGGCAAAATGCCGATCAGCGACTTGAACAACGTGGTCTTGCCCATGCCGTTGCGTCCCATGATCGCCACGGTTTCGTTGCGGGCGGCGTTGAAGCTGACGCCGTGCAGCGCTTCGCTCTGGCCATAACTGACGAATACGTCGTCGACATTCAACATGCTGGACTCCTTACCGGACGACTCGATAGCCAACTCAGTGGCCCAGATAAACGTCGATGACGCGCGGGTCCGCCTGCACCTGCGCCATCGCCCCTTCGGCGAGAATCTTTCCCTGATGCATCACGGTGACCTTGTGCGCGATCTGCTCGACGAACGCCATGTCATGCTCGATCACGATCATCGAGCGGTTCCGGCAGATCCGTTTGAGCAGCTCGGCGGTGACCTCACGCTCGCGCACGCTCATCCCGGCAATCGGCTCGTCGAGCATCAGGAGCTCCGGCTCCTGCATCAGCAACATGCCGATTTCCAGCCACTGCTTCTGCCCGTGCGACAGCAGCCCGGCCTCGAGATCGAGCTGGTTTTCAAGGCCGATCTCGCCGGCTACACTGCGCACGCGGTCGAGCACATCGTCGCTGCGGCGGAATGCAAGCGCACCGAACACGCCCCGTCCACCAGGAAACGACACCTCCAGGTTCTGGAACACCGAGAGGTTTTCGTAGATCGATGGCGTCTGGAACTTGCGGCCGATCCCTTTGCGCACGCGGCGAAATTCGGGCAGCCGCGTCATCTCTTCATTGCGGAACTTGATGCTGCCCTCGCTCGCCCGTGTCTTGCCGCAGATCAGATCGAGCAGCGTGGTCTTGCCCGCGCCGTTGGGGCCGATCACGACGCGCAACTCGCCGCGATCGACGTACAGGTTCAACGAATCGATCGCCTTGAAACCGTCGAACGACACGCTCAGGCCTTCGACGGCCAGCACGAAATCGGTATTGCTCATGAAGCGCTCCTTGCGCCGCGGCGCGCGAGCCATGGTTTGACATGACTGTCGTAGAGCCCGGCGAGCCCGTTCGGAAACGCCATCACGACGCCGATGAAGAGCGCGGCCATCAGGAACAGCCAAAGATTCGGGAAGCTCTCGGAGAACCACGTCTTGCCGAGATTGACGAGCACCGCGCCGTAGACCGCGCCTACCAGCGACATGCGTCCGCCCACCGCCGCGTAGATCACCATTTCGATCGACGGCACGATGCCCACGAACGAAGGCGACATGAAACCGACCTGCAGCGTGAACATCGCGCCGCCGATTGCCGCGAGCACGGCGGCGACACAAAACGCGAACACCTTGAACATGGCGACGTCGTAGCCGGAGAAGCGCACCCGGTCCTCCTTGTCGCGCATCGCGAGCAGCAAGGTGCCGAGCTTGCTGCGCTGAATATGCCGGCAGCAAAGGATCGCCACGAGCAGCAGCACCGCATTGACGAAGTACAGAATCAGCTTGGCGCCGTCGCCGCGAATATCCCAGCCGAGCAGCGTGCGCAGATCGGTGATGCCGTTCACGCCACCGGTGTAGCCCTGCTGGCCGATGATCAGCACCGACAGGATCAGCGCCACCGCCTGCGTGATGATCGCGAAATAGACTCCGCCCACGCGCCGCTTGAACATCGCGAAGCCGACCACGAACGCGAGCGCGCATGGCACGACCAGCACCGCCGCCAGCGCGAACGGCAGCGAATGAAACGGCTTCCACCAGAACGGCAAGGCGGTCAGCTGATTCCAGTCCATGAAATCGGGAATGCCCGGCGTCGACTGGATCTTCGTGCTGATCGGGTCCGATGCCTCGAGCTTCAGGAACATCGCCATGCAGTAGCCGCCGAGGCCGAAGAACACCCCTTGCCCGAGGCTCAGCACGCCGCCGTAGCCCCACGCCATCACGAGTCCGACGGCGACGAACGCGTAGGTCAGGTACTTGCCCATCAGGTTCAGGCGAAACCCGTCGAGCGCAACGGGAAAAACCACGAGGATCAGCACGGCCAGCACGATGATGCTGCCGTAGCCCTCGCTCGTCAGCCAGCGCTTCAGCGCGGGCTGCAGGCCGGCGCGGGCCGGAACGGGGCCGCTCCCGGCGGACCCCGCGGACGCGGCGGCGGAAGAGTTCAGCGGGTCCATACTCGTTTCTCCGGGCTGAAGCGATTGAGGGAACGGTTCAGTGGCGCAGTCAGCGGCGCAGTCGATGAGTGCTCAGGCACGGCGCACCTTCGAGGCGAAGAGCCCTTGCGGCCGCAACATCAGCACCGCGACGATGGTGAGCAGCGTCACCACGCGAGCCGACGAACCGGTCATGAAGAATTCGCTGATCGACTGCATCTGCGCGATGCCGAACGCAGACGCCACCGTGCCGAGCAGGCTCGCCGCGCCGCCGAACGTCACCACCAGGAACGAATCGACGATGTAGAGCGAGCCGCTCGTCGGTCCCGTCGAACCGATCGCGGTGAATGCGGCGCCCGCGACGCCCGCCATGCCGCAGCCGATCGCGAAGGTCAGCCGGTCGGTCTTGCGCGTGTCGATGCCGGCCGCGTTCGCCATCTGCCGGTTCGCGACGGTCGCGCGAACCCGCAGTCCCCAGCGCGAGCGATACAGCGCCAGCAGCACGCCGCCCGTCATCAACACGGCGAGACTCATGACGAACAGGCCGTTGATCGGAATGTCGAGGCCCGGCTTCGGCGACCACGAACCCATCAGCCAGTCCGGCAGCGTCGGGCTCACCTCCTTCGGGCCGAACACCGAGCGAAACACCTGCTGCATCCCGAGGCTCAGACCCCAGGTGGCGAGCAAGGTGTCGAGCGGACGCCGGTACAAGTGGCGGATCAACGCCCACTCCGCCAGCCAGCCCGCGGCGAACGCGAGTACGAAGGCAGCGCAGATGGCGAGCGGAAAATATGCCGGCGCGAAGCCATGCCAGTAGTTGTCGGCGATCTGCGAAAACATGTAGATCGTGTAAGCCCCGATCGTCATGAACTCGCCGTGCGCCATGTTGATGACGCCCATCTGGCCGAAGATCACCGCGAGCCCCAGCCCCATCAGCAGCAGCACGCTGAACAGGCTCAGGCCGGCAAAGCCCTGCATCAGCGTGACGTTAAGAATGTCCGAAGCCGACATGCGTCTCTCCTCGAAATGTCCCTTGCGCGCTCACGCCGCCGTGAGCGCGCACGGGTTACCGCGACAGTGCTTATTGATAACCCTTCGGGAACGGATTCGGCTCGATCAGATCGGGCGACTCGGCCACCACCTTGAACTGGCCGTCCGCCTGCGCCTGACCGATGCGCGTGCGGCTCCACAAATGATGGTTCGGGTGGATCTTCACGTAGCCTTCCGGCGCGGTCTTCAGCTCGATGCCGGGCGATGCGGCGACCACCTTGTCGACGTCGAAGCTGCCGGCTTTTTCAACCGCCGCTTTCCATAGCCACGGGCCGAGATAGGCTGCCTGAGTCACGTCGCCGATCACCGCCTTGGGTCCGTATTTGGCCTTGAACGCCGCAACGAATTTCTTGTTGTTGGCGTTGTCGAGCGATTCGAAATACTTCATCGCCGAGTAGAAACCCGCGACGTTTTCGCCGCCGATGCCGAGCACTTCATCCTCGGTCACCGAGATGGTCAGCAGGAACTGCTTGTCCGCCGTGATGCCGGCCGCCTTGAGCTGCTTATAAAAAGCGACGTTCGAGCCGCCGACGATGATCGCGTAGATGCAATCCGGCCTGGCGATCTTGATCTTGTTGATCAGCGAATTGAAGTTGGTGGTGCCGAGCGGGTAATACTCCTCGCCGACCACCTTGCAGCCGGTCAGATGCTGCTCGATATGCTTGCGGGCGATCTTGTTCGACGTGCGCGGCCAGATGTAGTCCGAGCCGATCAGGAAAAAGCTCTTGGCCTTCCTGGTCTGGTTCGCCCAGTTCAGCCCCCAGAGAATCTGCTGGGTCGCCTCTTGCCCGGTGTAGAACACGTTCTTCGACTGCTCGAGCCCTTCGTAAAACGTCGGGTAGTACAACAGGCCGTTATCGCGTTCGAAGATCGGCAGCACCGCCTTGCGCGAGGCCGAGGTCCAGCAGCCGAACACCGCGGCCACGTGATCGTTTTCGAGCAGCTTCTTCGATTTCTCCGCGAAGGTCGGCCAGTCGGACGCGCCGTCTTCCTGAATGATCTTGATCTGACGGCCGAGAATACCGCCCGCCGCATTGATCTCCCCGATCGCGAGCCGCTCGGCCTGAATCGAGCCGGTTTCGGAAATCGCCATCGTGCCGGTCGCCGAATGCAGCTGGCCGACGGTCACCTCCGTGTCGGTCACCGCCAGGTGCGTGGTATTGACCTTCGCGGTCGGATACTGCTGCGCCCGCGCGATGCCGGACACCGCCAGCGCGGGCGCGGCGGCGAGACCCATCAATAGTTTGCGGCGCAGCGCCGAGGGCATGCCAGGCTCGTTCTGATCGTCGTGTGACATCGAATTCTCCTTGTAGTCGTGGTCGGGCGACCCGCGCTGGAAACCGGCTGACGGTGTCGACGCCACGAAAGGTAGGCAGCCAAATTGCGAATCCCAATACGTCAGTTGACGTAGGGCGCGCCGGAATTGCGCTTCCTATAATCGCGTCGGCATGGCGGGCGCGCCGTGACGCCGAGGCCCGGCCAAATGACACGAAGGTGTCGCGCCGGCCGCGAATGGAATGCAATTTGCGTAATCGCACCGCCCAGCCCCGGAACCCGCCGACGACACGTCTCGATGCACCAAACGGAATCACAGACCCCGCGCCCCGCCGATCCGGCCACCCAAGCTGGGGCATCGCGCCCGCCGTCCGGCGGCACGCAGCGCATCGTCAAGATTCGCCGTGACTACAACGCGTGGGTCGGCGACGAAACGCTCGAGGACTACGCGCTGCGCTTCACGCCGCGCACGTTCCGGCGCTGGTCGGAGTTCCGGGTCGCCAATACGGCGATCGGCGCGGTGTCGTTCCTCGTGCTGGAAGCAATTGGCGGCGCGCTGGTGGTGAACTACGGATTTACGAACGCGGTCTATGCGATCCTCGCCGTCTCGGTGCTGATCTTCCTGACCGGCATACCGATCAGCTACTACGCCGCGCGCAACGGCGTCGACATGGACCTGCTCACACGCGGCGCCGGCTTCGGCTATATGGGCTCCACGCTGACGTCGCTGATCTACGCGATCTTCACGTTCGTATTCTTCGCGCTCGAGGCGGCCATCATGTCGCTCGCGCTCGAGCTTTACCTGAAGATTCCGCTATCGGTCGCCTACGTGATCAGCGCGCTCATCATCATTCCGGTGGTGACCTTCGGCATCACGTTCATCAACCGCTTGCAAGGCTGGACCCAGCCTTTGTGGCTCGTGCTGCTGGTCGTGCCGTACGTGGTGGTGCTGTGGCGCGAGCCGCACGTGCTCGCGGAATGGGTCACGTTCGGCGGTCTGTCGGGAGACGGCCACGACTTCAACCTGGTCGCCTTCGGCGCCGGCTGCACGGTGGTGTTCTCACTGATCGTGCAGATCGGCGAACAGGTCGACTATCTGCGTTTCCTGCCGCCTCGCACCCGCGCGAATCGCGTTCGCTGGTGGGTCGCGCTGATCGCCGCCGGCCCCGGATGGATCGTGCCCGGCGCGATGAAAATGCTGGGCGGGGCGTTTCTTGCCTTCCTCGCCATCCAGCACGAGATCGACCCGGCGAAAGCCGTGGAGCCGACGCAGATGTACCTGGTCGCTTATCACTATGTGTTCCGCTCGCCCGAAGGCGCGCTCGCCGCGACGACGCTGTTCGTCATCGTTTCGCAACTGAAGATCAACGTCACCAACGCCTACGCCGGCTCGCTCGCGTGGTCGAACTTCTTCGCGCGGCTCACACACAGCCACCCGGGGCGCGTGGTATGGCTGGTGTTCAACGTGCTGATCGCCCTGCTGCTCGTCGAGATGGGCGTATTCGAAGCCATCAGCAAAGTGCTCGCGCTCTATGCGAACGTCGCGATCGCGTGGATCGGCGCCGTGGTCGGCGACCTCGTGATCAACAAGCCGCTCGGTTATAGCCCGCGCCACGTCGAGTTCAAGCGGGCTCATCTGTACGACGTCAATCCCGTCGGCATCGGCGCGATGCTAATCGCTTCGCTGGCCGCCGCGTTGTCCCATGCGGGTCTCTTTGGACCGATCGCCGAGGCGCTGTCGTCCTTTATCGCGCTGCTGGTCGCTTTCGTGTGCGCGCCGTTGCTGGCCATCGCCACACGCGGACGTTTCTATCTGGCGCGCGACGGCAGCGATCTCGAACAGGGCGCGGTGCTGCGCTGCGTGATCTGCGAAAACAATTTCGAGCGCGAGGACATGGCGCACTGCCCGGCTTACGCGGGCTCGATCTGTTCGCTATGCTGCTCGCTCGACTCGCGCTGCAACGACTCGTGCAAGCCGCATGCGCGACTGCCGGCGCAGTTCGGGCAAACGGTGCGTGCGCTGTTCCCGCGGCTCAAACTCGGGCCGGCCGCTCTGCGGCTCGCGCAGTACGCCGGTCTGCTCATCATCGTGCTCGCGCTGCTCGGCGGCGTGCTGGGCGTGCAGTGGTATCAGAGCGTGCGCACCCTGCCCGATCTCGACGCCGCCGTCCACGACGTGCTGCTGCAAGGCTATGTGAAAGCCTTCTTCGCACTGGCTCTCGTCGGCTGCATTGCCGCCTGGTGGCTGGTGCTGGCTAATGAAAACCGCAAGGTCACGCAGGAGGAATCGCAACGGCAGGCCGAACTGTTGATGCAGGAAATCGAAGCGCACCGCAAAACCGATGCGGCCCTCCAGCAGGCGAGCGCTGCCGCCGAATCGGCCAACCGCGCGAAGAGCCGTTATGTGACGGGGCTCAGCCACGAGTTGCGCACGCCGTTGAACAGCATCCTCGGCTACGCGCAACTGTTGCTGCAAGGCACCGACGAGTTGCCGCCCGCGCGGCGTAATGCGGTGGCGACGATCTATCGGAGCGGCGAGCATTTGTTGGCGCTGGTGGACGGCTTGCTGGACGTCGCGCGCATCGAGGCGGGCAAGCTGCAGTTGAACGTGACCGAGATAGCGCTGCCGGACTTTGCCGCACAGCTCTCGGCGATGCTCGAACCGCAAGCCACCGACAAAGGCCTGCACTTCGATTTTCAGACCAGCGGCCGGATTCCGGAAGTGGTGCGCGTCGACGAAAAACGGGTGCGGCAAATTCTGATCAACCTGATCGGCAATGCGATCCGCTTCACCTCGCACGGCTCGGTGCGGGTACGCGCCGGTTACGCGTGGGAAAGCATCACGTTCGAAATCACCGACACCGGCCCCGGCATGCCGGCGGCGGAACTGGAGCGCCTGTTCCTGCCGTTCGAGCGCGGCGCGGCGGCGCGCGAACACGATCATGGCGCCGGGCTCGGTTTGACGATCTGCCGGCTGCTCACCGAACTGATGGGCGGCAACCTGCAGGTGCAAAGCGAGGTCGGCAAGGGCACGCGTTTTATCGTCAAGCTGTTCGCTCCCGAAGTGCGCGCGCCCCGACTGCTCGCCAGCAGCCCGCGCAACCTCAAGGGTTATAGCGGGCCGCGCCGCACGGTGCTGGTGGTCGACGACCTCGCCGAGCAGCGCCGCATCGTCACGCAGACGCTTGCGCCGCTCGGTTTCACGGTGATCGAAGCCGCCAGCGGACCGGAAGCGCTGCAATGGCTGGGCGCGGCGTCGGCCGATCTGATCGTGATGGACGTCGCGATGCCTGCCATGGACGGCTTCGAGGCAAGCCGCCTGATCCGCGACAACCAGTTGTCGGCGGCACCGATTTTGATCCTGTCGGCCAACGCTTTTGCCGACGACCGCGAAAAAGGCACGGCCGCGGGCTGCGACGACTACCTCGCCAAACCGCTGCATATTCCACTGCTGCTCGACAAGCTCGCCGCGCTGTTGCAATTGCAATGGACCGCCGAGCCCGCGGAGTCCGCCACGCCCGCCTCGACGATGCCGTTCACCGACGTGCCGGCGAGCTTGCCCGCCACCCTGCGCGAGAAGCTGCATGCGCAACTCGAAATGGGCTACGTGCAAGGCTTCATCGGACAACTGGACGCCGCCGAGCGCGGCGCGCCCGAACTCGCCACACTGCTCGAACCGTTGCGCGTGCTCGCGCGCCGCTTCCGGCTGACCGAACTCGCGCAGTTGCTTGCGCCTACCCAGCAGGTCAATCCCGATGCATGACGAATCGCTGCTGCTACCCCCGGACACGCAGCCGGAATTGCCCGACGGCAAACCGGTCGTGCTGATCGTCGACGATACGCCGGACAACCTCGCGCTTTTGTCCGACACGCTGCATGCGTCCGGCTACGCGGTGCTGGTCGCCCTCGACGGACAGTCCGCGTTGCAATGCCTTTCACGTATCACGCCGGATGCCGTGCTGCTCGACGCGCTGATGCCCGGCATGGACGGCTTCGAAACCTGCTTGCAGATCAAGGCCGATCCGCGCAACCGGCATTTGCCGGTGATCTTCATGACCGCGCTCACCGACAGCGAACATGTCGTGCAAGGCTTCAGGGTGGGAGGCATCGATTACGTGACCAAGCCCGTGAAGCCGAGCGAGGTCAGCGCGCGCATTGCCGCGCATGTGCAGCGTTCGCGTCAGCAGCGTCAGGCGGACATGGTGCTCGAGATCGGCATGCGCGCGGCGTTGATCGCCGCCGCCGGCGGGGAAATCAGGTGGCAGAGCGATCTCGCGCGGCATCGGCTTACGCGCTATGGGGCAAGCGGTTTGCCAACGGATGAGAACCGGAGACACGCGCCCGAGGCCGTGAACGGCAAGCCGCCGGACCACGCCGCCGCGCGGTTCCCGGACCCGCTGGCCGAAGCGGGCACGCGTCTGCCGCCCGTGCTGGGTCAATGGCTCGCGCGCTGGATCGAGGCCGGTTGCGACCTGCAAACCAGCTTCGAGACGGCCGCCGAGGGCGTGCGCCGCGTCGCGCGCGTGCTCGGCCGCGCGACGCGTGGCGACTGGGTGATCCTGCTCGAGGAATTCGACGATGCCGCGCACACCAGCGCGTTGGCGGCGCAATTCAATCTGACGGCGCGCGAAGCGGAAGTTTTGCTTTGGCTGTCACGCGGCAAGACCAACCGCGATATCGGCGACATCCTCGGCATGGCGCCGCGCACGGTCAACAAGCATCTCGAACATGTGTTCGGCAAGCTGCATGTGGAAACGCGCGCGGCGGCGGCGGCGATCGCCGCCAAGGCGAGCACGCGGTACTGAAAGCGCTTATTCCCGCTTATTGCGATTCTTCCGCCCACACCGCGTTTTCCCGCGCCATCAGCGCGGTGGATGCCGCCGGCCCGAACGTGCCCGCCGTATAGCCGCGCGGCCGCTCGCCCGACTTGCTCCAGCCTTCCAGAATCGGCTCGGCCCACGCCCATGCCGCCTCCAGTTCGTCACGGCGCATGAAGTGCGTGAGACGCCCGCGGATCACGTCGATCAGCAGACGCTCGTACGCTTCCGCGCGACGCTCGGTGAAAGCCTGCTGCAGATCCAGATTCAGATTCACCGGCAGCATGTGCATGCCGCTGCCCGGCTCTTTCGCGAGCATCTGCAACTGGATCGACTCTTCCGGCTGCAACTGGATCACGAGACGGTTGCCGTAGTTGCGCCCGCCGCTCGGGATGATCGAGAACGGCAGATCGGAGAACTCGATGACGATCTCCGACACCTTCTTCTGCATCCGCTTGCCGGTACGCAGGAAAAACGGCACGTTGGCCCAGCGCCAGTTGTTGATATGCGCGCGCAACGCGACGAAGGTTTCGGCGCGGCTCCCCGCCGGCACGTTCTCTTCCTCCAGATAACCCTTCACCGCCTCGCCGTCCACGGCGCCCGCGGTGTACTGGCCGCGCACGGTATCGCGAGCGATGTCCTCGGGCGTCATGGGACGCAGCGAGCGCAGCACCTTGAGTTTTTCGTCGCGCACCGCATCGGGATCGAGCGACACCGGCGGCTCCATCGCGACGATGCACAGCAACTGCAGCAAGTGGTTCTGCACCATGTCGCGCAGCGCGCCGGTCTTGTCGTAGAAACCCGCACGGCTGCCCACGCCCACCGTTTCCGCGACCGTGATCTGCACGCGCTTGATATACGGCGCCTGCCACAGCGGCCCGAAAATCGGGTTGCCGAAGCGCAGCACCATCAGGTTCTGCACGGTTTCCTTGCCGAGGTAGTGGTCGATCCGGTAGATCTGCGCTTCGCTGAAGTGCTTGCCGACCGCCGTGTTGATCTCCTGCGCCGACGCCAGGTCGTGGCCGAGCGGCTTTTCGAGCACGACGCGCGAGTGCTCGTCGACGAGGCCCGCGGCCGAGAGGTTGTCGCAGATGTTCGTGAACAGATCCGGCGAGGTCGCGAGATAAAACACGCGCCGCACGCCGGGGCGCGACGCTTCGCTCAAGCGCGCGTAGTCTTCGACCGAGTCGACGTCCATGCGCACGTACTCGAACAGCGCCATGAATTTGTCCCAGGCGGCGGCATCGAACGCCTTCTTTTCGATGAAGGGCTTCGCCTTCAGCTCCATGAATTCGTTGATGTACTCCTCACGCGACCAGGGCTTGCGACCGATCGTGAGAATGCGGGTATCCGGCGGCAGATTGCAGTGCAGATGCGCCATGTAAAGCGCCGGCAGCAGCTTGCGGAACGACAGATCGCCCGTGCCGCCGAAGATGATCATATCGAGCGGCAGGTCGGGAGTGGTAGAAGCGTGTTGGGTCGTCATAGCGCGGTCGCAGCGTCGTGATGGATAAGGCGTCGGTCAAGGGGCAGAAAAAAAGGCGAAGCACAAGCGCCGGGACCGGCACTTTTTTCTGGCAAACGCCTATGGTGCAACGTTTTGAGATTGTTTGCACGGCAACATCTGCCGCAGGTTGGCGCAATATGCCAACCTGCTCCATTAAACCCCTGTTTTCAGACGCTTTCGAATTTTCCGTCGGTGCGCCTCAAGCGCCGGACAAAGCCTCGCGCGCCACGCGGCAGGCCGCCATATCCCACGCCGCGCAGCCGACGCTTTTGAAAACGATCGGCTTCCCCACCGGCAGCGACGCTGCGTTTTCCAGCACGGCGGCAATCCCGCCGACCTTCGCCCAGTCCACGCCGGCCTGAATGAAGTCGCCGGCTTCATGCCTGGCGCCGGCCTGGTCGTCGACGAAAAGCGCGCTGCCGGCAATGGTGCGCGCGCCGATTTCAACCATGGCCGGCGTGAATGCGCCGACGCCGATCACGAGCCGCCCGGCGCGCGCCGCTTCGTCGTAGACGGCCTGCTTGCTGGTGGTCAGCGCGATCACCACGTCGATCGAAGCGGGGATCGTCGCGTCAGGCTCGGCCAGCGGCCGCAGTTCGTGCGCCTTGCCGCGATGCGCGGCGCAAAACGCTTCGGCGCGCGCGGGCGCACTGCCCTTCACCCATACGCGCGCGCCGGGAAACAGTTCACCGATCGCTTCCAGATGGCTGAGCGCCTGCGTGCCGGTGCCGATCAGCAGGAATTCGCGTGGCGTGGCCGCGGCAAAAGTCTCGATGCCGAGCATCGACATCGCCGCTGTCCGGCGTCCGGTCACGGTCGGACCGTCGAGGATAAACAGCGTCTCGCCGGTATCGGCGTCGAACGCCATTACCTGGCCGAGGATCGTCGGTAAGCCGCGCGGCCCGTTGCTCGCGCACACGTTGACGAGTTTATGAATGGCGAGATCGGGCGCGGTGGCCGGCATCGACAGCATGGTGCCGCCTTCGTTGAGCGGCACGACGAGCCGCTCGGGGCTCGCGATGCGCCGCTGCGCATAGTCGACGCTCGCGCGCTTCAAGGCGTGGACGAGCGCCGCGTACGGAATCAGCCGGGCGGTTGCGGCGGCGTCGAAAATCTGCGTGGTCGAACGAGTCATGAGCGGGGTGGTTCCCATTCTTGTAAAGGATTGAGTTCGGGTTCAGCGCAGCTCGGCGCACCGAAGTGCAGTTCAATGCACTTTCATGCGCCTTGGCGCAGTGCGCTAGGCGGCGGGCGTCTCGCTTGCCTGGCGCGACGACTGGATCACCATCAGCAGATCGCCGGCCTCGATCGGACACGGCTCGTCGTCGTAAAACGACAGAATGCGCCCGGCGCGCACGAGGCCGACCACCACCGCGCCCGGCAGCGCGTTGCTCCAGCGGCCCACTTCATGAGCCGACGCCTCGCGCTCCACCAGGTTCACCCGGCCGCGCGCCGACAACAGGTCGTTGATGAAAGGCACGATGTAGTCGCTGTCCACGGCGTCGGCGAGCAGCAGCCCGCCGATCCTGGTCGACGAAACGATCACGTTCGCGCCGGCCTGGCGCAACTGGCGCTGATAGGTTTGCTCCCGGATCCGCACGACGATCTTCGTCTGCGGCGCGACGCTGCGCACGGTCAGCGTGAGCAGGATCGCGGTGGCGTCGTCGGCCACGGCGATGATCACGGCTTTCGCGATTCGCACTTGCGCCTGCTGCAACAGGTCCTCGCGCGACGGATCGCCGAGCAGTCCGGCGACGCCCAGCGAGGTAGCCGCTTCGAGCGCCGCCTGCTGCGGATCGATCACGACGATCGATGCCGCGGCGAAGCCGCTTTCGAGCAACTCGCGCACCGCGACCGAGCCGCTCAATCCATACCCGCATATGACGACGTGATCGCGCAGCTGTTTTTGCAGGCGTTTCATGCGGAATTCCTCGATGACGCGTTGAATGACGAACTGATAGGCGGTGCCGAGAAACACGAACCAGATGATGATGCGGATCGGCACGATGAAAAAGGCATCGATGAGACGCGCGCGGGCGGTGACCGGCACGATGTCGCCGTAACCGACGGTGGCGACGGTGACCATCGTGAAGTACATCAGATCGACGATGCCGAGCACCTTGCGGTTGGCGTCGCGCAGGCCGTCGCGGTCCAGATAGAGCACGGCGAAGGCGAGCGCGCATAGCCCGGCCACGAGACAGACGCGTTGCAGCAGCACACGTTGCGGCGACGCCGCGGGCCGCGTGAACAATATGCGGGCCCGGGGCGCTTGCCAGGCCAAGCGTGCGCGGCGCGGCAGACGAAAGCGCGGCGGGCGTGGCTCCGGTTTGGGCTGCGGGTGTGGCAGATCAGGCACGCGGCGGCTCCGGAAGTCGAGAACAAGCGATTCTACGACGCGCGGCACGCCGGGCTGAGTTCGTCGATGTGCTGCTTCATGCAGGCGGTGATCTTTTCTTTATTCGGAATCTCGGCTGAGCAGAAATGTATTGCGTCGCCGCGACAGGCTTTGGATTGCGGGTCGCGGCCGGCGGCGGTCACCGGGGCGGTGGCTGCACAGAGCGCAAGAAGGCCGGCGGCAAAGAGCGCGTAAGTTCGATTCATGTCGGGCTCCGCTATCGCAAGGGTCGGTGCAGGCTCTTCAGCAGAAAGCGGGCCCGATCATCGCGCAACCCGAGCGGCGAACTTCCTACTGCGCCGCGCGCCCGCGCGTGAGTGTCATGCCGCGCCCCGCGTAGAAACGCGCCATGGTCGCGAACGGCAGATACACGTCCGCCTGATGCGGCGCGATGCCCGACGGATTGTGGAACCAGACGCCCTCGCGATCGCGCCCGTGCAGCAGAATCAGATGCCCGCCCTGGCGTTGATTCGGCCGTTCGGGATAGCGAATCTCGGGGCTCACTGAAACAATCGCCAGCGTATCGGCGTTCAGGCGCGCGGCGATTTCCTCAAGCGGCGCCTGCGGCAGCACCTCGACCTGAAGGCCGAAGGCGCCGCTGGCCCAGTCGGCGAACGGCCGGTAAATCAAACCGTCTACGCCGCCGTCCTCGCGCATCCGGTACACGCCATGCCCCAACGCCTCATCCAGCAGCGCGGCGCGCGGCGCGTGCCCGATGCGCCAATAGTCGAGCGCGGATTCGAGGCACGTCAGACCGCACAGGCGCCTCGCCCAGAAGCGGTAACGCTCGGGTTCGTCAAAGCCGCTGCGCTGCCAGCCCGGATCGTCGCACGGGTCGCCCTGCTGCTCGACGATATGGCGAACCCATTCGGGGCTGCCCCATTGCGAGTAGTACGGCACGCCGGCGTGGCGTAGTGTCGGTTCGTTCATCGGTCGTTCAGTGGTCGTAAGCGGAAGTCAAGTTACAGCATGCTGCGAGGCCGTTGCATCGTGCCGTCGAAGAAACGCCGCAAACGGAAGGCCGACAGATCGAGCGAGGGTTCGCCGCCGTCGTTCATTTCGGCGAGCAGCTTGCCGACGATCGGGCCCATCGCGAAACCGTGGCCGCAAAAGCCGGTAGCGATCGTCAGACCGCTGACCTGCGGCGGCGCGTCGATTACGGGAATGCCGTCGGGCAGCACGTCGATCAGACCGGCCCACGATTCGACCACCCGAGCGTCCTTCAGCGCGGGAAACAGCGCGTGCAGCTTTTTCAACGCGCGCGGCGCGTGGCTCGCGTTCGGCTGCGGATGCGGGTCGCGCGGATGCAGCACGCGTTCGCTTTCCGGCACCACGCCCGGCAGACGATCGCGCAAATCACGCAGGCATGCGCCGTTCAGATGGAAGCTGAACTTCTCACGCTGAGTCCACAACTCGGGCAGAAACCATTTGAGCGCGCGGAAATGGCCGAGCGTCATGTCGACGTCGACCTGCATGTCGTCCGCGAGATTGATCGCGCCGTTCGCGCGTTGCCGGATGCCGAGGCCATGTCCCCAGAAGGTGGACGCGGTGACGCGCGGCAGCGGATTGGTGCGCATGCAGGTGCCACGCACCGCTTGCTGCGGCAACGCCAGTCCGAGCGTTTCGAGCAGACGCCAGCTACTGGCGCCGGCCGCGCAGATGAAGCGCGACGTGCGAATCGTGCCGCGCTCGGTCACCACGCCGGCAATCGCGCCGCCCGCGCGCTCGACGCCGGTCACGCCGCAGCCTTCGAAGAACAGCGCGCCGGCTTGCGCCGCCCGCGCCGCGAAGGCCGCGGCGGCGCGGCGCGGTTCGGCCTGACCGTCGCTCGGCGTGTAGAGGCCGCCGAGCGCCGGACCTTGCATGCCGGTCACGACCGTGTCGATCTGCTTGCGGTCTAGCGTGCGGGTGTCGAGCCCGTACTGACGCGCGACGTCCATCCATTGCTGGAACGAACTCCAGTCCTCCTCCTTCGTTGCCACATAGAGGCAGCCGCCCTGACGCCATTCGAGATCGAAATTCAGCTCGCTTTCGAGCTCTTTCCACAGCGGGATGCCCGCCATCATCAGCGGGACTTCAGCGGCTTCGCGGCCCTGCTGGCGCACGAAACCCCATGCCCGCGACGACTGCTGCCCGGCAATGCGCGACTTCTCGAGCACCACCGCCGAGAGGCCGCGGCGCGCGAGATAGTAGGCGGCCGCGCAGCCCATGATGCCGGCGCCGGCGATCACCACGTCAGCATGTTTCGGGAATACCTGATCGGCGGGCGTGAAGCTCGCGTGCAGCGGATAGGTCGTGGTCATCGGGCAGGAAGGTTTTAAGTGTGGACATAATCTTCGCAGGCGGCCGGGTTGTCCGCAATGCCGCTGTGTCCGGAGGCCGTGGCGCAACGGGGCTCTCGGCCACCTCGGCGCGCCTGCCAGGAACACGTACGCCAAAGTTTATTCGCTACACGCATATTTGCCTTTTATTCGCCAGACAGATATTTGCAGAATATGCGTCACACGCATATTTGACAAATATGCGTGTGACGCATAAAGTGCGCTTATTCGTCTCGCGGATAATTCGCCATGCTCCATCTCATCGCCACCCCGAACCAGATGGCCCAGTTGCTCGCCGCCGGCCGGCACCAAGCCGGCCTCACGCAGGCCGAAGCCGCGGCGCGGGTGGGCATCAGCCAAAGCCGCATTTCGGCGCTCGAAACCGACGCCGCCGCCCTCACCCTCGCGCAATTGCTGGCGCTGTGCGGCGCCTACGGCCTGCAATTGCAGGTGCGCGACAAGAATCAGCCGGTGCCTGAGCCGGCGCCGTTGGTCGAGTGGTGAGCATGGGCCGGCAAACGCATTCACGAGCGCTTTCCGTGTGGGCCAACGGCGAACGCGTCGGCGTGTGGCGCCTTCCCACGCGCGGTCCCATGGAGTTCGCCTACGATCCCGCGTGGGTCGCCTCGCCCGCGGGCCGGCCGCTTTCGCTGTCGCTGCCGTTCACGCCCAGCAATCTGGCGCAGAAAGGATCGCGGGTGCTCAACTACTTCGACAACCTGCTGCCCGACAGCGAGGCGATCAGAAAACGCATTGCCCAACGCTACCAGACCGAGACGCTGGAAGCGTTCGACCTGCTGCAAGCGATCGGCCGCGATTGCGTGGGCGCCGTCCAGCTGCTCGCCGAAGACGACGCGCCGGCCGGCGTCGAACGGATCGAGGGCACGCCGCTGTCGGACAGCGAGATCGAGGCCATGCTGGCGCGCACGGTCAGCAATCCGGCGCCCGGCGCTCCCGACGAAGCCGACGACTTCCGCATCTCGCTCGCCGGCGCGCAGGAAAAAACCGCGCTGCTGTGGCACGACGGCAAGTGGCAGCGGCCGCATGGCGCGACGCCCACCACGCACATTTTCAAGCTGCCGCTCGGGCTGGTGGGCAACAGGCTCGCCGACCTCAGCACGTCGGTTGAAAACGAGTGGCTATGCCTGCGGATTCTGTGCGCTTATGGATTGCCGGTCGCGAACACCGAAATCATGACGTTCGGCAAGCAGCGGGTGCTGAGCGTCGAGCGCTTCGACCGGCAACTGCATTCGAGCGGGCAATGGCTGCTGCGGCTGCCGCAGGAGGACTTCTGCCAGGTGTACGGCGTGCCGTCGCATCGCAAGTACGAAAACGAAGGCGGCCCCGGCTTGCTCGACCTCGCGCGGATTCTCCAGCAATCGGTTACGGCGCAGCAGGATATCGAGACGCTGCTGGCAAGCCAGATCCTGTTCTGGATGCTGGCGGCGCCGGACGGCCACGCCAAGAACTTCAGCATTCGCCTGCTGGCGGGCGGCCAATACCGGCTGACGCCGCTTTACGACGTGATGTCGATCTGGCCGGTGGAAGGCAGCGGCCCGAACCAGTGGTCGTGGTTCAAGGCCCGGCTCGCCATGGCGATGTGGTCGCGCAGCAAACACGATGCGTTTCGCGACGTGCAGCGGCGCCACTTCAACACGATGGCGCTGAAGTGCTCGCATGGCGCGAACGCCGAACCGCTGATCCGGCGGCTGATCGAACAGACGCCGCAAGTGATCGAGCAAGTCTCGGCCGAATTGCCGGAGCGGTTTCCCGGCAAAGTAACCGAGCGGATTTTCAAAGGGCTGAAAACCTCGGCGGCCAGGTTGGAGCAAATGCCGGCAACGTAGGCTTCAGGTTGCAGGCGTGGCTTGGGCGAGCCTGGCTTAATGCGGAAACTTGCCTTAAGCCTTCCTTAAGTTCGCGTGCGATAGGCTTCGCGATTGCTCACGAAAAAGTGACCCGCCTTTTTACCCTGTACCGGGCACACGCTTGGACGGTCCGCGCGGCAAGCGCTTCCAGCGGCTCGATGTATTTCCCTACAGATACGACGCGGTTCATCGGTAAAATACGTTTGATGCTAAATGCATAAACAGATCGCCGAATTTGTCCGTTCGCACCTCGCACGGACAGGTTGAGCGGCCGTCATACAAAACACAGGTCGCGATACTTTTACGGTACATTTGCTGTCCCTCGCGTTGCCCTGTCAATGCACATTGAATGCATGGGCGCGTGGCGTATCGCATTCCCCACAGCCCTTTAAGACGGCGGATTCTCACGCAGTATGGCCAACGAAACACACTCACCTGACTCCATCGCAGTCGCCGAACGCGTGCGCGAGTTGATGAGCCGGCACGGAATCGGCAAACGCCAGCAAACCACAGAACTCTGCCGCATCCTCGATCTGAGTTTTTCGCAGGGGCACCGCAAGCTGCGCGGCAACAGCCCGTGGACCCTGTCGCAGATCAAGAAGGTCGCCGAAGTGTTCGGCGAACCCGCCGCCCAGTTATTCGGCGCGCAGTCGCTCGATCCGGGCATGGTCGGCGCGATCGCCCAGGAAGCCGTGTTCAGCATCGGCGCGACAGAACTGGCCTGCACCGCCTGGGTCGGCGCCGCGCTCGAACCGGGCAGCCGTCCGGAATTCGTCGCCTATTCCAAGCTCGGCCAATGGCGCGTTGCGCGTCATGACGGCGCGCTCTATCAAAGCGCGTACGAAGTCCACAAGATCGAAATCTATCCGCGCCGCGCCGAGACCGATAAGCCGACCATCGCCGTGGTCGACGACGATCAGGCCAGCGCCGACAACCTGCGCGACTATCTGGAGCGCAGCGGTTTCGCGGCGATGGCGATCTACGGGCTCACGGCATTCGCCGAACAACTGCAAATCCAGGTGTTCGACGGCGTGGTGATCGACTGGTTGTTCGGCTCGCAGACCTCGGCGGCGGCGATTCGCGCGGTGCGCGCGTCGGAGAATCCGGACGCGCCGATTTTCGTGCTGACCGGCGAATTGCTGACGGGCAAGGCCAGCGAATCGGAGATCAGCCAGGTGATTCGCAACTACGACGTCGCGTGCTACGAAAAGCCCGCGCGCATGGCGATTCTGGTCGCCGATCTCTCCAAGCGGCTCAACCGGCCATAACGCGCCGGCAAGCGGCTGAAGGTGTGTGCTCAGGTTGATGCCCACCTCCATTCCGCGCTTCCATGGGTCCACCGCTCCGCGCCTTCACACCCCGCTTCACACCCGCTTCACGCGCGCGCCACACACTCGCATTCACACTCGCATTCACACCCGCGTCACACCGTTTCACACCGTATGCCGCGACGCCAGCGCACGCTGCAACGCCTGGCGCAAATCCTCGTAATGCACCGGCTTTAACAACGCTTCGAAGAACGGCTGCGAATCGGCCTCTCCCTTTTCCACTCCCGCAACACCGGCCTCCGGCGCATACGCGCTGACCACGATCACCGGCACGCCTGCCGACGGACCGCCACGCACGGCGAAGTCCGCGAGAAACGCATAGCCGTCGCGCTCCGGCATATGCAGATCGAGCAACACCACGTCGCAGCGGCGCAGGTCGAGCCACGCGAGCGCATCGTCGGCGTTGGCGACGGCGTGTGCGTCGAAACCCATGTGCGCGACCATTTCGCTCAACGACTCGCGAATCAGCCGGTTGTCGTCGACGACCAGCACGCACGGCCGCTCGCCGCCCGGTTCCGCGCGCGCCGTCACGCCAGGCGGCGCCGCGGCCGCGACCGGCATGACCGGAATCGTCACCGTGAAGGTCGTGCCCTCGCCCACCGTGCTCGCGACGTCGACGGTGCCGCCGAACAGCCTGACCAGCCCCTGCACGATCGTCAAGCCCATCCCCGCGCCTTCGAAGCGGCGCGTGCGCGATGCGTCCAGTTGCGTGAACTCCTGGAAGATGAGCGGAATCTGCGCATGCGGCACGCCCGGCCCCGTATCGCTGACGATGAACGTCAGCGTCGCCGGCCGCTGCTTCAATTGCACGCGCACCGTGCCGGTTTCGGTATAACGGATCGCGTTGGTGACCAGGTTGTTGACGATCTGGCGAATGCGGTGCGGGTCGGAATCGACCGGACCGCTCACGCCGCGTACTTCGCTTTCGAGTTTCAGCCCGCGCGCGGCGGCCGACATCGCGTGTTCGTCGACGATCGACGCCAGCAGCTCGCGCGGCTCGAAATGCTCGTGACGCAACTCGAGCTTGCCCGCGCCGAGGCGCGCGTAGTCGGTCAGGTCTTTCATCTGCGCCTCGAGATGCCGCGCCGCGGTTTCGAGCCGCTGGATCACCTTGCGGTCCGCCTCGGAGTGATAGTTAAAGCCCAGCAATTCGATCGACGACACGATGGCGTGCAACGGCGTGCGCAGTTCGTGGCTGATCATGCCGAGGAACGCATCCTTGGCGAGGCTCGCCTCGCGCGCCGCGCGGCTCGCCTGGTGCTCGGCTTCGAGCGCCGCGTGCTGCTGACGCATCAGGCGCGTGCGGCGCCGGCCGTTGAGCACGAGGAGCAGCGTCGCCGCCGCCGACAGCAACAGCAGCAACAGGCCGCCCGCGAACAGCAAGCGGCGCTTGTCGATGAAATCGCGGTTCATTGCTTCGCGGTCGGCGACATCGGCGAAACGGCGGCTCAAGGCCAGATCGTTGACCTCGTTCCAATGCAGGCGCAACTGCGCAACGATCTGATTGGCGCCGCGGCGGTCCTTCGCCACGGCGGCGACTTCAGGCGCGAGGCCGGTCAGCAGGCGATCGAGCGACTGCACTTCGTCCCGTTGCCGTTGCAGCAAAGGCGGTTGCGCGGCCAGCCTGCTCGTCGAGCCGGCCAGCACGTGCAGCTTCGATTGCAGCAACTGATAGCGCAGCATCAAGCGCGGATAGTCGTCGTCGACGCCCGACTGATACAGCAGCAACTGATTCTCGAAACGCGCGTAGGCGATTTGCAATTGCGCGGCGTCCCAGTAGAAGCCGTCGTACGTACCGGTCAACTGCCCGGTGGCGCGCGGGTTCAGCAGATTCGCGTACAACAGATAGCCGATCGCGCCGGCCGGCGCCGCGAGCGC
>Ga0137385_10000943_pt1 | contig 24234 bp, 20 predicted proteins | sample SagtaG_FD_104921 | JGI IMG/M metagenome (GOLD analysis project Ga0137385, IMG submission 104921) | Vadose zone soil microbial communities from Sagehorn Ranch, Mendocino, California, USA - Sage2_R_80_16 metaG | ecosystem: Environmental > Terrestrial > Soil > Vadose zone | place: USA: California... | reverse complement strand
GATCCCGACATGCCTCTGCTCTATGCGCTGCGCGACAATCTCGCGCTGCATGGACCGCGGTTCGGCTGCGGGCTCGGCCAGTGCGGCGCCTGCACGGTGCACGTCGATGGAAAAGCCGTACGCTCCTGCGTCACGCCGCTGTCGCGCATCACCGCGCGGCAGAAGGTCGTGACGCTGGAAGGTCTCGGAACGCCACAGCGGCTGCATCCGGTTCAGAAGGCCTTCATCGACACCCAGGCCGCGCAATGCGGCTACTGCATCAACGGCATGATCATGGAATCGGCCGCCTTCCTCGCCAGCAACAGGAAGCCGACCGACGCCGAGATCAAGAAGGCGCTCGCCAACAATCTGTGCCGCTGCGGAACGCACGGGCGCATCGTCGCCGCCGTCAAGCGCGCAGCCGGCGTCGCGTGAGGGAGGGAGCCATGCATACCATCCCGTCTCGCCGCGACATGCTCAAGGGCGGCGGCGCTCTCGTGGTCAGCTTTTCGCTCGCTCCGCAACTCCGTGCAGCCCGCGCGCAGGGCGCGCTGGCCGCGAAGCCGGTCGTGCTCACCGAGGTCGACTCGTTCCTGTCCATCGATGCCAAGGGTTTGGTGAAAGTCTATTCCGGCAAGGTCGATCTCGGCACCGGCGTCGCCACCGCGCTCCGGCAGATCGTCGCCGAGGAGCTCGACGTCCCGCTCGCCAGCGTCGACCTCGTCCAGGGCGACTCCATGCTCACGCCGGACCAGGGCAAGACCTGGGGCAGCCTGACGATCCAGATCGGCGGCATGCAACTGCGCAACGCGGCGGCGACCGCCAAGGGCGCGCTCATTGACGAGGCCGCCAAACGGCTCGGCGTCGAGAAGGCCGCCCTCAGGGTTTCCGATGGTGTCGTCACCGCCGGCGGCAAGCGCACGACCTATGCCGAGCTGATCGGCGGCAAGAGCTTCGCCCTCAAGCTCGATCACAGCAAACCGGCGCAGCCGAAGGACCCCAGGGACCACAGGATCGTCGGCAAGCCGGTGCCGCGGGTCGACATCCCCGACAAGATGATGGGCCGCTTCACCTACATCCAGGACTTCCGCGTGCCCGGCATGCTGCACGGCCGCGTCGTGCGCCCGCCGGCGTTGGGGGCCACGCTTGAAAGCGTCGACGAAGGCTCGGTCAAGAACGTTGCCGGGCTCGTGCAGGTCGTGCGCGAGGGCAATTTTCTCGGCGTCGTGGCGCGGAGCGAATGGGGCGCGATCAAGGCGGCGGAGCAGATCAAGGCGACCTGGTCGAAATGGGAGGGCCTGCCGGAGCAGGAGAAGCTCTTTGGCCATGTCCGGGCGACCAAGGTCGAGAAGGACGACATCACCAGCAATGTCGGCAATACCGCCGAGGCCATGACGCAGGGCACGAGAAAGCTGGCAGCGACCTACGACTTCGCCATCCATACCCACGGCTCGATCGGGCCCTCCTGCGCGGTCGCCGAGTTCAAGGACGGCAAGCTGACATCGTGGTCGGCCTCGCAGGCCACCCATGATCTGCGCAAGCAGCTTGCCGAAATGTTCGGCATGCCGGTCGAGAACGTGCGCTGCATTTATCTCGAAGGCTCGGGCTGCTACGGCCGCAATGGGCATGAGGATGCGGCGGGGGATGCGGCTCTGCTGGCAAAGGCGGTCGGACGCCCGGTGCGGGTGCAATGGTCGCGCGCCGACGAGCATGGCTGGGATCCGAAGGGGCCGCCGACACTCATGGACCTGCGCGCCAGCCTGGATGCCGCCGGCAATGTCACGGCCTGGGAATCGGAGTTCTACATTCCGCAACAGACCGCCGGCAGCTTCATGGTGCCGCTGACGCCGGCCACGCTCGCAAACCTGCCGCAGAAAGGCGACATCGCGCCGGGCAATATCTTTCAGAATTCGGCGATCCCCTACAAGTTCGCGAACATCAAGACGGTCTGCCATCGGCTCGAATCGACGCCATTCCGCCCGTCCTGGATCAGGACGCCGGGGCGGATGCAAAACACCTATGCCAACGAATGCTTCATGGATGAGCTCGCCGCGGCGGCTGGCGCCGACCCCATCGAGTTTCGTCTGAGGTATCTTGATCCCAACGACCGGCGCGGCATCGAGGTGCTTGAACGCCTCAAGGCGCTCGCCAAATGGGAGACCCGGCGCTCGCCGCAGGTGGGCGGTGGAAACATCGCCAGCGGGCGTGGCGTCTCGTACGTGAAGTACGAGCTCGCCCGCACCTATGTCGGCGTCGTCGCCGATGTGGAGGTCGATCGCCCGACCGGCAAGATTCGTGTGTCGCGCATCTTCATGACGCACGACTGCGGTCAGATCATCAACCCCGATGGCTTGCGCAACCAGATCGACGGCAACATCCTCCAGACCATCAGCCGCACGCTGATCGAGGAGTTGAAGTTCGACCGCTCGATGGTCACGAGCCTCGATTGGGCGAGCTACCCGATCCTGACCTTCCCGGATATCCCCGAGATCGTCGTCGAGCTGATCAACCAGCCGAATGCGCCGCCATGGGGCGCCGGTGAGCCCTCCGCCGCCGTGGTGCCGTCCGCGATCTCGAACGCGGTGTTCGACGCCACAGGCGTTCGCCTGCGTTCGATCCCCTACACACCCGACAAGGTGAAAGCGGCGATGCGCGGCGGGGCGTGACACGGAATTCGGATGGAGCATGAGTCGGGGCATAACAGGGGAATGGGATGTCGCTCGCCAGCGAAACCTCGTTTTTTTCCGCCGTTGAACTGGGTGCGGTCCGCCACGACTGGACGCGCGCGGAGGTGCGGGCGCTGTTCGAGCTGCCGTTCCCCGAGCTGATTTTCCGCGCGCAAACGATCCACCGCGTGCATTTCGATCCGTGCGAGGTGCAAATCTCCACGCTGCTTTCGATCAAGACCGGCGGTTGTCCGGAGGACTGCGCCTATTGTCCGCAGAGCGTGCATTATCAGACCGGCGTGAAGGCGGAAAAGCTCATGAGCCTTGACGCCGTCCTCGCCGAGGCGGGGGCGGCGAAGAGCGCGGGCGCGAGCCGCTTCTGCATGGGCGCGGCCTGGCGTTCGCCCAAGGATCGCGATCTCGATCAAGTCTGCGCCATGGTCGAGGGGGTCAAGGCGCTCGGGCTCGAGACCTGCGCCACGCTCGGCATGCTCGACCTCGCGCAGGCGCGCCGCCTTAAGGCGGCCGGCCTCGATTACTACAACCACAACCTCGACACCTCGCCCGAATACTACGGCGTGATCATCACCACGCGCGCCTATCAGGACCGTCTCGACACGCTCAGCGCTGTGCGCGAGGCCGGCATCCATGTCTGCTGCGGCGGCATCGTCGGCATGGGCGAGAGCCTGGACGACCGTATCGGCATGATCGCGACGCTCGCGAACCTGCCGGTGCATCCGGAATCGGTGCCGATCAACATGCTGGTCAAGGTCGAGGGCACTCCGCTTGCCGGCGCCGCCGCGCTCGACCCGATCGCTTTCGTGCGCACCATCGCGGTCGCCCGCATCACGATGCCCAAGTCGGTGGTGCGCCTCTCCGCCGGCCGCGAGGACATGACCGACGAGACCCAGGCGCTCTGCTTCCTCGCCGGCGCCAACTCGATTTTCTACGGGCCGAAGCTCCTCACCACGCCCAATCCCGAGCGCGACCGCGACCGGCAGTTGATGGATCGGCTCGGGCTGGTGCCGATGGCGGAGTGACAATCCGATCCAGCAGCGATCGCACTTGAATGGCCGCCGCTGAGCAGTAGGATGCGGCCTCGCAACTCCATCGAGTACGCCCGAATTCATGGCCGAACGTCGCCGGATCAGATCGTTCGAATGGTCGACGGCCATCATCGCAGCGATTTCGATCGGCGCCGCACTCGTCGTCTATCTGCGCGACGGAACCGAAAAATTCCTCGCCATTCTCGGCAATGACCTCGGGCTGTTCGCGGCCATGCTGCCGAAGATGGCGGCCGGCTGCCTGATCAGCGCTTTCGTCACCCGCCTGCTTCCGAGGGAGGTGGTGGCGCGGCTGGTCGGTGCCGAATCGGGCATGCTCGGGCTCATCATCGCGACCGTCATGGGCGCGGCGCTGCCGGGCGGACCGCTCACGATCTACCCGGTCGCGGCTGCCTTCCTGCTCCTGGGCGCCGACCTGGGCACCGCCATCGCCTTCATCACCGCCTGGAACCTGCTCGGCTACAACCGCGCGCTCATCTGGGAGCTGCCCTTCTTCGGCCCCGACTTCGTGTTCTGGCGCATCGTGGTCGCCATCCCGCTGCCGATCGTGGGCGGACTCCTCGCGCGCGGGGCGGTTCGTTTGGTCGTCGCTCGTTGGGGAGACATCAAGTGGCACTGACGCTTTTCATCAATATCCTCTTATGGGGGCTCGTCGCCGCCCTCATGCTGGCCGCGGCCGTGCGCAGCCAGGCTTTGTGCCGCGAGGGAGCGTGGGAGGGCGCGCGCGACTTCGTCGTTCTCATTCCCCGCGTGCTGATCGGAGTGGTCGGCTCGGGCTATATTGCAGCGGTCATGCCGCAGCAGCTGGTCACGACCTGGATCGGCCCTCAATCCGGCCTGCTCGGGATCAGTATAGCCACGCTGGCGGGCGCCATCACCCCCGGCGGTGCGGTGGTTGGTTTCGCGATCGGCGCTGCCGCGCTCAAAGGCGGCGCCGGCGCGCCGCAGGTGATCGCATTTTCCACCGCCTGGTCGCTCTATGCGCTGCAGCGCCTGATCAACTGGGAAATCCACATGATGCCGCCGCGGGTCGTCTGGCTGCGCGCCGCCGTGTCGGTCCCGCTGCCGTTCCTGGCTGGCATCGGAGCGATGCTGATCGGAAAGCCGTGAGGCGGAGGACAGACGACAGAGGACAGAAAAGAGAAGAAATAGAACGAAGAAAAAGGAGGTGGATCGCTCTGTCCTCCGTCGTCCGTCCTCCGTCCTCCGCTTCAGTGCATCGCCGCCTCGGTGCGCGGCATGATCGACCCGCGGTGGCGGATCACCTGCCCCGCAAGGCGGTGGGCGGCGGTGGCCGCGGCGCTCGGTCCGTCGCCTGAAAGCCGCGCCGCGATATAGGCGGCGTTAAAGCTGTCCCCTGCCGCCATGGTGTCGACCGGCACGACCACCTCCGGCACAGGAATGAACTCGCTCACTCCGCCGGAGGCGACAAGCGCGCTGTTGGGACCGTTCTTCACCACGATCTCGGCGATGCCAAAGGCCTGCAGCCGTTCGGCGGTCGCTTCCGGGCTCGGGTCGCCCCACAATACCGCTTCGTCGTCGTAGGTCGGCAAGGCCATGTCGACGCGCTTGAGCGCCTCCATGAACACCGTGCGCGTGCGCGCGAGGTCGCCCTTCCACCCGCGCGGGCGGAAATTGCCGTCGAAGGCGACCTTGGCTCCTTGCTGGCGTGCGAGCTCGATGACGGCGAGGAAGCGGCCGAGCCCGACATTGGTATAGAGCGACAGCGTGATGCCGGAGAAGTAGATGAGCTTTGCCGCGATGAGGCTCTCGGCAACGCGTCCCCAGTCCGGCAGCTCCAACAGGTCGCGGGCCGGCGCCTGATCCCGCCAAGAGTGGAAGTGGCGCCGCCCGCCCGGATCGCTGTCGAGCAGGTAGAGGCCCGGCAGCCGACCAGGCACGCGCAGTACGAGGTCGCTCGCCACGCCTTCAGCCATGGCGAGCGCGACAATGCCGTCCGAATAGGAATCATCGCCGAGCGCGGTCGCGAAAGCGACATCGATGCCCGCGCGCGCGAGATAGATCGCGGTGTTGAAGGTGTCGCCTCCGCAGCCAGCCGTGAAGCGCCCGTCGCTTCCGCGCGCGAGCTCGATCATCACTTCCCCGACCGTGACGACACGGGGTTTCTGCTCGTTCATCAACTCCCTCCGTATCGTCCATGCGACCGAACCGAAGATCGTCAGAGCATAGAGCGAGGGGTCTTGGCAATTGCGGGCGCGACCTGCGCGGATCTCCCCGCGGGGCACTGGAAGGCGCCACCCTGGCATCGGCTCGCTCGGAATGTTATATTATAACAAATCGTCCAACTCCTTGATCACGACAGGTCCTCATGCCGACCCAGGTCCATCACCCGCATCACCATCGCCCCGGCGAGGGGCATCCGCCGGCCGCGATCTCGCCCTCGATCCTGCGCCTGTCCGCGCTCGAGCGGCTGGCCGTCGTGGGGGTGGTGATCATGGCGATGTGGGGCATGGTGGTCTGGGCGATGTCCTGAGCGCGACCCATGACCGCCGCCCTGCAGTTCCGCAATCTCACGCTCGGCTACGACCGGCATCCGGCGGTGCATCACCTCGAGGGCGCCGTCGAGACCGGCGCCCTCGTCGCTGTGGTCGGCCCGAACGGTGCAGGCAAGTCGACCTTGTTCAAGGGCATCGTTGGAGTGCTCAAGCCGCTCGCGGGAGGGATCGAGCGCGGCGGCCTCAAACCACAGGACATCGCCTATCTCCCGCAGGCCGCCGAGATCGACCGCAGCTTCCCGATCAATGTCCACGACATGGTGGCGATGGGGCTTTGGCGCCGCACTGGCCTGTTCGGCGGCATCGGCCGCAGGGAGAGGGCATGGATCGAGCAGGCGATCGCGGCGGTCGGGCTGACCGGCTTCGAGGATCGCGCGATCTCGACCCTCTCGGGCGGGCAGATGCAGCGCATGCTGTTCGCGCGGCTGTTGTTGCAGGACGCCCGTGTCATCGTGCTCGACGAGCCGTTCAACGCGGTCGACGTCAAGACCTCGGCCGACCTGTTCGATCTGGTGCGGCGCTGGCACGGTGAAGAGCGCACGGTGCTCACGGCCCTGCACGACATCGACTTTGTCCGCACGAATTTCCCGGAAACTCTGCTGCTGGCGCGCGAGCCGGTCGCCTGGGGGCAGACCGCGGCCGTTCTGACGCCGGAGAATCTCCTGACTGCGCGGCGCATGTGCGAAGCCTTCGACGAGCACGCCGCCGAGTGCGTGGCGGAGCCGGCGTGATTTTTTCTCCCTCGCCCCGCTTGCGGGGAGAGGTAAGAAGTCGCAAGCGACGAGGAATGAGATGCTCTACGACACGCTGATCGCCCCCTTCACCGAGTTCGAGTTCATGCGCCGGGCGCTGGCGGGAACGATTGCGCTGGCGCTCGGTGCCGGCCCGATCGGGGTCTTTTTGATGTTGCGCCGGATGAGCCTGGTCGGCGACGCCATGGCGCATGCGATCTTGCCCGGGGCCGCAATCGGTTTCCTCTTCTCCGGCCTCAATCTGTTTGCCATGACCGCGGGCGGGCTGATCGCCGGCTGCGTCGTGGCTTTGCTCACCGGCCTGGTCGCGCGCCTGACCGAGCTCAAGGAGGATGCCGCGCTCGCGACCTTCTATCTGCTCTCGCTCGCGCTCGGCGTCACTATCGTCTCGGTCAAGGGCACCAATATCGATCTGCTGCATGTGCTGTTCGGCTCGGTTCTGGCGCTCGACGATCAGACCCTCTTGCTCATCGCCGTGAATGCGACCGTGACCCTCGTCGTGCTGGCCTTGATCTACCGCCCCCTGGTCATCGAATGCGTCGACCCGGGCTTCCTGCGCTCGGTGAGCCGCGCTGGGGCGCCGGCGCATCTCGCCTTCCTCGCGCTCGTTGTGGTCAATCTCGTGAGCGGCTTCCACGCGCTCGGCACGCTGCTCGCGGTCGGCATCATGATGCTGCCGGCGGCGATCGGCCGCTTCTGGGCCCGCGATATCACGGTGATGATCCTCATCTCCGCCGCAAGCGGCGTTACGGCGGGCTATGTCGGCCTCTTGATCTCCTTTCACAGCGGCGTGCCGTCGGGGCCGACCGTCATCCTGGTCGCGGGCGTGCTTTATGCGCTGTCTGTGTTGTTCGGCCAGGTTGGCGGCCTGGTCAGGCAGGCGCTGCCGCAGCGACATCTGGAAGCCTAGGGCGAGCCGAATCCGTTGTCAGGAGGACAGATGATCACCCGACGACAGGCGATCGCGGGCGTGGCGACGCTTGCAGGCGTCGTAGTCGCGCGAAGGGGAGGTGCTCAGGAGAAGCTCAAGGTGCTCGCGACGTTCTCGATCCTCGGCGATTTCGCCAGGAATGTCGGCGGCGACCGGGTCGAGGTGGCGACCCTCGTCGGCCCCAACAGTGACGCCCATGTCTACGCGCCGGCCCCCTCCGACGCCCGCAAGGTGGCGGAGGCCAAGGTCGTCCTCACCAATGGTCTCGGCTTCGAGGGCTGGATGGAGCGGCTGGTCAGGGCGTCAGGAAGCAGGGCGCCGATTGTGGTTGCCAGCAGGGGCATTACGGCGCGGAAAATGGCGGCCGGTCAGAATCACGGCGAAGCCGATCCGCACGCTTGGCAGTCGGTCGCGAACGCCAAGGTCTATGTCGCCAATATCCGCGACGCGCTTGCTGCCGCAGATCCGGCCGGCAAACCCGACTACGAAGCGAATGCCACAGCCTATCTCGCCAAGCTCGACGCGCTCGACCAGGAGGTGAAGGCTCTCGTCGCCGCGATTCCCGCCGCCCGGCGCCGAATCATCAGCACCCATGACGCCTTCGGCTATTTCGAGCAGGCCTACGGCATCGATTTCATCGCGCTGCAGGGCGTGTCGACGGAAGCGGAGCCGTCCGCTCGCGACGTCGCCCGCATCATCATGCAGGTCAAGCAGCAGAAAATCCCGGCTGTCTTCCTCGAGAACGTCACCGACCCGCGGCTGATGGAGCAGATCGCCAAAGAGTCCGGCGCCCGTCTCGGCGGCAAGCTCTATTCCGACGCGCTGACCGACCGGAACGGCGAGGCCCCGAGCTACATCGACATGATGCGCCACAACGCCAGGCTGATTGCCGCGGCATTGGTGAACTGAGCGGCGCGCCGCGGTCCTTGTGTCCCGATGTCCTTCTGTCCCGACACAGGAGGGGCGACGCCTGCGTCGCCCCTCCGCAGTGCTGCGTGCTGCACCGCTTCTTGGATACGAGAGGTCAATCCAGCGGCTCGACCTTGACGATCGAGGCGCCGTGGTTGTTGCCGACCCAGAAGGTCGGCGGCGTGGTCGAGTTGTCGACGAACATGCGCCGCATATTGGTGTCGCGCGGCAGCAGATATTCGACCGCCTGCCCGGTCTTGGGATTGAGCCGCACCACGCGGTCGGTGGTCATGCCGCCGGTCCACAGTTCACCGTTCTTGTCCCAGATCACGTCATAGGGCGAGGTGTACTTGGTCGGCAGCGGCCATTCCTGGAACTTCTCCTCCTTGGTGTCGAGCATTGCGATCTTGTTGCCGCGATATTCGGCGAAGAAGAAGCGGTCCTGGTCGTCGATGCGGCCGCGCCGGTTACGCGAGAACGGCGTGCCGGTCTGGTAGGCAGTGAACTTGCCGGTCTTGGCGTCGACCTTGACCACGTAGTTCTTCTGGAAGTCCGTCACAAAGACGTTGTTCTGGGAATCCGCGCGGACGTCGTAGATCGAATAGCCGCCGTTGCGCCCGCCGGGGAGGATCGAGAGCGGATCGAATTCCTCGAATTTTCCGGTCTCGAGATCGAGCCGCAGCAAGGTCGACGGCCCGGCGTCGTTCACCCATACCTTGCCGTCGATGTGGGACTTGTTCGTCACCATGTTGAGCTGGGAGTCGTCCTTGTTACGCCCCGGCGGAAGCTGCCAGATGCGGAAGATCTCCGTCTTCGGGTCGAACTTGGCGACGCCGGCCTGATACATCATGCCGAGCCAGAGGTTGCCGTCCCGGTCCGTTCCGAGGTCGAGATTGCCGGTCGGAAAGCCCTGCTTGAGCACGGGCACCGGATATTCGGCGTGCTTGCCGGTCTTCGGGTCGAGCTTGCCGAGGAACTGCTCGCCGAAATTCGTGTACCAGACCGTGCCGTCGACCACGATCACGTCATGCGGCTCGATCGTCGGCCGGGGCAGATCGTATTCGGTGATGATGACGTTGGCGCTGCGGCCTTTGACGCGCGGCAGCGTCTTGAGCTCGTACTCCCAGCGCGGGGCATTGCTCAAGTTGATGGTCGCGAGGTACTCGGCGACCTTGCGGAATCGTTCCGGATTCGCCGCCCGCGACTGGTCGACCCTCCGCTGCGGTTTGATCGGCTGGCTCACCTGCGCATAACCATTCATGCGCGAGACCACCTGCACGAACTGATCGGCGTCATAGGTCGACTTCACGATCCGTTCGAGGGTGTGGCAACTCACGCAGTTGATCATTTGCAGCTTGTCGTCCTCGCTGCCCGGAATGCTCAGCATCCACTCGGCATTGGTGAGCTGCTTGCTGAGGTTGCGGGTCTTGCGGAGCTTGAGATCGGCGGTGGCGGTTTGCCCGGTGGCGACCGCCGCCGCCTTGGGGCCTTCGAGCTCGTAAGCGGCCGCCCGGATCTCAAGCGCGTAGTTGCCCGGTTCGAGCCGCCCGGCCGGGAAGCTGTAACGGCCCTGGTCGTTGGTGACGACGCTGACCGTGATCGTCGAGCCGCCCTTCTTGGCGCTGACGATCACCCCTTCCATCGGCCCCTCATCCGCAGACGTGACTTGTCCGGTGAGCGCTGCCGCGCGCTGGGCCTTGGCCTGCGGCGACCCGGCGACCTGCACCAGCAGGAGCGCCAGTGCCGTGGCGACGAGGTGCGACAAATGTCTCATGAGCATGGGGAGCCTCCCGTTGAGCTTTGCCCATCTCGCATGCGGGCGACGCTTCGGCCGGGCGAGATTGGCGCGGAGCCTAGGTCCTCCACAGAAGCGGCGCAAGGACCGAACTTGCCCCGCCACTTTCGGCTTGGTGTCGGCGGGTCGCATCCCTATGTTACCGCGGCAACGGAGCGATCGATGTCCGACAAGATTCCCGTCACGGTGCTGACCGGCTATCTCGGCGCCGGCAAGACCACGCTGCTCAACCGGATCCTGTCCGAGCCGCACGGACAGAAATATGCCGTCATCGTCAATGAATTCGGCGAGATCGGCATCGACAACGAGCTCGTGGTCGGCGCCGACGAGGAAGTGTTCGAGATGAACAACGGCTGCATCTGCTGCACGGTGCGCGGCGATCTCGTGCGCATCATCGACGGGTTGATGCGAAGGAAGGGCAAGTTCGACGCCATCATCGTCGAGACCACCGGCCTCGCCGACCCCGCGCCGGTGGCGCAGACCTTCTTCGTCGACCAGAACGTGGGCCGCAAGACCAAGCTCGACGCCGTGGTGACGGTGGCCGACGCCAAGTGGCTCCAGGACCGCCTCGGCGACGCGCCCGAAGCGAAGAACCAGATCGCCTTCGCCGACGTCATCCTCATCAACAAGACCGACCTGGTGAAGCCGAAGGAGCTTCTTGATATCGAGGCGCGCATCCGCAGCATCAATCCCTACGCCAAGCTGCACAAGACGCTGCGCTGCCAGGTGCCCCTGCCGGAGGTGCTCGGGCGCAATGCCTTCGATCTCGACCGCATTCTCGACCTCGAGCCGCAATTCCTGGAGGCGGACGACCACCATGATCACCACGATCATGATCACCGTGATGGCGATGATCACCATCACGAGCATGCGCATGCTCATGGCGGCCTGAAGCACTATCACGACGAGGAGATGCAGTCGGTGTCGCTCCGGACCGACAAGCCGCTCGACCCCGACAAGTTCTTCCCCTGGGTGCAGGATCTCGTGCAAAAGGAAGGGCCGAATATCCTGCGCTGCAAGGGCATCCTTTCGTTCAAGGACGACCCCGACCGCTTCGTGTTCCAGGGTGTGCACATGATCCTCGACGGCGATCACCAGCGCCCGTGGAAGGACGGCGAGCCGCGCACGAGCCGCATCATCTTCATCGGCCGCAACCTGCTGGAAGGCAAAATCCGCGAGGGTTTCGAGAGCTGCGTAGCCTGAACCGAATGAGCGACCCCCGCAGCGACATCGCCTCCGTCGTCGAGCGCACGCGGTCGGTCAAGGCGGACGCGGCGGTGGTCGGCGTGCACTTTCTTGCAGACACCGCCGCCTTCGTGCTCGGCGAGGAGGCGCTGCTGTTGGTGTCGCGCGCAGGTGACGAGCGGCGTTTCGCGGCCCACGGCGGCGCCATTCTCGCGGCCGCGGCCGATACCAGCCGCATCGTCACCGGCGGAGACGACGGCAAAGTCGTCTCGACCGAGGCGAGCGGCAAAACGACCGTCATCGCAACCGACGTCAAACATCGCTGGATCGATCATGTCGCGGTCGGGCCAAGCAGCGCGATCGCCTGGTCGGCGGGCAAGCAGGCCTTCGTGCGCAGCGGGAAGGACGCGGAGCGCACGTTGCAGGTCCCCTCGACGGTGGGAGCACTGGCCTTCGTTCCGAAGGGCTTCCGGCTCGCAATCGCGCACTACAACGGCGCCACGCTCTGGTTCCCGAATGCAAAGGCCGAGCCCGAGCGGCTCCAATGGAAGGGCTCCCATCTTGCCGCGACCGTGAGTCCCGATGGCCGCTTTCTGGTCACCGCCATGCAGGAGCCGGTGCTGCACGGCTGGCGCCTCGCCGACCGCAAGGACATGCGCATGCAGGGCTACAGCGCGCGGGTCCGCTCGCTCGATTGGACCGCCGGCGGCAAGTGGCTCGCGACCTCGGGTTCGACCCAGCTCATCCTGTGGCCGTTCCAGTCGAAGGACGGCCCGATGGGCAAGACGCCGCGCCTGTTGGCGCCCACCGAGACGCAGGTCGAGGTCGTCGCCTGCCACCCGCGCGAGTTGATCACCGCGGTCGGCTATGCCGACGGTCTCATCCTGATCGTGCGCATCGACGACGGCGCCGAGATTTTGGCCAAGAAGCCCGGCAATGCGCCGGTCTCGGCGCTGGCGTGGAACGAGGCCGGCACGCTCATCGCCTTCGGGACCGAGGACTGCGAGGCGGGCATCATCGACGTCGCGTGAGCCCGCGGCTCTCGCTACCAGTCGATCGGCTCCGTCAAGGTCGAGCCGCAACAGCGCTTGTATTTCTTCCCGCTCCCGCAAGGGCAGGGCTCGTTGCGGCCAATCTTGCGGCTGATCCGCGGCCCGCTGACAGGGTCATGCCGGCGGTAGGGGGAAGGCCGCCCGCGCCACAAGCAGTGGAGGTGAATGAGGGCCATCGGAAGAACCTTGATGAAACTGGCGCGTTCGCCGGCCGTCCCTCTCTCATCGATGTTCAGCTGATCATCGTCACTGAAAGCGAGCATCGCGGCAACGAATGACCCGATAACCTCGTCGTCGCGGGACCGCTCGCCCCATTGCGACAGTCGCAAGGAGACGCCACGAATGAAGCCTCTCGCCCAATCGCTTCCTCTGGGTGCATCCCAACGCCAAGGCATCACTGGGGTATGGGGGTAACTGCGATCGAGCCGCAGCGAGATCGTCTGCCAGTGGCGGGTCAGCAGGTTGGCAACGTGCTCGGCCTGCTGCTCGCTGTCGTAGTCGGGCCTGGCCTCCTTGATCCGGCGTTCCTCACTCCAGATTGCGGGCATGGCGTCGTCCGGCGACACGCCTTCCGGGCCGGCGAGGACGGCGCAGAAGAAGCCGTCGATCTGTTCCATCGATTCCATCCCCAGCGTGTCGACCGGGACATGCTTGCTGCCCAAGAAGCCGTTGAGCCAGTCGATCTCATCGCCATCGAGCGCGATTGCGGCGGCAGGATCGGGACCGAGCGGCCTGTCTTTTTTGGACTTCCTGCGTGCAGTCTCGGCTTCTTCCTCGCTCTGCACCCAACCGAGCGCTGCGACTGGGTCGTCGAGGGGGACGACGCGCTCCCTGACGAACAGCGATGGATCGCCAGGCGCCAGGTTGCGGGCCAATATGAGCTGGTTTTCGACGTATTCCCGATCGCCGTCGCCCAGCGCAATGCGGTCGTCGTCGCAGGCGGCGCGCAGCCGCTCGCGCATGTCCTCGAGGCCGAGCAGGCTCACCGCGTCCAGCCACCCCTGCCAGGCGTCGTCGCCCGGCTCGGCCAGCGGCTCGCGTTCGAAGCGGTCGAGGAATTTCACCGCCGTCTCGCGCGCGATGGTGCCATCGAAGGCAAGGCGAGCAAGCGCGTCGATCAGGCTCCAACGCGCGTAGCTGTCGACATTCTGATCGGCGCAGGCTTCGACAAGCGGGCCGGCATCGCCATCGCAAACCGAGATAACGATCCCGCGAAGCGTCTCGGTGATGACATCGCCGACGACCCGATCGAGCTGATCTTCTTCGCACTGCCTGAGGAGACCCAGCAACGGCCGATAGAGCTCGGTCCGGCGTGCGGCCGCAAGCACATGAATTCCCCAGAACAGGAGGTTCTCCTGCTTGGGGATGAGGTAGACGCCGGCGGCCGCCTTCTCGACCAGCCCGATGACCGCGGGTGCAATCTCGGCGGCATGGCCGACCGCACGTCTCAGCGTTGCGTCGACGCGCCATCTGGTTGTCTCCAAGCCGTGGACAATTTCGGCGACCGAATCGATCGCATCCTGGCGCAACGCAGCTGTCATGATTTCAAGGCCTCCGACTCAAGGCGGCAGATTCCGCCGAGTCGGGACCGGGCGTCAAATCACGTACTGCCCCAGGGGAAAACCGTTGCAGCCGACCGAGTAATAGCGGTCTTGGCGCGTCTGCTCGATCAGCACAATGCCGGCGATCGCGAGTTCCCGATTGCATCCTGAACGCACGCAGACGCCGGATCCGGCGGCGAAGGGAACTCGCGCGCCAATCGACTCAATTTCGATGCCCGTCCCGCTTGATGCGGAACCAGCCAGTGGCTCTTTCGTTCCATTTCGAGACACTCATCACGACGGGGACCACCATGACTTTCCATCTCTCGATCCATCGAACCGGCCTGCGCCTCGTTGCGTGGCTGGTCGCAGCCTTGATGCTTGCATCGGTGCCGATCCTTGCGGGTGCAATCGCTCCTGCCCAGGCCCAGGCCGGCGTGAAGGCGGAATTCCGTCTGGCGCTCGAGCCCTACGGCAAATGGCAAACGGTTTCACGCTGGGGCGATGTCTGGGTTCCGGCAAATCGGCCGCGTGACTGGCAGCCCTACACGGTCGGTCATTGGGTCTATACCGACGACTGGGGCTGGTACTGGGCCTCGGACCAGCCGGAGGATGCCTGGGGCTGGGTCACCTATCACTACGGCCGGTGGGTACTGGTGGCGGATTTGGGATGGGCTTGGGTTCCGGCTGAGGAATGGGGTCCGGGCTGGGTGCAATGGCGGCGCGGCGCCCAACATGTCGGTTGGGCGCCCTTGCCGCCCGAGGAGGTCGTGGTGGAATTCCGCGAGAAACCCGAGGTCTGGGTTTTCGTTCGGATCCGCGATTTCACTGCGCCGCGCATTACCGCCGTACTGGTGCCGGCGCGCGAACGGGAAACTTTCATTCGTGAAACAGTGGTCGAGAACCGCACGATCGTGATCCGCGAGCAACGGATCGCGGTCAATCCGGGGATTCCTCCGACCTTCATTGCGGCGGCCGTGGGACGGCCCTTGCGGTCGTACGATGTGCGTCCCCGGATCTTGGCCGGAACCGTGCAGCTTCGTGGTGCCGTGGAAGTGCGACCGCAGGACCTTCAGCGCCGGCAGGTGACAGTTCGGGAGACGATCCGCGTGTCCCAGACCGTCATCCGGCCCGCCGGCCAGGTGCCGCCGCCGCAGCCGCTTGCCGCCGGCGAGCAGGGCCGGCTCGGCGACAATCCGCCGCGTGCCGCCCGACGTGCAGGCGAGAGTCAGCCCACAACAGGGCAAGCTCCGTCGGGCCAGCAAGGCCAGCAGCCGAGCCAACAGCAAGGCCAGCAGCCGAGCCAACAGCAAGGTCAGCAACAGGGGCAACAGCCCGGTCAGCCGCAAGGCCAGCAACAGGGTCGGCAGCGCGGTCAGCAGCAAGGCCAACAGCCGGCTCAGCAAGGCCAGCAGCCTGGCACCCAAGGTCGCGGAGCCAACGAGCAGCGTCAGCAGGGCGGGCGCGAGGGCCGCGGAACTCAACAGCCACAACAGGGTCAACAAGGCCGCGATGCCGAGCAGCAGAAGCAGCAGAAGCAGCCGGGCACGCAAGGCCGCGGCAGCGACCAGCAGCGCCAAGGCGGCGCGGCTCAGCAGCAGCGTCAGCAGCAACAGCCGCAACAAGGCACGCAAGGCCGAGGCGGTAATGAGCAGCGCCAAGGCGGAGCGGCCCAGCAGCAGCGTCAGCCGCAACAAGGCACGCAAGGCCGAGGCGGCAATGAGCAGCGCCAAGGCGGGGCGGCCCAGCAGCAGCGTCAACAGCAGCAGCCGCAACAAGGCACGCAAGGCCGAGGCGGCAATGAGCAGCGCCAAGGTGGGGCGGCCGAGCAGCAGCGTCAACTGCAGCAGCCGCAAGCCACGCAAGGCCGAGGCGGCAATGAGCCGCGCCAAGGCGGGGCGGCCCCGCAGCAGCGTCAGGAGCAACAGCCACAAGGCACGCAGGGTCGCGGCGGCAATGAGCAGCGCCAAGGCGGCGCGGCCCAGCAGCGGCAGCAACAGGGTCCCACGCCGCGGACCGAAGGGCGCGGAGGTGGGGCGGAGCGGCAGCGCCAGCAGCCGGAAGGGCGCTAGGCGTCGCAGCCAGGAGCCGCGACCACGCAACCGCCGCGATTGGCCTGGCGCAAACGAAAGCGGATAACAGAACGGGCGGCCTCGGCCGCCCGTTCTTATTCCGAAGCGGTCGGGAGTCGCGTCAGATCACATACTGCCGCAGGGGCGGATAGCCATTGAAGCCGACCGAGGAATAGGTCGTGGTGTAGGCGCCGGTCGCCTCGATCAGCACCTTGTCGCCGATCGCGAGCGAGATCGGCAGGGGATAGGGCTGCCTCTCATACAGCACGTCGACCGAATCGCAGGTCGGGCCGGCAATGATGCAGGGCGCCATGTTGTCGCGATCCTTGCTGGTGCGGATCGGATAGCGGATCGACTCGCCGATGGTCTCGGCGAGGCCGTGGAACTTGCCGATGTCGAGATAGACCCAGCGCAGTTCGTCCTCGGGGCTCCTCTTGGCGATCAGCACCACCTCCGCCTCGATGATGCCGGCATTGCCGACGAGGCCGCGGCCGGGCTCGACGATGGTCTCCGGGATGGCGTTGCCGAAGTGGCGGCGGAGAGCGCGGAAGATCGCCTTGCCGTAGGATTCGAGCCGCGGCGTCTTGCGCACGTAGCGGGCGGGGAAGCCGCCGCCGAGATTCACCATCGCGAGATTGATGCCACGCTCGGCGCAGGCGCGGAAGATCGCGGCGGTCGAGGCGAGCGCCCGGTCCCAGGCCTCTACATTGTGCTGCTGCGAGCCGACATGGAAGGAGATCCCATGCGCGACCAGGCCATGCCGATGGGCAAGCTCGAGAATGTCGGTGGCGAATTCGGGCTCGCAGCCGAATTTGCGCGATAGCGGCCACTCCGAGCCGGTACCGTCGCAATGGATGCGGCAGATCACCCGGCTCCCGGGCGCCATGCGGGCGACTTTCTCGACCTCGGCCTCGCAGTCGATGGCGAAGAGCGTCACACCGAGCCGGTGGGCGGCCGCGATCTCGCTCTCCTTCTTGATCGTATTGCCGTAGGAGATGCGCTCGGGCGTGGCGCCCGCGGCGAGCACGGCCTCGGTCTCGCTCACCGAGGCGACATCGAAGCAGCAGCCGAAGCCGGCGAGCAGCTTCAGGATCTCCGGCGCCGGATTGGCCTTCACTGCATAGAAGACCTTGGTGTCCGGCAGCGCCTTGGCGAAGGCGAGATAGTTGTCGCGGACGACGTCGAGGTCGACCACGAGGCAAGGGCCTTCATCGGAACGGTGCTTGAGGAATTCGCGGATGCGTGTGGTCATCTCGACCTTGCTCCCTATCCGGCGTGGCGGCGCGCCGCCTGGTGAACCTCCTGTGACGCTCGCAGCTGCCGCGGAATGCGCAGCCGGTGACGTCACCTCGATGTCTGCCTTGGTCCGGATGGGGAGAACCCGATCCGCACGCCCGGCAAGGAAGGACAAGCCTTTTCAGTGATCCGGCATTCGCGCCGGCAATCCCAAAAAAGCCCGTTCCGTCGTTGCTTTAAGCCGCGTCCCCCGTGGAGAGCGGGGTGCGCCGGTTTCGCCTCCGGCTGCCGATCGCATGAGCAAGGAAGCGAGTTCGCTTCCTTAGGCGGCTGTCCGGCCTCTTGTCCGGATGCCCACCGACCGACACACGGCCACAGGCACGTGCGAAATTGGGCAAGACTGAAATAAGCGATTCAGTTTCGAGGCGCAAGAGTTTTGGTTCGCGCGCCTGTGGACCACCAACCGCTTGCAGCTACGCAATGCTTACCAATTCCTCAATGCGAGATCGGTTCCGAAAAACGGCGGCGATGCCGAGACGCGGTCAACGTCCGGTCCTGAACGGCTCGACCCGCTGGGCGTTGCGGATGAACGAGATCATCACGGCGACGCCGAGGAGGAAGAACAGCCCCTGCAGGATGTGCACGCCATAGGGGCCGAGATTGAGCAGATTGGCGAAGGCCCAGCCGGCCGCAAAGGCGGCGCCGAAAACCTCGGCGCCGATCAGGATCGCGGCGCTGATCACGGTGAGCGCGTGGATCCAGATGATCCGGCGGCCGCCCGTCGATGTTGTGTCCTGCATGGCAGGTTCCTCTTGGCGCCGGCAATCTCCCCGAAAGCAGCAACGGGTTCAAGCCCGAACTTCGTGGTCGAAGCCGCGGCTCGCAAGGCTATGCCGACAGGAAGAGCGCGAATTGCTCCTCGACCGTCCGCTTGAGGTGCCGGCGGTAGCGTTCGTAGTGCGCATGCCCGGCGGCAATGCGGCCGAACTCCGCCTTGGCCAGCGCCTTCAGGGGCACATAGGCGATCGGCGCCGAAACCGGCATGAGCTGAGCTCCGCGCCCGACCTGGAGCGTGGTCATGATGCCGAACATCTCGCCGTTGATGGTGGGGCGCGAGATGAGGACGAGCCGGTATTGCCCCTGCCGATTGGTGACAAGGTAGATGTAGCCCGACTGGTTGGGCACCGAGACCAGCCCTTGCTGGGAGAATTCCGCATCGACCCGCTCGGATTCGCGGAAGATCAGGCTCGAGAGGTCCTGATCCCAGGAGATTTCGGTCTGGTAGGCATAGATCGCGGTCGGGTCCCCGAAGGACGGCCGCAGCGTCAGGTAGGACCCTTCGATGAATGACACCGCGGGCCGCGAGTAGAAGCCGAGCTCGCCCGGCGCAAGGCTTGCCAGGGCGGAGGCGGCACGGGCGCCGTCGGCATCGCCGTTGCGGAGCGAAATGCCGAGCGCTTCCTCGAGCCGGATCGTGGTCGCAAGCGTGAACGGCCGCCGGCCCGCGAGCGCCTTCTCCAGGGTCGAGATACTGATCTTGGCCTGATCGGCCAGCCGCTGCCGGGAGATGCGCCGGCGCGCGAGCTCCTCGCGGATCATCGCCGCGACCGCGCGGCTCTGCTCGTCCGAGAGCTGTTTTTCGGATGGGGCCGGCATCATGGGCCTCGTCGCGGAATCGATCCGCACAATTCCTCACTTATGCGCACGGGCCGGCATCGGGCAAGGCGCATCCTGACTGGTCCTTGCCGAACAATCGCGAACATGACGCTCGCGTCGAAGTGACGACCGGACGCACAACGGTGCCGGGATCGAATTCGTCGAATGGGAGCGACAGGCATGAGCATGGCAGTCCAGGCGATCAGGACCTACGGACATCGATCTTCCCCTCCTTGGCGGCTGCGCCTGAAATGGACGGCACCACGCGCGCCGCATCTTCTTCTCACGATTGTCGTCACAATTGCGGCTTTTTTCGCCAGCGCGCCGCGGATCGAGGCCAATGCCGCGACGCCAGTGGCAGTGCCCAAATTCGTCACGCCGGCAGAGGTGCGCGCGGGCGCGCTCCTGCTTCGCAGCGGCGAGCAGCGCTTTGTCGAGGCGCCGCTTCTCGGCACCGATGTCGATCTCGTCATCTCCGGCCCGACCGCGCGCGCCCGCATCACCCAGATTTTCCACAACCCGACCGATGGCTGGGTCGAGGCGGTCTATGTCTACCCGCTGCCCGAGGGCGGCGCGGTCGATACGCTCAAGATGGTCATCGGTGACCGCGTCGTGGTCGGCGAGATCAAGGACCGTCAGAAGGCGCGCGAGGCCTACGAGCAGGCCCGGGTCAACGGCCAGAAGGCGGCTCTGATGGAGCAGGAGCGGCCGAACATTTTTACCAACTCGGTCGCCAATATCGGGCCGCGCGAGAGCGTCGTCATCCAGATCGAATACCAGGAGCCAGTGCGGCAGTCGGGCAGCGAGTTCTCGCTGCGCGTGCCCCTGGTGGTGGCGCCGCGCTATAACCCGATCCCGGTCGTGCAGACTGTCGATCTTGGCCCGGATCGCCAAGGCTGGGGCAGCGTCACCGATCCGGTGCCTGATCGCGACCGGATCACGCCGCCCGTCCTCGACCCGCTCGTCTATGCCCCGGTCAATCCTGTCATCATCTCGGTTCGCCTGCAGGCCGGGTTTCCGCTCGGCGAGGTCAAGAGCCACCACCATGGTGTCAAGATGGACACCGTCGCAGACGATACGCGCGTCATCAGGCTCGCCGACGGCCCGGTTCCAGCCGACCGCGATTTCGAGCTCACCTGGAAGCCTGCCGCCGGCAATGCGCCCTCGGTCGGGCTCTTCCACGAGCGCGTCGGCGACGCCAGCTACCTTCTGGCCTTCGTAACGCCGCCGCCACTGCCGCAGGCCGAGCAGCAGCAAGCACGCGAAATCATCTTCGTCATCGACAATTCCGGCTCGATGGGCGGCACCTCGATCATCCAGGCCAAGGCGAGCCTCGCCTATGCGCTCGGTCGGCTCAAGCCATCCGATCGCTTCAACGTCATCCGCTTCGACCACACGATGGACGTGCTCTTTTCCGATCCGGTGCGGGCCGATGCGGAGCATGTCGCGCAGGCGAAGGCCTTCGTGGCCGCGCTCCAGGCGCGCGGTGGCACCGAGATGGTCCCGCCGATGCAGGCGGCGCTGACCGACCGGCGCAACCGCGACGCCAACACCGTGCGCCAGGTCGTCTTCCTCACCGATGGCGAGATCGGCAACGAGCAGCAGCTCTTCGACACGATCAGCGCAATGCTCGGGCGCTCCCGGCTGTTCATGGTGGGGATCGGCTCGGCCCCGAACAGCTACCTGATGACGCGTGCCGCCGAGCTCGGCCGTGGCACCTTCACCCATATCGGCTCGGTCGAGCAGGTCGAGGAGCGCATGCGAAGCCTGTTCGAAAAGCTCGAAAGCCCCGTGGTCACCGATCTGACGGCAACGTTCTCGGCCGCCGGCGCGGATGTGAGCCCGGTCGTGCTGCCGGACCTCTATCGCGGCGAGCCGGTGGCGCTGACCGCGAAGGCCGCTTCGCTCGCAGGGACGCTCGAAGTCAAGGGCATGATCGGCGACCGCCCCTGGGTCGTCACGCTGCCGCTCGCGAACGCCGCCCAGGGCAAGGGCCTGTCGAAGCTGTGGGCGCGGCGCAAGATCGCCGACGCCGAGGTCGCGCGGACGCTGCGCAAGATCACGCCGGAGGAGGCCGACCAGCGCATCCTCGCGCTCGCGCTCGAGCACCGTCTGGTGACGCGGCTCACCAGCCTCGTCGCTGTCGACCAGACACCGAGCCGGCCCGCGGGTGCGCATCTCACCCGCGCCGATATTCCGCTCGACCTTCCGGCGGGATGGGAATTCGACAAGGTCTTTGGCGGCGAGCGCCCGCCCGTGCCGGGCGACCGCTCTGGCATTCCCGTCGAGCGCCGCGCGGACCTCTCGGATGCGGTCCGACAGGCGCAGCGCACGGCCTATGCCTCCGTCACCCAATCCCGCTCCGCGCAACCCGCCGCTCCGCGGCCGACCGTCTCCACGGCTGCGCAGCAAGGCGTGCCACTCCCGAAGACGGCGACCGATATGGAACTGCGCCTATGGTTTGGCCTCATGCTCTGCCTGGCGAGCCTCATCCTGATCGCGATCGTCCGGCGGCGTGGGCCCGCCGGCTGGCTCGCACGATGACAACCATTCCTCCCCGCGTCCCCCTGGGGAGGATTGGGAGGGGCAGGTCCCCCCCGACACCTCGATGACCCCTCCCAGCGCGCGCACGCAGCCACGCCAACCGGCTGCGTGCGCGCCGACCTTCAAGACCGAGTGCAGGCGATGCGATCAGCGGTGACCGAGGCGATCTCCACGGTGCTCGCGTCGAGCGTCACAAGGATTGCGTCGTGGACCTCGACGGCAGCCCTCGCGGCTGCCTTTGTTCTTGCCGTGCTCGGCCTGGTCCTCATCGGCCAGGGGGTGTGGATCCACGCCAAGGCGGTGCTCGCGCAAATCCTGCTCGAGCGCGCCTTCGCGCAAACGCTGGCGACCGGCAAGGATGTCAAGCCCTGGTCCTGGGCCGATACCTGGCCGGTTGCGCGGATCGAAGTGCCCCGACTCGGCGAGAGCGCGATCGTTCTCGCCGGGTCGAGCGGCCAGGCGCTCGCCTTCGGTCCCGGCCATGTCGAACGCACGCCTGCCGCCGGCGAGCCGGGCACCGTGATCTACTCCGCCCACCGCGACACCCACTTCGCCTTCCTGGCGGATGTCGGCGTCGGCGATGAAATCCGGGTCACCCGCCGGGACGGCGCCGTTTTCCGCTATCGTGTCACCGGCACATCGGTGGTGCGCTGGGATGCCTCGGGCGTCGACCCGTTCGCGAGTGGCCGCCGGCTCGTGCTGGCGACCTGCTGGCCGCTCGATGCGAAGTTTTCAGGCCCGCTGCGCTATCTCGTGCATGCGGAGATGATGGAAGGTGGTGCCTCGTCAAGCTCAGCTGCGCTCTCTGCCCGGCCGAACTCGCGTTTGCCCGAGTTCGGTCCGTTGGATTGACCGCAGTCGGAAGAATCCGACTTCGGCCGGGCGAGGTTAGGGTTGCTATGCCGCGTCGCGGCTTGCCTTCGGGCCGATGAGCCCGGCCTCGGCCAGTGCCCCGCGGATGCGGTCGATCTCGGCGCGACCGAGCTTCACCAGCGGCGGGCGCACGACGGCCCGCGGCAGTCGTCCGAGCAGCACCAGCGCTTCCTTCATGCGGTTATGCATGTCCGCCCAGGGGTCGGCATAGAACACGCGCGCGAGCGGATAGATGCGATCGTTGAGCCGCCGCGCCGCGGCGAGGTCGTTGGCCTGCACCGCAAGAAAGAGTTCCGCCTGCAGGTCGGGGATCACGCTGCCGCTGCCGGAGAGGAGGCCGTTGCAGCCGAGCACCAGCGAGCTCAAGAGCCACGCGCTGTGGGTCGTGAGCACGTTCACGGGCCGGGGGAGGGTCTGCAGCATCCGGATGTGCATCTCGTGCTGCGGCACGTTGCCGGCCCAGTCCTTGATCGCGCGGATGGTCGGGACCTCGTCGGCGAGTTTTTGCAGCGTGTCGCGCGGATAGCCCTGGCCGGTGGCGAGGGGATATTGGAACACGATGATGGGGAGCTCGCTCGCCTCCGCGATGCGCTTGAAATGCGCGACCGCCATCTCCGGCGTCTGCCCGAGCGTGAATGGCGCCGGGGGGAAAACCAGGAGCGCGGAGGCGCCGGCGGCGGCCGCCATGCGCGCGATCCGCGCCGCTTCGAGGCTGCCATCGGCCCACACGCCATTGATGAGCGGCAGTCGGGCGCCGATCTCGTCCCCGGCGATCTCGAGCACGCGGCGCTGCTCGTCGAAGCTGCAGGAGGCGACCTCGGTCGAATGCGCGTTGATGGTGATCGCCGAAATGCCCTCGGTCGCCGCCACGCCGCGCAGATGGCTGCGAAAGCTCTTCTCGTCGATCGAGAGGCCGTCATTGAACGGCAGCAGCACCGCCGGGATGACGCCGTGGGGAACGTAATGGGCGTGACGGGGCATCGGGGGGTCCTTCCGGCAAGCTAAGCTGAACCATTGGTTCGTCGGGAGGACATATCACATGCCCTCGCAAGCGTGGAGAGGTGAAGCGGCGCAACCCGGGAAATGTGAGGCCGCTGCTACTTGTTCGTCAGCCGAATCCCCGCATTGCGACCCAAGCCCTCGCAGTCCTCGTCGAGCTTGAGGCCCGCCGCGCGGATGCCGTAGGCGGCGAACTCCTCGTCGCGGTCCTCGGTGTCGCCGGTGACGCCGACCGCGCCGATCACCGCGCCGTCGCGGTCGCGGATCTGCAGGCCGCCGCCTTCCGGGAAAATCTGCTCGCCGCTGGCGCTGATCAGGTAGCGCATGAAGATCGGCCGCTCCTCGGCCCGGATGCGCACGAGTTTCGAGGAGCGGCCCATCGCCAGCGCGGCATAGGCCTTCCCATAGGCCATTTCGAAGCGGATCATGGATGAGCCATCCTCCTTCTGGAACGCCTTCACCTT
>Ga0137385_10000938_pt1 | contig 24252 bp, 21 predicted proteins | sample SagtaG_FD_104921 | JGI IMG/M metagenome (GOLD analysis project Ga0137385, IMG submission 104921) | Vadose zone soil microbial communities from Sagehorn Ranch, Mendocino, California, USA - Sage2_R_80_16 metaG | ecosystem: Environmental > Terrestrial > Soil > Vadose zone | place: USA: California... | reverse complement strand
GGCCCGGCCGTCGGGCGGCATCGACTGGCTGTCGTTCGGACAGGCACTGCCGTTGGCGGCCGGGCTGACCGCGTTGCTGGCCATCCTGATCGGCATCGCGTCCAAGTTCGCCGGTGAGATCAGGACGTTCGCGCTGGCCGTGGGAGCGGGTGTGCTCTACGGGGTCACGGCGGGCGTGGCGAAGCTCGCCCTCGGCCTGCTGCACGACGATGGCCTCATGGCGCTGCTGCGCAGTTGGCCGTTGTACGCGGTGCTGGTGATCGGGCCGGCCGGCTTCCTGCTGAATCAGAACGCCTACCAGTCCGACCGGGCCATGGCGCCCGCGCTCGCGGTGATCACGGTGACCGATCCGCTGGTGGGCATCGGCGTTGGCGTGCTGTGGTTGGAAGAGAACCTGCAGTCCGGTGTGGGACCGGTGCTCGGCGAGGTGTTCGCACTGGCAGCGCTGGCCGTCGGCGTCTGGCTACTGGCCCACGGCGCCCCCCAACTCGACCGAGACGAGCGCGTACGAACCCCACAAGAAGGCGTGCCAGGATGATTCGCCGCAGCCCCGGAGGCAGCCCCCACCACTCCCGGGGGGCGTCCCCTTTTCAATCTAGCATCTGTCAAGCTCTAAATAGGCGTTTTGTCCGAGTTTTTGGCAAGTTGTGGATAACTTGGTTGGCTGTGCACAGGTCGGGTGGGGCGACTTGACAACGCTGGTCAGAGCACGAGCGCTGGTCACCGGGGCGTCGTCTGGTATCGGCGCCGCCACGGTCCGCCGCCTGGCCGGCCTCGGCGGCAAGCCCCTCCTGGTCGGCCGCGACGAACCGGCATTGGACAGCCTGGCGAAGGAAACCGGCGGTGACCGGCTCGCGGTGGACCTCCGGACACCAGGCGTGGCCACCGAGATCGCGGCCTGGGCCGGCGAGGTGGACCTGTTGGTGTGCAACGCGGGCATCGGCTGGGCCGGCCCGCTCGACCAGCAACCACTGGCCAGCATCGAAGAACTGGTCACCGTGAACCTGACCGCACACCTCGCCCTGGCCCGCCTGCTGCTCCCCGGCATGGTGACCCGGAACAAAGGCCACCTGGTCCTCGTCTCGTCGATCGCCGGATGCCTTGGCGTTGCGGACGAAGCCGTTTACGCGGCAACCAAGGCCGGCCTGCGCACCTTTGCGAACAGCGTCCGCCTGGCGCACAGCGAAATCGGCGTGACGACGGTAATCCCTGGTGTCGTGGACACACCGTTCTTCACCAGGCGCGGCAAGGCATACGACCGGACGCGACCCAAACCGGTGTCCGCGGACCAAGTAGCGGCCGCTTTGGTCAACGCGATCCAGCAAAACAAGCCAGAGGTATTCGTGCCGGCCTGGCTACGATTCCCGGCCCGTCTGCAGGGCGCTTTCCCGACGCTGGTGCACCGCATGCAGCGCCGGTTCGGCTGAGCCGAACCGGCGCTGCCGCGATCACTGTTCGCGCATCGCGCGGATGGACTCCTTCAGGGAACCCATGGTGGCCAGCACGGCGCTGGGCTCATAACCGCAGTGCGCCATGCAGTTGTTGCAGCGCGGGTCCTTGCCGCGACCGTAGGCGTCCCAGTCCGTGGTCTCGATGAGCTCCTTGTAGGTCTGCACGTAGCCGTCGCTCATCAGGTAGCACGGCTTCTGCCAGCCCAGTAGCGAGTACGACGGGATGCCCCACGCCGTGCACTGGAAGTCGACCTTTCCTTCCAGGAAATCCAGGAACAGTGGCGAGTGGGACAGGCGCCACTTCTTCCTGCGGCCGTCGGCGAACACCTTGCGGAACAGTTCCCGCGTCTCGGTCACGCCGAGGAAGTGGTCCTGGTCGGGCGCCTTCTCGTACGCGTATGCCGGCGAGATCATCATCTCGTCGACCTGGATGTCGTCGTTGAGGAAGTTCAGCACGTCGATGACGGACTGGGGCGTGTCCGTGTTGAAGAACGTGGAGTTGGTGGTGACGCGGAAACCGCGGCCCTTCAGCTCCTTGATCGCCGCCATCGCCTCGTCGAAGGTGCCTTCCTGGTTGACCGACTCGTCGTGCCGTTCGCGTAGGCCGTCGACGTGGATGGCCCACTGGAAGTACGGCGACGGCTTGAAGTTGAACTTGTCGATCCGCTTGCGCACCAGCAGCGCGTTCGTGCACAGCACCACGAACTTCTTGCGCTTCACCAGTTCCGCCACGATCTGGTCGATCTGCGGGTGCATCAGCGGCTCGCCGCCCGCGATCGACACCATCGGCGCGCCGGATTCCTCGATCGCGGCGACCGCCTGCTCGACCGGCATCCGCTTCTTGAGCACGTCGTGCGGTTGCTGGATCTTGCCACAGCCGGCACACGCCAGGTTGCACGCGAACAACGGTTCCAGCTCGACGACCAACGGGAACTTCTTGTGGCGCAAGATCTTCTGCTTGGCGACGTACGCGCCGACGCGAACAGCCTGCCGCATGGGCACCGGCATTAGTGACGCACCTCCTTGGGGAGTGTGAAACGTACGGTCTCCGTGGTGACGGACCGCTCAGCGATGTCGAGCCGGCCGAGTCCGCCCAACGCGGCGACCAGTTCGGTGACGAGTTCGGGCGGGGCGGATGCCCCGGCGGACACGCCGATCGTGGTGACGCCGGCCAGCCAGTCGAGTTGGACCTCGCCGACTTCGTCCACGAGGTACGCCGACGCGCCATCGCGCCGGGCGACCTCGACAAGGCGCCGCGAGTTCGACGAGTTCGTCGAGCCCAGGACGAGCACCAGTTCGGCGGCGTCGGCCACGTCCCGTACCGCCGCCTGGCGGTTGGTGGTGGCGTAGCAGATGTCGTCGGAGCTGGGGCCGTGGATCTCCGGGAACTTCCTACGCAGCGCGGCGACGATGCCGTCGGCCTCGTCCACCGCGAGCGTGGTCTGCATGAGGTAGCTGACCCGGCGGGGGTCGGGCACCTCGATGGTGTCCACTTCGGACTCGTCCTGGACGAGGATGGTGTGTTCTGGTTCCTCGCCGAGGGTGCCCTCGGTCTCCTCGTGGCCGGCGTGTCCGATGAACAGGATCGTGTTCCCCTGCTTGGCGAATCGCCGTGCCTCGTGGTGCACCTTGCCGACCAGTGGGCAGGTCGCGTCCACCACGTCCAGTTCCCGCCGGGCGGCCTCGCGGCGCACGCTCGGGGCGACGCCGTGCGCCGAGAACACCACGGTGGCGCCCTCGGGCACCTCGTTCAGTTCCTCGACGAACACCGCGCCACGCCGTTCCAGGTCGGCCACCACGATGGCGTTGTGCACGATCTGCTTACGCACGTAGACCGGACCGGGCCGCTGGTCCAGCAGTCGGGCCACGACGTCGATGGCCCGCTCCACGCCGGCACAGAACGACCGAGGGCTGGCCAGCAGCACTTGCCGGTCACCGACCGCCGCCGCCCACGCCGTGAGCACCGGCCCGAGCCGGCCCAGCGTGGCCAGGGCGGTCACACCGGCGCTTGCCGTTGCCGGATGGAACAGCGGCCGGCTCGGCGTGTCCACGACGACCCGCAGCACGGCCAGTGGACCACCATCGGCCGCGGCGGCCAGCATCGCCGACTCCATGTCCACGGCCAACGCGCCGGACGCGGCCAACTCGGCCCGCTCCGCGCCGTGCACGACGTGGTCCACCGACACGATCGGCCCCGCGTGCACGGTCAGCCCGGCCGCCCGCAACGCGCCGACCAGCAGCGGCGCCGACGGACACGCGATCACGCCGTCGGCGGACCGCACCTCCGTTGCCACCACGACGTCCCCGGCGGCCAACTCGTCGGTCAGCGCACCACATACGCCCGCGACCGCGAACGCGGCCGGCCGCCGAGCACGCAGCGCCTGCGCTGCCTTGCGGGACCTGGCCGGTCCCATTCCGGTGCGCACGACCAGTTCTGCCGGCAGGCCACGCCGCAGGGCCATGGCCTCGATCCGCAGTGGCGCGGCGACCAAGAGGTCAGCCATCCGCAGCCTCCACGAAGCGGCCCAATGCGGACAGGGGGAACACCAGCCGGTACAGGTGGTAGTTGATGTAGAAGTCACCGGGGAAGCCGGTGCCGGTGAAGTAGGGCTCGTCCCAGGTGCCGTCGGGCCGCTGGTTGTCGGCCAGCCACGAGATGCCGCGCCGCACGTCCTCGCCCCGCTCCCCCGCCGCCAGCAACGCCATCAGTGCCCACGCGGTCTGCGACGGCGTCGACGCGCCCCGGCCACGCCATGCGTTGTCCACATAGGAGCGCAGGTCCTCGCCCCAGCCGCCATCCGTGTTCTGGACCTTGCGCAGCCAGCGCACCGCCCGCCGGATCGTGATGTCCGATGTGGACATGCCAGCGGCGACGAGAGCCGGGACCACGGCGCCGGTGCCGTAGACGTGGTTGGCGCCCCACCGGCCGAACCAGGACCCGTCGTCCTACTGGGACCGCAGCAGCCACCGCACGCCGCGTTGGGTCGCCGGGTGGTCGGCGAGTCCCTCCACGCCCAGCATCTCCACCACGTGCGCCGTGACGTCGGCGGACGGCGGGTCGATGACCGCGCCGAAGTCGCAGAACGGCAGCTTGAGGATCAGCTCCTGGGTGTTGTCCGCGTCGAACGCGCCCCACCCGCCGTCCTTGGACTGCATGCCGATCAGCCACCGCACGCCCCGATCCACTGCCGCCCTCGTCCTGACGATGTCCGGGTGACCACCCCGCCGCAGCGCGAGGACCACCTCGGCGGTGTCGTCGGTGTCCGGGTAGCCGTCGTTGGCGAACTCGAACGCCCAGCCGCCCGGCGCGAGACCGGGCCTGCGGACCGACCAGTCGCCCTTGACCGTGATTTCCTCGCCCAGCATCCAGTCCACGGCCTTGACCGCGGCCGGATCATCCGGCGCCACGCCGGCGTCCAACAGGCCCGTGACCGCGAGGCAGGTGTCCCAGACTGGGGACTGGCAAGCCTCGAACCAGCGGATCGTGCCCTGCTCGGTTTCCTCGTGCACGGTGAAGCCGTCCAGCCCAGCGATGGCCTTGGCCAGCACCGGATGGTCGAGCTGGTAGCCCATCAGGTGCAGCGCGATGATCGAGTACACCCACGGTGGCTGGATGCCGCCCCAGCCGCCGTCCGCCTCCTGGTGGGCCACTACCCACTCGGTGGCCTGCCGCATGGCCAAGCGACGCAACGGTTTCACCGGTGAGCGCTGGTAGACGTGCAGCAGCTTGTCGAGCTGTTCGAACACGCCACCGACCGACAGGGGCGGCACGGTCGAGCCCTTCGGGTGGCCGCTGCGCAGCTCGTCGATCCGCACGCCGAGCGGCCGGACCGGGCGAATCGCGTTCACGATGGTCAGCGGGACCACGGTCTGCCGGGCCCAGCAGCCCCAGTCGTAGATGTTCAGCGGGAACCAGGACGGCAGGAAGATCAGCTCCGGCGGCATGATCGGCAGGTCGTCCCAGGACCACTCGCCGAACAACGCCAGCCACATCCGGGTGAACACCCTGGTGGCCTCGATGCCGCCGCCGGCGAGCACATAGGACGCGGCGGCCCGCATGTGCTCGGCGTCCGGATCGTCGCCGGCCAGCCGTAGCGCGACGTAGGCCTCCACCGTGGTGGACAGGTCGGCCGGGCCTTCGTGGAAGTTGGCCCAGGTGCCGTCCGCGCGCTGCTGGGAGCGGATCCAGCGGGCCGCCTGCTCGGTCTGCTCGGCGTCCCGGATGCCGAGGAACTGCCGCAGCATCAGGTCTTCCGCGTCCATCGTGACGTTGGTCTCGAGGTTGCCCTTCCACCAGCCGGCCTCGTGCTGCAAGGACAGCAGGTGGTCCCGGGCGGCGTCCATCGTCCGCCGCGCCCGGTCCACCACCTCGTCGGATTCGGTACCCAAAACCGCTGAACTCAACGATCCCTCCTCGTCACGAACAGGGCTGTCGCGCGCAGCGCGTCGGTCACCAACGGCGGCGCGGACAGTTCGGCGAGACACCGCTCCGCCTGCTGGATGTGCCGGTCGGCCTCGGCCTCGGTCCACGCGCGGGCACCGGCCCGTTCGACCAGGTCAGCCATGGCAATCAGGGCCGCCTCGTCGTCCACCTGGTCGGGCTGGTCGGGCTGGAAGTACAGCTGCGCCAACCGGATCGCGGCCTCGGTGCCGGAGTTCAGCGCGGCCACCACCGGCACCGACTTCTTCCGGCTGCGCAGGTCGGCCAGCGCCGGCTTGCCGGTCACGTCCGGGCTGCCCCAGATGCCGAGCAGATCGTCCACCAGCTGGAACGCCAGGCCCAGGTGGTCGCCGAACTCGGCGAGCAGCGCCACCGTGTGCTGGTCCGCGCCGACCGCGAGCGCGCCGATCGAGGACGCGCAGCGCATCAGCGCACCGGTCTTGCCGGCCGCCATGTCCAGGCATTCCGACAGGGTCACGTCGGTGCGCCGCTCGAACTCGACGTCCGAGCTCTGCCCGACGATCAAGTCCTGCACTGCCCGGTTCAGGCACCCGATGACCTCGCCGGACACCGCGAGATCACTCCCCCGGCGGGCCGTCTCGATGGCCAGGGTCAACAGCGCGTCGCCGGCCAGGATGGCCGCCGGCACGCCGAACACGGTCCATGCGGTGGGCCGGTGTCGGCGTTCGAGGTCGTTGTCCATCACGTCGTCGTGCAGCAACGAGAAGTTGTGCACCAGCTCCACCGCGACCGCTGCCGGCACCGCCTTCGTGGCGTCGCCACCTGCGGCCTGGGCGGACAGCAGGGTCAGTGCCGGGCGCAACGCCTTGCCGCCACCACCAGGGGTTTCCCGGCCGTGCTCGTCGGCCCAGCCGAAGTGGTAGCGGGAGATGGTGCGCATGGCCGGCGCCAGTTCGTCCACGGCTCGTCGCAGCGCCGGCTCGACGAGGTCCCTCGCGGCGGTCACCTGTATCGGCAGTACGGCTGTCATGATGCCGCCTCCGCTGAGACAAGTACGTCGGCGGTCATGCCGCACTTCCCACGGTCGCAACACTGCTCAGCTGGGCGTCCACGATCCGCGCCGCTTCGTTTCCGCTTCGCACCGCACCCTCCATCGTGTCGGGCCAACCGGTCGCGGTCCACGCGCCGGCAAGAACACAACCAGGGAGCCGGGTCCGCGCGGCCGGGCGCAACCGCGCACTGCCGGGAACCTGGCGGAACGTCGCCCGCCGCTCGCGGGTGACGAAGAATCGGGTCGCCTCGGCTTGGGCCGCCGCCGGAAACAGCCGTGCCAGCTCGGGCAGGAACACCTCGCGCAGTTCGGCGGTGGGCGTGTCGATCCACTGCTCGGCCGCGGACAGCGAGACCGCCAGGTACTGGCCCCCTTTCAGGCCGGCGGTCGCGGTCCGGTCGAAGACCCACTGCACGGGCGAGCCGACCACGGCGGTAAACGGTTCCGGCGTGACCTGCCGGTCGTAGACGGCGTGCACGTTCACGATCGGCGCGCCACCCAACTCGGCGAGCAGTTCCGGCCGGTCGAGGGCGCCGTCGGGCAGAACAGCCGCCGTGGCCTCGGGCGGTGCGGCGATCACGACCGCGTCGGCGGTCAACGTCTGGTCGTCGCTGACCACTTCAAAACCGTCGCCGATCGAGCGGACCACGCGGACTGGGGTACGCGTCAGCACTTGGGCACCGTGCGCGGTGAGGTAGCGGTGGGCCGCGTCGCCGTGCAGTTCACCCAGCGGTTTCGTCGGCACGCCGATGTCGGCGGCGTCGGCCTGAGTCAGCAGCGCGGTGCGGAACACCATGGTGCACAAGGCAAGCGAGGCGTGGTGCGCGTCGGTGTTCAGCGCGGCCACGGTGATCAGGTTCCACAGCGCGTCGATCGCGGCCGGCCGCTGCCCGTGCCGGACCAGCCAGTCACCGAAGCTCCGCTCGTCCAGTTTCGGATCGGCCGGGTTCAGCGTGCGCAGCATTCCGGCGGCGAACAACACCCGCGCGCGTTCCGGCTTGGAAAGCAGGCTGTAGGTCGCCAGGGTCGCGCCGAGGTGCAGTGGTGCGGGCAGGTTGTTGCGAGACAGCTCGGCGCGGCGGCCATCCTGGGTGATCACGGGGATGTGGAAGCGGTCCTGCAGGTCGATGTGGTGACCGACGCCGAGCAGGTCCAGCAGCGCGCGGTACTCGGTGTAGCAGCGCAGCAACACGTGCTGGCCGTTGTCCACGGACAGGCCGTCCCGGTCGAACGAGAACGTAGCGCCACCCAGCCGGGCCCGCGCCTCGACCAGGGTCACCTGGTGTCCGCCTCGGGCAAGCTGACAGGCCGCGGTCAACCCGGCCAGCCCACCGCCGACGACGATCACGCTCGCGCTACCTCCTCGCCGGCGCTCGTCGGCCGCGTTCGCGAAATGCGCTGTGCCGATTGATTCGCTCGCAAGCTCGCTCATCGGTTCGCCCCCGCGAGGGAACGGGCCGCCACGACCGCCTTCTCCCAGCCGGGCAGGGAGACCCGGTCGCGCAGCACCAGCCACGGGCGGGCCATGAAGCGGTCCAGCAGCCGCCGGTAGATGCCGGACATCGCGGCGCAGCAGGCTCGGCTGCGCCGGTCCAGCATCGGCAGCAGTTGCAGGCCCTCGGCGTACCAGTCCTGGGCGCGAGCGGCCTCGAACTCGATCAAGGCGGTCAGCGCGTCCTCGTCGTCGGTGAACGCGCCGCGCTCGTCGGTGTCCAGCGTGCAGCCGAAGCGGTCCAGGTCCTCGGCCGGCAGGTAGATCCGGCCGTTGCGCCGGTCCTCCAGCACGTCACGCAGGATGTTGGTCAGCTGTAGTCCCACGCCCAGCGCGTCGGCGAGCGGCTCGGCCGTAGTCCGATCGTCGCTGCCGAACACGGCCAACGACAGCCGGCCGATCGAGCCGGCAACGCACCGGCAATAATGGTGTAGCTCGTCGAACGTCTCGTACCGGGTGCCGCGCACGTCGGCCTCGCAGCCGTCGATCAGCTCGTGGAACGCGGGGATCGGCAGGCCGGTGCGCAGCGCCGTGTCGGCCAGCGCGACCAGCACCGGGTCATCGCCCGGCCGGTCCAGCCGGTGCAGTTGTTCCCGCACCTCGGCGAGGCCGTTCAGTCGGTGGTCGGTCGGTTCGGTGCCGTCGCCGATGTCGTCGACCCGGCGCGCGAACGCGTACACGGCGGACAGCGAGCGGCGTTTCGGCGGTGGCAGCAGCTTGATCCCGTAGGAGAAGTTGCGGGCCTGTTCGGTGGTGATCCGCTCGCACTCGGCGTAGGCGGTGGACAGGTTCATCGACGTCCTCGCAGCAACGGGATCCAGTAGCGCAGGGTGTCGGCCTTGGTCGGTTTCGGCGTGTCGGCCAGCACGTCGTAGTCGGCGTCCGCGATGGCCTTGGCGGTGGCGAGCCCACCGGCCAGGTAGCCGCCGACGGCCAGCCGGGCCCAGCCGTGCAGTTGGCCGACCAGCGGCACGCCGTCATCCAGCAGGCGCAGGGCCCGCTGGGTCTGGAAGGCGATCAGCGCACGGACGGCGGTGTTGGCCGTCGGCGCCTTCAGTTCGGTGTCCGAGACACCGAACCGGTCAAGATCCTCGGCCGGCAGGTACACGCGGCCACGGGCCAGATCCTCGGCCACGTCCTGGGTGTGCTCGAGTACCTGCAACGCGGTGCACACCTTGTCCGACAGCGCGATCCGGTCCGGTGTGGCCGCGCCGAACACGTAGAGCACCAGTTGGCCGACCGGATTCGCGGACAGCACGCAATAGGCGAGCAGTTCGTCGTAGGTGGCGTACCGGTGCACGTACTGGTCCTGCCGGTTGGCCGCGATCAGCGCGTCCAGCGGCTCGCGCGGGATGTGGCAGGTGTGGATCGTGGCGGCCAGGTCCGACAGCATCCCGTGCGCGGGCACGCGACCGGCGTAGATATGATCGAGATCGCGGGACACCTTGTCCAGCAACGTGATCCGGTTGCCGGTCGCCTCGTCGCCGATGTCGTCGACAAGGCGCGCGTAGACATAGATCGCCAGCAGGTGCGCACGGATCGACGGTGGCAGCAGGCGTGCGGCCACGGAGAAGTTTTCCTGTCCGACCCGGTCCAGCGGCGAAGGGGACGTGGTACCGTGAGATATAATCGTCTCATTGCGCGGAGAGACAGTCAGCAAGCGGCGAGCCCACTCGCGAGTCGCGTTCCAAGGTGCCGACACCACCGAGAACCTCCCCAATGCGTCCGGTCAGCAACTTCATACTGCTGTGCATGATCGAGCTCCGCAGCTCGAATACGTGCGTCCCATCAGGTGAGCTGGCCAGTGGCGTGTCTCGGGTGGGCATGGTTGTGCTCACCGACGTCGCCACCGTCGAGTCGTTCTACCGTTGCTACCTGCCGTTCCAGCGCTCTGATCAAGACCGGGCGACCACTGTGCTATACAGGCAATATGTCTGTACCGTACACGTAGGTCACCCGAGGTGGAAGTACCGGAGAGGTGAGTCGGCCGTGTCCCACAGGCGAAATCTGCGCACCGTCGCGGCAGGTGACCCGGTTGACGTAATCGAAACAGAGATGACGCGCCTCGCGCGTACTATCGCGTTGCTCGGCCGGCCACCCGAGACCGAGGGCGGCATGGACCGGGCCGGTTACCTCCTGTTGCGCACGTTGGAGCGGATCGGGCCGGCCAGCATCAACGCACTCGCGGCCGCGATCGGCCTGGACGGGTCCACGGTGACTCGACAGGTGTCGACGATGAAGTCGCTCGGTCTCGTCGAGCGGCAGATCAATCCCGGTGACCGTCGGTCCTGCATCATCAGTCCGACCGCGACCGGGCGTGCGCTGATGCGGCAGGTGCGGCGGCAGCGTCGGACCAATCTTGATGATGTGACCAGCGACTGGTCTGAGGATGATCGGAACACGTTGGGGCGGTTGCTGGCCAAGTTGAACGACTCGATTGCTCGGGCTACCGGGTGCGGGCCGGTTATCGCGCGTTCTGCTGGCTGAGCCTAGGGCCCAGCCTCCCAAGGCGGCGATGTAGCAACCTGGCACCCGCAACTCCCCCGAATAACCAGACTGGTAGGCAAAACAACCTCGGCAGCAGGACGACGCTCACCACTGATCAACGCATACAGCACATCAAACGCGGTAGCACCCAACTTCTGAATAGGCTGCCGGATCGTAGTGAGCTGCGGATGCAGATGCCGAGCCACCGGAATATCATCAAACCCAGTAACCGCAACATCTTGCGGCACCCGAATACCATGCTGAGCCAACGTATACATCACACCAATAGCAGTCTGGTCATTGGCACAAACAATCGCACGAGGCAACGGCGACCCATGAGCAAGCACATCGTTGATCACCTTGGCACCACCGGAAGCCATGTAGTTACCCCGCCAGATCTCGCCGGTCCAAGCCTCAATACCGACCTCAGCCACAACCACCTCAAACGCCTCAGCACGGGCCACATTGTCCGGACTGTCAACGTGACCAGCCAGATAGGCCACCGTTGGATAGCCGTGGTCGATCAGGAGGTGTTTGGTCAGTTCACGCATGCCGGACGCGTTGTCACTGCGAATGTTCACGCTCGACGGGGTAGGTGTGCCGGCCAGGGTGACCACCGGCGTGCGCTGAGCGACACGGGCGATGCCGACCGGACTGAGCACCTGATCGTGCAGGATCAGGCCGTCGCTCTTGCCGCCGATGGAACTGATCCGGGCATGGGGGCTGTGGTCGAGGACGTCGACCGTGCTCATCAGCAGGTCGTAGCCGCGGTTTCGGGCGCCTGCCTCGATCCCCCTGTTGATGACGTCCGCGAACAGCAGGCTTTCCGCTTCCTCCGAGAATGCGTCGTTGGTCACGTCCGCCGGGCGGCGGAACACCACGCCGACGACCTCCTTGAGCCGGTTGGACAGTGCGCGGGCGGCGCCGTCGGGGACGAAACCCAGTTCCTGCACGGCCGCCAGTACCCGTTCCCGGGTTTCCGGGCGTGGGCTGTTGCGGCCGTTGAGCACCCGGGAGACCGACGCGATCGACACGCCGGCATGCCGGGCGACGTCGTAGATCGTCAGCGTCCGGGGCAGGATGCCGTCGTCCGTGGTGTCCATCGGGCCTCCGGTCGGCGAAATCGGTCAGTAAGCGCTTACTTACACCTCAACTGCAAGCTACTGCGACAAGCACGGCCGGCCAGGGTGGGCCTGCCGACCGTTATTGAACTGTGACGGCGGTCACCGCCGCAAGGTGATCGTGGCCTCATCATCCGTCATCGCAGGTCAAGAGGGCGACAGCGGACCAGTCCGGGTGCGCTGTCACGACTGCCGGAACTTCTGTTAACGGAGATTACCTCCAGAAACGGAAACCCCTCCGCTGTGGATGATCACAGTGTTTCCGTAGGCTGTCCAAACCCCGCAAGAAGCGAGCACAACGTGAACACAACAGCGCCCCCCACGGACGCCGCGTCCACCCTGCAACGCAGCGTCGCACACGATTACTCGACCAGCCGTACCGGTGTGGTGCCCCTCACCGAACGGCGCTCCCGATACCACTTCCTGTCACTCTGGATCACCCTGGCGGCCGGATTCACCTACCTGTTTCTCGGCTTCCAGTACCACGACGCGGGCTACTCCCTGCTGCGCGCGATCGCGGCGGGCGCGATCGGCGCGGTGGCGTACCTGGTCTACGCGCTGCCGGCCGCCTATCTGGGCTCCACCACCGGACAGACGCACGCGCTGCTGACCAGGTCCATCCTCGGCCGGGTCGGGTCGGCACTGGTCACCGTGCTGCTGATCGGGATCGCGGCCGGCTGGACCGCGTTCGCCTTCAACCTGTTGGCCACCTTGTACGACGGGCTGTTCAGCTGGGGTCACGTCGTGTTGATCAGTGTGGTGCTCGCGGTCGTCGGCATCACCAACAATCTCTTCGGCTTCACCGGGATCGCCGCGTTCGCCCGGTATCTGGTGGCACCACTGATGATCCTGTGGATCCTCTATCTGGTGATCAAGGGACTCGTGCAGATTCCGAGCGGGCAACTGGGCGGCGGCGCGATCACCATGCCGTTCCTGGCCGGGATCGGCGTTGCCATCGGCTCGGTGATGTGGGGCAACGAGCCGGACACCTGGCGCTACGGCAAGCCGAAACTGTTCTGGCCGGCACTGCCGATGCTGGCCGCGTTCGCGGTCGGGCTGGTGCTGTTCGTGGCCGGCGGCTGGATGATGGCGCAGTTGTCCAAGGCGGGCGCGTTCGATTTCGGCCCGGCGTTCAAGTACACCGTCGAATACTCCATGTTCGGCGTGTTGGCGTTGGGCGCCGTGGTCGCCACGGTATTACAGATCGCGATCAACGACGGCAATTACTACGAGATGGTCAACGCCGGCCAGAACGCGGTCGGCGCTATTCCGGGATGGCGCCGCTGGTACACGTGCCTGATCATGGCCGGGATCGCGGCGTTGTTCGCATGGCGCTTTCCATCGGTACAGAACGGGTTCTTCCTGGTGGCCAACTGGTCGGCCGTCGCGCTGCCCTGCGTGACCGTGGTGATGTGCGTCGACCGGTTCGTGCTGCCCCGATTCATCGCGGCCCGGCGGCCGATGGACACCGTTCCGTCCTGGCGCGCGGCCGGCCTGGCCAACTGGCCCGGCATCGTGGCCGTGCTGGTCGCGGTGGCCTTCGGCGCTTGGGGTCTCGGGCTGTTCCCCGGCCAGGACAGCGCGCCGTCGGCAGGGTTGCCGGCGGTCGAGGCGTGGGCGTTGGCGGCGGTGATCTACGCTGGGCTGGCCGGCATCGCCGGTCGGAGCGCCCGGTCGGCGACCCTGCTCGGGTTCGGCCGGCAGCCGGAAACCGTTGCCAGCGAACAACAGGGAGCACAACTCGATGAGCGCACCGGCGCGTGAACTGCTCGCCACCGCACGCAAGGCACTGGCCCCGGCCGAGAGCGACAACCGGTTGGTGCCGCTGATCGCGGCCGGCACGGCGCCGCGGTCGGTGTTCGCGACCATCGCGGCCGAGGAGAGCCGGATCGTGCACAGCGACTGGCGCAGCTTCCTGACCATCGCGGCCCGGTGCACCGAACAGCACAGCCGCGAGTTGTTCGCCGGCCTGGCCGCCGGTGAGGCACTCGCGTTGCCCAAGCTGACTCCGCTGGCGCGGGCGTGCGGGCTGGACGACGCCGCGCTGCGGGCGTACGAGCCGCAGGCCGGCTGCCAGGCGTATCCGGCGTACCTCGCGTGGCTGGCCATGTTCGGCGAGCCGGCCGACGTCGTCGTGGCGCTGATCGCGAACTTCGCGGCCTGGGGCGACTACTGCGCGACGGTGGCCGCCGCCATGCGCGAGCACTACGGCTTCGACGACGAGGCGTGCGGCTTCTTCGACTTCTTCGCCACGCCGACGCCCGAGATCGAGGAACAGGCCGTCGCCGCGATCGACGCGGGCCACCGGACCGAGGAGGCGTTCACCTACGGCCGGCTGTTCCAGTCCTACGAGCTGATGTTCTGGAACACCATCGCGGACACGGCCAACTAGGGTCAGGGCAGCAGCCGGACCGGTTCCCGTTCCGCGAGGCGGCGCAGGTCGCCGAGCAGTTCCCGCTGGTGCAGGCCGAGGAAGGTGTCCACGACGTCCCGGTCGAACTGGCTGTTGCGGCCGTTGCGCAGTTCGTCGCAGGCCTCGTCCGGCCGCAGCGCCATGTGGTAAGGCCGGTCGGCCAGCATCGCGGCCCACGAGTCGCACACCGCGACGATCCGCGCCTCCAGCCGGATCTCGCGCCCGGACAGGCCCAGTGGGTAGCCGCGGCCGTCGATCCGCTCGTGGTGCTGCTGAATGGTCTCGGCCACGTCCAGGAGGCCGGGCACGACGCTGACCATCTGGTAGCCGAACTCGGGATGCTGCTGCACGAGGTGGCGCTCGTACCGGGACAGTGCGCTGGGCTTGCGCCAGATCGCCTGCGGGATGAACACCTTGCCCACGTCGTGCAGCCGGCCGGCCAGTTCGGCCCGCTGGACGAACGGCTCGTCCTCGCCCAGCGCCGAGGCCACCAGCGCGGCCCAGCGGCCGACGGCGCGGCCGTGTTCGCAGGAGGACAGCCAGCCGTCCACCTCGTCCGCGGCCCGCTGCAGGTAGGCGAGCAGGTCGACGGAGCTCTCGACGTTGGTGCCGTTGCCGGCGACCACGGTGGCCGCGGTGATGGTCTCCCCCACCACGACCCGGTCCCGGCCCTGCGACTTGGCGGCGTAGAGCGCCCGGTCGGCGGTGGTGATCAGTTCGGCAGGCGTCTTGCCGTGCCGGGGGTAGCCCGCGGTGCCGACCGACACGGTGACGCTGATCAGTATGTCCGGCGCGACCTGGATCGGGTGGCACGCGACCTCCGTACGCAACCGCTCGCCGATGCTGGCCAGTTCCTGCGGGCTGGCGCCCGGCACCACCAGCGCGAACTCCTCACCGCCGTAGCGGGCCAGGAAGTCGGCCTGCCGCACGGATTCCCGCAGCCGCCGCGCGACCTCGATCAGCACCCGGTCCCCGGCCGGATGCCCGTACCGGTCGTTGATCGACTTGAACCGGTCGACGTCCACGATGAGTACCGCGAGGCTCGTGCCGACCCGGCTCGCCTTGGCGATCTCGATCGGCAGTTGCGCGCTGAAGAAACGGCGGGTCCGCAGTCCGGTGAGCACGTCCGTGATGGCCAGCCTGCGCTGGTCGGCGACCAGCCCGGCGAGCCGGGCGATCGTCAGCATGAACAACATCGCGCAGGCTCCGGCGATCACCGGGACGTCGTGCAGCGAGCCGAACACGTCCTGCAGCACCAGGGTCGTCGGCGCGATCAGCGCGGCCCCGGCCAGAACCGCGAGCCGCAACGGCGTGAGCGACACGTCCTGGACCGTCGCCCGGTCGGCCACCCGGCCGACCGTGGGATGCAGTGCGGCTGCGCCCAACGCCAGATTGCCGCAGAGCCAGATCGCGTCCAGGAAGTTACCGGTCTGGTAGGTGCCGTTGAGCTGCTGCGTCACGTAGATCGTGTCCGCGGTCAAGATCGCGAGCAGGTTCCCGGCGAGCAGCAGGAACGAGGCGGGCCGGCGACCCTGCCCCAGGATCAGCCGTAGCGCGGGCGCGAACATCAGCAGGTCCATCACCGGGTAGGCACACGACACGAGCTTGACCAGCATCGGCGAGTCCGCCCTGGCCTGCGGGGCGATCAGGTAGAGCCAGGACAGCATCGCGGTGGCCACCGCCAGCGTGGCGGCGTCCAGCAGGTTCGCCAGGTCGCGACCGGGGGTGCGGCGCCGGATCAACAGGACCAGGCCGACCACGACCAAGGGGTAGTGGCCGAGGTAGAACGGATCGGCCAAACCCGGAAAATCGGTATTGCCGAAGATGTTGTGCGAAACGTAGAAACAGATGTCCGCGATGGCGTAGACGACCTGGCTGAACCCGAGAATCAACCACGGCAGCCGCGCTCGGCCGGTCGGCAGATTGAGCCAGCAGCCAACCAGTACCGCGACCGCCGCCGACACGCTGACCAGGCAGTACAGGGTAACTCGGAGCACCGGCGACGCGGCGGTGTGTACGGCGAAGTAATAGCCGACCACCACGAGGACCCCGGTTGCCAGATAGGCCAACCACAGCCTGCCAGTCGTCCTCTCGACCCGCCGCGTGTCCATCCACGCCCTTCGTCGCGACGCGGGCCTGTCCGCGTCGACATCGGTGTGCCTACCCAGAAGACATGCTATTACCAGAAGTGACACGCTGGGCAGCCGAGTTGTCACTCCCCGACCCCGCACCTTAGTTGGTGGCCGGTCGGGCGAGGAAGCGTCCGTCAACGGTGAGCCACCACAACCACCCCGCCGGGTGGCGGGGTTCGGGCGGCGGATGCCCGGCGCGTGGCGGTGGCGATGGTGCGGTGCCACGCAGATGATCGGGACATGACCTACGCGATCGATCCGGAACTGCTGCCCTGGCTGGACATGCTGCCGCCCTTCCAACTCCTCGACCGCGACACCCTACTGGCCAGCCGCGCCACGATGGCGGAACTGCGCGACCTCGTGCCGGTGTACGAGCCGGCTAACCCGGTCGACGTCCACGACACCACCGTGCCCGGCCCGTCGGGCGCGCCGGACGTGCCGGTCCGCGTCTACGCACCGCAGCGGCGCCAGGGCGTCGTGCCCGGCCTGTTCTACATCCACGGCGGCGGGTTCGTCCTGGGCGATCTCGAACTGACCGACGCGCTGCTGCTGCGACTGGTCGACGAACTGGGCATCGTGATCGTCTCGGTGGACTACGGGCTGTTCCAAGAACAACCGTTCCTGGCACCGGTCGAGGACTGTTACGCGGCGCTGACCTGGGTGGGTGCCAAGACCGCCGAATTGGGCATCGACCCGGCACGCCTCGGCATCGGGGGCGCGAGTGCCGGCGGTGGGCTCGCCGCCGGGGTGACCCTGCTGGCCCGCGACCGTGGCGGGCCGGCGCTCTGCTTCCAGAGTCTCGGCGTGCCCGAGTTGGACGACCGGCTGGACACCCCGTCGATGCTGGCCTACGACGACACCCCGCTGTGGAACCGGCCGAACGCGATCTTCAGTTGGACCAGCTACCTCGGCACCGCGCCCGGCGGCCCCGACGTCTCCCCCTACGCCGCGCCCGCCCGCGCCACGGACCTGGCTGGACTGCCGCCCGCCTTCATCACGGTGTGCCAGTTCGACCCGTTGCGCGACGAGGGCATCGCGTACGCGCAACGCATGATGCACGCCGGCGTGCACACCGAACTCCACCACTACCCCGGCACCTTCCACGGCTCGGCCATGGTCGAGAACGCGGCGATCACCCGCCGGATGTTCGCCGACGAGGTCGCGGCCCTGCGGCGTGGCCTGCTGGTGGCCACCGGCTGAGTCAGGCGAACAGTCGTTGTGCGGCCAGGAAAAGGCCGAGTGCGATCAGGATGATGCCGGCGAGTCGTTCGGTCGCCTCGCGGTAGCGCTCGGCGATCCGGCCGCCCAGGAGCAACCCGAGTTGCGCGGCGACGAAGGCTTGGGCGCCGATGGCGACGATGACCGGGATCAGCGGCAGGTGCGTGAGACCGAGACTGAACCCGATGGCGAGTTCGTCCAGGCTGATGCTGATACCGAGGCCGAGCAGCGCCACACCACGAGCGTTGACGAGTCCGCCTGCGTTCTCATCGTCGTCGTGCAGCAGCATCCAGGCGCCGATCGCGATGACCGCGGCGGCGGCCACGTAGTCGGCGGCGTCGCCGACCGCGTGCGCCAGTGGCGCGCCCAGCGCCACGCCGATCAGCGGCATCCCGGCCTCGAACACCAGGAACAGCAAGGAGATCCGCCACCGCACCCGCGCCGCGAGCCGACCGGTGGCACCGATCGCGGCGGCGACGGCGAACGAGTCCAGCCCGAGCGGCGCCACAAACGCCACCAGCTTGAGGATCACCATCAGTGCTCGCGGACCTCTCGTGCGGACGCACCAGTCCGGCTCGCTCGATGTCGGCGCTCAACTCGCCATGGCGGTGGAGTCTAGCCGACCCGCATCGAAGCGACCTGCGGACCGAGTGGCACACTACGTCCATCTTCTACATCGAATGTAGTAGAAAGGACGGGCACGCACGTGGGTGAGCAGTCAGCCAGGCGACCGGCCGGCGCGCTGTCCACGCAAGTGTTCGAGGTGCTGACGGCGGCGGGACGGGCACTGACGCCCGGCGATGTCCAACAGGCGCTCGCCGAGACCGAATCACCGCCGCTGGCGTACACCACGGTGGTGACGATCCTGTCCCGCCTGCACGCCCAGGGCATGTTGGACCGGTTCCGGCTCGGTCGGGCCTTCGCCTATCTGCCCGTGGCCGACCACGCCCGGCTGGCGGCGGGCCGGATGCGCCGGGTACTGGACGCCGAGGACGACCGAGATGCGGTCCTGACCCGCTTCGTCGGCGGCCTGTCCGCACAAGACGAAAAGACCCTGCGCCGCCTGCTGGACACCTGACCCTGACAATGGACGTGCACATGCCCACCCGCGCCAAAGTTGCAACTCCGCAGCCCCGGAGGCAGCCCCCACCACTCCACGGGGGGCGTCCCCTTTTCAACGTACCGTTTGTCAAGCCCCAAATGGGGGGTCTGTCGGGAATCTGTGGACAACTTTCGAGTTGTGCACAGATGAGTCAGGTGGGTTGACAAATCGCCCCGCGTGGACTGTTCGCACTCGCCCGAGCCGCCAGCTCATGACCGCCACCCGCTGATCGAAAGGCAGATCCCGTCGTGAGCCACCTGAACTTCCTCGAAGCCATCGTGGTCGGCGCCTTCCAGGGCGTGACCGAACTGTTCCCCGTCTCCAGCCTCGGGCACTCCGTGCTCATCCCGGCCCTGGTCGGCGGCCAGTGGGCGCAGGACCTCAACGTGTCCGCGCCCGAATCGCCCTACCTGGCGTTCATCGTCGGGCTGCACGTGGCCACGGCGGCGGCGCTGCTGCTGTTCTTCTGGCGGGATTGGGTGCGCATCATCGGCGGGTTCGTCACGTCGATCCGGTACCGCCGGCTCAGCACCCCGGCCGAACGGCTGGCCTGGCTGATCATCCTCGCCACCATCCCGGTCGGCGTCGCGGGTCTCGCGCTGGAACACCTGTTCCGCACCACGCTCGGCAAGCCCATTCCGGCTGCGGCGTTCCTGATCGCCAACGGCGTGGTGCTCTACGTCGGTGAACGGCTGCGCCGTCGCGCGCAGGCGCCGTTGGAAACCGTGGACAGTCCCGGCGCGGCCCACGATGCCGGAGCGGCCGCCGACGCGCGGCTCGCCAAGATGTCCCTCGGTCGTGGCACCCTGATCGGCTCCGCCCAGGTCCTGGCGCTGCTGCCGGGGCTCAGCCGGTCCGGCGTGACCATGGTCGCCGGCCTGCTGCGCGGACTGTCCCATGAGGACGCTGCCCGGTTCTCCTTCCTGTTGGCCACCCCGGTGATCCTCGCGGCGGGCGCGCTGAAGATCCCCGACCTGTTCGGCCCGCTCGGTGCCGGCATCCACGGCCAGGTGTTGGCCGGCAGCCTCGCCTCCTTCGTCAGCGCCTACCTCGCCGTGCGCTTCCTGACCCGCTACTTCCAGACCCGCACACTCACGCCGTTCGCGATCTACTGCGTGCTCGCGGGAGCCGGCAGTCTCGCCTGGCTCACGCTGCACTGACCGGCACACGAAAAGATCATCCGATGGCGGCGTCGAACATCAGGGACAGCAGGGCCATCCGGAGCGGCACGGCATTGGCCGCCTGGAGCCAGTAGCCGTTGAACCGGGTGTCGTCCACGTCCGTCGCCAACTCGTGGCGTCGGGGCAGCGGGTGCAGCACCACCGCGTGCTCGTTGGCGTGCGCGTCGAGCAGGCGCCGGTTGAGCAGGACGCCGTCGTCGCGGGGTGATCCTGGCTCCTGCGGGGTGATCGTCGGCGACGAGTAGATCACGTCGACCTCCGGCAGCAGGTCCGGCAGGTTGTCGCGCGGGACCAGCTCAGCCGCCGACTGTTCCGGTGCCTTACCTGGCGCTGCCACGCCGTACACCGTGCAGCCGAAGTGCCGCAGGCCGGCCAGCAGCGAGTGCGCGCACCGCATGCGCAGGTCGTTGGTGACTAGCACCCGCAACCCGTTGAGGTGGCCGAAGACCTGCCACAGCGTGTAGAGGTCGACCAGCGCCTGGGTCGGGTGCTCGCCGACGCCGTCGCCCCCGTTGATCACGAGGGCCCCGTGGCCAAGGCGGGCCATTCGCGCCGGCCACCCGGTGACCGGGTGCCGCACCACCACCACGTCGGCGTACAGCGAGAGCATCCGGGCGACGTCGTCGTCGCTCTCCCCCGTCGCGCCGCCTGCCCTGGTCACGCTGGGATCGGCGAACCCGGAGACTACGCCGCCGAGCCGGAGCATGGCCGCTTCGTGCGACAGGCGGGTGCGGGTGCTGCGTTCGAAGAACGCCGACATCAGCAGCCGCCCGCCGAGGGGCCGGTCGGGCCGGCCCCTCGCGACACGGGCGCGCATGTCCTCTGCCGCCGCGAACAGCAGCCGGAGATCACCGGCGCCGTACTGGGACATGGACAGCACGTGCCGGCCGGCGAAACCGTTGGTACCTCTCGTTTCCTGCACCGGAATCCGGTGCTCGGCCGTCCGCGCGCGGGTCATGTCACCACCACCTGCCCTCGACCATCTTCGCGGTCCAGGTGCGGGAGTCCATCATGGCGTAGCCGGGTGAGACCGGGAACTCCTTGGTGTCACCCAGTTCCTCGATGCCCAGCGCGCCGAACATCAGCCGCTCCAGCAGCAGGCCCTGCGCCATCGGCGGCGCGCCGGGGATGATCGGGCACGTGGTCTTGTCGATCAGCCAACCGCGCTGCATCTCGTCCGCCGGCCAGGTCGGCCATTCCGGGATGAGCCTGCTCATCAACTGCTTCGCGGTCTCCGGGTTGACCTCGGCGTCCTCCGGCACGCCGAGCAATTCTTCCAGCGGCATGGAGTCCTTGGTCCACTTCCACAGGAACGTGCGGTTCCCGTAGACGTGCGCGGTCATCATGAACCGGCACCGATCGGCGCGGCGGAACGCGCGGTGCAGCGCGTACCTGGCGCGGAACTCATACGGCTCGATCTCGTCGAGCACGTAGTCGCAGCCTTCGAAGAACTCGTCGGCCGTTTCCTCGGTGATGCCGGTGGTGCACACGTCGATGGCCACGTCGGGTGTGGTGTTGTGCACGGTGGTGGCGACGATCTCGGCCTTGTTCTTGCCGATGGTGTCGAAGCCGGCGCCCAACTGCCGGTTGATGTTGGAGTACTCGAACGTGTCCAGGTCGGCGATGCGCAGGTGCAGCACGCCGAGCCGGGCCAGCCGGTCGACCATGCTGCCGCCGATGCCGCCGCAGCCGGCCACGCCGATCGTCAGGTCGCGCAGTCGGGTCTGGCGGGCCCGCGCCTGTTCGTCGGTGTCACCGAGCCAGCCCAGATTGCGCGCCACCCTGGCCCAGTAGATCTGGTCGTCGTATTCGCTGGGGAAACTGTAGAACTTCTGTACCGGCACAGCGGTCTCCTTGACGTCGACAACAGGAATCACAAACAATTGACGGGTACACCGGGGACGGCTTTCAAAACGGTCCGCCCGCCGGGCACATCTCAATAATTGCCTGATTCCGGCGCGCCGGCACAGGTCCAAGTGCACCGGGGCTTCGGTACCAAGTGCTGAATCACTCAGCATCACTCAGCGTTGTCCGGCACGGGACGCACGTGCCGGCGCAGCAGCGATGCCAACAGGCGCACGGCAGGCCCGATCGTCTCCTCGCGAGCCGCGGCGCAGCCCAGCAGGAGGCCGGTGGTCGGGTCGGCGGTGCTGAAGTACCGGCTCAGCGGCGCCAGGTTCAGCGACAGTCGGGCGGCATCCGCGACCAGGCCGGACTCCGTGGCCGGCCGACGAAACACCGTGGTCAGGTAGCTGCCCCGACCGGCATCGCCGACCACGGTCAACGGGGTGCCCGGCAGCCGGAGCAGGGCGTCCCGCAGCAGCTCGCGGCGGCTGGCGCAGGCCGACGTGATACGTGCCAGGAACCGCGCGAACCGGTGGTGGTTCAGGAAATCCGCGAGCACCGCCTGCGTCAGGCCGGACGCCTGCGTGTCGGCGTCGGCCACGGCCCGGCCGACCGTGTCGATCAACCCGTCCGGCACGACGCAGTAGCCGACGTGCAGTTGCGGGAACAGGACCGTGTCGAACGTGCCGACGTGGATCACCCGGCCTCGTTCGTCATCGGCGATCAGCGGACGGGCGGCCTGCCGGCCGAGGAACGCCGTGTCGTTCTCGTGCTCGACGACCCACATGCTTCTCCGGTGGGCATGGTCGAGCAGCCGGGCGCGGCGCGATTCGGTCATGGCGACCGACATCGGCAGCTGGCAGGCGGCGGAAACCAGCGCCAGCGCGGCATCCGGCGCGACCGCGATCGCGGCGTCGACGTCCAGCCCGTCCTCGTCCACCGGCACCGGATGGCGGCGCACGCCATGCCGGGCCAGGACCGGCTGGTGGCCCGGTTCCTCACACCACACCCGGTCGCCTTCGCTGAGCAGGGCCCTGCCGAGCAGGTCGAGCCCGGCGTCCAGGCCGCGGGTGACGATCACCTGTTCGGGAGTGCAACGGATGCCACGCACGACCCAGAGGTAGCCCGCGATCGCCTCGCGCAGCGGCCGGTAGCCGAACAGTCCGGGACCCAGCAGCACCCGTACGCCCGACGTGCGCAGCCTGCGGCTGGTCAGCCCGGCCCACAGCGTCGTGGGAAACAGGTCGACCGGCGGCACGCCGACCGGGAACGCCGAGTTGGGCAGCCCGTACGGTGCCTGCTCGACGGCTGCGTCGCGCCACGCACCGCTGTCGCGTGCGGGTGCCACGACCGGCAGGTCGCCGACCACCGTGCCGCCGCCCGCCATGCCGCGCACGAAGCCGTCCTCCTGCAACCGCTGGTAGGCCAGCACGACCGTGTTGCGGGACACACCGAACTCGGTGGCCAGTTCCCGGGACGACGGCAGCCGCGTGCCGGCCGCCCACTGCCCGCCGCCGACGATGGCCGACCGTAACTGCGTGTAGAGCTGCTGGTAGAGCGGTTCGGCGGCGTCCTTGGCCAGTACGACGTCGCGGGCCAACATCGACTGGTCCGCGTGTAGCGACACGATAAATATCCTTCCGAACGAAATCCGATCTTACCAACTGTTTACGGCGCGAGTTTGCCGAGTACGCACAGTCATGTTACGGTGACATGAATTGGCTCGCAGCCAATACTCTCCTTTTGGGGGACAGCCGCGCATGAACGTGGAGATCCGCCATTTACGCAGCTTTCTCGTGATCGCCGAAGAACTGAACTTCACGCGAGCGGCGAAACGCCTTCGGGTCAGCCAGCCCAGCCTGACGAGAACGGTCAACAGCCTGGAACGCATGCTCGGCACGCAACTGCTCAACCGCACCACCCGACGCGTGTCGCTGACCGGCGACGGCGAACGGCTGAAGGCCGACGTGGAGCGGGTTCTCAAGGATCTGGACGGCATCCTGGCCAGCGGCGGCGCGCCGACCCCGCTGCGGCTGGGCTTCACCTGGCTGCTGCCCGACACGTGGGCGCAGCAGGCGATCACCCGGTTCGAACGTGACACACACGTCCGTGTCGAACTGGTGCGTCGGGACGAGGCCTACGCCGGGGTGGACATCGGTGAGAGCGATGTCGCGGTGCTGCGTGGCGAGCCGGCCAAGGCGGGCCTGCAGACCGTCATGCTGTTCCGGGAGCGCCGGGTGGCCGCCGTGCGGCGCAACTCGCCGCTGGCCAACCGGTCGCGGATCCACTGGCGTGACCTGGCCGACTGGCCGCTGGTGGTGAACACGGTCAGCGGCACCACGCATCCGGACGACTGG
>Ga0137385_10000928_pt1 | contig 24432 bp, 23 predicted proteins | sample SagtaG_FD_104921 | JGI IMG/M metagenome (GOLD analysis project Ga0137385, IMG submission 104921) | Vadose zone soil microbial communities from Sagehorn Ranch, Mendocino, California, USA - Sage2_R_80_16 metaG | ecosystem: Environmental > Terrestrial > Soil > Vadose zone | place: USA: California... | reverse complement strand
TGGCCGGCGATGATCTGCTCGTCATCATACGGCGGCACCACCACATAGCCGTGTTCGCGAACCAGCTTCTCTGCCATGGCCAACCGCTCGCTCGAAGCCACCCCCACATCCACGACCTCGGCCCCGAGCGCGAGGGTGGCCGCGCGCTTGATCACCGGAGCATTCGATGGCATCACGATTACGGCCTTGGCCCCCACTTCACGCGCTGCATAGGCTACCCCCTGCGCATGATTGCCGCTGGAGTATGTAATGACCCCCCGCTTGATCTCCTCCGGCGTCAACTGCAGAATCTTGTTGGCCGCGCCACGCAATTTAAAGCTGCCGATAGGTTGCAGGCTTTCGGCCTTGAGCCACACCTCACCGGCCACCCCCGCGAACGGTGCCCGCACCAGCGGCGTCTTCACGGCCACGCCGGCGATGCGTTTGGCGGCGGCGCGAATGGCTTCAAGGGAAACGAGTGTGTCAGTCACGGTGGTCATGGCAGGTACTTCTCCGGAACGGGCCCGGCGGTCGTGTCCGGCTCCCATAGAACTGAAAGAACCCGCCAGCGTGTTCCATCATTGACCGCTTGAAGGCTGTTGATGCCCGTGACTGTGGCTTTGCCGTCAGGTGTAGGGCGGATTTCGTAAGTGCTCCACAAGTGTGCGAAGTGACCGTACGTTTCGGACTTCACCTTTATCTGCCGTTCGTAGAACGCATCGCTCCCGCGTTTCGCGACGGCGTTAATCCAGTCGTCCACAGTGAGCACGCGGGGCGAGAAACTGCTGTCCTCGGCTTTACTGATCGGCGTGAGCCGCGCGTCGGGCAATAGGAGTCGCCGCAGGCAGGTGCGGTCCTTGTCACCGGGTCCGCTCACGGCATCATCCAGTGCCTTGGTGAGCTCTTCGAGCGTGGTCGATGGCGGGCACGCGGTAGCTGTTGACTGACGGGGCGGCGCGGGAGATTGAGCATGAAGCGCCGGGGCGAAAAGACGCAGGGCGAGTGCCAGCAAAGCAGCAATGCGGCTCATAGGGGGATTTTACAGAATTCAAGAGAGCAACCACTGTAGATTCATCTTGGCCTATACTTTCAACAAGAACCCCACGGTTCTATATCGATATTAAGGAGAATATATGAAGTTTAACGAAGTGGATTTCGCTAAAGTACCTGCTTTTGACCAGTTCGCAAGACGATTGAAGGCGCTTCATCCAACTTTCGTCTCCGTAAAAGCGGGAAAGGAGTTTGACGTGGATATCTACCGCATCTATGTCAAAGAAGCAAACTCGCCTAGACTCCCGGTGGACATAAGCGAGTACCTTCTTCAAAACCTTGATCAAAACTCACATAGTTGCGAAAGCTCATACACGATGGGACTAATCACTCAACTTGACAACGTGATCCAGACCGCCCTCGGAAGTTAGAATCTTAATTCTGCAATCGTGGTGATGGACTGAGGGGCTTGTTTGCTCACGCCGTCCATCGCCCGCTTGCATCAATCATCACTTGTAGAATTTGCTGCGAGTCCAGAAATAGGTGAGTCCTGATGCTAGTAAACCAACACCCGCGATGACAACGGGTGCTCGTTCATACCATAGTTCGTTGATCGTCTCCACAAAGTAGTATTGAAGAACGATCAGCCCAGCGATTATTGCAGCGATCGACAGAAATGCTTTGTACGACTCTTTCATAGAATTTCCATCTTAATCAACACTCCACAGTATTTTCGCACCAAATTAGCGACCTACCGGCTCGCTTCTAACGGGCGCCTAACTACCGCGATTCCGGCGCTGTTGAGTCTGAATGGTCCTCAGATTTCCATGATGACGGGCATAATCAGCGGCCGCCTTCCGGTGGTCTTCTGGATGAGGCGCTTCAGTTCGACGCGCACCTTCTCCTTCACCATGCCGTAGTCAGTTTTCTGCTCGCCACTCAGGCCGTCGAGTGTCTTCATCACTGTTTCGCGTGCTTGCTCAGTAATGTCCGCGCCACCGAAGCCGCGCATCACCACTTCAGGCGGTTGCTCTACCTTGCCTGTGCGCTTGTTAATCGCCAGTACCGCCAGCACGATTCCGTCTTCACTAAGGATGCGGCGATCGCGGATAACGAGATCTTCAACCACATCGATTGAAGAACCGGAATCAATGAGCACGCGCCCTGCGGTGACCTTCTCGACCTTGCGGGCGTCATCCGCGCTCAACTCAAGCACGTCCCCGTCCTCGATCACCATGGCATGCTCCACTGCGCCGGTCTCCATCGCCACCTTGGCGTGGAGACGCAGATAGCGATAGTCGCCGTGCACGGGCACGAAGAACTTCGGCCGTACCAGGTTGATGAGCAGCCGCTGCTCTTCCTGGCTGCCGTGGCCGCTCACGTGAATGAGGCCATGTGAGCCGTCGTCATAAATTACGTTGGCATCGCGACGATAGAGATGATCGATGACGCGGAAGATGCTCTTCTCGTTCCCGGGAATCACGCGCGAGCTCAGCACTACGGTATCGCCGGCGTCGATGTGCGCGTGGCGATGGTTGTCCACTGCGGCGCGGCTGAGCGCGCTCATCGGCTCGCCCTGCGTGCCGCTGATGAGAACCATGAGCTGATCGACCGGGTAGTCGCGCATCTGGCCGGGGTTGATTACTAGGCCGCTGGGCACATCAACATAACCAAGGTCCTGTGCAATCTCGGTGCTTTCGACCATTGACCGGCCGATGATGGCCACCTTGCGCTTGTGTTCGCGGGCCAGTTCCATGGCGATGCGAATGCGATAGATGGACGAAGAGAAACAACTGAAGAACAACTTCTTTTTAGCGCGCGAGAAGATCTCGTCCAGCCGTGGGCGCACGGCACGTTCGCTGGGTGTGTAGCCATGCCGCTCCACGTTGGTGGAGTCCTGCAGCAGGCAAAGCACGCCGCGCTTGCCATACTCCGCAAAAGTATGCAGATCGAACGCCTCATCATCAAGGGGTGAGAGATCGATCTTGAAGTCGCCAGTATGTATCACGACGCCCACAGGCGTTTCGACGGCCAGCGCGACGCAGTCCACAAGCGAGTGAGTCACGCGGATCGGCTCAATCGTGAACGGCCCGACGGTGAACTTCTGCCTGGGTGCGATCTCGATCAGTGTGGTCTCGTCGAGCAGGTGATGCTCTTCCAGTTTGCCCTCGACATACGCCAGCGTGAATTCAGTGGCATAGACCGGCACTTTGATCTCGCTCAAAATCCAGGGCAGGCCGCCGATATGGTCTTCATGGCCGTGCGTAAGAATAATGGCGCGGACGTGCTGCTTGTTCTCAATCAGATAAGTGATGTCGGGCACCACGATATCTACGCCCAGTAACTCCGACTCCGGGAACATGAGCCCGGCGTCGATCACGATGATGTCGTCTTCCCAGCGCAAAGCAAGGCAGTTCATGCCGAACTCGCCGAGACCGCCCAAGGGTATGATTTTTAATTTTTTTGTCTGCATCTGGTCAGGATTGATGCTAACACTATCAGAATCTGAGAATGAGCAAATTGAAATAGGGGCATCGAACTGGATTAGGAAACGGGCTAAGTTGTCAGGCTTACGCCAGGGCAAGAGAGCGGGGCCGAACGGTCGGCTTTTGCTCCAACGCCGTATAATCTGCCTCATCAGTGATGAGGTCTTTCGTGAAACGATTTTATTTCCTACTGGCGGCCGGAGTGCTCGTGTGCTCGTTTGCACAAGCGCAGAAGCAGCCATGCACGACAGCCGGCGAAAACAATCAGTTTCTCGGCATTGAGACAGTGCGCTTGTGGCCGGGAGACGCGCCCCATGCCAATGGTAAGACCTGCCAGGACACGCCGGCGCTCACGATTTTTGAGCCGCAGACTGGCCATGGTAACGGTTCAGCGGTGGTGGTGATCCCAGGAGGCGCATACGTGGGGCTGGCAGCAAACCTTGAGGGACGCCAGGTGGCAGACTGGTTCACAGCGCGGGGTTTTCATGCCTTTGTACTGCAATACCGGCTAAGTTCCAACGGCTATCTGCTTCCAGTTCCGCTGCTCGATGCGCGTCGGGCGGTTCAAATGGTGCGCGCGGGGGCAAGGGACTATCTGATCGACCCGAATCGCATCGTCATTATTGGATTTTCGGCGGGCGGACACCTGGCGGCCTTGGCCTCAACGCAGTTCGTCTCCGGCAAGCCCGATGCCGAGGACCCCATCGAACGCGTGTCCAGCCGGCCGGACTTCACCGTTCTCGGGTACCCGTGGATCGGAGCCATCTCCAGCGACACGTCGCACCTGAGCTACTGCAAGCTCTTCGACTTGATGGATCGCTGCGAGGCGCTCCGTGTGGCCTATTCACCCGACCTGTTTGTCTCCAAGAAAACGCCACCCACGTTTTGGTATCACACCTTCGACGACAAAACGGTTCCTGTGGAGCAGGGCCTGCGCTATTACGAGGCATTGGTCAAGGCAGGAGTTCCGGCCGAAGCGCACATCTTCGCCACTGGGCCACACGGGACCGGCCTAGGCAAGGCAGATGCGGCGTTGGACCAATGGCCAAATCTGCTTGAGAATTGGCTACGCGCGCAAGGTCTGCTCACGATCAGCAAGGCCGCGATGATTCCCGAGAAGTAAATGTGGACATGGAGAGGATAATTCATCAAGACTCGCCACTCGCATACGCCCCGCAAATGCGGGTGGATCTTGATTTTTCCACCCGTGGGACTTGCATGCTGCTCGCGGTGGGAAGGATGCAACGCAGCAGGGCTTGGCTCACTTCGGGAGAGCGAACGCAATGATCGCGTCGCCAAGTAGGTCTATCTTCGCTCGGACTTCCGCCGAACCCATTGTCGATGAATTCCCGCTTGTTGACGACATAAGCGACCGGTGCAGCAGTGGCTCCGCCGCCAGCGATGGTTGTGGCGTCAAAGGTCCAAAGCATTTTGCCGGATGCCGCATCGACCGCGTGGAACAGGCCGCTGGTTTCACCGAAGAAGGCTACATCGCCCGCTACGGCGAATCCTCATGCTGCGGGCTGTGGCACGGTGATTTGCGATGCGATCTTTTCCGTGGCGATGTCAATCGCACCGTATTTGCCGTAGTTGGTTATGCCCGGGACATCATCTGTAGTTGAACCCCATCCGGGCGTGGTGCCACCGGTGATGTTGGTTGGCCAGGTTTGGAAGACCGGGGGGAAGTAGCGCGCTTGCTGGTAGAGATACTTGGTACGCGGGCTGTACGCCATAGGAGGTCATTCCAGACCGCCGTCGGTTGCGGGTTGACATAAGAGACTCATTCTTCGAGTGCTGACGAAGGCACATTTGGAGTGATAGATTCGACGGTTCGCAAACCTAGTAAGCGAAAGGGCCTACCTTCGAATCATCTTTGGTTATTCACATCATGGAGCCCGGTGAAGCTTCGGATCGCGAGATTGGGAGCCCCGGGGAAGACGATGGTTGCTGGCGGGCCGGAGCTTCCCCGAAACAGCAGGAACACGACATTTCTAAAGCGCTCAGATGCCACGATAAATTGGATAGTTTGTCAAATGTATGTAAGAGAGAAATGAAGTGATGGGGAACTAATAACTTCGGACTAACTCCAGTTGAAATGTCTGGTCGCTCTGAAGGGAGAGAAACTCGTGGCGTGTTCGTCAAGTTCGATTCTTATTTCGTAACAACCTCGGTTCAAAGTTTGGATTCGTCCTACATCAGGACTCCTTTCCTTCTCGTTTTCATCCCACTTAATGGAGGTCGTTTCCTCATGAAGGCAGTTGGTCATCTGGTTGGTTGTACGCTCATTCTCGCTGCTTCTTGTTTATTAACTCCTCTCGAAACTAGTGCCCAGGAAACCAGAAATCCTGGTCAGCCGCCCGCCGCGGCGAGCGCCGAGCAGCACAAGGAGGGCGATAAAGAAATACCGTTCCGCCGGAAAAGCCTTCGGTCACTCACCACGACATGCACTCGGCGGCAAGACGCTGAAGTACGGCGCGACCGCTGGAACGCTCATCAATTCGCGATGAAGACGATAAGCCCTGCGGGAGATGTTCCATATGGCCCACACGCTGGATGGGGCTAAGGCAGGCACGCGGCCAGTGAGCTTTCTCTACAACGGAGGCCCCGGCGCGGCATCTCTCTGGCTGCACATGGGCCCGTTTTCGCCGGTGCGCCTTCTCACGGACAGTCCGAATCCCACCCCAGGACCTCCCTTCAAGCTGGTGAACAATGACGATTCGCTGCTCGACAAGCCTAGGAAACCACCCTGCGCATTTCGCCTTCACGCTTCCGCAAAGAGGTGTTGCGCAATGACCGCAAGACTCTGGACCGCTATGACATGCGGTTTGAGGGCATCAACGTTGAGGCCGCGGACGAGAGCCCCAGTTACTACGCCCCAGACACCGGAATTCTGGAGAGCATTTGTCGCGGCTCTGCATGGGTACTTGGACGGGGAACTGAAATACCAGAGAGACGATGCTTACCGGCCCAGCGCCGACTCCATCGGCCAGTGGGAGCGGAAGCACCGCCGCACCAGTGGTAGACCCGGCATGAGCCCTGGCGGCGAACAATCGCAGCCGTATGTTGCCACTGACTTGGCCAGTGCCATCCGCAAGAATCCGCACTTGAAGGTGTTTTCTGCAAACGGCTATTTCGACCTGGCGACACCCCTCTTTGCCACCGAGTATGATCTGGCCCACATGGGTCTCGCGTCCGAACTGCGCGCGAATGTGCAGTTTGGCTACTACCCGTCCGGACACATGATCTATCTGAATATCGAGTCCCTGCACAAGCTGAAATCTGACCTGGCGGCGTTTATCACGGGCGCGCAGAAACAGAAGTAGGCGCCGGAAATGTGCTGAGACGTAGTTCACACTCAGTCGGCGAAAGAAAAATTTACTCGCAAAATTAAGAAGCGGGCTGTCGGCTTCAGGAGTGGAAGGACTTCCTGAAACCGGCCGCCCGCTGGACCCTGAACCGGGTCTAGGTGGTAATGTTTAGTCTAGGCTTGTTTCCAAAGAAATCAAGTAGTTTTTTTGATTGAGATGCCAATTCGTGACAACAGTCACAGGTGGCCTCCCAAACGTCCGCCAGCGCGTTGACCTTGAGCGCATCATCCTGATAAAAAAGAGTGTTCGATTCAAAAAGAAATTGACCTGATCGCCTGAACGAAAACCGATTACCAGCATGGAAGAAATCCTCAAACAACTCGGGACACTACTGCTCGGCGCCGTGCCCACGGTTTTGCTGTTCATCGTGATGGTCATCGCCTACCAGATCCTGGTGCAGGGGCCGTTGTCAAAGACTCTCAAGGAGCGCCGTGCGCGCACTGAGGGAGCCATCGAAGATGCGCACAATGCCATCGCGCGTGCAGAAGAGCGGGCAGGGGAATACGCCAACAAACTGCGCCAGGCTCGTGCTGAAATCTTCAAGATGCGCGAGCAGCGCATCAAACAGTGGAACGCGGAACGTGACGCCGCTCTTGACACAGCGCGTAAGGTCGCCGGCGTCAAAGTAAGCCAGGCAAAGGCCGCGCTCGAAACAGAAGCAAATCAAGCAAGGGTGGCGATTCAAGCCTCCGCCGGAGACCTCGCAAATCGGGTTGTAAATGCGGTTCTGCCGCTGGCAGTCGGGGGTACCCGTTGAGAATTTCGCATTCACGACTAACCGCACGTTATTTTGAGTTCGCTTTTTTATTGGCACTGGCCGTTGGAATCGTAACTGTTTCCCCTCGAGCTTTCGCACAGGAAGCTCCCCCCGCTCCCACTGCACAGGCTGGCGCCAATTCCGAGCAAGCTGCCGAATCTGCGGAATCCGCAGAAGCGGCGAAAGGCGAGGATGAAACCGCTGCCTTTCGGCACACCCCATTGATGACCTCGATCGCAAGGGCGCTTCATCTCTCGGTCGACACAACGGCACGCCTGTTTGAGGTCTTCAACTTTGCCATCATCTTCTTCGGCATTGGCATACCGCTGGTTCGCTTTCTTCCGAAGCACCTCAAGAAGCGCAAACAAGTGCTGAGCGAGAATCTCGAGAACGCTCGCAAGAAGACCGCGGATGCCACTTCGCGCCTGAGCGCGGTAGAGGCGCAGCTTGCCCATCTCGATGAGGAGATTGCGAAGATTCGCGCGCAGGTCGAGGATGAGAGCAGGCAGGACGAGATTCGCATTAAAGCAGCAATTGAAGAAGAAAGCGCGCGCATCGTGTCCTCGGCCGAGCAGGAGATCAACGTGGCTGCGGCGCAAGCTAGACGCGAACTGCGCTATTTCGCCGCCGACCTGGCGATCGAGCAGGCTGTGCGGCAATTGGATCTCTCGCCGGAGACCGATCGCGCTCTGATCGCCGAATTTGTGAGCAACGCATCTGCAACGGGCAACGGCAGCGGAGGGAAGAACTAGATGGCAGCTTTTGTTTCCCGATACGCCCGCGCCTTTGCTGACGTGGTGACCTCTGCAAAGCTTGACACCGCCGCGATAGATCGGCAGCTTACGGATTTTTTGGCAACGTGGGATGGCAGCGCGGAACTCCGTGAACTGTTCGCCAATCCCGCGGTTGCCGCCACCCAAAAGGTGGCGATCCTCGATAAGGTAAACGCCAGGATGGGCCTGCAGAAGGAACTTCGCAATCTGATCGCAGTACTCATCAACAACGACCGCATCGTGCAGATCCACGAAGTGACGGTGGCCTATCGCGCGGAGCTTCAGGAGCGGATGGGTATTCGTCAGGCGGAGATTGTAACCGCCCGCGAGTTGGGCGAACAGGAGCGCGGAGCGCTGGTGGCAGGCGTCGGCAAACTGGCGGGCTCGAAGATTCAAGCAAGCTTTAAGCTGGATAAGTCAATCCTCGGCGGCACAGTGGTGCGCATCGGATCCACAGTCTACGACGGTTCGGTTCGGGGAAGGCTTGAAAAGTTGAGAGAAGCATTGATTGCAGGATGACAATGATCAGTGGTTGGTGATCAGTGATCAGTTTTTGGCCAGTGGGATTTGGCAGGCAAGAATGGCACCAGGCAGTCGGGATCGTGAGTGAATGAGGTCAGCATCGAGAAACACGCAAATCGCTGACCACTGACCACTGATCGCTGACCACTAAAGGACACAGATGGCGCAGATCAAGGCAGACGAGATTACGCAACTCCTTCGCGAACAAATTGCGAACTACGATTCGAAGGTGCAGGTCGATGAGGTCGGCACGATTACTTCACTCGGAGACGGTATTGCACGCCTCCACGGGCTCGACAAGGTCATGGCCGGCGAACTGCTCAGCTTTCCGCACGGCATTGCCGGACTGGCGCTGAGCCTCGAGGAAGACCAGGTGGGCGCCGTCGTTTTGGGCGACTACACAGAGATTCGCGAAGGCGACGAGGTCAAGCGCACCGGCAAGATTCTCAGCGTGCCGGTAGGTGAGGCCATGATCGGCCGCGTTGTTAACGCCCTTGGCTTGCCCATCGACGACAAGGGCCCCATCGCCACAACCGAATCCTTACCTGTCGAACGTCTTGCGCCTGGCATCATCGACCGTCAGCCGGTTCGCGAGCCCATGGCCACCGGTCTCAAGGCTATCGATGCCATGATTCCAATTGGTCGCGGTCAGCGCGAGCTCATTATTGGCGACCGTCAGACGGGTAAGACCGCCGTCCTGCTCGACACGATCATCAACAACGCCAAGAACGATCTGATCTGCATCTACTGCGCCATCGGGCAGAAGCGCTCGTCGATCGCGCAGGTCGTGCAGACGCTCACCGAAGCGGGCGCGATGGGCCACACTATCATCGTTGCTGCCTCGGCCTCTGAGCCCGCACCGATGTTGTATCTGGCTCCTTATGCTGCAACGGCAATCGGCGAGTACTTCCGCGACAACGGCAAGCACGCGCTGGTGATGTACGACGATCTTTCGAAGCACGCCATGGCGTACCGCGAGATTTCGCTTCTGCTCCGCCGTCCGCCGGGCCGCGAAGCTTATCCCGGTGATGTGTTCTATCTTCATTCGCGCCTTCTCGAGCGCTCATCGAAGATGAGCAAGGAAAAGGGCGGCGGTTCGCTCACGGCTCTGCCGGTCATCGAGACTCAGGCAGGCGACGTCTCGGCCTACATTCCGACCAATGTTATTTCAATTACCGACGGTCAGATCTTTTTGGAAACCGATCTGTTCAATTCGGGCGTGCGTCCGGCTGTGAACGTGGGGCTCTCGGTTTCGCGCGTCGGCTTCTCAGCAGCCATCAAGGCGGTCAAGCAAGTGGGCTCTACGCTCAAGCTGGACCTCGCGCAATATCGCGAACTGGCGGCCTTTGCGCAGTTCGGATCGGACCTCGATCCGCTCACGCAAAAGCAGCTCAATCGCGGCCAGCGGCTTACTGAATTGTTGAAACAGCCACAGTTCCACCCCCTCATTTGGCAGCAGCAGGTGGCAGTGTTGTTCGCCGGAACCCAGGGTTACCTTGACGATCTGAAGGTCACAGACATTCGCGCATTCGAAGATGGCCTGTCCAAATACTTCGAAAGTGCGCAGACTGCGCTGCTTGATGACCTGACGCAGAAAAAGTCGCTCGACGACGATCTGCGCAATCGCCTGCATGCAGCATTGAAGGAATACAAGGAAAACTTCAAGGCACAGCAGGCTGAGCCGGTAACGGCATAAAGATGGTTGTCAGTGATCAGTTTTCAGCGGGGATCGGAAGCCAGACCTACCGAGCCACTTGGAACTGATCACTGTTCACTGAACACTGACCACTGGAAAGAATATGGCAAACGTCCTCGATCTACGGCGGCGCATTCGCAGTGTGAAGAACACGCGGCAGATCACCAAGGCCATGAAGATGGTCTCGGCGGCCAAGCTGCGTCGCGCGCAGGAGCGGGCGATGGCGGCCCGGCCCTATGCCAAAATGATCACCAGCGTGCTTGAGTCGCTCACGCGCCGTATTGAGATCATCGATCCCGTAACCGGCAACCTGCGTCATCCGCTATTCGCCACGCGGCCCGAAAAGCGCGTGCTGCTCATCATCATCAGTGGCGACAAGGGCTTCGCCGGTGCATTCAACGCCAACATTCTCAAGACGGCTTATCAATTCATCGGCGGCAACGGCGATAAGGAGATCGATATCGAAGCCGTAGGCCGCAAGGGCCGCGACCTGATGCGGCGCCGCTATCCCGCAGCCATCTATAACGAGCAGACCGACGAGAATGGCAACAAGCACCGGGTGCGCGACCGCAAGGGTGCTATCGAAGTCACGGGCGACCATCCCGGCATGCTGCTCAAACTCGAGACCAAGCGCGTATTCGACCTCGCTCAAGACATCATCACCCGCTACGTACATGAGGAGATCGATGCGGTCTACGTGGTCTACAACGAGTTCAAGTCGGTGATCGCGCAGCGCCTCGTGGTGGAGCGGCTTTTGCCCATCATGGAAATCGGCGGCCGGCAGATTGCCGGCGCTGTAGAGCCCACTCCGGAAGAGCGGGAACGCGCCGCCCACGCAGCCGCCAGCGCCGGCATCACGCTCGATGCTGTCGATACTGCTGAGGCCGACGAAGAAGCGAAAAAATTCGGCACCGCGCAGGTGGACTACATTTACGAGCAGCCGCCAAAGGAGCTTTTCAACGGCCTGCTTCCGCAGTATGTAGCTGCGATGTTGTACCACGCCATGACCGAGTCAGTCGCCGCGGAACATGCGGCCCGCATGACAGCCATGGATTCGGCGAGCAATAACGCCTCGGACATGATTGACGCCTACACGCTCGAAATGAACCGCGTGCGCCAGGCGGCTATCACCAAGGAAATCATTGAAATTGTCAGCGGCGCCGCCGCTGTTTAGCACTTATGGAAGGCAAAGTTTATGGCAGAAAGCATTGGCAAAGTAATCCAGGTCTCCGGTCCCGCGGTAGACGTGCAGTTTGAAGAATCGACCATGCCGTCGATCTACCAGGCGCTGCGCGTCACCAGCGATGGCTTCGACGTTCCCGCGCCCATCAGCGTAATTCTTGAGGTGCAGCAGCACCTCGGCGAAGGCCGCGTCCGCACCGTGGCCATGGAAGCTACCGACGGCATGGTTCGCGGCATGAAGGTCATCGATCTTGGCGGCCCCATTCGCGTTCCGGTGGGTAAAGAGACGCTTGGCCGCGTGATCAATGTCATCGGCGAGCCGGTCGATGACCTCGGCCCCGTCGGCGAAAAGACCCGCATGCCAATTCACCGTCCCGCTCCGCTGTTTGACGAGCAGACCACGCACGAAGAGATGTTTGAGACCGGCATCAAGGTTATCGACCTCATCCAGCCATTTTTGAAGGGCGGCAAGATCGGACTGTTCGGTGGCGCCGGCGTAGGCAAAACCGTCGTTATCATGGAACTCATCAACAACGTCGCCAAGAACCATGGCGGCTTCTCGGTGTTTGCCGGCGTGGGTGAGCGTACCCGCGAGGGCAACGATCTCTGGCTCGAAATGACCGAATCGGGCGTGATCAAGCCGGGCGACTGGGCCAATTCAAAGTGCGCGCTGGTATTTGGCCAAATGACCGAGCCGCCAGGAGCCCGTCTCCGCGTGGCGCTCACCGGCCTCACTGTCGCCGAATACTTCCGCGACGTCGAGGGTTCCGACACGCTGCTCTTCATCGACAACATCTTCCGCTTTACCCAGGCGGGCTCCGAGGTTTCCACTCTGCTCGGACGTATGCCCTCGGCCGTGGGATACCAGCCAAATTTGGCAACGGAAATGGGCGAATTGCAGGAGAGAATCACCTCCACCAGCAAGGGTTCTGTTACCTCCGTACAGGCCGTCTACGTGCCCGCAGACGATTTGACCGATCCCGCGCCGGCTACGACCTTTGCTCACCTTGACGCGACCACCGTGTTAAGTCGTCCACTTTCGGAGCTCGGCATCTACCCCGCCGTCGATCCGCTGGCTTCCACTTCGCGCATTCTCTCCGCCCGCATCGTTGGCGAAGAGCATTACGAAGTAGCGCAGGGTGTGAAGCGCATCTTGCAGCGCTACAAGGACCTGCAGGATATCATCGCCATTCTCGGTATCGACGAACTCTCTGAAGAAGACAAGCTCACCGTGGCGCGCGCCCGCAAGGTGCAGAAGTTCCTTTCGCAGCCGTTCCATGTCGCGGAGCAGTTTACTGGTATTCCTGGCGCGTATGTAAAGGTTGCCGACACGGTACGCAGCTTCAAGGAGATCATCTCGGGCAAGTACGATGACATCCCCGAGCAGGCCTTCTACATGAAAGGTGCAATCGAAGAAGTGCTCGAGATGGCGGAGAAGCTGAAGGCAACGGTATAAAAACAGTCGTCAGTGATCAGCTTTCAGTGGTCAGGTAGCTACCATTTGCAGCCGACCCCTTCAAACTGAGAACTGTCACTGAGAACTGAGAACTGGACAATGGCAAACGAAACAAACCAACTCCGGGTACGGCTGGTCACCCCCGAGCGCACGCTGTTCGATCACGCGGCGGCCTCCGTAGACTTGCCCTCCAAGTCCGGCTATATGGAAGTGCTTTACGGTCATGCGCCACTGCTTGCCGAACTGGGTGCCGGGGACGTGACGTTGCATGGCGGACCCGAAGGCGAGCAGAAGTACAACGTGAGCTGGGGATTCGTTGAGGTTCTGCCGGATCGTGTCACGATTCTCGCCAACGATGCCCTCAAGCCGGAAGAAATCGATGTGCCCCGCGCGCAGGAACAACTCGATCGCGGCCACAAGATGTGGAACGAAGCCGGTGACAGCGAAGAGAACTATGATAAGGCTCTCCACGTCATCGCCGAAGCCGAAGCGAAGCTGGCTACGGCAGGTGAAAGACACTAAGCAATCTCACGATAAAAATGAATTGAGAGGTTCTGCTGCCCAGCAGGGCCTTTTCTTTTGCGAGCCGCTGCGCACTGGCGCCAGGTAGGCTGAATACCTCAGAATGTTGCTTCTTTAATGTTCGATGTTGAGATGCAGTTGAAATGCTCAGAGGGCAGAAAATGCTACCAAGCGTGAAGATCCTTAAAATGGGTTCACTGAAAAAATTGATTCGAACCGTTGGAATGATTTCTGCCTATGGCCTGGTAGCAGCAGCCGTTCTCGTCGCGCAATCTCTGCCCCCGACGCACATCGACGATTTCCCCGGTAAGCCGCGCGTGATCATCATCAGCGATATCGGCAACGAGCCGTACGATCAGATGTCCTTTGTCCGCCTGCTGCTCTACTCGAACCAACTCGATCTCGAGGCGATGATCGCCACCACCTCCACATGGCAAAGGACGGCGACGCATCCTGAGACAATGCGGCAGCTAATCGAGGCCTACGGGCAGGCGCGGCCCAATCTCTTGCTGCACGCCAAGGGATGGCCTGAGGCCGCCGATCTCGCAGGCCGCATCTTCCCCGGCCAGACGGCTTACGGTATGGCAGGCACAGGGCCCGGCAAAATGTCATCCGGAGCACAAGCCATCCTCCGCGCCGCCGACCGGGACGACATCCGTCCTCTGTGGATCTGCATCTGGGGCGGCGCCAATACTCTTGCGCAGGCTCTACAGGACCTTCGCTCAACGCGCACGCCCGAACAAGTCGCCAAGCTTGTAGCCAAAGTCCGCGTCTATTCCATCTCCGATCAGGACGACGCTGGCCCGTGGATCCGTCGCGAATTTCCCGACCTGTACTACATCGTTTCGCCCTCAACCCCTACTGGCGGCGAATATTACTCCGCCACATGGACGGGCATCAGCGGCGACATGTATTACCGCAATACGGCGGGCGCTGACAGCAGCTTCGTCACCAACCAATGGCTCGACGCCAACATTCGCAGCAAGGGCCCGCTCGGCAAGGTATACCCGAAGTTCATGTTCATCATGGAGGGCGACACGCCATCTTTCCTGGGCCTGATCGACAACGGCCTCAATGCCTACCGCCGGCCAGACTGGGGCGGATGGGGCGGCCGCTACGTCTACCGCCAGCCTTATGGCGAGATGCACCCCATCTGGACTCAAGGCGGGGACGAATTCGCACGCGCTACATCGCAGGACGCGGTCACCGGGGCCGATGGCGCACTGCACGTCTCCGATCAGGCTACTATCTGGCGCTGGCGCGCAGCCTTCCAGAACGACTTCGCGGCGCGCATGACATGGACCATCGCCGACTTCGCGCACGCCAACCACAATCCCATGGCAGTCGTGAACGGCAAGTCCGGCACGGCTCCCATCGAAATGTACGTCGAGACAGGCAAATCGGTCATTCTCGACGCTGGCCAAAGCTCCGACCCCGACGGTCAAGCGCTGCATTATCACTGGTTCCATTACTCCGAGGCAGGCACTGCCGATGGCAATCGCGGTGCTTTAACGTTGACCGGTGCAGAAAACTCTCGCGTCGAAGTCAAAGCCGACTCACTATGCGGGCCGCTGTGGCTTCCCCTCATCCCCTGCAAAGGCCCAGGCATCGCGCACATCATCCTCGCTGTAACGGACGACGGCACGCCGCGGCTGACATCCTATCGCCGGGTCATTCTCCACATCGGTCCGACGGCCGCTCCAAGCCCATAAGTCCGACCGTCTCTGATACCCATACACTTGACCATCATCTGACGGTGAACAAATCGCTTTGTCGCGGTCTTCCGTTTCACCACCAGCGGCAGGGGCATTCCCGCTTGTGTAAACGTGCCGTCGATGGAGTTGAGATCTGCGGCAATCTTCCCCTGAAACGTGGCGCTTATAGCACTGATCGCGAAGGTCTCTTTGCCATCTCCCCCGAGTTACAGAACTCGCGGAGATCCACAAATCATTCTGATCGGAGCTCTGCAACTTGGCAGTGAGCCCATCCTGCATATTGACCAGTTGAAAAATCAGCCGAAGCTTGTTTCCTCCCGAACAGCGTTACGTTGGCGCAGAGGAAAGAGTTCTACCCCAGCCACTCTACCCCTGTGCAATCCTCGACCTCAGCGCCTACAATGCTGAGTGATATGGCCAACGAGACCGAGAAAATATTTGAAGTAGCTTGCCCCGACTGCGGGGCGATGCTGAAGATCGATGCGGCTACGGGATTGGTGGTGAGCCACACCCCGGCTCCGCGCAAACGGATGTTCGAGGACTTGGAAACGGCAGCCAAGGCCATGCGCGAGCAGGACGAGCGCAAAGAATCCATCTTCCGCCAAAGCGTCGACGCCGAGAAGAACAAAGAAGACCTGTTCGAGAAGAAGTTCGCGGAGGCCCTCAAAAAAGCGAAGGATGCTCCCGCCGGCAAACCCTTGCGTGACTTCGACCTGGATTGACGCGAGCCTCGAGGACCGGACCACCGGCTGCGTCATTCGCGCATCTTTATAAGGCGGTGGTTCAGGTTTTCGAGGGAAGGCTGAAAGCATGGCCAATCGGCCAATTGGCTGCGCGGGGGCCTCTGTGCCTTTTAAGTTGTCGGCGAAACTTTAAAAGTATGTTCGGTCAAACCTCAGCAAGGACGCGGGACAAGGAGAAAACATGGGTGTTGCATCGCTACCTCATTCGGTGAATTATCCCCAAGGCCACATTGAGTCTCCCGGCGAATCGCATCACGAGAAGGAGTGGATGGGCGTTGCAGTCGGCGGAACGCTCCTATTGGGTTCAGTGCTTCTGCTGAGCGGCAAACGTCGTGCCGGCCTGATGGTCACAGCCGCTGGCACGGCCCTCGCGTTGCTCGAGGAACAGGACACGGTGCGCGCCTGGTGGAACGTCCTTCCACAATATCTCGATGATGCGCAGCGTCTTCTCAACCAGGCGCAGATGACGATCGACGATCTCTCCGCAAAACGCGATCGGCTACGCTCACTGTTCAGGCACTAATCGAGGAACTTAAAGGCGAGGCTGGCGCTAGTTAGATTCCTAGTTGGCGCCGCCCCGCTTCGCTAATGCGGTGCGGCGTCCATTGTGGCTCCCAAACCAGATTCACATCGACCTTACTGATCGCGGGGATCCCTGCCAGGCGGTTATTTACCTGCTCGAAGATGAGCCCGCTAGCAGGACACTGCTGGGTAGTGAGCGTCATTGTCACCTTGACCCATTGCCGCGGCCACGCAGGTTTTGATTCGGGATCGTGCCCAGTCTCGATCCCGTAGATCAGGCCCAGGTCGACCAGGTTCAGCTTTACCTCAGGGTCAAAACAATCGCGCAACGCGTTCAGGATGTCGGCCTCTGAAATCATCCTAGTTTTTCCGTTCCACCAGGTATCGGGCGACTGACTTGAGTCCATCTGCCCGGCTGCCATAAGGTGCGAGCGCGGCAAAAGCTTCCTCTATCAGATCCGCGGCGTCGCGCTGGCTTTGTTCGATGCCATAGACGGCTGGCCAGGTAGCCTTCTCAGTGGCCAGATCTTTGCCGGCGGTTTTGCCCAGATGAACCGAATCCACCGTTATGTCGAGTACATCGTCCACAATCTGGAAAGCTAGTCCAGCTTTGCGCCCGAAGGTATCGAGGCAGGCGACGTCGGCAGTTGTGGCGCCGGCATACACCCCCCCGGTGACGACGCTCACTCGAATCAAAGCGCCTGTCTTGGCGCGATGAATGGCTTTAACCAATTGCGGTGTAGGTTTCTGGTGTTCGCTTTCGATGTCCAGCACCTGGCCGCCAATCATGCCATCCACGGTGCCTGTGGCCTGCGCCACCAGCCTCACGATCTGCACCACCGCGGCTGGCGGAGCCTCGAGCCCCGCCAGCACTTCATAAGCACGGGTCTGCAAAGCATCGCCGGCAAGAATGGCGATAGCCTCGCCAAATGCCACGTGGCAAGTGGGCTTGCCGCGCCGTAGGTCGTCATTGTCCAAGGCAGGCAAATCGTCGTGAATAAGTGAGTAGGTGTGGAGCATCTCCAGGGCCGCACCCAAATTCTCGATTCCGCGAGGTAGTTCGCCCGCGATGGTGACGGCAGCCTGCATGGTCAGCACCGGACGCAGCCGTTTGCCTCCCGCGAAGGTGGAGTGGCGCATGGCGCCGTGAATCGACGCGGGGACCGTCTCCACGCTCGGAAGCAGCGCCTCGAGCGCGCGGTCGGTCAGGTCCGCGCCTTCCTGAATCAGCGATTTCACATCTGCAGGCATTTCTCTCATGATAACCGAGGCGGGGACAGGCGGCGCTCTGCCAAGCCCAGCGCCGCCGCGAACACGAGCGCTATGAGGCTGATCCACCTGCCAAATCTGACATCACTGGTCGTGATCCAATCGATGCCCAAGTCGATCGGCCCTAGTGGGACTGGTACTGCCAATAAACCATCGGGACGAGAGGGCAGGGCAGTCGCTGCTCGGCCGTTCACGCGCACCTGCCAAGCAGGATACGCACGGAGGCGCAGGACCAAAAAACCCGTATGAGGGCTGATGCCGCGAATCCGCAGGTGCTCCGTCGTGGACCCAGGATCCGGAGCGAAGGAGAAGGTAGCATCGCAGCTTTTTTGCGCCGCCGACCAGAACGGCGTCATGTCGGGGTCGCCCTCACCTAGCGTTTTTTCAGGGTCACTCAGCAGGCAAGCAGCTGGAAGGCCGGTGGCAATCAGCGAATCATCCGCCCCAGGAGGCGCATACTCGTCGGCCCCCTCGAACCCTTCGCCAGCTCCGTAGGCTTCCAACCTGCCCTGAACCGAATCGTCTGCGTCACATTCTTGAAAGAAAACCAGACCTGCTGCCGCGGTCGCACCAAGGAAGAACACTCCGCAAACCGCAAGCACCGTCAATCGCCGCCAGCGCGTTGTTGGCCACACTGCCGCAGCGAGAAATAAGCCCATGGGCGCCTCAAGAGCTACCAGCCATCGCCAGGGAAATTGCAGAAACCTGAGTTTGGGCAGCGCATTCCAGACGGGCAAAGAAAAAGGAAGCTGCAGCAGGAGAATTGCTATTGGAACCAGCGCCAGCGGAACCCACCAGTGTCTCGGCCCAGGGAGGCTGCGCCGCCGCCAACTCACCAGAAGACTCGCCAAAGTAACCGCCACCATGAAAACCGCGATCAGCGAGACTTTGGTGAGTTCCCTGTCGTGCTCGGCCAGCTGTGCGACGGCATGGCGAGCGAACAGCCAGCTGTTTTCGATTAGCAATCCGGGATCGTCGGTAGCTTGGCGAATGGCCACCCAGCGCTGCTCCCAAGCTGCGGGTACTAGGTAAAACGCAGCCAATCCCAAACCCAGGACGGCGCCAATTACAGCGCGAAGTACCGGTACCCACGACTTCGCCAGCGCGGCCACGACGGCTGCAAATGCCGCCAGCAGATAGCTCGCCATTACTCCCACAGGAGCGTTCGAGAGCCATGCGCCAGCTATCGTCAGAGAAAGGGGCAGGGTAGAGCCGTCCAACGCGCGCTGCCAAGTGGAGGCTCTATCGCCAGAGTCATCTTGACCCTCCCGAAGCACCAGCAGGAGCATCACCGGAATCCAGAAAGCGCCGGTCATCTCCCCGAAGGCGGAGCGCTCATAAATGGTGAAGAGAGAGTAGCCGGAGAATATGGCCACACAGCCGGCCAGGGTTGCCGGTCCATCGCTGAGCATCGGGCGAGCCAGTGCGCGAGTTGCCAGCCCGCCAGCCGTCAGCAAGAGAATCGTCATCGCGCCCGGTACCAACCTCCACGGCAAGACCGCCCCCATTAGCGCGCCCAGCATCCAGGTCAGCGGCGGATAGAAGACGAATCGAGGCTCCCCGGCGCGATAGTTGGCGCTGGGGGTCCAGTGGGGGTACAAAATGCCCTGACGCCAACTGTGAAGAGCATCGAGCCATGAAACAAGGTGGAAGTCGAAGTCATGGCCGCACGAAGTTGACCTGAACGAGAACGGCGCCAACGCGACTGTCGCCGCCAGCAAGATAATGAGTGGCCCGGCGAAACGGTCTTTTCGAGACCGCCCGCTCATGGCAACAATCGCAGGGTGTGGCGTGTACCTGCAGCGACGGCAGGCGGAGTGAAGGGGAACGCAAATGTCGTTCCGGAATACCAGTCATTCCACTGATCGCGAAACCATGGGCTGTATGGATTCCCGCTCTCTCCCAGCACGATGTTTTCGGTTGAGCCGTCGATGTTGCTCCAGTCCATGGTGAATCGCTGAGAGGGGCCGAATTCGTGACCCACCTGCTTTACCGTGGTGGTGTCACCGCTCAGGGGCTGTTCACCTGTGCCTGCAATGCGGCCCACCAAAGGCAGGAACCCCGCCAGCGGATGCTCAATGTCGATGACATGCCAGCTTCCATAATTCCATTGGACCAAGTCGTCCGGCGCGCTGGCTTTTTCCATTCCTCTGCGCACAGCTTCGGTCAGTACCGCGTCCCAGTCTTTAAACCCCGGTGGAAGCCAATCGGCAGTGCCGTGCATGACGATCTCTTCCTCGGCAAAGTTTGACTCGGCCCAGCGATATTCCGCGCCATCTTTGCCAAGCTTCGGCTCAAGGATCAGCGGCCAGAGGGACCGTCGTGCTTGCGTCACCAGTGACGCTGCAGGGGAATCCGTGCTCAGCTGGCCATCCCAGCTCCGCATCAGGTCGGCCGCCTTTCGCATACCATCGTCCGCGGCAGGGGAGTGGTCGATGGCATAGGCAAAGCGGTGTGCCAGCTCCTGATCCACTTCACTGTAGATATCGATCTGCGTAGCCAACATATCTTTCGGCGTAAGCTGATCGCGGCCTTGCAGCGATTTATAGATTCGCTCACTCCGATAGGGGTCCATCCATTCGAGCGTTAGGAGATACGGTGACTTGTCTGTAGTTACCCGTGAATTTGCCGTTGCCAGAAACCCTGACGGTGGATCGAAATTGTTTGGCATCGCGTCAAATGGAATATAGCCCTGCCACTCGGTTTTGCCCTCCGTCCGATTTCCACTCCCAATGCGGTCCACAGGCACGCCCCACGGTCCTGTCGGCCGTTGCGGCACGCTGCCCGCCGCGTGATATGCAATGTGCCCCTGGTCGTCGGAGTAGACCACATTTTGCGTGGGCCAACACCACTGGGCCAGGGCCGCTGAAAACTCCGTCCAGTTTGAAGCCGTATTCATGGCGTACAACGGTATCGAATGGAAGGCGGAATCATAGAGGGTCCACTTGAGGGCAATGGGCCGATTCTCGTGAGGAAGAATTGGATTCAGCAGCGGACCGTGGTCGGTTTTCTGCACATCGAGAGGCACGTCTTTGCCCGCGCGGACATGAATCAGTTCGTGCTGAACAGTCAACGGATGCCATTTGACATCCCCGCCCTCGTAGTTGCCCTTACCATCCAGTTTTTCGATGTAAAGGTCTTGCACATCGGCAAACAGTGCCGTGAATCCCCACGCGACGTGTTCGTTGTGGCCGGCGATTACGAAAGGCATGCCCGGCAGGCTGACGCCCGCCGTGTGATAGCCCGGAGCACGCAAGTCCGCCATGTACCAGATGTTGGGCACCGTGATGGGCAGGTGCATGTCGTTCGAGAGCAGCGGCTTCCCGCTTGCGGTGTGTCGCCCTGCAACCACCCAGTTGTTCGATCCCGCCGCGCAATCATCGCACGACGGCAGCTCGAGCGTTTCGCGCAACGTGAGCAGGTCGTCGCCTGATCGATTCGTGTCCTGCGGGCGCTTCAGAATGGTCTGGGTGCGGTCGTCTTCCTCATCGTCGCTCGTGGATGGTGGGGAGGGCCGCGGTTGGGTCAGGTCCACCAATTCCCCGGTTGGCGGATGATCGCGCCATGAACCCACGGGATAAAGCTCTGCCTCCAACTGCGGATTTTTCAGCTTGGTGGCGATGCGCTCCCTCCGCAGCTTCACATCCCAATGCGTGTCGAGCATGTCGACCATCATCATGCCGATGCTCACCGAGTCTGCTCCGCTCCACGGCTGCGGGCGATAGAAAAGCAGCTTGAACTCTGGCGGCAGGGATTCCTCATGCTGCGCGATGTAGAGGTTCACTCCACGCGCATACGCGTCCCATCGCACTCGGTCTTCGGCGGAAAGGTTTGTATAGATTCGCCGCGCCGCCTCGCCAAACCCGAGCACTCGCTGTGCGATGTCGTGTTTCAGGAGAGATGGTCCCAGCACCTCTGCCAACTCGCCGTTCGCGTTGCGGCGATACATGTCCATCTGCCACAGGCGATCCTGCGCCGTTACGTAGCCTTGCGCGACGAAGAGGTCGTCCTGCGTAGCTGCTTCAATGTGCGGCACACCATGCGCATCACGGCGAACTATCACCGGCGCCGACAGCCCGGTTATCCGCAAATCGCCATCCACCACGGGAAGGGCGGCACGAGCCGCCGAGCGCAGCCATAACAAGCTGACTGCCATCGCCACGACGACCGCGATCGCCGACCCTGATGCGGCAATGAGCACAATGCGAGGCCAACGGAGCTTACGCCGTCGGTTCCGAGGCATTGACGTATGCGCGGATGAGTAGTCTAGAGCTTCGCGGTTGGCCATCGTTCAAACAACAGCATACCCCTGTGGCCATGTCCGATGAGTGAGATCACGCGATCACTGTCTGCAACACGGCTAAATGATTGCTTCCCCTTCAGTCCGAGACGCCATAACAGCAGGCTTCCTCCGGGTGTAAAGCGCAAGCAGGGCCAGGAGCAGCAATACGATAACGGGCAATACCAGCAGGCTTCCTTCGGGACCGTTGGTTCCACCGCTCCATAATGTTGAACCGGACGGACTTGTGGTCAGGTAGTGGCCTTGCGCCACGAGTCCGCTGTCGGCAGTGCCATAGAAGTAGGTTTCGGCCCAATCCCATGACGCATGACAGCCGATGGCCCACCATGCCGAACCGGTAAGCCTCACGCTGACGCAGAAAACAAAACCTATGGCCGCCGCGGCGAAGATGCCGATCCAATTCTCGCCGTTGTTGCCGGTATGAATGAATCCAAACAGCGTGGATGTGAGCCAGGCTGCCTGCCAGAAACCGCTTCCTGACGTCTTGCGCAAGTGCAGCCAGAGACAGGGGAGCAGCCCCAGCAGCGCGAAGGCATAGACTCCCCACACACCCTGGACCTGCGGACGCAGCGCGAGGTTCAGGCAAGCGGCAGCAATAATACTCACCGCCCACCAGAAGTTGATTCCACGGGCGAGCGTGAACTGAAGATAGCAGCGAAAACTACCCTCCTCCATCAGTCCCACCAAGAAAAATCCTAGTCCCCACAACGCCGCAAATTTGAAGATCTGGGCCCCGCTCAGGGCCGCCGGCCCGAAGCGCAGCCAACCCCCCTGCGCCATGGACCCAACAAGAACAGAAAGCGCCGTAAACCCCGCGATGAGGCCAGTGACGAAATACATCGAGCGCCGCGGGCCCCTAAGGTAGTAGTCCAGCACCCGACGCCGCTCGATCAGTGCGACTATCGCGCCCGACGCTAGAAGGGAAAGCACCGCCAGGCCCTCTCCGAAGACCGTAGAAAGCGCCGTACCGTGGCCGAGCTTGGCGTGCAGAACGTGCCTGACGAAGTACGAGCCGCCTGTGCCGAGGCCGTACATAAACAACAGGAACAAGGTAATGAAGATCAGCACCGACCAACCCGCGCGTAACCCCTGATCGCCCAGAAAGATCCAGCGCAACTGGTGAGCTTCCTCCGAACCGGAGCAAGGCGCAAACGATTCTGGTGACTGATTTGGGCTGCACGTCGCGAGTGCTTGTGCAGGTGCCTCGTCGAGCGGCGATTGATAAGTGTGAGTCGGAATCTCCGGCTCCATCTGGGCTCCTCAAGATTAAACGGATTTCTTGTTTGCTGATTTTAGCTCTAAATACTTCACGCCGGTGCGAGAACGGAGGAGTCCCGTCACATTCCCCTTGCGCCGGACTTGGTAAACCTCTGGTGGTCCCGCATTCTTTTGGCTCAAGGGACGAAGTCGCGAATGCGCCGTCTCATGCGAGTTCCGGCCAGATGTGCCGGAGCAAATGCCAGCGCCATCTCCAGAACCGACCATGATTATTCGCAATCGGACACCCGTCGCCCTATGCCGCCCTCGATTCCTGCGCGCGAATTGTTCACCCCTGCATCCTAACCTGGAATAACTGCGCCCACACCCCACTCCTTGACACAACTGGCCAAGCCCTAGATGCTTAACAGTTCAAGTGGTTTAACGGGGATTCAACTCTATCCCTCAGGAGGGTGGCAGGTTTTGCGGGTTCGCGTCTTCTATCACGACAAATGTTTCGACGGAGCTTGCTCAGCCTCCTTATTCACTCGCTTTCACAGGGAGTGCATTTCCGCTGACGCAAGCTACGAGTATCACGGGCTGGTGCACCGCGCCGGCGCTCTGTTTGACGAAAGCGACTTCACGGGCGACGAGAACGCCATCGTCGATTTCAAATACTCGGCATCACCCAAAATCACGTGGTGGTTCGATCATCACCAATCAGCGTTTCTCACCCCGCAGGACCAGGCTAACTTCCGCGCTTGCCAGCAGGACCCCGCCTGCGCGGCCCGCAAGTTCTTTGACCCGGATTACACCTCGTGCACGAGCTTTCTGGCCCACATCGCTGCCACGCAATTCGGGTTCGATACCCAGCCCGTCGCAGAACTGATTCATTGGGCCAACATCGTCGATGGCGCCCTCTACGAGAGCCCCGAGTCCGCTGTTGAAATGGCAG
>Ga0137385_10000924_pt1 | contig 24442 bp, 21 predicted proteins | sample SagtaG_FD_104921 | JGI IMG/M metagenome (GOLD analysis project Ga0137385, IMG submission 104921) | Vadose zone soil microbial communities from Sagehorn Ranch, Mendocino, California, USA - Sage2_R_80_16 metaG | ecosystem: Environmental > Terrestrial > Soil > Vadose zone | place: USA: California... | reverse complement strand
CGGTAAGGCGGTGGGTGCCAAGCCGGATGCGGTGGAGCAGTTGTTGCAGTTGTTGGTCAAGGAGGACTTCGTCGCCTACGACGAGAATTCCGGCGGCTACTCCCTTGCCGCGCTCGCTGACATCGCGAATGTCGACCTCCAGCGGGTGCTCGCGTTCATGGACCTGATCAAGGTCGTGGTGCTTCGGCAGTTGTTCTACCTGACCGAGAGCGTGCAGACCGGCACCCTCGTCGGCCTCAAGGAGTTCCACGGTTATGAGGGCACCCTGTTCGGCGCCGTGGCCGAGCACAAGGACCTGCGCGAGTCCTGGGCAACGGCGATGGACTCCGAAACCGTCCGCGTCGACCCGTGGTTCTTCGGCAGCATCGACATCCCGTCCGGCGCACAGGTGCTCGACCTCGCCGGGAACACGGGGCTCGGCGCGGTCCACACCTACAAGCTGAAGGCCTCGCCCGGACTTCGGGTGACCACCTTCGACCTGCCCGAGAAGGAAAAGGAGTGCCTGGAGAACTTCCGGGCACACGGCGTGGCCGACCACTGCTCGTTCATCGGCGGTGACGTCTTCAAGGAGGTCCCCAAGGGCTTCGACGTCGTGCTGATCAAGCACTTCCTGGCCTTGTGGGACCAGGAGCCGGTGCTCAAGATCTTCACCGGCGTCAACAAGGCCCTCGAGGTCGGTGGGGAGATTCACCTCCTGGTACCGCTGTACCCGGAGAACAGCAAGGATTCCGCCGACCCCCGCTGCGTCGACTTCTACCCCGCCTTCTTCCAGGGCTGCGCCATGGGGCAGGGCGGCGGGCAGAAGCTGTCGACCTACCGACGCTGGCTGGACGAATGCGGATTCGAGATCACGAAGGTGATCATCGAGGATGCCGCTGACATACCGGCGGACTCCTTCCCCGTGCATGCCATCGTGTCGGCGAAGAAGACCGCGAACATCTGATGACCAGGTTGGTTCAGCCGGTGATGAAGACAACCGACGCAAAGGGGTTAGTGCAATGACACCGGAAGCTACGCTCGCTCGACTTCGTGAATACATGGTGGGGCCGACGCGGTTCATGAACCTGTTGTCCTGTTTCGAGTTGGGCATTGTGGACACGCTTCGGGAGAACCCGGGGATGACGGTGGCCAAGCTCGGTAAGGCGGTGGGTGCCAAGCCGGATGCGGTGGAGCAGTTGTTGCAGTTGTTGGTCAAGGAGGACTTCGTCGCCTACGACGAGGGCTCCGGCGGTTACTCGCTCGCCGCGCTGGCCGACGTCGCGAATGTCGACCTCCAGCGGGCACTCGCGTACATGAACTTGATCAAGGTCACCACGCTTCGGCAGGTGTTCTACCTGACCGAAAGCGTGCGGACCGGCACGGTCGCCGGCCTCAAGGAGCTGTACGGCTTCGAGGGCACCCTGTACGGCGCCGTGGCCGAGCACAAGGACCTGCGTGAGTCCTGGTCGACGTTGATGGACAAGGTGACCGCCCGGATCGACCCGTGGTTCTTCGACAACATCGACATCCCGTCCGGCGCACAGGTGCTCGACGTTGCCGGGAACACCGGCCTCGGCGCGATTCACACCTACCAGCACAACGCGTCGCCGGGACTTCGGGTAACCACGTTCGACCTGCCCGAGAAGGAAAAGGAGTGCCTGGCGAACTTCCGGGCACATGGCGTGGCCGACCACTGCTCGTTCATCGGCGGTGACGTCTTCGAGGAAATCCCCCAGGGCTACGACGTCGTACTGATCAAGCACTTCCTGGACATGTTCGACAAGAACGAGGTGGGCACGATCCTGGATGGCGCCAACAAGGCGCTGAACGTCGGCGGGCAGCTCCACATCCTGGTGCCGGTATATCCGGAGAACATCAAGGACACCGACAACTACAACGTCGACTTCTTCCCTGCCTTCTTCATCGGCGCCACCATGGGGCAGGGCGGGCCGCAGAAGCTGTCGACCTACCGGCGCTGGCTGGAAGAACGCGGCTTCACGGTCACCAAGGCAATCGCCAAGAATCCCGCCGATCTCCCGTCGGACGTCATCCCCATCCCGGGCATCCTGTCCGCGACGAAAACCGCATAGTCAATACGGCTGATTTCGCCGTCGGCGATCCCCTACCAAGAGTGATGGATATCACGTTCGTTCCTGTCACGTCGTGCCGAGGCGGTCGGTCATAGGGGTGTAGTCGCCGACAACGGCAGAGCAGAGGAGTTCACCATGGATGTTCGTCTTCCTATCTACGACAACCCGCTCGCACTCAAGTTCCTGAAGCAGATCTCCCAGGCGGCCAAGGCGTTCTACGGCTCGTCGGTGCCAGCCGCGACGCGGGAACTGGTGTCGCTGCGCATGAGCCAGATCAACGGCTGCGGCCTGTGCGTCGACATGCACACCAAGGAGGCCGCGCACGCGGGGGAGACCGCACTGCGCCTCAACCTGGTCGCGGTGTGGCGGGAAGCGAACGTCTTCACCGAGGCCGAGCGGGCCGCATTGGAACTGGCCGAACAGGGCACCCGGATCGCCGACGCCGCCGGTGGCGTCACCGACGAGGCATGGGCGAACGCCGCCAAGCACTACGACGAGGACCAGCTGGCCGCACTGGTGTGCCAGATCGCCTTCATGAATGCCGTCAACCGCTTGAACGTCCTCACCCAGCAGCCCGCCGGCGACTACCAGCTCGGCTGGCTCAAGCAGTTCGGATAGCCGGAAGTGCCTGGCCCCGGGGCTGTCTCGCACAGCTCCGGGCTCCGCGCGCTGCTCGCCGGCCACTTCGTGATCCCAGCATGACCTGAACACTGGTCGGACTCGACGTCCGCGACGGAGAGGTAAGAACAAATGAAGTTCGGTGTGTTCGCCATGAATACGGACGAGGGCCTCGACCCGCTCGAGCTCGCCCGCGAGGCCGAAGGGCTCGGTCTCGAGTCGGTCTTCGTGCCCGACCACGGCCACGTGCCGGTGGCCCGCCAGGTCAACTTCGCCACCGGTTCCGACACCGTCAAACTCGCCGACCGCGATGACCTGGGCGAGGTGGCGGCGAGCGACATGCCCCGCGACTTCTACCGCAACCGCGATCAGCTCCTGACTCTGGCCGCGATGGCCGCCGTCACGTCGACCCTGCGGGTCGGCACCGGGGTCTGCCTCGTGGTGCAACGGGATCCCATCTACCTGGCCAAGGAGGTCGCCACCCTCGACCACCTGTCGAACGGGCGGCTGCTGTTCGGGGTCGGTGTCGGCTCGCCGTGGAACCGCGAGGAAATGCGCAACCACGGCACCGAGACACGGACCCGGATGAAGCTGATGGTCGAGCGGATGGCGGCGATGCAGCAGATCTGGTCGAACGACCAGGCGGAATACCACGGCGACATGGTCCGGTTCGACCCGATCTACTCGTGGCCGAAACCGATTCAGAAGCCGAGGCCGCCGGTCTTCGTCGGCGGGGACCACCCCAACGTGCTCGACCGGGTGCTGACCTACGGCGACGGCTGGATGCCCGGCCACCACGACGACGCGGGCCTGTTCAAGGCACGGGTCGCCGAGCTGCAGGAACGTGCCGCCGCGGCCGGTCGTGGGCGGATGGAGATCACGGTCACCCTCGCCCACCTCGACTGCCTCGACGACTACGCGGCGGCCGGCGCCGATCGCGTCCTGGTGATGGTCCCGACCGGAGTGGAACGGAAGTTCCTCAAAGATGTCGCCGAGGCCGCGACGAACTTCTGACCAGCCTCGTTCGGTCGGTCACGGCTCGTCCTTCCTTCCGTAGATCTGCGAGGTCCGCGATCCAGGACTATCCTCGCGGACTTCAACAGCCGAGGCAGGGAGGAAGACAGATGCTCGTACTGACCCAGACAGCCGTAGCGGTTGTCAGCACCCTGACCACCGCCGATGGCCAGCCCGAGGGAACGGGGCTGCGCATCTCCGCCGAAACCGCCCCACCCGAAGGCGGGTTGCAGGTCCAGGTCACACCTGGCCCGGCCGAGGACGACCAGGTGCTCACCGATGTCGGCGTGCGGGTGTTCCTCGACCCGGACGCCGCGAGCTATCTCGACGACAAGGTTCTCGACGCCAAGGTCGACGGCCAAGGTGGTGCGCAGTTCACGCTGGGCGCGCAGGATCCGCCTGCCTGACACCAGTGCGGCGCTCCGGGACGGCGGCTTCCGCCATCCCGGAGCGCGTACTGACGTGACGTCGGACTCGGGGTGTCGGGGCGGGCGACTACCGTGGAACGGTGCGAATCTCGACTTGGAACGTGAACTCGGCCAAGCAACGGATGCCGCGGCTGCTGGACTGGCTGGACGAGCGGCAACCGGACGTGGTGTGCCTGCAGGAGACCAAGCTCACCGACGACGCGTTCCGCAAGCTGCTCGGTGACGAGATCACCGGCCGGGGCTACGAACTGGCCCTGTCCGGCGAGGCCCAGTGGAACGGCGTGGCCTTGTTGTCCAAGGTCGGCCTCGACGATGTCGTCGTCGGCATTCCCGGCGCGCCCGGCTATCCGCATCCGGAGGCTCGTGCGGTGTCGGCCGTGTGTGGCTCGGTCCGGGTCTACTCGCTCTACGTGCCCAACGGGCGGGAGCCCGATTCCGACCACTACCAGTACAAACTGGCCTGGTTGGCCGCGCTGCGGGAGATGGTCGGCGCCGATCCCGCGCATGCCGTGGTGTGCGGGGACATGAACATCGCGCCGACCGACGCCGATGTGTTCGACCCCGCCGCCTACGTCGGTCAGACGCACGTCACGCCACCGGAACGTGCGGCACTGGCGTCCTTGCAGGAACTGGGGCTGCACGACGTGGTGCGGGACCGCTGGCCGAACGAGCGGGTCTTCACGTACTGGGACTACCGCGCCGGCATGTTCCACCAGGACCTCGGCATGCGGATCGACCTGATCCTGGCCGGCACCCCGGTCGCCGAGCGGGTGCGGGCCGCGTGGGTGGATCGCAAGGCGCGCAAGGGCACCGGGCCGAGCGACCACGCCCCGGTGATCGTCGACCTGGATGAGGCGCCGGACGGTGACATCGGGCCGGTCGTGCCGCCGCCATCGGCCCAGCCGACCAGGCGTCGTTCGGTGAAGTTGCCGCAGTCATCGTGACTTCGGCGCTCTCGCCCGCGTTGGCGCCGTTGTGGCGGGCGTTGCACGCCCGGCTGTCCGATGGACGGGCGGTGAGCCGGGTCCGGCTCGGTCCGCTGACCGTCGAGCAGCGTGGTGCGCTGGCGGACCTGCTGGGGCTGGCGCGGCTGCCGGGGGAACATACGAGCGTTGCCTTGGTACAGCTGGACAACGCGCTGCGGGAGGCTGTGGGCATCGACACGCTCGACGTTGTCACGGAGCTGGTAGGGCCGATTGGTGATCGTGCTGGGGAACGTCGGCGTGCCGACGCGGAGCGGGCCGAGCTGTGGGCGTGGCTGGCCGGGCAGCCCGTGGTCGCGGCGCAGCCGGCGCTGGCCGTGTGGGTCGCCGGGGTGCGACGCGGTGGGCTGCTCGACGGGTCGGTCGCGCGGACCAGGGCCGAGCTCGAACGTGTGGCGCGGGTACTCGAACGGCTGCCCGCGGCCGGCGTGCCGCTGCCGGTGTTCGCCGACGACGTACTCGGCGAAACACACGCCCTTGACGAGGGAAAACGCTGTGCCGGCCTGGTATTGCGTGCCCTGGCCGCGATCTACGACGTCCCGCCGCCGACCGACGCGCGGCAGCGACGCGCGCTGTGGGAGCGGGCCGGTGTCGCGGAGGACGAGCTGTCCTCGACGGTGATCGCCGCCGGGTTCCGGGCCGACGGCGACGATGTGGTGAGCCGGATCCTGCAGGTCTGTGCCGCTGCCGGCGAGGCGGCGGTCCTCACGTTGCGGCAGCTCAGGGGTGGTATCGGGGTGACCGGTCCGGATGCCTGGGTGTTCGAGAATCCGAGCGTGGTGGCGTTGGCGCTGGCCAGGTTCGGCGATCGCTGTCCCCCGGTCGTGTGTACTTCGGGGTGGCCGAGCAGCGCGGGAATAGTGCTGCTCTGTGGCCTGAGTGCGGCTGGCACCCGGCTGCACTACCACGGTGACTTCGATGGCGAAGGGCTCCGGATCGCGGCGAACGTGGTGGCGCGGACCGGTGCGGTGCCGTGGCGGATGGGCAGCGCCGACTACCTGGCCGCGGTTGCCGACGGTCCGCCGGTCGGCCGGGTCACCGACGTGCCATGGGACGCCGACCTGGCCGGCCACCTGGTTCGGGTCGGCACGACCGTGCCGGAGGAGCGGGTGGCGCCGGCGCTGCTGGACGAGATCGGATGAACGGCATGGAACCGATTCGCGTGCCACCCGAGATGTTCCGCTTCACCAGCGGCGATCGCGCCGGGCTCTACGTCTCGGTGCTGCACGCGTTCGGTGAGGCCAACGAACGGCTGGAAACCGCACTCGGCATCGACGACGTGCGCGCTCGGCTGCGGTCGGTCGGCTGGCTCGACCCGCTGGAGGACGGCGACCTGGCCGCCGCGCTCGGCCAGTTGAGCGACTGGAATCTGGTCGACGTCATCCAGAACCACTCGGACAACTACCGGACCGCGAGCGAGTACGAACGCCGCAACCTCCAGTATTCCCTTACCCGGCAAGGGGAAGCGGCGTTCGCGGGCGTGACGCACGCGATGGGCGTGCTCGCGTCCACCGGTGCGTTGCAGACGGCGGTGCTCGACGCGATCGCCGACCGGCTCGGCGATCTGGTGCGGGAACTGGCTTCGGGTTCGAACCGGCGGATCTTCACGTCGTTGATCGAACTGGAAGGCCACCTGGAAGCACTGCGGAGCAACACCAAGCAGTTCAACGGCGAACTCCAGCGGCTGCTGCGCGCCGACGGCGTCGACCTGACCACGTTCCACGAGGTCAAAGGGTCGACAGTGGCATACCTGCAGGAGTTTCTCACCAATCTGGAACACCGCACCCACGCCATCGGCACGCGTATCCGCGAGATCGAGGAACAGGGTGTCGGCGTCCTGCACCGGCGTGCGCTGCTCGGCGCCGACCTGCCGCAACTGTCCGGCACCGATCCGGGACCGGAGTGGCTGGCGCACCGGCTCGCGCGGTGGGACGGCCTGCGTGCCTGGTTCCTGCCAGCGGACGGCTCTGCGGCGCGGGTCGAGCAGCTGCACCTGGTGGCGCGTCGAGCGATCATCACGTTGTTGCAGGTGCTGGACCGGATCACCGAGTCCCGGCGGCGCGCCAGCAGCGCGGTGGCCGACTTCCGTGAGCTGGCACGGTGGTTCACCGTGGTACCGGCGCAGGACGACCTGCATCGCCTGTGGTCGACCGTGTTCGGGCTCAGTTCGGCCCGGCACGCCCACCTGGCGCACGCCGATCCCGAACTGGTCAACGCCACGACCGCGTGGCACGAGGCACCGCCGGTCGAGGTCTCGCCGCTGCTGCGGTCGGCCGGCCGGACCGAGCGGTTCAGCCGCACCGCGCGGGTACGCGACGTGTCCGCGGTGCGTGCCGCACGGGCCGAGCAGGCCCTCGCCGAGCGGGCCGAACTGGAAGCGGCGTGGGACATGCTCGACACCGGCGGCGCGATCCGGCTGTCCGGCTTCGGGCGACTGGACCACGCCATGTTCGAACGGCTGCTCGACCTGCTGGGCCGGGCGTTGGGCAGCGGCGCCGACCAGTCCGGCACGCGGCGGGCCACCACAGCCGACGGGCGGATCGAGATCGTGCTCCGACCGGCGCGCGACCAAGCGATCGCCCGGCTACGCACGCCACACGGCGTGTTCCACGGCCCCGACTACGAGATCGAGATCAGCGCGTTCGGCGACCGGCAGGTGCGCCGGGCTCGCGGGAGCGGTGGCCCATGAGCGATCTTGCCAATCAACTGGTGATCGCCGAGCGGGAGGAAGTGGCCCGCGGGATCAAGCTGCTGCTGGCCACGCCGTTGATCACCGAACGTGGTTCGCCGGAAGAATTCGACCTGGTCCGACGGCGTCGCGAACCGATCAGGAAGTGGTTCGACTACTACTGCGGCTGGGCGCTGAACGTCGAGCCGCGCCTGGGCTACGCGCGGCTGGCCAAGGTCCGCGCCACCACCGACCCGAGCCGGCCGGCGCGCCGCCCGCGCTCCGGGCGTGCGCCGTTCGATCGTCGACGGTACGTCCTGTTGTGCGTGGCAGCGGCCGAACTGCTCGCGGTGCCCGTGACCACCATCGGACTGCTGGCCGACCGGGTGACCAGGGCGACCGGCGCGGACGACGTCGTCGCCACGTTCGACACCGCGAGCCGTGCCGAGCGCATGGCGTTCGTCGATGTCCTGCGGCTGCTGGAGTCCTACGGCGTGCTGGAGGTCGTCGACGGCAGTACCGAGACGTTCGTCGACTCGGCGTCGGCCAAGGTGCTGTACCGGATCGACGCGACGCTGCTGCTGAGGTTGCTGGCCGCGCCGATCGGACCGTCCCAGCTGGCGGTGCCGGCGGACGAGGTGGCGTTGCGTTTCGAGGAACTGCTGGCCATGGTCTCCCGTGAACGCCGCTACGGACCGTCGGCGGGGCAGCCGGACGAGGACGCGGGCGTGTCGGCGGTGCAGCGGAACCTGTGGCTGCGGCATTCGATCTTCCGCAGGCTGGTCGACGATCCCGTGCTCTACCTGGACGATCTGTCCGCGGACGAGCGTGCCTACCTCGCGTCGCCCACCGGTCGCCAACTGGTGCGGCGGGCCGCGGAACAGGGCGGGTTCGTGGTGGAGGAACGGGCGGAGGGCGCGTTGTTCGTCGACGTGGACGCCCTTGCCACCGACAGCCGGTTTCCCGACGACGCGAGCAATGCCAAGGTCGCCGCGCTCCTGCTGCTCGACTCGTTGACCGGCCCGGTCACCGTCGAGCAGCTGCACGTCGCGGCGGCCGCGCTGCTGGACCGGTTTCCCCGATGGGCCAAGGGTTATCGCGGTGAGGACGGCGTGGCGCAACTCGCGTCCGACGCGCTGGCGGTGCTGACCTCGTTCGGTCTGGCCCGCGTGGCGGCGGGCCGGGTCCTGCCGCTGCCGGCTGCGGCGCGGTACACGGTCGGCGAGGCCAGGAGCACCGATCTCGAGGAGACGCAAGCATGACGGTGACCGACCTGCCACGCCGGATCACCGAGGTGCGCGAAGATGTGGCGCCCCGGTGGATTCCCTCGCGCGCCGGCATTCTCAACGTGTGGCGCTACTACGACGAGGTGTTCGACTTCCACCAGGGCCGCCTGCTGCTGCGCGGCCCGAACGGCAGTGGCAAGTCCAAGGCGCTGGAACTGTTGCTGCCCTTCCTGTTCGACGCCAACCTGCGCGCGAACCGGCTGTCCACGTTCGGCACCGCCGAGCGGACCATGCACTGGAACCTGATGGGCGAAGGCGCGTCCGGCACCACCCGGGTGGGCTACGTCTGGCTGGAGTTCCGGTTTCCCGGCACGCCCGACCGGTGGTTCTGCTGCGGCGCAAGGCTTCAGGCGAGCACGCACACCACAACGGTGCACGCCGACTACTTCACCACTGAGTCACGCATCGGCACGCCGGATGGCCTCCTGCTGACCAACACCGCGGGGCAGCCGCTGACCAGGAGCGCGCTGGAGGAACAACTCGGCGACCACGGCACGGTGCACCCCAACGCCGGTGACTACCGCTCCGAGGTCCGGTCCACCCTGTTCCCGGCCCTGAGCGAACAGCGCTACGACGCGCTGATCACCGCGCTGCTCCAGCTACGCACCCCCAAGCTGTCGCAGAGACTCGATCCCGCGCTGCTGTCCACCCTGCTGTCCCGCGCGCTGCCACCGTTGGGACAGCAGGAGATCGCCGATCTGGCCGAGGGATTCGAACGGCTGGACGCGCAACGGGAACGGCTGGCCGCACTGGACGACGAGGTAGCGGCCAGCCGCACTCTTGCCGCGCGGCAACGGTCCTACGCACAGCGGGTGCTGCGGGCCGGCGCCGCCCGGCTGATCTCCGCGACCACCGAACTGGAGAACCTGGCTGCCGCCGCACGCGATTCGGCGCGGGAACACGAGGCCGTCGCGGCACGCAAGGACGCGGCGGCACGCGACGTCGTCGCGCTGGAGCGAGAGATCAACGCGGCCGAGGCACGCAAGACGGGCCTGACCGAAAGCGAGGCCTACCAGCGGGGACGCGAGCTGGACCAGCTACGGCAGCGCACGGCCGACGCTCGGACCCAGGCGACGAATCTCCGCGCGGACGCCGATGGCAAGCGCGCCATCGCGGACACAGACGAGCAATCGCGGCAGGCCGCCGAACAAACCGTGCGCCAGCAGGCGGATGCCGTGCGGGCGCAGGACACCGAGGTTCGGCACGCGGCCGCCCGGTCGGGTTTGCTGAGCGTGCACACCGAACTCGCGGCGACCCTCGACGCGGCGCCCCGGCAGTTGTTGCGCGCCGCGGTTCAAGCCAGGCAGGAGCAACTGGCCGCGGTCGGCCGCGCCCTGGACGCGCACGACCGGGCCGTGGATCGGCGGCAGCAGGCCGAAGCGGACCTCGACCTGGCCCGATCCGCGTTCTCGTCGGCACGGGCGCGGCTGGACGCAGCGGTCGAACGACGTGCACGCGCACTGACCGAGCTGAGCACCCGGCTGGTGGCGTGGGCGACCGGCTGCCGTGAGCTGGCGTTCCCGGATCCCGACGCGCTGCTCGACCACGTCGAGTCCGAGCCCGCGCTGCTGGCCGCCGTCGACGTCGTCGCCGCGTCGGTGCTGCACGACATCACCAGGGCGGAAGCGGCCCGCGAAGCCACCGTGGGGTCCGTCCGCGCCGAGCGCGACCAACTGCTGGCCGAAGTGCGGCGGCTGGACACCGAGCACGACCTGCCACCGGTGGCGCCGCCGACCCGGACCACCGATCGGGACCGGATGACCGGGGCGCCGCTGTGGCGACTGGTCGACTTCGCCGTCACCACACCGGAATCCGCGCACGCGCCGATCGAAGCCGCGCTGGAGGCGTCGGGACTGCTGGACGCGTGGCTCGGGCCGCGCGGCGAGATCGAGGGCCACGACGTGTTCGCCGACCCCGACGCGCTGTCGCCCGTCGCCGGCCGGTCGTTGGCAGATGTCCTTACCCCAGAACCGAATGCGTTGGGCGTGCGACGCCTGCTGGCCGCCATCGCCTTTGACGAACGGCTGCCGTCGGGCTCGGTGGCGGCCATCGGCGCGGACGGCTCGTGGCGCCTCGGCAACCTGAGCGGGACGTGGCGCAAAGACCATGCCGCGCACATCGGCGCGGCGGCCCGCCGTCGAGCCAGGGAGCGCCGGATCGAGGAACTGCGCGCCCGGCTGGCCGAACTCGACGTGATCATCGAGACGCTGGAAACCGAACTCGACACGTTGCGCACGCGTAGGCAGGTCGTCGCCGACGAGCGAGCGGCACGCCCTGATCACCGGGAACTGGCCGACGCCACCGGAATCGTGACCAGGGTTGAGTCCGAAGTGGATGCAGCGGACCAGGTGGTCCGTTCGCGGGTGTCCACTGTGTCCACCAGGGAGGACGACGTCACGCGGTGCCTGCGCGAGCTGACCGGCTTGGCAGCCGAAAGCGGCACGCCGACGGACCGACGTTCACTGGCGACCCTGGCCACGGCGGTCAGCACGTTCGGCCACCAGGCCGAGAACTGGCTGGACGGCCACGACCAGCTGATCTCGGCGCAGCGGACCGCCGAGGCGCTGACCACGCAGGCACAACGTGCCGCCGAGCACGCCGAGCAACGCGAACAGGAAGCGGCCGAGGCTGAGGGCCGGCACGACACGCTGGCCGCCATGCTCGCGGCGATCGACAGCACGATCGGCATGGACTACCGCGAAGTCCTCACCGAGATCGACAACCTGCGAACCACGCTGACCGAACTCGGCGCACGGCTGCGCGCCACCCGTGCCGAGGTCACCGAACTGGCGGAACGGCTCGGCGGGCTGGCCGCCAGATCCGCGAACGACGCCGCCGCGCACGGTGCGGCGTCGACCCGTCGTGATGCCGTGGCACACCGGTTCCGCCGGCTGGCCACCGGTGTGTTCCCCGCCGACAGCGGCATCGACGACCTGGCACGGTTCGAGGCGACGTTGGCGGCGTCCGACGGTGTTCGTGCCGCACTCGACGCGGCACGGCTGGTCGCGGCGGCGTGGCCGTCGGTGCCGTACGCGCCGAACAATCTCGGTGACGCGCTGCACCGGCTGTCCGAATCCGTACACGCCTGCCGCAACACGCTCAGCGGACGCGCCGATCTCGACCTGGAAACCGACGAGGACGTGCAGATCTGCACCGCCGTCGTGGACGGTGTCCGCGTCGGCGCGGCGGAACTGTTGCACATACTGCAAGCCGAAGCCGAACAGGCTCGCCACGAGATCACCGAGCGCGAGCGGGAACTCTTCGACCAGACCCTCACCGGCGACACGCGCCGCCAGCTCGCCGACCGGATCCGGCAGGCCAACGAGCTGGTGGACCGGATGAACGCCCGCCTCGAACGGGTGCGCACCGCGTCGAACGTCGCCGTGCAGCTCGTCTGGCAGGTCGCGCCGGACCTGCCGCCCGGCACGAAGGCCGCCCGTGACCTGCTGCTGAAGGACCCGGTGCGCCTCAGCGACGCGGACCGCGAGTCGTTGCACCGGTTCTTCCGGGACCGGATCGAGCAGGCCAAGGCCGACGACACGGCGACCAGCTGGGAACACCAGCTCGCCCAGGTCTTCGACTACACGGCGTGGCACCGGTTCGTGGTGAAGGTCGACCGGGCCAACGGCGCCGGCTGGCAGCCGCTGACCAGGAAGCTGCACGGCGCCCTGTCCGGCGGCGAGAAGGCGATCGCGCTGCACCTGCCGCTGTTCGCGGCCGTCGCGGCGCATTATCAAGCGGTGCCGGACGCCCCGCGCGTGATCCTGCTCGACGAGGTGTTCGTCGGGGTGGACAGCGCAAACCGGGGACAGGTGTTCGCCCTGCTGTCCGCGCTCGACCTGGACCTGATGCTCACGTCCGACCACGAGTGGTGCACGTACCGCGAACTCAGTGGTATGAGCATCCACCAGCTCATCACCGGCAGCGACGGCGACGACGCCGTGACGACGGCCCGCTTCACCTGGAACGGCCACGACCTCGTGGCGGGCGGCGCATAGCCGCCCCCGCCACGGCCGCCCACGTCAGGACTTCTTCAGCACCGGGTAGGCCAGGTGCGTCACGTGGTTGCCCTCGATGACCGTCGGGTTCCCCAGTTGGGCCGTCCCGATGTTCTCGAACCAGCGGACGCCCTCACCGAGCAGCACGGGGACCAGGTCGACGTGGATGGCGTCGAGCAGCCCGGCGTCCAGGCACTGCTGGGCGATTTTCGCGCTGGCGACCAGAACGTTCTTGTCGCCGGCAGCCACGGAAGCCAGCGCCACCGCCTTCTCGACGCTGTCGACGAAGGTGAACGTCTTGGTGTGCGGCCAGCCGGCCGGCGGCTCGTGGGTGACCACGAAGACCGGGACACCCACCGGATGGGTGCCGCCCCAGCCGTGCGTGATGTCGAACAGGTGCCGCCCGGCGATCAGGGCGCCCGCGCTGGCCATTCCGTCGCGCATGTACTGCGCGCTGGCCGGCGCCATCCGGAACGTCGCCCAGTCGACCGCGGTCGGCACCTCGACGTCGCCGTTGCCCATCCAGCCGAACAACTGGTCGATCCCATCGGCCGGGTCGGCGATGAAACCGTCCAGCGACATGGACATGTTGGCGATGACCTTGCTCATCTCGATCTCCTTCGTGGTGGTCCCTTCTGGGCACCTCCCATGCTGCCGGCCGGCGCGGCGCGGAATATCGGCCAGGTGGCCAATCCCGATGCCGCGCCTGGTTGAGTCCGCGGCTGGCACACTGGGCCGCGATGTCTCACCTGCCCACACCACTGACCACGTTCGTCGGCCGCGAGCCGGAGCTGTCCGCGATCGCCGACGCGCTGTGCGCCGCGCGTCTGGTCACCGTCGTCGGTCCCGGCGGCTGCGGCAAGACCCGCCTGGCGACCGAGGCCGCCGGGCGAGCGGCCGATCGCTGGCCGGACGGGGTCCGGTGGGTCGACCTGGCGAGCACCGGCGACCCGGTGGTCGTCCCGGAGTTGGTGGCCTCGGCCGTCGGTGTGCTCCAGGGCGCGGTGTCGTCGCTTGCCCGGCAGATCGACGACCGTCGGCTGCTGGTGTGCCTGGACAACTGCGAGCACGTGCTGGGCGCTGCTGCGGATGTGGCCATCGAGCTGGTGCGCGGCTGTCCAGGCGTCACGGTGCTGGCGACGAGCCAGGAGCCGCTCGGTGTCCCTGGCGAGATGGTGTGGCGGGTGCCACCGCTGGCCGGCGACGACGCCGTCGCGCTGTTCCGGGCGCGGTCCGGACAGGCCGCGTCGGACGACATGCGGACCGCGTGCCAGCGCCTGGACGGCATTCCGCTGGCCATCGAGCTGGCCGCCGCGTGGTCGGGGACGCTGTCCGTCGCGGAGATCCTGCGTGGCCTCGATGACCGATTCGCGCTGCTCGTGCGAGGTCCGCGCGGGGTGGCCGCTCGGCACCAGACGTTGGCCGCGTCGATGAGTTGGAGCCACGGCCTGCTCGACGAACCGGACCAGGTGCTGTTCCGCCGCCTCGGCGTCTTCCACGGCGGCTGCACACTCGACACGGCCCGCCTGACGTGCGACGTCGACGACGTACGAGGCGGCCTGCGGCGGCTGGTCGACAAGTCGCTCGTCATCGCGGACACCGCCGGTTCCATTGCCCGGTACCGAATGCTGGAGACGATCCGCGAGTACGCCGTGACCCGCCTGGCCGCAGCAGGCGAACTGGACGCTCTGCGCGACCGGCACCTGGCCACGTTCCTGGCCGTCACCGAGGCCGCCGAGCCACTGCTGGACACGGACAAGGACACCTGGCGGGCCACTATCGGCGTCGAACAGGAGAACATGCGCGCCGCCCTGGCCTGGGGCCTGGCGGCGGACGATCCCACCCCCGCCCGCAGGCTCGCGGCCGGTCTACCGTGGCTGTGGCACCTCAACGGCCGCGGCCACGAGGGCCTGACCCTGTTGCGGCAGGCCATCGACACCCGCCCAACCGACCGAACCGCGCTCCAGGCCCGCCTGCTCACCGGCCTGGCGCTCGTCGCCGACACCACCCAACCGGTCGGCCTCGAATACGACGCGGCCCAGGCAGCCCTGGAGATCGCGACCGAGGTCGGTGACGCACCGACCGCAGCCCTGGCCAGGATGCTCAGCGCCGTCGGCCTGCTCTACCAGGACCTGGACGCGGCCGCGGCCATGGCGGACCAGGCCCGCGATGCCGGCGGCTTCGTCGCCGACGGCGCCACCGCCCTGCTGGGCATCGTCCGGCACCTACGCGACGACCACGACCAGGCCACGCCGCTGTTGCGAACCGCAATCGAGGGCCTGACCAGGCGAGGCGACCGAGGCGTCGCGTCGACCGCCCTCGGCATCCTGGCGTGCGGTGCGCTGTACGCGGGCGACGTCGCGGCCGCTCGAGAACTGGCAGCCGAAGGCGTACGGATGGCACGCCCACTCGCGGACTACCACCGAGTCGGATCCGCAGCCTGCGTGCTGGCAACGGTAGAGACAACGGCAGGCAGACTGGCGGAGGCACAAGCCGCCATCGACCCGATCCTCCGCCTGGTCGCCGGTGCAGAAGCGCCACCGTTCATCCCCGGCCTGACCCGCACCATGGGCGAACTACGCCTGGCAGCAGGCGATCCAGCCGATGCGATCACGTGGTTCCGCCAGGACGTACCCGGCCTGGACGGCGACCCATCGACGTTGACCAGCCTGGCCGCCGCCCTACGCGCCACCGGCGACACATCGGCCGCCGCACAAGCATGCGCCGCCGCACTGAACGTGGCCCGGCACGTCGGCCTACCAAGAACGGAGGCGGATGCCCTGGAACAACAAGCGTTCCTGAGCCGGGACCAAGCGGAAGACCTACACCACGAGGCCCTTGCCATCAGAGCAAAACACGGCCTGTGGCTGTACTGCGTCAACAGCCTGGAAGCCCTGGCAGCCCTCACCACCGACACTGAAGCAACGCGGCTACTGGCCGCATGCGCCCGAGCCCGAACCGAAATGGCCTACCCACCCGCCCCCACCGACCCGGACAGCACAGCACTCACTCTCGCCGAGGCAATCGACTACGCCCGCAGAGCCAGAGGCAAACGCGGCCGCCCCGCAACCGGCTGGGCCAGCCTGACACCCACCGAACAAAGCGTCGTCCGCCTGGCCGCCACCGGCCTGAACAACCCAGAAATAGGCGCCCGCCTGTTCATGAGCCGCAGCACGGTCAAGACGCATCTGTCCCATGTATACGCCAAACTCGGCGTCAACAACCGCACCGAACTGGCCACAGCCGCCAGCCCCCACCTCAACCCGGATTAGCCTTGATGTGTCTCAACGCGCGACAATCACGTCATGAAGGTGATCACCCGGCGTGAGTTCCGCAACAACTCCGCAGCTGTCATCGATGCCGTTGCAGCGGGGGAGACCTACCACGTCACTCGCAACGGCGTCGAGGTCGCCGAGGTACGGCCTCTTTCCGGCCGACGGCGGTCGACCGCGGAAGAGTTGGTCGAGCGACACCGCAGGTTGCCTCGAGTCGACTATGCGCGCATGCGATACGAAGCCGACGAGTTCTTCGGCACCGAGGACCGCATAGGTGACGACGATGTCTGAGCGTCACGAATCAGGGGTGCTGGACACCTGCGCCTACATCGACCTCGACCTACTCGAACCAGAAGCACTCCCCGCGGTTCCCGAGATCACCGCAATCACGATGGCCGAGTTGCATCAGGGGCTCGCGATGGCGAAAAGCGCCGCCGCCCGAGCCGCTCGAACCGAGAACGTTGGGCGCGGCAATTGTGGACTTCGCTCCGCTGCCGTTCGACGGTGCGGCGGCCGCGCGGTACGGAACCCTGGTCGCCCTTACCCTTGAGGCCAACCGCGATCCTCGCCCGCGTCGCATGGACCTGATGATCGCGGCCATTGCGTCCTCACGTGATTTGCCGCTCTATACACACAACGCGGACGACTTCAGGGGCTTGGGCGACATGATCGAAGTCATCGCCGTTTGAATCACCAGCGCGCCCTGTGCGCGCTACGGCGAACGCCGTTATTGCCGAGGGTGGAGTCGTCGCCGTGGCCCGAGTCGAACCAGGTGTCGTACGGTACCTGTCACCCGGTAGCACCATATGGCACCGCTGGGTACGATGGGGCTATGACCATGCAGCCCGAGATCACTCAGCGTGACCTGCGCAACCGATCCAAGGAGATCATGGACGCGGTTCAGCATGGGCAGTCCTTCACCGTCACACGCGATGGTCACCGAATCGGGGAGTTGATCCCGCTCCGTCGTCGACGTCGATTCGTCTCCCGGCAGGAGTTCGGGGCCATGTCTCGCAACGCCCCACGCATCGATATCGAGACTTTCCGTGCTGATCAGGACGCCGTGGCCGATCACGAGGTGGCCAGCCCGTATGACCACTGAGCGATACACGCAAGGGTTGCTCGATACGAACATCGTGATCCTGCGCAGATGGGTAGATCCGGCCGAGTTGCCGGACGAGATGGCGATCAGTGCGATCACTGGCAGAGTTGTCGGCAGGGCCGCACGAGGTTCGGAACAACGATGAACAAAGTCTATATGACGAGCATGCGGAACGTGCCAGCCGACTGGAGATTTTGCAACGCGCTGAAAATGAGTTCGATCCAATCCCGTTCGACGCCGAAGCCGCTCGTATCTATGGTCGCGTCGCCGCTGCTGTTATCGGAGCCGGTCGCAAGCCCAGACGCCGCCTTGCGGATCTGATGATCGCTTCTATAGCAATCGCCGAAGACCTGCCGCTGTTCACGACGAACCCGAAGGACTTCGCTGGCCTGGATTCGTTGCTGACGATTGTGCCGGTGAACCGTCCGACGATGCACGAGCGGTGAGGACGTTTCACCAGCCCGTTCGCGCCACTCCGCGACATGTCGGCGTGGCCGACGCCACCGGGTAACAACAAATCACACTTGAGGTGAACAGGCCCAGGGTGAGTGGGCGCGACCTGGCGCGCCGCACGGTCCGCGAACTGCTGGCCGCCGAGTCCGCGTTCTGTCGGTTAGGGTCCTGGAGGGTGGCATCCCGAAGTGGTCACCGAGGGCTGCTCGGACGTCAGCGGCACAAGATCAACGGTCATCTGGCCGGTCATCTTGTGGTCACCTAGACGGATGAAGTTTGGTCAAGTGGACGATACCTTGACGGTCATCTGGCCAGGGCGACTCTCACCAGCCACGTCCGCGCCATTCGGCGAGATGCGGCCGTTGTTCACCCAACGTGGAGTCGTCGCCGTGGCCTGGGTACAACCACGTGTCGTTCGGCAGCGTGTCGAAGACCCGGGACGACACGTCGTTGATCAGCGACACGAAGTTTCTCCGCTGACGTCGTCCGTCCCACACTGCCCGGAAATACAGTATCACCACAGCGGTGAATAGTCCGAGGTATTCGAGGTGGAGTGGTTCATAGCGCCAAACGTCGGACTTCCTCGGTGAAGCTGGATACTCCGCAGCGTTCGAGGCGGGCGAGTAGCCCACTGAGGTCCATGGCTGGGTTGCGGTATCGCTGTGCCTGTTTGGTGAGAGTGGCGAGCACCCTGGCCGGCGCGAGATCCAGTTGATCCAGGAGGAACGCGTCGGGATGGATCGCGTCGACGTGGTAAGGCGCCAGTTGGCCTGTGGGGAAGTCGGCCAGATTGAACGTGACGATGGCTTGCCCGCTACCTACGATCGCCGCAGCCAGGACATGCCTGTCGTCCGCGTCGGGGAGGTTGAGGTCCTCGAAAACCGGCTTCCAGTTCTCGACGAGTGCGCCGTCGAAGGAGTCGTTCATCAGGGACAGGGTGCGGTCGAAGGCTGAGGGATCGACATTTCGCTTGGCGACCACATTGCGGCGAATCTCGTCGAAGATCGCTTCGGACCACAGCGGCCGAAACAGGTCGTGTTCAGGGTGAGCAGTGAATCTCGTAGGACGTTGGGAAACAGGACACACGCGTCCAGTATGACTGTGTACACCTACGGTTACCTGGCCTCTGGTTCCTCGCCATACAGGCCCATTGCTTCGGTCTGCCCGATGAGCTCGTCGAGGGCGTTGCTGCGTTCCTTGCGACGTCGATCGCGGTAGGCAAGCAAGTCGTCAAGGCGGATCCTGCGGTGGCGGCCCGGCAGTTCAAATGGGATCTTGCCGTCTTCCAAGAGCTTGATCAGAGTGGGACGGCTGATGCCGAGCAGGTCAGCGGCCTCTTGTGTGGTGAGGCGTTGAGCCAGTGGAGCAATGGTGATCGCGCGTCCGGCGCGCATCGCGGAGATCACTTGGGAGAGTACTTCGTACACCGCGGACGGTAGATGTACCAGCATGCCATCTGGCGCGACTATCGCGGCACTGCCCGAAATGTTGGTGAGCAGCAGGGCAAGTTCGTCCAGTTCGAGACGCTCTGCTGGATCGGTCGGCGGGAGGACTGGCCGGTCGATGTCCACGGTCATCGCTGTCCATCCCTTCACAGGTCGGTGCCAGGCCGTATGAACCCATGGTGGCGCTAATTCGAAAAAATCGCAAGTCGACTGGAGTGCCGACATGGCGGCGAGATTCATTGTTGCTCAAAAGCTCTCACGCCGTTAGGCTGGGTCTCCGCGCATGACGTGCAGGTATGGGCATCCGATGGAGTCATGATGCATGAGTTGAGAGTCACTGAGCAGGCTTTGAAGCAAGTCCGGCTGCTAGCTCGTGCGTGGAGTACGGATGAGGCTGGTGTCGTTGATCAACTACTGGATCGATTTATGAACTCCGACGGGCCTGAGCCACCTGAGCCTGAGCCGGCCAAGAAGTCGAGGACCGTGTCGGTTCGTGCGTTCTACGAGGGAGTTTGGACCGAAGGTGTCTTCGAGATCGACTCGCAGCGGCTGAGCATCACCAGCGGTGAACTTGAGGGCCAGATGTTCAAGTCTCCAAGCGGAGCGGCGATGGAGGTCGTGAGATTGCTCAACCCCACAGTCCATCCGAACCGTAATGGCTGGACCTTCTGGACCACCGCAGACAGCGGACAACTCCTGGAATCGTTGCGGCAACGTCGTTTGAAAAATGGCTAGGCGCCGGCTTTGCGAGCCCATGACTGTCAAGGTGGTATGTCGAGCTGTCACCAGCCGCGGGTTCGCCACTCCGCAAGGTGCGGGCGCTCGTTGCCGAGCGTGGAATCGTCGCCGTGGCCTGGGTAGAACCACGTGTCGTCCGGCAGCGTGTCGAAGACCCGGGACGACAAGTCGTTGATCAGCGACGCGAAGTTCTCCGGTGACGTGGTTTTGCCGACGCCACCGGGGAACAGGCTGTCGCCGGTGAAGAGGTGGGGGTGGCCGGACGGGTCGCGATACAGCAGGGCGATCGAGCCGGGCGTGTGGCCGCGTAGGTGGATGATCTCCAGTTCGCATTCGCCGACGTGGATCACGTCGCCGTGGTCGACCAGGACGTCCGGTGGTACTGGCAGGGGGCCGGCGTCGGCGGCGTGGGCCACGGTGTTCGCGCCGAACGCGCCGGCTGTGGCGCCGAGGGCCTGCCAGTGGTCACCGTGTTGGTGGGTGGTCACGATGGTGCGCAGCGTCGGGCGGCCGGGGCCTGATCCGATCAGGTCCGACAGGCGTTCGGCGTCGTTGGCCGCGTCGATCAGCAACGCCTCGTTGGTCGATCCGCAGACCAGCAGGTAGGCGTTGTTGTCCATCGGGCCGACGGACATCTTCGTGATGCTCAGCGCGTCCAGCGTGCGGCGGGTGGGCTTCCCGGCGGGCTCGACATGGCCGGTGTAATCCTCGACGACGTCCACGAAAGAAACCCTACAGCCAGGCCGGCAGCCTCGGCACGTCGCCGACCAGACCAGCGGGCACCTCCCGGCCGGTCAGCCACGCCGCCGTGGCCGCGACCGATCCGTGCACGTCACTGGCGTCCTCGTCACTGGAGCCCAGTGTCCAGATCCGCTCGTCGCCGCCGGGTAGTTCGACCGACAGTCGGACCGCCGGCACGTCTGTGCGGTTCTCGTACCTGGTGACGACGTACTCGATGAACGGCTCGGCCTGCGGGCCGACCAGTTCCGCGACCCGGTCGAAATCGGCGCCGAGGTCGAGATCAACCTGGTGCACCAGCACCTCGGTCAGGCGCATCCACGGCACCAGCGACGCCACGAGCGGCCGGCCCATGCGATCGGTTACGGGGGTCGACCAGTCGGCCGCGGACAGCCCGTCGGCGGCCTGTCCGAACCGCTGGTGTGCGGCCCACAGATCTTCCTGCTGGACCCGCGCCAACCGGTGCGCGCCCTCCTCGATGTCCGCCTCCCGGTCCACCGCGCTGGCGTACATCGGGTGCTCGATGCCGGTGCGTGCCCAGCTCAGCAGGTTCACCAGGCCGTCCGCATTGCGGGCCAGGTGGCTGACCACGTGCCCTCGCGTCCAGCCATCGAGCCGGCTCGGGCCGTGCATGGTGGCTTCGTCCATCGTGCCGACGATCTCGTGCAGTGCCGCGCTGGCCCGTCTCACCGCGACGAGTCCGTCGCGCGCGAACGCCGCGTCGGACCGTTCGAAACGTTCGGACTGCTGCTGCAACGGCTCGGATCGCAAGGCTGGCACTGCGGCTCCCATGAGCTTCAGGTGCGGACAGAAGCAACGAAACCGCCCGGAAACGGCGGCATGATCAGGCGGTAACCCCAGCGTAGGCTCGTTGGCGTACCCCCGGTAGGGCCGAATCAGCGAAACCGGGCCGTGGGCCGGTTCGGACACCCTGAGATTTTGTCGGTGGGTACACCTAGCATGGTTGGCGGCCGAGTCGCGCGCTCGCGTGGCGCCCGCCGGGGACGGCCGACCACTCGTTTGATCACACCGCAGTTGTCAACACACGTAGGCGAAGGGACCACTGTGGCCGACCGACTCGTCGTGCACGGCGCGCGCGAGCACAACCTGCGCGGCGTCAGCATCGACCTGCCAAGGGACAGCCTGATCGTGTTCACGGGCCTGTCCGGCTCCGGCAAGTCCAGCCTGGCGTTCGACACGATCTTCGCCGAGGGCCAGCGCCGCTACGTCGAGTCGCTGTCCGCGTACGCCCGCCAGTTCCTCGGCCAGATGGACAAGCCGGACGTCGACTTCATCGAGGGCCTGTCGCCCGCGGTGTCCATCGACCAGAAGTCGACCAACCGCAACCCGAGGTCCACGGTCGGCACCATCACCGAGGTCTACGACTACCTGCGTCTGCTCTACGCACGCGCCGGCAAGCCGCACTGCCCGACCTGTGGCGAGCCGATCAGCAAGCAGACCCCGCAGCAGATCGTGGACCAGGTCCTCGCCATGGGCGACGGCACCCGGTTCCAGGTGCTGGCGCCGGTCGTGCGTGGCCGCAAGGGGGAGTACGTCGACCTGTTCGAGCAACTCCAGTCCCAGGGCTACGCGCGGGCACGGGTGGACGGCACGGTGCACCAGCTCACCGACCCGCCGAAGCTGAAGAAGCAGGAGAAGCACGACGTCGACGTCGTGATCGACCGGCTCGCGGTGAAGAAGTCCGCGAAGCAGCGGCTCACCGACTCGGTGGAGACCGCGCTGCGCCTTGCCGACGGCCTGCTGACGATCGAGTTCGTGGACGAGGCCGAGGGTTCAGCCGAACGCGAACGCACCTTCTCCGAGAACCTGGCCTGCCCCAACGGCCACCCGTTGACCATCACCGACCTGGAGCCCAGGTCGTTCTCGTTCAACTCGCCCTACGGCGCCTGCCCGGTGTGCACCGGAATCGGCGTACGCATGGAGGTCGACCCGGACCTGATCGTCCCGGACGACGAGCTGTCCCTGGCCGACGGCGCGATCGCTCCGTGGAACGGCGGCCAGACCGCCGAATACTTCCAGCGGCTGCTGGCCTCGCTCGCCGAGACCATCGGCTTCCGGATGGAGACGTCGTGGCGCCGGCTGCCGGCGAAGGTGCAGAAGGCTGTGCTGTACGGCGTGAACGAGCAGGTCCACGTGCGCTACAAGAACCGGTACGGCCGCGAGCGCTCGTACTACGCGGCCTACGAGGGCGTGATCCCGTTTCTCGAGCGTCGACAGGAGGCGACCGAGTCCGAGTACATGCGGGAGAAGTACGAGGGCTACATGCGGGAGGCGCCGTGCCCCGCGTGCCAGGGCACCCGCCTGAAGCCGGAGATCCTCGCCGTCACGCTGGAACACAAGACGTACGGCGACAAGTCCATCGCGGACGTGTCCGGCATGAGCGTGCGGGAGTGCTCGGAGTTCCTGAACAGCCTCAAGCTGGGCAAGCGCGAGGCCTTGATCGCCGGCCGGGTGCTCAAGGAGATCCAGGCCCGGCTGGGCTTCCTGCTCGACGTCGGCCTCGACTACCTGTCGCTGGACCGGGCCGCCGGCACGCTGTCCGGCGGTGAGGCGCAGCGCATCCGGCTGGCGACCCAGATCGGTTCGGGCCTCGTTGGCGTGCTGTACGTGCTGGACGAGCCGTCCATCGGCCTGCACCAGCGCGACAACCACCGGCTGATCGAGACGCTGACCCGGCTGCGTGATCTCGGCAACACCCTGATCGTGGTCGAGCACGACGAGGAGACCATCCGCACGGCCGACTGGATCGTGGACATCGGCCCCGGCGCCGGTGAACATGGCGGCGAGGTCGTGCACAGCGGGACGTACAAGGAGTTGCTGGCCAACGAGCGGTCGCTGACCGGGGCGTATCTGTCCGGCCGGGCGGAGATTCCGCTGCCCGCGCTGCGGCGGCCGTTGGACCGGAAGCGGCAGTTGACCGTGGTCGGCGCGCGGGAGCACAACCTGCGCGACATCGAGGTGTCGTTCCCACTGGGCTGTCTCGTTGCGGTCACCGGCGTGTCCGGCTCCGGCAAGTCGACCCTGGTCAACGACATCCTGGCAACGGTCCTGGCGAACAAGCTCAACGGCGCCCGGCAGGTCCCCGGCCGGCATACCAGGGTCAAGGGCGTCGACCTGGTCGACAAGCTGGTGCAGGTGGACCAGTCCCCGATCGGCCGAACCCCCAGGTCCAACCCGGCGACGTACACCGGCGTGTGGGACCACATGCGCAAGCTGTTCGCGGCCACCACCGAGGCGAAGGTGCGCGGCTACCAGCCAGGCAGGTTCTCGTTCAACGTCAAGGGCGGCCGCTGCGAGGCGTGTGCCGGCGACGGCACCATCAAGATCGAGATGAACTTCCTGCCGGACGTGTACGTGCCGTGCGAAGTGTGCAAGGGCGCCCGGTACAACCGAGAAACCCTTGAGGTGCACTACAAGGGCAAGACGGTCGCGGACGTGCTGGACATGCCGATCGAGGAAGCGGCCGAGTTCTTCGAGCCGATCAACGCGATCCACCGCCACCTGAAGACCCTGGTCGACGTCGGCCTCGGCTACGTACGCCTGGGCCAGCCGGCCCCAACCCTGTCCGGCGGCGAGGCACAACGCGTGAAGCTGGCCAGCGAGTTG
>Ga0137385_10000923_pt1 | contig 24449 bp, 16 predicted proteins | sample SagtaG_FD_104921 | JGI IMG/M metagenome (GOLD analysis project Ga0137385, IMG submission 104921) | Vadose zone soil microbial communities from Sagehorn Ranch, Mendocino, California, USA - Sage2_R_80_16 metaG | ecosystem: Environmental > Terrestrial > Soil > Vadose zone | place: USA: California... | reverse complement strand
TGCATGATCCATATCCTCTTTCATCTCGCCCTTGTTGCCTCCGATGAACGCACCCCTCTCCAGGTTCTCAAGCACTGTAATACGTGGAAAGATACGACGTGCCTCGGGTACCAGGGCCATACCAGAGCGAACGATATCACCCGGTAGTCTTCTCTCTATTGGCTGGTCCTCGAATAATACGGAGCCATGACGTGGGTGTACCAGCCCAAAGATCGTCTTCATAGTTGTTGTCTTACCGGCAGCATTTGCCCCAAGCAGACACACTATCTCGCCTCGCTTCACTTCAAGTGAGACATTATGCAAGACCTGACTTGGGCCATAGAATGTATCTACATCGATTAGTTGTAACATTGCAGACCTCATGCTCTTTCTTGTGCCCTCTCTATCTCAACTCATACACAGCAAGTTAATGAAGGACTATATTTGTGTCTCGTACCTGCAAGAGTTGCTTGCTACTTAGTGCAGAAATAAAAGAGATTTTCGGGGGACACCCCCGATCCCCCGGCAGAGGGCTTCGCCCCCTATTACCTGTCCCCCGGACAGGGTGCCCCCTTTCCTGAAGGACTCTCTTGATTCCGCACTATGGACGAAAGGTCTCATCAGTTGCAGCAGGCTCCTGGGATGCAGCAGCTTCAGTTGGCAGTTGACCTCCCTTTGCAGCCTTGCCAAGGTAAGCCTCGATGACTTTCTCGTTACGGCGGACCTCCTCGGGCAAGCCTTCCGCAATTTTGCGTCCGTAGTCGAGCACTACAATGCGATCCGATATTCCCATTGTCACCGTCAGTTTGTGTTCAATCAATAGGATGGTCAACCCTAGTTCATCGCGCAGACGACGAACATACTTCACAGCTTCTAACGTCTCCACCTCGTTCATGCCAGCTGTTGGCTCATCCAGCAGGAGTAACCTGGGGTTAGAGGCCAGGGCACGGGCAATTTCGATGCGCCGCCGATCGGCGTAGGAGAGGTTGATCACATACTCCTCTTGCCGCTCCACCAATGCAGTGCCAAAGAATCCCAGCAACTCAATAGCACGTTTTCGGGCCTCTTCTTCCTCATGTACAACGCTGGGTAGATGAAAAAGCGAACCCAATACACCGGCTTTGAGCTGGGTATGTTCCCCAACAAGAACATTCTCCAACACCGTCATATTGTTGAAGAGGCGGATGTTCTGAAATGTGCGGGCAATACCCCGTTTGAGCACTCCATCAGGGCTTAAACCCACCAATGACCGGCTAGCAAAATGAATATCACCGGAACTTGGTCGATAGAGACCCGTGATCAGATTAAAGACGGTCGTTTTTCCAGCACCATTGGGGCCAATAATGCTGACAATCTCACCAGGTCTCTCGTCCATATTGAGGTCTTGCACTGCGGCGAGACCTCCAAAGTTTTTGGTGAGACGAGTGATCGACAGCAGAGGATCACCAGTACGTTCAACACTCATCGAATAACTCCTGCATGCTGCTAGTCAATACGCACCTCTGACTCGAAGCCTGGTGCTCCCGGAGCTACATCTAACGAACCTACTTCTGCAGCTTCATCGGCAGCACGATGCAATTCGCGCTTTCTCCGTGCACTGGGAATCAACCCTTCCGGCCGGAAGACCATGATCACCACCAGCACAATCCCAAAGACTGGGTTACGAATACTGCCGAAGGTGAAACCAGGAACGAAGTGGGAGATAGATGTGTAAATGGGATTCAAGACATAATACAAGCCGTTGGATGGATCAGCTACGATTGTATCGAGCTGGTTGAGAACAAACAGGTTGATACTGTAGACTACCAGTGCTCCAACGATCACCCCTGGGATACTGCCAATGCCACCAATAACCACCATGGCGAGGTAGATCACGGAGTCGCCGAAGCTAAAGTTATCCGGTGACACCGTACCCAGTTTGGCAGCATGATACATACCTGCAATGCCTGAGAAGAACGCACCTGCACCAAAGGCGAACAGCTTGGTATTGACGAGGTTGATCCCCGAAGAAGCGGCCGCGATCTCATCCTCACGGATAGCGACCCAGGCACGGCCTAAACGAGAATCACGCAGGCGAAGGTTAGCAAAAAGCGTGAGTACAATCAATGCCAGGATCAGGTAGTAGTATGGGATAGGAGTGTTAGCACTCCAGTCAACACCAGGAAAGGCAGGGGAGTAGACACTCACCAGGCCATTCGTTCCATTAGTGTATTTATCGAGTTCCAGGAAGACAATCGGGACAATCTCACCGAAACCGAGCGTCACAATGGCAAGGTAGTCTCCACGTAAGCGTAACGTTGGCGTACCAAGTACGACACCCCAGAATGCAGCGATCAGAGCGGCACCAAGTATCATCGGCCAGAAGAACCAGGGCCAAATCTGGGGGTTCACATGAAAGCCAGCCAGGACACCGATCTGTGGTGAACCAAGGATACCCCAGGCATATGAACCAATAGCAAAGAAGGCCACATAGCCGAGGTCCAGCAATCCTGCGAAACCCACGACAATGTTGAGGCCAAGTGCCAGGATCACATAGAAGCCTGCATCTCCATAACCAGCAAGACGCCCAGCCGTGCCAGAACCAAACAAGAGAGGATCAAGCGCAGGGTAGAAGAGCACGAAAGCGATGAGGAGCAGTAAATAAAAGCGCTGCGCACCGGTACTTCGCAAGGGTAGATCGTTGGGTACCAGGTCCTTTGCTTCTTCACTTGCACGAGCTGTCGAGAGTACCTCCAGCTGGCGTCGCCTACTCACGCGCCCCCGGGCCTCTTTTCGTTCATTTCCTCCATTGCCTGCCGGTGTAATCACGCGCCGTAATGCGATCAGAGCGGCTAATTGCCCCAGGAAATAGCCAGCAACAGGGAGAAGAATTGTACGGATAATTCCCCAGATCAGAAGTTGGAATGACAGCGTGCCAGTGGTGTAAAAGAACAGGTCAGCGATCAACCAGATAACAGCCAGCACCACCGCAAACCAGAAGCTGCCAGCGATAGCTCGACTTCTCAATATGACCTGCTGCTCGGCATCAATGACTTTCAGCTCTTCCAATGGTGGGGGAGGTGTATAGTGAAAGATTCTAAGTAAAAGACGACGACCATAGAGGTAAACAGCCCAGATGATCGCGCACAGGGCAAGACCGAAGATCAGGTTATTGGTGTAGATCACCAGGCCGAGTGGCACTAAGACAAAGATCAGGATATTGACCCAGACCTCAACCATGCCGCGACGCCCACTATCTGATGCAACAAGATAGCCAGCCAGGGCAACAGTCGTAAGGTAGAACACGGTCACAAAAAAAGCTGCTTGAATGAGTGTTAATGTATCATACGCACTGCTACCAGGTAAGAGGAACCCTGATAGCACCCGGTTGACGATCAGGTCCCCGTTCCAACCGAAAGTGAACACAAGTACAGGGACTAGCAGCGCCACAATCCACTTCGCGAAAACCGTGCTGCTAAGAAGCGTCCGAGGTCTTATCGATGTAGCCAAATTTGCATCACCTCGCTTCCAGAAGAAGACGTTTACAACACCAAAGCATTTTTCCTCCTTTACACCTTCTCAGGCGTCTGCTGACCGAGAAGTCCAGAAGGACGAAAGACCAGGGTTAGAATGAGAATACCAAAAATAATGGCGCGTGTCCACGCTTCTCCACCATGAGGTATTCCAAGCGGAATATTAAAGAGGAAGTGAGTAGTTCGATCGGAATCGGGGATATAGGTTGCCAATGATTCGATCAGACCGATCGACAAGCCTCCGAGCATAGCACCCACAAGGTTTCCTATGCCACCAAAGACCGCTGCTGTAAAGGCGATCAGGCCAAGCTGGTAACCAATGGTGAAAATAGTACCACCGAATTGCAAGGCGTAGATGAAACCGGCTGCTCCTGCAAGTGATGCTCCGATGAAGAAGGTGGTCGATATGATCGTGTTAACGTTCACACCCATTAGTGCGGCCGCCTCACGGTCCTGTGCAACGGCGCGCATAGCCCGACCGGTGCGAGTCCTGGTGACCAGCCATTGGAGGCTAATCATCAGCACAACTGCTACGACGATGACCAGGATGTTGGCGATACTGATCTGGACTGTCTCCACAGTGAAGGCTGTCGTCAGAAATATTTGGTGGAGGCCCATTGGGAACGGGACGGGAGAGACGCCCTTCCAGAGTTTGCCAAGGTCCTGCAGGATCAACGAAACACCGATAGCGGAAATAAGTGGTGCAAGACGCGGGGCATTGCGAAGGGGACGATAGGCGACACGTTCAATCACTACTCCAAGCATAGCGCAGGCCAGCATCGCGCTCAGAAAAGAGAGCAGTATTACACTCACGAGTGTCCAGCCAGTGGGTGCGGACGCATCAGTAATACCAAGTAAGGTGAGAGTGCTAATGGCAACCAGTGAGCCAATCATAAAGATATCGCCGTGGGCAAAGTTAATCAGTTCGATGATACCATAGACCATGGTGTAGCCCAGGGCGATCAGAGCATAGATTGCTCCGTTGGATAACCCAACAAAGAGTAACTGTAACAAAAGTCCCATAGTTTGTGGAATTCCCTCCTTCCTACCAACTATATACAATATGGAGAGAGCGAATAGCAAGTAGGGGAGTAGCCATACAGACACCTATCTGCTGACCACTCCCCTTCTGGTCATCCACAAGCGGTTAGACAGTCCCTAGTACCTGATCAACACACCTTTTTGGAAAAGGGAAGGGGGGGCGGGGACACCCCGCGCCCCGGCAGGGGGCCTGGCCCCCTGCATCCCCATTCAGGTTCTACACTAGCCTCTCTGTCTGGAACCAGCAGTGTGGATAAAGCCACCAGTAACGACTACGGCAGTGTCAACTGGTCGACGAACTTCCAGTCAGGCTTGCCATTCACCAGAGCCAGCTGGTAGATGGCGATGACCTTGTCTGTCGTGTCCCCATTCATATCGAAGGTATGATGACCAGTGACGCCACTGTAGTCGATATGCTGGATAGCGTCAATGACTGCCTGGCGGAAGACCTTGGCCTGGGTCGCATCGTTGGAGTCGACTGGTGTCTTCACACCTTTGTCAAGGGCGGTCTTGATGGCCTGGATGTAGATCTTGGCGCAGTCATAGGCACCAGCAGCATACGCCCCGTAGAGGGTGTAGGTAGCCTTGTACGTCTTGATGAAGTCCTGAGCCGACGGCAGCGTATCGGGATTGACGGCTGCCACCGTCGAATAGGCCGGGCCACCCGTCACACCAACTGCCGTAGCGAAGCCGGACGTCTGAATGCCATCGCCACCTGCGAAGGGGGTATTTTTCAGAGCTCCAACCTGCAGCATCTGTTGACGAAGCGGCGTGCCGATCGTACTATCTGTGCAGCCACAGAAGATCGCATCCGGCTTGGTCGAGGCCGCCACGGTCAGCGACTGCACAAACGAAGTGGTCGAACTGGGCAAGCTCTTGTGATCGAGCACCGTTCCGCCATCCTTCTTCCATTCCTGTTCGAAGACATTGGCGATGCCAGCACCGTAGGTCTCGGTATCATCGAAGATGTAGACCGTCTTTAGGCCCTTCTTCTGATAGAGATAGTCGGCAATGACGGCTCCCTGGTGGTTGTCAGTCGTCGCGATACGGAAGTAGGTGACCTTGCTAGTAGGGCGAAGGCTCGGAACCAGGTCATTTGCACCACTGCACCCAATATCAGCCCCCTCTTGCGTCAGACACTGGTTTGTGTTCGCCGGGCTGATGAGGGCAATCGGTGCCTTGTTGGCATCAGGCATCTCTGACTTTGCCACACTACTGTTGAAAGGGCCGACGATGCCAGCAACCAGCGCGTCACCGATTAAATCGTCAACATTCTTTTTGCCAACTGCCGGATCGTGTGCTCCACTGGGACCAACATCGTCTTTGGGAACAAATACCAGCTTATAACCGGGAATAGCGTTGCTGTCATTGGCCTGTTTGATCGCCAACGCGGCACCATTCTGGGCTGGCAACCCGCTGCTTGTGTCCTTACCAGAGACGGGGAGATCGCTCCCAATCTTGATGGTCGTAGAAGGGGTGGCACCGCCACCACCACCGCCGGCACCACAGGCAGCCAGGAAGATAGTTAGCAGCAGGGGTAGCCCCAGTGCCAAAGCACAAATACGTGACCAACTTCTCCGCATGATGAGTTAGCCTCCTTTAGCAATACTAAATTACAAAACTTGAGTCGACTAAGTCGTGACAGGCCAATCGCCAGGAACTGCGTCCTGCGAATCAGACCTCGTACGTTAATACGTCAGATATGCAGCGAATCTCACAGTTGAGAGATGCTACTGCTCAGATTAGCCCTACCTGGTACTCTTCCCACCATGCCTACAACACTATTCCAAAACAACCGCTGGGAATATTGCTATATGCCAATACGACAGGGTCAAGGACAAGGTAACGGAGTCAAAAATAACGGATGAGCCAATTATATCCAACGAATGCTTCTGCTGTCAATAGCTAGCGAAACCAAACACTACGCGGGAAAACGTTTGCAGAAACGTTCAAAGGCTGCCACAACCTGGCGGCGCGTCTCTTCCAGAGGACCTTCATTATCGATAACTTCATCAACGAGTGGCAAGCGCTTCTCAATAGATGGCTGGGCATGTATTCTGGCCCATGCCTCTTCCTCGCTCAGATGATTCCGCTCGATCAGACGGGTAAGCTGTTGTTCCTCTGGACAGACTACCATCCACTTACTCTGGCAGAGTGCAGCAGAACCACCCTCCAGCAGTTTGACCGCGTCAATGACTGCAATACCTGAAGCACTTACAGAGGCTAATTCGCCCAGCAATGCCGTCCCGACCGCCGGGTGAACGATAGCTTCCAGGCGTCGCATGGCTTCCGGGTCATGGAAGACCAGGGTGCCCAATGATTTGCGGTCAATACTGCCATCAGGCGCAACTACACCTGGACCAAAGGCTTCTGCTACTTTCACGGCGATGGGCTGGCCGCTTAGATAGAGATTGTGGACAACTGCATCGGCATCAATATAGCGTTCGGCTCCCAGGTCAAGCAGCATCTGTCCGACCGTTGTTTTACCAGAGGCGATATTGCCAGTTATGCCAATGATACGAGGCATGTATAGACTGCTCCCGAAAGAAACTTTTTCCTGAGTATATCATATCTATCGAGGGCAGGGCACCCTCTGCCATTGCATCATCAGGGCGATTGAAAAGTGGCTAACAAGCAGGAGTGCAGAGGGCGGCAGCCCGAAGCCTTCGCGCGAGGTGATATTCAGACCACCAACGAACTTCGTTCTGGCTTCGCCCAGGTGGTCTGAAAGGAGTGAGGTGTCCTCGCACAACTCCTCCCTCCTCGCCGCCTGTAGAGCACCCTCTCCGGGGGAGAGGTAATAGATTTATCCAGCACGTGCGGCAAAAGAGCACTTGTAAATTGCCCTGTTGCATCATTGAGTACGACACAAAAAACATCCAAACGGTTACAGAAAAAAGTACCTATTCTGCCCGATTCGTTAGCACACTAGCTCTGTAGTATCGTACAATATCTTCACCATCAGCCATATAGAGGAGACGCCAAGGAGGCGAAGGCATGGGCAGACGCCTGGGGTTCATTATAGGGATCAATTCTTATCAGGATGCAACCTTTCGTCCATTACAATTTGCTGAAAATGATGCAAGAGCACTGGCTCAGTGGCTAGCTCATAGCCAGGGAGGCAACTGGGTTCCTTCCGACCTGTGCCTTTTACAAGGTGCTCAGGCGACACGCGAAGAGGTGGAGCCGCTCATCACAGAGCTCTGCCTTAATGAGGCCAGACCTGATGACCTGGTGTTCATCTACTTTGCCGGGCATGCCTTCCTGGATCAAGTCAGTGGTGATGGATACCTTGCCTTCGCCAATACACGCTATCAGCAACCCGCAACTGGTCTCCACCTCTGGTCACTGGCTCGTCAAGCCATTGGCCCAAGTCGCGCTGCCCAGGTATTGGTCATCCTTGATTGCTTCCAGACAGGCTCTGTTTGGAGTATGAAACGTTCATCTCCTTACGACTCTAAGCCATTACTTGGTTCCACGCTCCTGAGTGCTCTGCAACAGACAGAAGGTCGAATGTTTCTGTGTTCCTGTCGAGGCAATGAGCTTGCTCAGGAAGTTGGAGAAAAAAATGTGGGGCTTCTGGTCCACCGGATGATCCTGGGGCTTGGCGGACCTGCCACTAATCCTGCTACAGGCCAGGCCACTCTGCAACGGTTACATCCATTGCTCTTCAGTAAGCTTGGTGAACAACATCGGCCACAACTCTTCGGGCAAGACTCCAGGCCACTCGTCTTAGTCGGTGACATGCCACCATTTTCCATTTCCCAAAGCGCGCAACCGCCAGTTGGAGGAGGTTCCATTCCTCGTGTCTTGAGTGGACAAAGAAACCAGGCGGCCAGTAGCGGTCCGTTAGTAGCACAGGCCCAGGCTGCTCAATCTCGTCCCAATACGGGAAAGCTTCCGTCAGAGATGTCACCAACCACCTCCGGGTTACTGCCTCCACAGATGACAAAGACGAACTCAGGGCAACTCCCTCGTCAGATGTCGCCTGCTAGCTCTGGACAACTACCCTTTAGTGGAGCAGAACAACAACGCCAGCAGCAAAGCACGATGCTGCTCAATTCAGCTCGCCAGTTGGTGCAGATGCAGAAGCCTATTGAAGCCCTGCAATACGTCGACCAGGCACTACTGGTTGCACCCACCAATACATCAGCACTTATTCTCAAAGGTCAGATTCTTGGGACAGTTGGGCGTTTCCAGGAAGCCCTGGCAACGGTCGAACAGGTCCTGCCTGTAGAAGCTAACAATGCGCTGGTCTGGAGTATGGGCGCTGCTCTCCTGACCAATATGGGACGCTTTGAAGAAGCTCTGTCCGCCGTAGAGCGTGCATTGGAACTCGATCCAAATAATCCTGAAACACTGACTATCAAAGCAACTATTCTGGCAAGTCTCTCAGCACCACAGGGTATCAACTCAGATCAATCATCAAGATTGAAGGCTGCTCCTTCCCAAAGACGAGGCGGCCCAGGGTCTGTTGCTATTGGAATGAGCATTCAACTCCTGGCCCTGATTATCGGAGGACTTGGGGCAGGACTGCTTGTGCAGATACCGAGCCTACCAATCATTGTTCCCTTCTTGCTCGAAAGCCTCGGATTGGCAGTTCTGTGTATCAACGCCGCACGAGGGTCGTACCTCTATGGATTTGTCCGCTTCCTGCTCGTCCTGCTGCTCTGCGGACTCACTGCAGGAATACTCGGTGCAGGGTACAGGTTCGGCTACAATCGGCTTGTTCCCATTGTGATAGCCAAACCAGCCCTGTTAGTTCCCGTCCTTTTCGGGGGTTTCTGGCTGGCCCTTGCTGCAACACTCCCCCTGCTGGCAGCATTGGGTGGATGGATCGGCGGGCTGGTAGTTGGTGTGCGAAGAAAGAGGTAATTGGCTCCTTACACAGCCAGCTGCTCCCATTCTGCGAGCAGTTCTTCCAGTCTTGCCCTGACTTGTTCATAATCGGCAGAAAGCCGGGTGAGTTGTGCGGCATCCGCATTGAGCGCCGCTTGAGCCAATGCCTCCTCTACCGCTTTCACCTGTGCCTCACTCTGTTCGATGTCACGCTCCACATCCTCTACGGTACGAACTTTGACCTTCCCACTTTTTTTGGCACTGGATTTGGCCGACGATGGAGGCGTTTTTGCTGCCGCCACTGGTTTCTTTTCACTGACAGCAGCAGGAGCATCGAGCACAATTGGACGTTTGCGTGTACGATACTCTGTATAGTTACCAAAGTAGGGAATCAATACGCCATCCTCGATCACCCAGACCTTAGTCGCCAAACGGTCGATAAAGTAGCGGTCATGTGAGACAAAGAGCAGAGTGCCCTCAAATTCACCTAAAATCTCTTCAAGAAACTGGCGTGATTGCAGATCAAGGTGGTTTGTCGGCTCGTCGAGCACCAGGAAGTTGGAGCCCTGGAGTGTCAATTTTGCCAATGCTACACGACTACGCTCACCACCACTGAGCGCACCGATAGTCTTGAAGACATCATCACCAGTAAAGAGGAAGCGACCCAGGAATGTACGTACGCCCTCTTCACTTAATGCGCTCACCCGGCGAATTTCGTCGATGATCGTTCGCTCAGAGTTCAGTCCCTCATGTGTCTGTGAGTAATAACCAATACGCACATTATGTCCCAGCAAGACCTGCCCGCTAAGAGGCGGCAGTTCGCCGATAATGGTTCGTAGCAACGTTGTTTTGCCCGCACCATTGGGCCCGATAAGGCCAACACAATCTCCACGCAGCAACTCCAGGTCGGCTACCCGCACCAGGGCGTTTGCTTCAGTGTGCTGCAAGTCCCCATTGGCTCCCTGCTGAGTTGAGGGCGGATAACCGACAACGAGCTTTTGTGTCGAAAGCACAACCAGTCCACTATCCACTACCTGAGTGAATTCAAAGCGTAGTTCTGGTAGGTCCCGTGGACGCTCGACACGTTCCAGTCGATTCAGCAACTTTTGACGACCTCGCGCTTCACGACTGCGCTGCCCTGCTTTGTACCGACGGATAAACTCTTCGGTATGAGCGATATGTGCTTGTTGCGTCTCGTACTCGCGTCGCTGGCGCTCTTTTCGCTCCTCACGCAGCCTCAGATATTTTGTATAGTTGCCGGGATACTCCTCAATACGCCCAAAGGCCATTTCGATGATGCGTGACACGATTTTGTCGAGGAAGTAGCGGTCATGAGCGACGACAACCATTGCACCTTTCCAACCTGACAGGTACGTCTCCAGCCACTCTAACGCGGCTAAATCAAGATGGTTTGTTGGCTCATCCAATAGCAAGAGATCAGGCTCTTGCAGGAGCAGTTTGCCCAGGGCTGCCCTGGTCTGTTGTCCACCGCTCAGTTGTGAGACAGGAGCCTGCTGTTGTTCGCGGGTAAAGCCTAAACCATCGAGTACCTGCCCGATACGGTACTCGTAGGTATACCCACCAGCATGCTCGAAGCGGGTTTGCAGTTCATCGTAGCGCTCCAGGAGTTGCTCGTGTGTACCATATGGCCCGTCGGGCTGCTTTGCTGAAGCTTCCAATTCAACGGCAAGTTCGTGCAGTTCATCTTCCCAGTTGCGTACCTCTGCAAAGACAGTGAGCATCTCTTCCCGCAAGGTGTTCTCCGGGTGAAAATCTGGGTTCTGTACAAGGTAGCCTATCCGCGTGTCGCGCCCTACCGAAATTGTTCCCTCGTCAGGTTCTTCATAACCCGCTAAGAGATTGAGGAGAGTTGTTTTGCCTGCCCCATTGGGTCCAACAAGCCCGATCCGATCCTGGGCGTCGATTTGAAAGCTTACTCCTCCAAAGATGCGTTCGGCCCCAAACGATTTCCCTACCCGGACAACATTTACGATTGGCATGAGTGTTCACCTGATTTTTAGCTAACCATTGCTTTTATAGAATATGCGTGAGTCAGCGTACCATACCAGCGCCTGGGATGCAAGCAGAATAAAAATGTTGGCAGGCACTAAGAGGTATGGTATACTGAAGTTGCAAGGCGTTCTTCAACAAACAAAAGGACGCTGATTGAGTCAGGTCCCCCACTCCTCAAGCGGGGGCTTATATTGTGGAGGTTTTAGTGAAAGAGCAGTCCCTAGACAATCTTTGGTTGGCGCAGACACTGTTTGATCTTGGGGCAGTACAGTTCGGTAACTTTACCGTAAGTGAATCGGCGGTTAGCTCCCCCGTTTTTGTAAACCCCAAAGTACTTATCAGTAACCCAACTGCATTACGTGTTGCAAGCAAACTGATGCAACAAGAAATCAACCTGGCACAATCATTGCGCCGTGCACGAGTTCATCCCTTTACCCTTGTTGCTGGCGTACCAGTAGGAGGACTACTGCTGGCAGCAGCCTACTCGCTGGAGACGAATACTCCCCTGATTTATGCACGTAGTCGCCCGGAGGGTACTGGAAAACGTGGTATAGAAGGCCGTTTCACCCCCGGTGACAGCGTACTGATCATCGACGACCTCATTACCAGGGGCAGCAGTATCATGGAAACGGCTCAATTACTCGAAGAGAATGGTTTGAAGGCCAAGGATGTCATCGTTTTGATTGACCGCGAACACGGTGCGGCAGAACGATTGCGACGTCACGGCTACAACCTGATGAGTATTTTGAAGCTCGACGTTATGCTCAATCACTACATGTCCAGAGGCCTTATCTCAGAGGATACCTACCGTACCTGCGCCGAGTACTTACGCAGCAAGCAGGGAGAGAACGGGCAAGGTAAGTAAACCAGGCAGAAGATCGGGCACCGGCTCCTGATGGGTGCCCGATCTTCTGCCTGGTTTACTGTTGTGATAAAGGTGTTGATCGACGTGGGCCATCCTGTGCAGCAATCGAGGACATACCTGCCTGAAGTCGCATCGATTCTATCAATGGCACGATCAGGTCAATCGGCAAGGGGAAGACAATTGTCGAGTTCTTCTCAACAGCAATCTCCGTGAGCGTTTGCAGGTAGCGCAGTTGCAAGGCGCTCGGCTGAGCACCAATTATATTCGCCGCCTGGGCCAGTTGTGTAGAAGCCTGAAATTCACCTTCAGCGTGAATGATCTTGGCACGCTTCTCGCGCTCTGCTTCGGCCTGCTTCGCCATGGCACGCTGCATCGTCACAGGCAACTCGATATCTTTGACCTCCACTGCTGTTACCTTCACACCCCAGCTCTCGGTATGTTCATCGATAATCGCCTGCAGTTCCTGGTTGATCTTCTTGCGCTGTGACAGCAACTCGTCCAACTCTGACTGACCAAGCACATTCCGCAGCGTCGTCTGACCAATCTGGGTTGTCGCCTGGAGGAAATTCATCACATTAACGACAGCAGTGTTGGGGTCTATGACACGAAAGTAGATGACAGCTGTGACTTTGACCGTCACGTTATCACGGGTAATCACCTCTTGTGGGGGCACAGTCAGCGTCACAATACGCAGATCAACTTTGATCATCCGTGTGATGATCGGCGGCACCCAGAATATACCGGGTCCCTTTGCACCCTGCAAACGCCCCAGGATGAAGATCACACCACGCTCATACTGCTGCACCACCCGAATGCCGGAGAGGGCAAGAAAAGCGAGGATAACGAGAACAGTGATACCCAGAAAGAGAAAAATTGTACCGATGTCCATGGAATGCCTCCTTATAACCCTTGAAGAGATTCAAGGGAGGGATGTGAAATTGTATCAATAACAGGCCGAACAGGTCGCACATGCAAGCGCAAACCTTCAACGGCAACTATCTGCACTTCAGAGCCAGCATCAACACTGGTAGCGGGCGGGTCCGCTACCGCCGCCCAGTTTTCACCAGCAAAGTCCACCCGGCCTTCGGGTATAAGTGGCGTCAAAGCCACGGCTTTGGCACCAATCATGCCCTCAACGCCTGTAGTTACTGGTCGTCGCTGCACCCGCACAATCACAGTGATCAGAGTGAAGCTGATGAGGCCGATTAAGCCAGCCATACTGTAGACAACAAGAGGGTTCACCTGCGGCCCATTATATGGCCCTCCACTATTGAAGAAGAGCAAGGCACCGAAAATGAGTGAGATGATGGCTCCTACTGTCAGCACGCCATGGGTTGGCAGACGCAGGTCCAGGACGAGCAGGACAAAAGCCAATACCATCAATGCCAGCCCTGCCCAGTTGAGAGAGAGTGAACCCACAGCAAGCAGGAAGAGCACGAGCGCAATGCCTCCCGTAACTCCCGGCAGAATCACACCCGGATGCGAAATTTCCAGGTAAATGCCGATCATGGCAACAATAAAGAGGAGAAAGATCACGTTTGGATCGAGCAAGAAGGAATAGAGCGTGTCAACGATTGACGGTTCAATCGTCTGGACATTCACCCCTGCGGTCTGCAGTGTTACTGTGCGACCGGATTGAAGTGTGACAGTTTGCCCATTCACTTTGCCAAGGAGGTCACTCAGGCTGGTAGCTCCATAATCAACGAGATGCTGGCTCTCGGCAGTTTGATCATCATACGAAGCTGCCTGCGTGACCATTTTTGTTGCCAGGGGGACATTACGATGATAGCGCTCCTGAATACCGGTGATCGATGCTACAAGGTCATTTTCAATTTTGGACTTGAGCGTGCTCCCAATATCACCGCCCGTACTAGTGACAGGACTGGACGCTCCAATACGAGTCGTCGGGCCCATCGCGGCGATATGGGCAGCGAGTGTGACAAAAGCACCTGCCGAGGCAGCTCGACCACCGGCAGGCCAGACAAATGAGATAACCGGTACGCTACTACTCAACTCCGCCTGGGTCATCGCCTTCATCGAGTCGAGATCACCGCCAGGGGTATCGATTTCAATCACCAGCGCCTGCGCTCCATCAGTTTCAGCAGTATCTATGGCTCGCGTGAGCAGGCGTAAAGTGGCAGGATTGATCTCCCCATTGAGGATCGTCACATCAACATGGACCGAGCCAGGTGCAGTGGATATTCTGGAAGCGGCCTGAGCAGAACGAGTGGTCAGCCCCAGAGTTAACAGGACGAGTGCAATAAAAAGACTACTCAGAGGAAAAAGTGATAGCGTATGTGGTTTGCGACGAGCATGGCGCGAATCCATGATGATTGTTCCTCCCATAACTGGTTCAACGCGCCTACTGGGTTGATATTTTATAAAGCTATGATATCACAAGCCGAACGGAAACACGATATCCGCACACATACTCTCCGTGAGAGATCGGCCCCGGCTTCCATCTCTGGAAATAGATCGTTTCTCATAGCTAATTGCTATACTAAATATAGCTTATTGCTATTCTCTTGTCAAGAGGTTCGTTCATGGGCAGTCTGCCTTCTTTGTGTTGATGTATAATGCTGCAAAGCAGTAATACAAAGGAGGAAATGGATTGGACCAGACGAGTCTTGCGCCAGCCGGGTCATTTCGTTGGAATCCAGACTGTCCAGACTATGCCCAGGTGAAGCATCACAACCTACGCAAATTCGGTCAGACAGCCAAAGGAGTGCAACATTCATACACCCGCTAATTGAGAAGGAGTGGCTTTGATGAGCCACTCCTTCTCCAAAAAGTGTCGAGTCACTAATTCTAAGGTACCGCTACACCTTGCGTGAAGGCGTCCTGGTCGTTAGCGAAGCTAGCGTTCATGGCACCTGCTTTGCAGACCTGGGGGGGCGTTGTTGTAGTGCCTGTATTGGGGCAGAGGAACAGGTCCGGGTTGCGCGTGTCCATCCACAGCGGGTGGGCAGTATCGTCGGCCACGGCGAGGCCCGTGTAGTCACCGTAGAAGAGCCCACTGAACTGCGTCGGGGGTGGCATAGATGCAGTCGTGACCCGCACGGCATTGAACTGCTTGAGCACGTTGTCCGACCCGGAAAGGCTTATGTCCGAGAATCCCGTCGTCTCATCTGCGTTGTACTGGCGGTCGTAGTAAGAAACTGCCAGCCTGCCGCTCTGTGTGAAGGTAGCCCACTGCCAGAACTGATCTGTCGTCGCCTGGCCGGGTGACTGGTTGATGCTTCTGAGCACTCTCGGATCCTGGGTGGTCCCGGTGAAGGTCGCACCGCCATCATTAGAGATGCTCTCGAGGATGTCGTTGTTGCAGCCGCCTGTCTTTACACCAGTGTACAGGGGAAGCCCGGTGAGGCTGGAGAAACCCGCGGGAGTACAGCCGTTCGACTCATTCGAGTGTACGTTGATGTATGAACCTGTGGTGACGACCACCTGAGATGGATTCGTCGGATTGACCGCGCCCGACGGGTAGTTGGCAGCGCGGAAGAATGAATTCGTACCGGAACCCTTCTCCGGCACGCAGGAGGCAAACAGGTCCTGACCATTCTGGTACGTGGCGCAGTCTGGAAGATCGTAGTAGTCCGCCACTTTCACAGGAGCACTGAAAGACTGGCCACCATCGGTTGACTTCGAGAGCAGTACCTGGGAGTGGTTATCGGGGAGCGTTACTGCGTTGTTGGCGTTGACATAGACGACGTAGAGATCCCCATCAGAGCCGACGAAGGGTTGCGAGAATGCGCTTAAATCGCAACTGCCAGATGTGCCAACGGAATTCGGACAAAGTGGGCTAGTGCTGCTGACGAGAACTCGCTTACTGAAAGTCTCGCCGTAATCGTTTGAGAACGACTCAAAGATCCTGGCACTACCATCTGCCAAATCCTCATTGTAGGTCACGGAGATGCGGTCCTGGAAGGGACTGCCAACATGATCGTCGATGGCCATGTACGGCTTGTCCTCGAAGGGGAAGAAGGTGGTATTGAAGCTTTCAATAACCGGACGGCCCGCGAAGTTCCAGGATGCGCCAAAGTTATGAGTTGACCGGTAGACATAAATGGCGCTCGACTGGTCCGGGTTATTCGTCACTGCGGGGCCGCGCTGGAAGACCAGGCAACTGTAGTAGGCATTGCCCTTCGTGTCCCAGGCGACCGAAGGATCACCGCCCGCCTCCCAGTACTGGCGTGCAACGCCACCAAAGGGCGTTCCACGGGTGAACGACATGGGGATGGTGGTATCGGTCCAGGTCTTCCCGGCGTCCACGCTGTAGGCACCGTCGCAGTTGCTGTCCCCTCGGCGGTAATCGTTGAAGCCGGCAAGGATGTGACCAGGATGGTTGGGGTCCTGAGCGATAGCCGTCTCATTTTCGGCCTGAGCACGGCCCTGGAGGTCCGGGTCGGTCAAGTTCAAACAGTTCTGGTTGACCTTGATATTCGACCCGAAGTGCTCATTGCAGCCATCGTCACTGCTGGGGAAGTAGTTCCCCTTCCCTTTAGGGGTCGTTACATTCGATCCATTGAGTTCGAGCCTCACAAAGCCGGAAAGGACCGCCTTTTGGTGCTTGGTAAGGCTTGCGTATGTGAAGGCCTTTGCCTTCACCTGGCCAGATCCCGCTCCTGACTCAAAGTGTGCCAGGGTTGCTAGCAGCAGGAGAGTTATCGCCCCTGCTGAAATCACGACTCGTAGCGTTCGCTTGTTCATTGGATACCCTCTTTCCTCAGAAATAGAACGAAAAGACGACGTTTGAGTGGTACCATACTTAGCGGGAGGGATCGGTTATCTACCACGAGTAATTATAGAACAAAGTGTGAGTGCGAGGCAAGGTAAAGAAGGTTTTAATTCGGTTAAAATTTGAATTTCATTCCTCCTTCGTGTTGCCTTGCAGCATTATATATCAACACAAAGAAGGGAGACTACCCCGTTCCTGGGCGGAGAAAAAAGTGAGTCGAGTGCCGATACGTCGGCACTCGACTCACTTTTTTCTCTGTCCTGATCAAAGTTTCTGCAATACCTCGAACAGCTTCTCATTCTCCGGCATGTCGCCTGGAACGTCTGTCACCTCGATATAACGAATGATACCTTCTCTATCGATAACAATCACCGCACGTTCCGGCATACCCGCAGTATGGCGAACACCATAGAGATCAACTACTTTGCCCTGGGGGTAGAAATCGGAGAGAAGCGGGAACGAGGTATTTATCGATTTGGACCAGGCATTTAAAGCATGCGTACTATCCATGCTAATACTGACCACTTCAGTATCAGAGTTTTTGAAACGCTCTAGTTCCGCCTCGTAGGAGGGGAGCTGCGCCGAGCATACACGACTGAAGGCAAACGGCACGAAGGCCAGGACGACATTCTTCTTGTTCCGAAAGTCAGCGAGATGCCACTGCTCCCTCTTCGCTGTTGTGAGGGTGAAATCGGGTGCGACATCTCCAACCTTGAGGGTTTTTGTCTCCGCACGGCTCATTGATTAGATCCTTCCCAAACCAAACTCAATCGAAATAAGTGGTCGTACTCCATTTCGGGTACCAGCCGGACCAAAGAACGTTACCAGTGATGTTTATGAATCGTCTTTTGCAGTAACCTTTCCCTGATCGAATTGGATCCCTGGATTAGGGCATACTAGCAGAGATTCTAGCACCCACCTGAAGCGAGTGTCAAACAGAACAGGAACAGCACGGGAGAATGTATCGTTGTTACAAGAGAAAGTATCACAAAAGGATGGATCACAGAAGGAATCTGCTGAAAGAAGCAACCCTTTCACCTGGTTCAAGGGTGCTTTGCTAGCTCGTAGTGGCCTGGTAGCATACTTACCTATCATCATTGGTGCCATCCTGATGTATCTTGCTGCATCCTGGCAGATTTTCTGGACAACAACTGACGCCGCCCGCTATCAATGTTATGCACTCACCTTCTGGTTCGGTAGTCGTGGGACAACACTACTGCCACCCACCCAATGCCTGTTTCTTCATCTGCCTGCATCACCACAACCTCCATTTCACCTGCTGCCTGCCGAGTACCCACCGCTGACACTGTTGATCTTTTCCCTCTCGCTCCCGGCACCCCTTCACTATTACCAGGTACTCTTCGCCGTCTGGATGGCTCTCACCGCTCTGCTGATCTACTGGTTGCTGATGCGCTATGGGCCACGAGGTGCCGCGTTCATCTTCGTTCTCTATTGTCTGCTTGGTGCATGGGCCACTGCTGAAGGACGCTTTGACCTGGTTCCTGCAGCACTCACACTGCTCTGTGTGATCGCCGCTGACCGCAAACACTGGACATGGGCCTATGTTGCCCTGGCTTTTGGTGTTCTGTTAAAACTCTATCCTATCCTGTTCTTGCCCGCACTCTTCATTGCAGAACAACGTGATGCACAACGCTTCCATACACCACCATCAGCACTGCCACCCAAATCTGTGCCTCTGGAACTCTGGCACTCCTTGCGAGGAGCATACCAATGGCGCTGGAGGAATGCCCTGATCTTCTTCGGCATACTCCTGGTAGCTACCGGAGGTTTCGCACTCCTCGATTTCCATGGGGCCTTTCTGAGCCAGTTCAGTTATTTTGCGCAGCGCCCCATCCAGGTCGAATCAACCGGGAGCATGTTCCTCTGGCTAGGCACATTCTTTGGTTTCCCCATCCAGATTGTCTTTACCTATGGCTCAATAAACATACTTAGTGACATAGGCGGGATAGTCTCGCTTACCAGCGAAGTGTTTTTTGTCCTTGGCTATGTCTACATCTTCTGGCTACAGTGGCGCGGAAAACTGGATCTGCTCCAGACTATCATTGCCCTGTTGCTTGTCTTTATGGCTACAGGAAAAGTTTTCAGTCCGCAATACCTGATCTGGATCATCCCATTGCTGGCCTACAGCAGTCCTCTTGACCGCTTCTGGCTCTTTGCCTGGGGAACCATTTCGTTGTTGACCACCATCATTTACCCCTACCTCTACATACGTACACCCCACACCTTACTTGCCCCCCTGCTCCCAGGATTTAGTCAGACGGTAGCTATCCGCAATATCTGCTTTGTGCTGTTGACCCTGGCTTATCTCTTCAACTGGTTCCAGGCACGTCGACGTAAACCTTTAGCTGAGAAATCTCACGTTGCCAGCTCCTGATGGGTGCATTCATGAAAAATTGCGGGGCAGCCAGAAGATCAGAAAGGCCAGAAGCGTGTATACACCCAGGTCAAAACTTATCAAACCGCGCCGTAAACCCCCGCACTTTAGCGCTGGGAATATAAGGCGCGTTCCTTGTTTGGGGCTTGGGCAAAGGGGACCGTAGCCTATTGACACGCATCCAAATTTGCTGTATAATGGATGCATGAAAGAAAAAGAGATTAAATCGCTCTCGATCCGGTTTCCTGCTCACATTCTGGAGCAGATGAAGGAAATTGCAAAGCGGCACAATCGCTCTCTCAGTGGAGAGGTTTTGACCGCGATAGAAGAGCATATCAAGAGAAATCAGAAAGGCAAATAGGCAGTGAGCAAGACGAAGCGTGCATACAAGTATCGGTTCTATCCGACCGACGAACAAAAGCTTATCTTGGCGCAAACGTTCGGATGCTGTCGCTTCGTCTATAATTGGGGACTCAATACCCGCTCCGTTGCCTATTCGCAGCGTGGTGAGAAGCTCAACTACAATACGCTTTCGGCCATGTTGCCAGACCTCAAGACGCAATATCCCTGGCTCTCTGATGTTTCTAGCGTGCCCATTCAGCAATCTTTGAGGGACGTGCCAAGTATCCCACCTTCAAGAAAAGACACAATGCCCAATCGGCAACCTATGCTGCGTCTGCTTTCAAATGGGATGGAACTACCCTCACACTTGCTAAGATGGACACTCCTCTCGATATCGTATGGTCCCGTGCTCTTCCTAAGGATTGCAAACCCACAACGGTAACAGTCACGAAAGACTGTGCAAATCGGTACTTCGTGTCCATTCTGGTTGAGGAGGACATCAAGCCGAGGCCCTTGGTTAACAAGCAAGTAGGGCTTGATCTTGGCCTCAAATCGATGGTCATCCTCTCCACTGGTGAAGCAGTCGGCAACCCCAAATTCTTTGCCAAGGACGAAAAGAAGCTGGCAAAAGCACAGCGTCGGCATGCCAGGAAGAAGAAAGGCTCTAAGAACAGGGATAAGGCCCGTCACAAGGTAGCCCGTGTTCACGCTCGCATTCAAGACAGAAGGCGAGACTACCAGCACAAGCTCTCTACACGCATCGTCAACGAGAACCAAGTGATCTGCGTGGAGAGTCTGGCTGTCAAGAACATGGTCAAGAATCACAAACTGGCAAAAGCGATTAGTGATGTTGGTTGGTCCGAGCTGGTGCGACAACTGGAGTACAAGAGCCAGTGGTATGGGCGCACGCTCGTCAAGATCGATCAATGGTATCCCTCCAGTAAAACTTGCAGCGCGTGTAAATACGTGCTCGATTCTCTCATGTTGGATGTTCGTGAGTGGGCTTGTCCCGAATGCGGCGTGGCACACGATCGTGATGTCAATGCCGCTAGAAACATTCTGGCCGAGGGGCTCTCGGCGTCTGCCTGTGGAGGCAATGTAAGACCTGTTCGGACCCGTGTTCGACAGGCTGTTGCCAGTGAAGCAGGAAGCTCTCATTCGTGAGGATGGGAATCCCCTGGCTTTAGCCCATGGGGAGGATGTCAACCTTGTGTATTGGAACTATTTCTAGTATACTAGAGTTTAGTACCGCTGACGTTGAGTAAGCACAAATCAGGCACATTCACTACAAGAGCCTGGATGATTGGTTGTAACCATGCGGGTCGCCATTATCACGGAGAATTTCCTCCCAAAACTGGATGGTGTCACGAAAGACCTGACCATTCTGCTAGAACACCTACACACCACCGGGCACCAGGCATTACTACTGGGCCCCGCCAGTGGCATAGATGAGTATGCAGGAGCCGAAATTCGTGGCACGCTTGGCATTCCTCTCCCCTTCTATCCAGAGCTAAAGTTTAACTTCTTTCGCCCGCTCTTTATACGTCGCCTGAGGGCTTTTCAGCCCGATATTGTTCATCTTGTTGATCCCGTAGTCCTGGGAGCAGCAGGACTAGTCGTAGCACGTCTCCTCGATATCCCTCTTGTCTCCTCCTATCACACCAATCTGGCTGCGTACTGTAGTTACTTCGGCTTCCCTTCCTTTGCAAGGCCAATGTGGGCATACAATCGCTTCATTCATAACAAGTGCTCTCTGATCTTCTGCCAGTCTCGGTCCACGGCTATGATGCTGAACTGGCAGGGGTTTCACAATGTCCGTGTCTGGCCCGGTGGCGTTGATACCGACCTCTTCCGACCGGAGCGAAGAAGCGCAGCATTACGCGCCTCGTGGTTGCAGAACAGAACTGAGCCAGGTAAGAAAGTTGCGCTGCTGTATGTTGGTCGCCTCTCCTGGGAAAAGAATCTGCACCTACTTGTGCAAGCATATCAGAGAATGGATCACCGGCACTGTCACCTGGTTATCGTCGGCAACGGTCCGGCCCGGGCAGAACTGGAGAAGGAGTTTAGTGGCCTGCCGGTAACATTCACCGGCTATCTCCGGGGAGAAGCCCTGGCAACAGCCTATGCCTCGGCTGATGTCTTTGCCTTCCCATCGCGTACCGAAACCCTTGGTTTGGTTGTCCTGGAGGCCATGGCTTCAGGTCTGCCTGTCGTTGGATTGCTTGCCGAAGGTGTTCGTGACCAGGTACATAATGAATACTCAGGTCTCCTGCTGGATACCCAAAAGTTAAATGAACGAGAGCAGGTAGAAGGCTATCGAGCACTTTTAGAGCGTTCGATTTCCGATGACCAGGCACGCCAGGTAATGGGGCAGGCGGCATTTCTAGAGGCCCAACAACGTACATGGTACAGGTCAATGGAGTGTGTTGTGCAAGGCTACTATGAAGTAATCCATCGAACGCCTGTGATAGAGCCAATCGTTAGTTGATTTCGCTGATGCTGAATTTTTGCCAATGAAGCCAGACCGGATCTGGCTTCATTGGCAAAAATTCAGCATCAGGCAACTACATTAATTCGCTCGTGCAATCTCCCGCTCTCCCCGAGATTCCTGGCTTCCCTTCTTAGCCTCCAGATACCACTTCACACCCTCTGCTACACCGTGTGCAATATCAAATTCTGGTGCATAACCAAGCTCGCGGCATGCTTTCTCAATTGAGAACTGCTGATCTCCAGCGAGCAAGGTCACTCCATACGTGGTCACTGGAGGCGGTGCAGCTTTGCGACGCCCCAGAGCCTGCCATACTAGCTCGGCAGTGCGCCCAGCCGCGTAGAGCGGAAAATAGGGGACCCGACGTGAAACGTGTGGAACATGCAAGCAATCGGCGATCGTATTCAAATATTCGGCCTGTGTTATCCGCCGATCATCGGCTATCGTATAGGCTCGACCTATCACCTCATCACCAGCATCACCAGCTTTGATCAGCCCCTGTGCCACATCACGCACATAAACAACAGGCACGATATTTTTGCCAGAACCAATTATGAAGCCTTTGCCAGACTCTACCAGGGCTACAAACCGACCAAAACTCGCTGTATCGCGAGGACCATAAATCCAGGCGGGACGAACAATTACCACTGGTGCCCCACGATCCTTCACGAGGTTCGCAATTAACTTCTCACCAGCAATTTTGGTGCGACTATATGGATTGTCCTCGGCATGAAACGGATGATCTTCGGTGATGATGCCGTGGAGGTGATGCCCATAGACCGTGATTGAACTCGTATGGACGATGCGCTGCACTCCGGCATCCATTGAAGCCTGTACCAGGTCAACCAGTCCACGCACATTGATCGCCCTGTAGACATCTTCCAACCCCCAGGGCCCCGTCTTCGCTGCAACATTGTATACCCGCTGCACACCCTGCACTGCACGCTTGAGCGACTCTGGCTCAGTTAAATCCCCATGCACAACCTCGACCCCCGTCAGTTTGTGCAGACGACTTGCTTCCTCTACTGGTCGCACCATGGCTCGCACTTCATCGCCACGTTCCACTAACATATCGACAAGATGGCCGCCCAGGAAACCAGCGGCACCCGTTACTAATACTTTCACTCATATTACTCCTTCTTCGCTTTCTTTACCTGGTATCTTAATATTCTCAGGTTTCTAACGGGAGTATAACAAGTGGGCAAAATGTGCGCAAGAAAATAAGAGTGTTGGGTGTATTTGCCCCGCCTTAGTGGTGCATTCGGTAAATCCTGGGAAATCGTAGGGGCCGATTTATCGCGCCCACTGCCGATTTATCGGCCCTGGGTCTCCTCCACGTATTTAGCAAATGCACCACTTAGTACGCCAACTGATAAAGTGCAGTGGTCAGCACCGTTGCACCGCGAACGGCGTCCTCCAGGGTTGTATATTCCAGGTCACTATGTGAGCGACCCTCTACGCTTGGAACAAATAGCATGGCGGTAGGCACATATCGTGCCATTAACTCACTATCGTGTCCAGCCCCGCTCGGCATAAACCTCCACGTCGCGCCACAAGCCTCCGCTGACTTTACAAGCACATTCTGGAGTCTATGATCCATCTCCATCGGCAGGCTATTTCTCCCGGTCTCGATAGACACTGAGAGTCCCCGCTCCTTTGCGATGTCTTCGCACCGGGTGCGAATAGCGTTAGCGAGCCGTTGCTTCGTTAGCTCATCAGGGTGGCGCAGGTCTACAGAAAAGCGTACCAGTCCCGGCACAACGTTTATAGCGCCGGGCCTGACATCCCACTTCCCCATTGTTACTACCGCCGGTCGCCCTTCCTGCTCAACCATGCGCGTGATCTCTACGGACATCAGCGCAGCTCCCTGAATTGCATCGCGTCGTAGATCCATAGGGGTTGTCCCCGCGTGATCTGCCCGACCCTCTACCGTGATCAACTGATGTAGGATACCCGTAATGGCTTCCACAATCCCAATGTCTATCTTCTCGTCATAAAGGATGCGACCTTGCTCGATATGGAGTTCGAGAAAGGCCGCGAGATCATAACGAGTAGCCTCCTGGTAGCGCTCAGAAGGCAAACCCACACTCCGCATCGCCTCGGCAATTGTCACACCATCATCATTACGCAGGGTATCAAATTCCTCTCCCTGGATCAACCCTAACATGCCTCGTGTCCCCCAATAGTGGGCCTGGAAGCGACTACCCTCCTCCTCGCACAAGGCCACCATTTCCAGGGAG
>Ga0137385_10000919_pt1 | contig 24486 bp, 25 predicted proteins | sample SagtaG_FD_104921 | JGI IMG/M metagenome (GOLD analysis project Ga0137385, IMG submission 104921) | Vadose zone soil microbial communities from Sagehorn Ranch, Mendocino, California, USA - Sage2_R_80_16 metaG | ecosystem: Environmental > Terrestrial > Soil > Vadose zone | place: USA: California... | reverse complement strand
TCGATGTCGCGACAACGGTTTGGCGCGCCCTCCAGCGAATTCCGTCAGCGCCTGAAACCACGTGAGCAAAGCGAAGAGACGCTCGACCGACCTCGCGAACGCACAAATCGAACGTCAACAGATCGCCGAACGCCGACGGCCGAGAGAAGTCGCAGTCGAGATGGACGGTGGGGGTGCCAATCTTCCGGGCAACGATCAATTCTTGCCAAGGAAAACCCATGTCCCCCCAAAACTCCTCCACGACGCCATTTAGAATGTTCAGGTATGAGGGAAAATACGCAATCCCGGAGGGGTCACAATCTCCGAACCTGATTTCCCGACTGGCCGAAAACATTCGCATCTCTCGAGTTGTGGGCGCTTTTTCAATCTGTGTTGTTCGGCCAACTGCAGCCTCGGAATGCAGGCTCAGCAACCTTGGCCGTTCCGGAAATCAATAACGTCCGCTCAACAACGCTCCGGCGCCCGGCACGCGCCTCTCAAGACCCAACCGCGCCAACATCTGGTGCGTCGTGCAGACCGCCGCCGAGATCGCGGGAACACCGATCTGACGTTCGATCCGTACGATTGCCGGCAGAGATGGCATCTGCACGCAGGCCGAGACGACCAGCGCGTCGATCCCGGTCCGGTCCACCTTCTTGTAGATTTCGAGAAGACGCTCCGGATCATGCCGGCCAACTTCAATATTGTCAGGTATCTCGAGCGCGACGTAGTCGCGGACGGTTACACCTTCGCTTTCGATATAGTCGACCACGAGCTTGGTCAGGGGCTTCATGTAGGGGCAGATCACTGAGATCGTTTTTGCGCCCAACACCTTCAGCCCGTCGATCAGCGCGCCGGCGCTCGTAACCACCGGTGCCGGAGCTTCGTTCTGCACCGTCTTTTCGTGCAGACGGGCTTCTGACACACGATGATAGCCGGGCCCCATGCTCATGATGGCAACCAGACACGCGTAACCGAGCACATCGACACGCGCATCGGACAGCTCGAGGGCGCAGCGGTCGCTGTCGCGGTCCATGGCCTCGAGTTCTTCCTTTGTGACCTTCTTCATTCGCATGCGGCTCGAATGAAACGTAAAGCGCTCCAGAAGGATCCCTTCTCGTGCCCTGAGCATCGCGGGGATTTCGGTCTCCATCGTCGTATTGGACGACGGTACGATCTGACCAATTCGGTAGTTGATTCCAGCCATCTGTCGACTCTCAGACCGCGACCACGGGATGGCGCAGGACGCCGATTCCATCCACGCCGGCTTCGACGACGTCACCCGGCCACAACCACTCTTGCGGATTGAGCCCCGCCCCCACTCCCGCCGGCGTGCCCGTTGCGATGATGTCGCCAGGCTCAAGGGTAATGCCGGACGAGATATCCGCGATCAGGAATGGAACGTTGAAGATCATGTATTTGGTGTTGGAATCCTGCTTCATGACGCCATTCTTGGTCAGCCACAGACGCAAATCGTGGGGATTCGGGATCTCGTCGGCGGTCACGATGCAAGGGCCGAACGGCGCGTAGGTATCCATGCCCTTGGAAAAGATCCATTGACCTGCCCGCCGATTGTCGCGCGCGGAGATGTCGATCATGACCGAGTATCCGAAAACGTGGCTCATTGCGCTTTCGACGGATATCCTGGTCGCGGTCTTTCCGATGATCACGGCGAGCTCGACCTCCCAGTCGAGCTGTTGGGTCATCTTTGCGTTGTGATGGATCGCGCCGCCGGGACCAATGACGGTTGTCGGCGGTTTCGAAAACAGCACGGGCTGCTTCGGCAGGTCCTTGTCGGTGTCGAGGCTCTTCGCAGACTCCGCCACGTGCTCGCTGTAGTTAAGTCCGATACCGAAGATGTTCTTGCGCGGACGCGGAATCGGGGCTTGCAAACTTACATTTTCCAGCGGCAACGCAGATCCGGCAGGCAGCCGTTCCGCAAAAGCGACGAGCAATTCTTTCAGGACAGGCAGCAATGTGACGCCATTGTCGATGAACGACAGCATGTCGTCAGGCAGGGCAAGACCGTGCGCGGATCCAAAGCGCTCGACGTCGACAACCAGTCCGTCTGCCAGTACACCCAGCCGAGTGGCGTTCATACCCGAGATATATGTAACCAAGCGCATACGGATTTCATCCAATCTTTTTTTCCGTGAATTGGTGAGGGCCCAGGCGACGGATAACGCCGGGCCGATGAGGTCGGTTACGCCACGACGGCTTGATGCCCCGCGTTGTCTCCGAATGCTTCTTCCCGGTACAGCCCAAGACCTTCGATGACCGGCAGATCGTTGAACGAAAACAAGCAGGCATCCTCGCTGTCTGATGCATTGGCATGCTCATGCCACGCCCACGAGGGAACGCAGAAAATGTCGCGCTCCCGCCACTCGAGAAGCTTGCCGGCGACGATCGAATGACCGCTGCCTTTCGCAACTTGATAGATGATGCTCCCGGTATGCCGATGCGCCTTGGTTTTCTCACCCGGCCGCAGCAATTGCATGCTCGCGCCGATCGTCTGCATGACGTGGCCACCGGTAATCGGATTGACGTAGTTCATGAGAATGCCGTCGAAAGGAGAGCCCTCGGTCGCGGCCGCATACTTTCTCAACGATTCGTAGGTTGGCTCCCATTCGTACTTGAACAAAGGAGAATAATTCTTTGACCACCGGCCGGAAGCCGGTCGAAGACCGGGATTGCCCCAGGTCTTGGTCATGTCATCTACCGGATAGCCCGACTCTTCCTGCTGGATTTTCGGATGCACCATATAAAAATTGGCTTCCAATGCGTTGACGAGTGGAATGTCCAATCCATCCTGCCAGATGCAGGGAGAACCGCTCGCCTCGACCCCATGCTCGTGCCAGGTGCCATTCGGCGTGAGAACAAAATCGCGCGCACCGAGAGTCATCTTGTGACCGTCCACGATGGTGTAAGCCCCCGAACCTTCCATGATGAACCGAAGCGCGGATGCCGAGTGCGCATGCGCCGAGGCAACCTCGCCGGGATGCATCACCTGCAGGCCCGAATATAGCCAGCCGACCGCCGCGGAGACGTCGCGCCGACCAGGATTGTTCAGGTAGATCACCCTGCGTCCCGCCTTCTCCGGTGAAACAAGCTCCACTGAGCGCATCACGTGCTCGCGCAAATCGCTGTATCTCCAGAGAACCGGAACCGAAGCGGATTGTGGCGCCCACGGCTCGATCTTGTTGGCCACCGTCCACAGCGCGCCCGTTTCGTATTTTTCGAGATCCTTGTAGTAGGCCTTGAGCTCGGGGGTGTCCTCGACGTTTGCTCGACCGACAACATCTTCGCGCATTTCATCCTCCAACAATTGAGGTCCCAAATTCTTCGGCTCAGGCGCCGGCAACTTCCTGGGGCGCCAGCAGGCTCGGCGAGGGATCGGAGACCGGATCCAAGTCCTCGTTGGCCGAACGCTCTCCCGGAGCCAAATTGATCGGGGTGAGCGGGCGCCGATTGACTTTCAGGTCAAAGACATCGAACCGATTATAGTGCCCGACAATGTCGTGCATCTGCTTCGGCTGAATGCAGCGACCAAGGTCGATATCCGCATAGACGATACCTTCATCGTCGATGAGGGACTCGCCAACCACACGGCCGTCCGGCCCGATCACGCCGGAAAACGCGCTCGATTTGCGCTGGAGCCGCGCGCGGGCATCGGGAACGATGCCCTCCATCGCCGTAATGATTTCCTCGGAGACCGTCGAACAGGAAACGATGGTGAACAGCTTGCCCTCGAACGAGTGCGCCATGGCCCGCAGCTTGATCGCTTCCGCCATGTCATAGTCGGGCGGCGCTACCGGCAACGAAATGTAACTGGCGATATGGACAAGCTCCCCCTGAGCCAGCAGCGCGAACCTCGCCAGCGTGTTGGTGTTTTCGCCGCATGCCAGTCCTCCCAGAGGACCGATCGCGGTATCGTAGACCTTGAGGCTTGAACCGTCTCCGCCGGCCCACGTCAGCTTCTCCGCCCACGTTGGTACGAGCTTGCGATGTTTTCCAAGCAATGCGCCGTCCGGACCAATGAAGACCAGCGTGTTGTAGAGCGTTCCGAGCGAAACGGGGCTGCGTTCGTTAACGCCGATGACCACATAGATCTCGGAGTCGCGCGCCGCCCTGCGGATGGCGTCGATTTCCGGACCGGGCACGAGAACCGACGCCCTTACCAGCTTCTCGAACCAGGCTCCCCCAGTCACCGGATCCGTGATCCAACTCCAATACGGATATCCGGGAATGAACACTTCCGGAAAAGCGACAATCTGGGCGCCGTTTTTCGCCGCTTCACGTATCAGCGACACCGCCTTGTCGGTCGTAGCGCCGGCATCCAGAAAAACCGGCGAGGCTTGCACGGCCGCAGCTTTGAAACGTGGGAGCTTGAGCATCGACTTCACCTTTGCACCACAGGGTCGCGACATCAATTCCGGGCCTGCTTGATGGAGCAACATCCGCTGCAACCACCGGCCCCATCGACGAAAGCCGCGTTGCGAACCGTGAAACGGGTCTCGTTAACATACTTAACTTATAAACATATGCTATAGCATATTCTTTGAGGGATGCAAATCGTGGCGGAAAGATCTTTTGCGAGGGAAGTCGAGGACCTGCGGCTCGGCGAAGGTGACGTCTTCCGAGGCGAAGGCATTCTGGCGATCACAAAGGCGCTGCTTCAGTCGGGCGTCTCCTATGTTGGCGGCTATCAGGGTTCGCCGATCTCGCATCTGATGGACGTGCTTGCGGACGCAAAGGATGTGCTGGACGACCTTGGAGTGATCTTTCAGAGTTCGGCGAATGAAGCGGCTGCAGCGGCGACGTTGTCGGCATCGGTCATGTATCCGCTTCGCGGCGCGGTCGCCTGGAAGTCAACCGTGGGGACCAATGTCGCGTCCGACGCGCTCGCCAATCTGGCTTCCGGCGGCGTCACCGGCGGCACGATGATTATCATCGGCGAGGACTACGGCGAGGGCTCCTCCATTATGCAGGAGCGAACGCACGCCTTCGCCATGAAATCGCAGATGTGGCTATTGGATCCGCGTCCCGACCACGAGTGCATCGTCAACCTGATCGAGAAGGGCTTCCAGCTATCGGAAGCATCCAATACGCCCGTCATGCTGGAGGTGCGCGTACGCGCTTGCCACATGCACGGCAGCTTTGTGTGCAAGGACAACGTCAAACCGGCCTTCACGATCAAGGACGCGCTGAACAGTCCGCATCGCGACCTGAGCCGCATCGTTTTGCCGCCGGCCGCCTATGCGCATGAGCAGGAGAAAATCAGCAAGCGAATGCCCGCGGCGATCGACTTCGTGAAGCAGCATCGCTTGAATGAGTGGATGGGACCGAAGCAGGGCAAGGTCGGCCTCATCCTGCAAGGCGGGATGTACAACAACGTCATCCGGGCACTGCAATATCTTGGCCTTTCAGACGCCTACGGAAACACGCAGGTTCCGCTCTACGTCATGAACGTCACCTACCCGATGATCGATTCGGAAGTCGTTGAATTCTGCGGTGACAAGAACGCCATCCTGATGGTCGAGGAGGGGCAGCCGGAATATCTGGAGCAGGCGGTGAACACTGTGCTGCGACGAAATGGCGTCAACGCGCGCCTGTTCGGCAAGGACGTACTGCCAAAAGGCGGCGATTATTCCGCTCAAGTTCTCCTGGCAGGCATCCGCGAATTCCTGGAACAGACCGAACCGCGACTGCTGGGCAACCGGCCGCCCGCCCCTGACGCGACCTCGATGCAAAAACATCCGCTGGTAGAGAAGCTGGAAGAGGTGGTCCCGGAGCGGCCGCCCGGGCTCTGCACCGGCTGCCCCGAAAGACCGATCTTTGCTGCTATGAAACTTGTCGAAGGAGAACTCGGCCAGCATCACGTTTCGGCTGACATCGGCTGTCATCTCTTTTCGATCCTGCCGCCGTTCAACATCGGCGCGACGACGATGGGTTTCGGACTTGGTCCGGCATCGACGTCGGCCTTCAATGTCAAGGCCGACAAACGGTCCATTGCTGTGATGGGCGACGGCGGCTTTTGGCACAACGGCCTCACAAGCGGCATCGGCAACGCCGTCTTCAACAAGCACGACGGCGTCTTTCTCATCGTTGACAATTTCTACTCTTCGGCAACTGGAGGCCAGGACATATTGTCGTCGCGCGCGCTCAACAAGAACCGCAACACCAACAATTCGATCGTCGAGGCGGTGAAGGGGATCGGCGCAAGATGGGTGCGTCAGATCGACCACACCTATGATGTCGGAAAGATGCGCGACACGCTCAAGGAAGCGCTGACGACAGACGAGGAAGGACCCAAGATTATCGTCGCGTCGTCCGAGTGCATGCTGAACAAGCAGCGCAGGGTGAAACCGCTGGCGACCAAGGCCATCAAGGATGGCAAGCGCATCGTGAAGGAGCGCTTCGGGGTGGACGAAGACGTGTGCACTGGCGATCACGCCTGCATCCGCCTGTCCGGGTGTCCGTCGCTTTCGGTGAAAGTCCTGGACGATCCGTTGCGCGACGACCCGGTCGCCGCGATCGACAATTCGTGCGTAGCTTGCGGCAATTGTGGCGAGGTCGCGGATGCCGCAATCCTGTGCCCTTCGTTCTTCCGTGCAGACGTCATCCATAACCCGACGCGTTGGGACAAGTTCAAGGCCAAGGTGTCGATGACCTTGATTCGCTATTTGCAGCGGCGGCGGGATCAGCGGCGCGTCGTGCTTGAGGTGATAGCATGAGGGATGAAACATTGCGGCTCTCCCTTCCCGCGGCCGGAGCGGCAACTGAACGACCGATCGCTATCGCCATCGTCGCCATGGGCGGCCAGGGCGGCGGCGTACTGACCGAATGGATCGTCAAACTGGCCGAGGACCAGGGCTGGGTTGCCCAGTCCACCTCAGTCCCCGGCGTCGCGCAGCGTACCGGTGCCACCATCTATTACGTCGAGATGATGCCGCCGCTCGACGGCCGCAAACCGATCTTGTCGCTGATGCCTACGCCGGGTGATGTGGACATTGTGATGGCGTCGGAGTTCATGGAGGCCGGGCGGTCGATCCTGCGTGGCATTGTAACGCCAGATCGCACGACGCTCATAGCCTCGAATCATCGGTCCTTTGCGATCGCCGAGAAGATGGCGCCGGGCAACGGCATAGCGGACAAGGCCACGGTAACCGACGCGATCGGCGTCACGGCCAAAAAGGAAATCATCTTCGATATGGATGCGCTGGCCGTCGAGAACGGAAGTGTCATCTCGTCCGCGCTGTTCGGGGCGCTAGCCGGCTCTGGAGCCCTGCCCTTCGAGCGCTCAAGCTATCTGGAGGTGATACGAGCCGGCGGTAAAGGCGTGGATGCCAGTGCGCGGACGTTCGATGCCGCGTTCCAGCGCGCCCAAGCGGGAGATGCCGTCCCTCCTCCCGATCCCGGGCTGGCAAAACCAAAGGCGGTCGTGCCCGTATCGACGCATGATCACCGGATCAGCCCGCTGCTCGCTCGCCTGCAACAGGAACTGCCGGAAGCGACCCAACTCATGGCCTATGCCGGGCTCCGGAAAGTGGTCGACTATCAGGACCTCGCATACGGCGAGGAGTATCTCGACATCTTAAAACGTCTCCATGGTATCGATCGGGACTGCGCCGGCGGCGAAAAAGACTATCTGTTCACCACCGCCGCGGCCAAACATCTCGCCAACGCCATGACCTATGACGACGTGATCCGCGTCGCCGATCTCAAAACCCGTGCCAGCCGCCGCGAGCGCATCGAAAAAGAGATGAGCCTGGGGAAGGATCAGGTTCTTCAGACGACCGAGTTCATGCATCCCCGCATGGAAGAAGTTGCAGGGATGCTACCGGCCCGCCTCGGCCGATGGATCGAAGCGCGGCCTCGGTTGTTTCACTGGCTCGACCGTCGCATCAGCAGGGGTCGCCGGGTACAGACCTACTCAATTTACTGGTTTCTTGGTCTCTACATCGTCGGTGGACTTCGCAGCATGCGGCGCCGCTCGCTTCGCCATGCGACCGAGATCACCCATCGTGACGAGTGGCTCAAGACCGCCACGGACGCCATACGCAGCAATTATCAACTCGGGGTCGAGATTCTCCAGTGCCGCCGGCTTATCAAGGGTTACTCCGACACCCACGCGCGGGGGCTGTCAAAATTCGACCAGGTGATATCTGCGATCAAGCTCGTCGAAACACGTGCGGACGCCGCCGACTGGGCGCGCCGCTTGCGAGACGCAGCCCTCAAGGAAGGCGCAGGTCGAGAGCTTGAAGGAACCATCCAAACGATCAAGACGTTCGCATAACCCCGGAGACAGGGGTATTCACACCGGCCCCGCGGGACGCCCGGTCCGCATTTCGCGGGTCGAGAACTGCAAAAACCTGTTTCAGGCGGGGTCCTCCGAGCTGCTTTGGGTATGCCCTTTGATGTATAACCCGTCGATCTTTGGTAGCTTACCAACCGAATCGAGGCCGCGAACGACCGGCCGGGAAAGCATCCCTAGCCTGCTTGATCACGCCGTTATCCGAGGACAATTGATAAATGGTCTCGTCCCAGAAAGGTGTTCGAAAGCGGGAATCCGCTTCAAGGGACGAAGATCATATCACGCCGGTCAAGCTGAAGAATAAAGCCACTGTCGATTTCGGACAACGTGAAACACGTTTCTGGTTACAGATACTGTCGCTACACGGTTACATTTTCTCTTCGCTCAATAGCATCCTGAACGTGCAATTCGACCTGTCGGTGGCAAAATTTGACGTCCTGGCGCAACTCGATCGTCATAAGGAAGGCTTGGCTCTGGGCCAGCTATCCCAAAATCTCAAAGTCTCCGGAGGAAACGTTTCGGGATTGGTCCGGCGTCTCCTGGCAGACGGCCTGATTAGCAAGATGATGTCCAGCGACGATCGACGATCATTCATTGTGCGATTGACACCGAAAGGCAATGCGCTGTTCCAGAAGGCATCCGGCATTCACAAGAAGCATCTCGTCCAATGCTTTCAAAATGCATCGACCGAAGAATTGGAGGCGACCACTGCCGCCCTGAAATCCCTGTCCGTCCTGGTTCACGCTCCAAAGAAAAAGTGAAGCTGCATAATGGAAACGGTATCGCAAACCAAACAAAAGTCAGGACCGCCGAAAACTCCGGAGGAGTTGCGAAACTACCTCCCTCATCTCATCAACCGGCTGTCCAACCGATGGAACCTCGATCAAAACCGCGATCTGAGCGAGCACGGCCTGAACAATGTCGTTCTGAGGACGCTTTCGGTCTTGTACACCCACAAGACCCTGACGGTAAATGAACTGGCTGTCCTGGCAGTGACTGAACAGTCGACCGCCAGCCGAGCGATCGATTCGATGGTTTTGTCAGGTTGGGTCAGACGTGAGATCGGCGAGAAGGATCTGAGACGCAGAGAGATTGCACTCACGAAAGCGGGGGAAGCGCTGCTGAAGAAAATCTGGCCCACGATAGAACGACACTATGAAGTGCTGGTCGAAGGAATAGACCCCCGCGAGATCGAAATTTGCGCACGGGTTCTCGACAAGATGATCCAAAATGTACGGCAGCACGATATCTGAGGTCGCGCCATTCCAATGCATGTCCGCCTGATCCGCTCGCGCGTGATGACTACAAGCGACTGGCGAAGGCTGCTTCCGCGTTCGTCTTGCGGATTTTCAACTTCAGGGTGGCGTCGAGCGGACCAATATCATGTTCAGCAGAGTCCGTGCCCATTGGAAACGGCCAGTCGCTGCCCAGCAGGACGCGATCCTCTCCCACCACCTCCATGATAGCCTTCAGATAGGCAGGCGAATGGGCAACGCTGTCCACATAGAAGCGTCGTACCGCATCGTTGACCGACAGGTTTCCTTTCGGAACGCCCGGCCGGTTGGTCCGAGTGGCCTGCTCCCAACGCCCGCTCAAGGCGGCCAGACAACCGCCGCCATGCGCCAGAATGACATGCAGGTCCGGAAACCGCTCCATGACGCCGGAGAAAACCAGATTGGCTGCGGCGATCGTGGTCTCCACGGGATTTCCGAGAAGGTTGCTGAGATAAAATGCATCAAGCCGCGGATCGGGCGACGAGCCCGGATGGATGAACAGCGGAATACGCCTGCGGCTCAATACGTCCCACAATGAATCGTAGCGGCGGGATGCAAAGGACAAGGCGCCCAGTTCGGTGCCCGCAACCGTGCCGACCCAGTTGCGATCCAAGGTCGAGGCAATCTCCGCCGAAAGTTCAGGCGCTTCAATGGGAAGATAAGCGCACGGCCGCAGCACCCGCCGGTGGGGATCGCAGGCCGACAACAAGCTGTCATTGACGAAGCTGGCGTAGCCTTCACGGTCGCCATCATCGAGATCGGGCCGAAACAGCGGCGGCGGAATGAAAACCACCGCGCCGTCAAGAGCGTCACTCGCTACCCGCTTCAGGAGTGAATTTATGTCGGCCAGCGCGCTGGTCGCAACGCCGCGCCCGAGAATTTTCAGAAGATCGGGCTCGGCGCTCATTCCGTAGCGACCGCTTTCACCCGCCGCGATCACCGCCGGCGGAATGATGTGGGTGTGGCTATCCCATCCGCCAGGAATTGATTGTGCAAGGATTGATTGTGCTGTCACTCAGGCCTCGCTCATGCCGCCGGACCATGCCGAGCCGAAAATACGCCGGGGTGCCCGGTCTCAAGCGGTCCACGTCACTGATTTGATCTCAATCAGTCTCGACAAGTAGACCACGTTCGATTTGTTGGTCAGCCTGTGAACCGCCCGCATCTCGCCAATGAAAACGAAGGACCCCTGCGGCTCGTCGGCCGGAATCCGCTTCCCGAAGATCGTCTCGATCTCGTTCTCGCCACCGCTAAGCGAGACCACGAGATAGGGATGATAGTGGATATGGAAATCGATCGTCTTGCCGGGCTCGAGCCGCACCTCCCACATCCGGATGTACTCGTTCTCGAACAGTATCTTGTCGCCGACATTGCCGAGCGTGACGCCACGCTCGGCCGCCGCCTTCAATCCAAGCCGATCGTCCATCACCTCACCCTCCCCGTTAGTTAGGATTCTCAATAATAGCGATGTTCAACGGGTTGTCGGTAACGCGAAGCTCGGCAGCAAGGCGCGTCAGCATTGCCGCGACCTTGCCCTCAAGATCAACCGTTCCGGCCGCGCGCTGGCGCCGTTGCCATTCCGGTTCGCCGGGGGTGAATAGCCGGTCGACGCCAGGTGCGCGCCGGCTGCGGCGTATGTCCTCAGCGGCCGCAGCAGACCGGCTGCGGAACACGACGGGATCACAGAGATGCGCGACATCCACGGCGATGAAGAGATGCGAGCAGTCGTAAGGAGCGGAAAGGTCGCCATATAGCGGGCGTACCCGCGAGCCGAACGCGCCTTCCGAAAGCAGGCCACACATTAGATCGATCATGAATGCAAGGCCGAAGCCCTTGGCACCGGCGGCCGGCAGCAGCATTCCGGCGATAGCTTCGGCGGCGCTGGTTGTGGCTTCGCCCTCCGCGGTGACCGCCCATGTTGGCGGGATCGCTTCACCGGCTTTCTCGGCCATGCGGATCTTCCCCATGGCCGCTTCGCTCGTGGCCATGTCAAGGACGATCGGAATCTTGCCGTCTGTCGGCAGGGCGATCGCAATCGGATTGTTGCCGACGACGCGCTCAGCTCCGCCAGGTGCCGGCATCAAGGGCCGGGTGTTGCACATCGCGATGCCGATGCAATCGGCTTCAGCTGCCTGCACGGCGTAACGCGCTGCCGTGCCGAAATGAAAGCCGTGGCGCACCGTCACGATACCCGCAGCGAATTGCCGGGCCTTGTTCACGGCCATCTGCATGGCCTGCTGTCCGGTGAGATGGCCGAGTGCGTGACCCGCATCGAGTACTGCGGCACCTTGTCGGTCGGATATCACCGCAGCGGATTCAGCGGGCGAGACCGAATTTTTCCGCAAGCGTCCGATGTACATATCGAGCAGCATCACGCCATGAGAATGGAGACCTTGGAGGTCCGCATCCACTAGCCCGTCCGCGACAGCGGCAGCAGCGTCAACGGGAACGCCGACAGCACGAAACAGCTGCGCGACGAAGGGGCGCAGCCGGTCGGCGGCAACTCGCTGCAGAGGCAACGGTGCCGCGCTCATCGATCAGGCCTCACTGCATCGGAGCTTGAAGAATGCATCATGCTATCGCCTCATCAGACAATGCTCGGCGTCTGGAGCGTCCGTTCCAGGGTTGCCGAGAGATCGGCAAGCGATCCGACTGTGACTGGTTTGACTGGCACTTGCGCCTCAAACATCCCAACCTGCTCGGCCGAGACACCACATCTTTCTGCGAGCAGATGGGCCGCTGTGACATGGCAATAGCGGCCTTGACAAAAGCCCATGCCAACGCGGCAACCTTGCTTGAGGCTGTTGAGTTCACTGATATGGGGATTGGCGTCGAGAAAGGCTGAGACGTCCCCGACTTCCACCTCCTCGCACCGGCAAAGAACCGTCTTGTCCGTCGCCAGCTGAGCGAGTGCATCAAGCCTCGGAGCGAAAAACGCGGATACGACGTCGGAAAAGCGGCTGGCGGTGACGGCCGCCCGCCTGGCAGCCGCCCTTTCCACCAGGTGGCCGCGCGACGATCGGCCCAGTGACTCGATGATCGACAACGCGGCCAGACGCCCTTCGTGCATAGCGACCTCGGCACCTGCGACGCCTGAGGGCTCCCCGGCAACGTAGATGTCCTCCACGCTCGTACGCATGTCGGCGTCATGTTGGATGATCCATCCACCTTCGGCAGGCCGCCATTCGATCGCGCAGCCGGCTTGGCGCGCGAGCTCGGTAGACGCAATCAGGCCATAGCCGATGACGAGCGTATCAGCGTCGACCTTTCGTTCCTCGCCTGGAATCACTCGCCAGTCCGCATCTATCGAACAAAGGGTGACCCCCTCAACCCGTTCGCTCCCACTTGCATGTGTCACCACCGTGCTAAAGCGGAGCGGAACACCCGCTTTCCATAACCGCCAGCAGCTTCGAACGAAGCCCGCGATCAAGCGGACATGTCCGGGAATTGCGGGCATTGCAGCGACGATTTCTGCAAGTGACGGCCGCGAACGCGCTATTGCGATTTCGGCGATTTCGGCGCCGGCCTCGATCAGAAGCTCGGCGACAAGCAAGAGAAGCGGATGCGAGCCGGCGAGAACGAAGCGATGCCCCGGGCGGAGAAACTGGCTCTTCATCAAAGTCTGCACGCCACCGGCAGTCATCACGCCTGGTAACGTCCAGCCGGGAAACGCCACCGGCAAATCGTATGCACCGGTTGCAACAAGCAAGAACTTCGTGCGAACGAGCTCGTTGCCTTCGGGACCGGCAAGCGCGACCGTCATGCCCACAGCGCCCGCTTCGCGGAACACACCCCACGCTGTAGTACCCAATCGCCAGGTCAAGGCCATCGCACCTCGGGCCTTCTCAAGGAGCTGTTCCGGTGGCCAATTGCCGCCAGAATGGCCCTGCTTGCGGACCTTGAACTCCGAGGGCGGTTGTCGAAATATCTGACCGCCAACGTCATGCTGCTCGTCGACGACGAGAACATTCAGCTTGTTCGCATGTGCCGTTATTGCCGCTGACAGGCCCGCCGGACCCGCCCCGACAATGACAAGGTCGAAAACAGTCGAGGAGCGTGCTTTACATCCGTCAGTCATGATGCGGATCCACGATCGTGACGCACATTCCTTCCGAGACTTTTACCAGGCAACCACGCACAGACGATTGCCCGCCAATCTGAACGAGACATTCGAAGCACACGCCCATATTGCAAACCGGCCCGCGAAGCGCGCCGGATGCGGTTCGACGAAACGCCAATCGGCCAGCGGCTATCAACGCGCTCGCAACCGTTTCTCCCGGGTAACAGCTGATCGGCTGGCCATTGACCTGGATCTCGATTGTGCTCGGCCGCGTGACTCCAGCTTCGATCCTTTGCAATCTAGGCATGTCGTCCTACCAAGAAGCGAGCCGGACTATAAGGTCGAGCGTCGAGTTGCTGGGGCTTGGCCAGGATCATGTCGGCCAACATGCGCGCATACACTGGTCCAAGCGTGAATCCGGAGCCACCGGCTGCGACGAACGCGCCCGGGCAGCCTGCGATCTCCCCAATGACGGGCAGTTGATCGTCGGCGAGAGCAGTGACCCCACTCCATACGCGCAACACCGGCAGGCTTGCTGTCACGGGCACCACTGCCGCCGCCGCTGCCGCATTCCCCGTCAGCGAACTCAGCAAGATGTCGGGCCGTCTATCGAGGTCAACTTTGCCGTCGATATACTTGAATGCCGCCGGCCAACCACCGCCTATGAGAACATTTCCTTCAACCGATTGCTTCATGGAAAGTCGACGACCGGCATGCTGCAATAGGTGATCGATTAGTTTGGGTGCGCGCGCAGTGACACTCATTGTCAGCGCTATGGCTTTGACGGGAAGCTCGGCTCCCGCGAGCGCGGCGACTTTGGCCGACCAAGCGCCCGCAGCAATGACGATAGTTTCCGCTTCGCAAATCCGGCCATCGAGAAACTCGGCGCGCCAGCAGCGGCCATTTCGCTGCAGGCTGCCAACACCGAGTTCGGTATGGACACGCGCACCGCGTCTCGCCGCTGCAGCAGCGAAGGCAAGTGTGCACTTTCGGGGATCCGCCTTGCCCTCACCAGGGCAAAGTGCCGCGGCCACAATGCTGTCGCCGAGATACGGCGCAAGGGAATGCACCCTTTCGCGGTCGAGGAGTTCCACGTGGAGGCCCGCCTTCTGTTCAATGGACACCTTGCGAGAAAGCCGTCCCACCTGGTCGCTGGTCTCGGCAACCATGAGACCGCCATGCTGCACCACACCCAGTTCGGCGCCGAGCTCGGACGATAGTTCGCCCCAGACTTTCTGTGCCTGAAGGTGGAGAGGCATCGCCTCTGCAGCTTTGCGCGCTGCATCCTCGCCGCCCTCGATCATTCGGTATTCAAGCTGGAAATGAAGGCTGCCGGCGTTCTGGCCGGACGCGCCGCGGTTCAATTGCTGCTTGTCGACGACGACGACGTTTACGCCCTCGCCTGCAAGATAATAAGCGACAGCGCACCCCAGCAGCCCACCACCGATAACGAGGGCTTCGGCCTGGATCACTTCAGCTCCTCGATCGAGAACGCCCATCACTAGGGCTCGATCGGAACGATGTCGATTCCGAGTTTTTCCAATGTCTGCCGAACCGTTTCGATTTCCATTGAAGACAGCTCGAGCAAGGGCTTTCGTACATACCCCGCAGGAAGACCTCTAAACCGCAATGCAGTCTTCAAAATGGCCTGGAGGTTTCCGAACTTTCCGGCGAAATCCTTGCTGACCCAGTCCTGCATCATCATCTGGTCTCGCCGCGCAAGACGTAGAGCGTCAGCTTTGTTGCCCGCGACGGCGCATCGAAAAAAATCAGGATGATCGGATCCTAGAACTGCGCCGGCGCCCATCGAGCCGTCGGCGACTTTCAGCATCGCGAGATCGGCGCCGAGCTCATTGGGCGGTAGATTGAAATAGCGGATCTTGTCGCGGACGCGATACGCACCCCGTAAGAAGGCGCCGATGTCCGGCGTTGAATTCTTGATTGCAACGACCTTGTCGATATCGGCGATCTCGTCGATCAAATCCTCGTCCATGTCAACGACGCAGCCGCGCGGCCAGTTGTAGGCGCAGATCGGCATGTCGGTCGCGTCCGACACGTCCTTATAGAACTGCACGATCTCTCTGCGGGTCGGCACGATATAGGGCGGTGGCGTCAGGAGGATGCCGTCCAGGCCAGCGCGCGCCGCAGCCTTGGCATGAACGATCGCCTCTTTCGCGGAGTACGCATTGCAGCCGCCAAGCACCGTGATCCGCTTGTCGATGGCACGCCCTGCTTCCAGGAACAGCTCTGCCCGTTCGCCCTCACTGAGGCTAAACCACTCGCCAGAGGTGCCGGCAAGCACTACGCCATGCATGCGCTGCTCGACGTACCACTCCATCATCACGGCAAGCGACGGCAAATCCAATTCGCCGTCGCGCGTGAACGGTGTCGTTACCGCGGGAATATAACCAGTCCAATTTACGTCGTGACGATTCATGATTTTTAATCCGAGCCGCTTCAATTTCGAAAACAGCCCGCCCCTCCCGTTCTTATTGAAACTAACCCACTCGCCAGTGATCCCGGCGAAGGCCACCATGCACGCGGTACTCGACACATCGCTCCATCATCACGAGCACCGAATACGTCGTGACGATTCTTGATTCTTAATCCAGCGCCGCGTCAGCCTCGATCTCGATCAGAAATTCGGGGAGGGCCAGCGACTGGACGCCGATGAATGTATTGGCCGCCGGAGTGCCCCCATCGTAGAAAGCGCGGATCTCCGCGCTGACAGGCCCAAGCTTTTCCGGAGAATGGTTCACCACATATGTGCGCAATCGCACGACATGCGCAGGCGTGGCACCGGCGGCGGCCAATACTCGTTTGAGGTTGGCGAGCGCTTGTCTCGTCTGCGCGACAAGATCGCCGTCCCCGACAAGATTCCGGGCGCTGTCGTAGGCGACCTGACCGGCAAGATGCAATCGCCGCACCGCACGCTCTTCGACGGCATGGGAGAACCCGAGCGAAACGCTGTCATACATGTCTGGTGGATTTACTGCTTTTCTAGTCATGGCATCCCCGCTCAATTTTCCTGATCGACGTGATAGCGACCACAAAGTTCCAAGATGTTGCTCCAGGGGTCGCGCACATATCGGTAGCTCCAGCCCGCAGTCGCGCTGTCGGGAGGAGAATCGATGCGCTCGAAAACTGCGCAACCGTTATTCCGGAGATGTTCCGCGGCAGCCTCCAAATCGTCGACCTCGAGTCCGAGGTGACTGCTGCCGACACAATTGTTCGGCAGGGGCTGGTCGGTGTCGCTTGCCGGCGCCTCGAAGGCGAAAAGCTCAAGCTTGATATTGCCGGGCAGCCCCAGCACGACAAATCGTAGACGCGCGCGAGGCACACCGAGATGCGCATGCGTCCAATCGCGGCCATCACTCTCTGTTGGCATGTCCGCAGCATCGACAGGCCCGACGGAGTAAAACGCCACAGCGCCGAACACCCTCTCGTAAAACCAAACAACCGGCTCGATCGCGGCGACGGTCCACGAGACGTGGTCCATCCGCTGAATGCCCAAGGGGTTATTTTTCATCATCAACCCTCACGCCGGCGGTTTTGACGAGCAACGAATCGTGCATCCGTAAAGTAAGGATGCACAAAAATACCGATTTTTTCGGTTTGAGAGCCATTATTTACCTTTATTTACCTTTATCAATTATTTTTGTAAAGCTAGGCTTTACATTTGTCAAGACAAATCGCACCTTTTACGGTTGCGTGAACACGGAAGGTTGGCATCATGATCGGCAAGCGGCTCAAAGAGCTTAGAATGGAGAACGGGCTGTCTCTCAGAGCCTTGGGCGCCAAGGTCGGCGTCTCCGCGACATTGATCAGCCAGATAGAGCGCGATGTGACGGAGCCGAGCCTGTCGACGCTGCGCGCGTTCAGCCGCGTGTTTGGCGCGTCTGTCGCATCCCTTTTTTCCGAACCTAATCCGCCCGCGGTGTGGATCACCCGCCCCGGCGAAAGGATGCGCCTGATGAGCCCAAAGGGCGGCGTGACGTACGACCGGCTGGTGCGCGGAAACAGCCAGCTTGAAGTGTTGCGGGCCGTCTTCGCGCCGGGTCAATTCTCGGTTGAGGACACGATATCGCACCCCTCCATGGAATGCGCTTACGTCGTCGACGGGGTCATCACACTCGAGGTTGCCGGAACAGTCTATGCGGTCGAGAAGGGCGAGAGCGTCACCTTTGACGCGAATCAGCCGCACCGCTATGTCAACCGCAGTTCCGCCGACGCGGAGGTCATTCTGTCGATTACGCCGCCCATTCCCTAAACGGTCATCCCTCTTCGTATAGGAAGGCCAGGCACGATCACACTTGTGATCACACTTGATTTGATCAATGTGGTATGTAACCGAACTGCGCTCATCAGTATCGTCGGAGGGTGAAGGCGCATCATGAATGTCGAGAGCACCAGGTTCCTGGAACCAGTCGGGCGCGCGACCGTACAGGATCGGGTTTACCTGGAGTTGCGACGCGCGTTGATCGAGGGGCATTTCGAACCCGGCCAAGTTCTGACGATTCGAGGCCTTGCCGAGGTTCTGGCCACCAGCACGATGCCCGTGCGTGAGGCCCTCGGCCGCCTTGTGACCGAGAAAGCTTTGGAGGCTTTGCCGAACCGCTCGGTTCGCGTGCCCGCGATCACGGCCAAGCGTATCGACGATCTCCTTCAGGCGCGGATTCTGATCGAAGGAGAGGCCGTCGCCCTCGCCGCGTCCAACATGACGAAAGAGAGTGTAGCTCTCCTGAAAAATGCGTTGAAGGCCCTGGATGAGGTCCAGGCCGGCGACAAGGACGGGCATAAAGGCCTGGCTCTGAATCAGGCCTTCCATTTCGAAGTCTATCGGCTTTGCGGCTCCGCCGTCCTGTTGTCGATCATCGAGAGCCTTTGGCTGCAATCTGGTCCCGCCACGCGCGTAGCGATCTTCGCCCTCGACAAGATCAACGTAAGCGATCGCGCGCATCATCATCGACGCATTGTCGATGCGCTGGCGGCGGGAGATGCCAAGGCCGCGCGGCAGGCCCTGATCGCCGATATTTCGCGCCCCTTCGAGCTCTTGAAATCTCAAATGCACGCCGCGACCGAGTGAAGGACATGATGTGGCGTTCATGCTGCTTCCATCCGCGTTTCCTGAAGACACAGCCAAGCAAGACCACCGGGGGCAAGTGATTCCCTTGTAAGAAGCGCGCTGGCGCGGCGGCGATTCCATCGACCGGCGCTGAACTGCGCTTCGACGTAGCAAATCATGATTTCATCGGTGGCACTCCACAATCGGCGCACATCTTCGATCTCGATCGCGAAGTCATCGTTGTGCTTTGCGCGGTTGGCTCGCACCGCGTTGATGATCGTTGGGCGATCGAGAATGCCGCCGTGCGGTGGAATTATCTGAAATCCCGGCGCCATCGCTTTCTCAAAGCGATCGAACGAAGCGGTATTCGCGCTGCCCTTGTTGTACCAACTCACGAAGAAACGGTGCAAATCGCGCACTTCTGTTTGCGCCTTGTCGAACAACTCTTGCTGCATTGTTCAAACTCCTACCTTGCGCAGGTCGTTGTTTGGCCCGTGATCCTTCGGTAGACGTCAACGACAGGACCACCGGCCGGAAGGATGGCGGCGATATGATCGTCTGGTCGAACGAGCACGATTGAATCGGCCTCAAGCCCCAGCCGCTGCCTGAATTGGTCCCCGATATCGAGGATAGCTTGGTTGCGAAGACCCGAATCCAGCGGCGCATCCCGGCGCGACACGACGAAATGAGACAGGCCGGATGAGGCGACTGTCGGAATCACCGGTCGCTTGCGTACATCCACAAAATGCAGCGCAGCGAACGTATCGTCGACAAGTTCGTGTACACGACGCACCCTTCCCGATCCGTCAAACACGTCCATGTCCGGGATCCTGTCCCCGACCGAGACGGCGGTTTCTCCCGATTTGACGATCGAGCAGTTGCCACCGCCGTCGACATCCAGACGCACTCCCAGCATCGTTCGCGTCATCGCGACATCGAAAGCCTCGCCGGACATCGCGTTAATTGTAGAGGTCGCACCACCCATGAGGGCTCTGGCTGCCTCGGCCATCTCGCCGGAGCCGTGCAATGCGAGCGGACGCTGTTCGGCGCTGTATCCGTCCAGGAGCGTGTCGCTGGCCCAGCCGCGCAACACCCAAGCCAGTCGCCAAGGCAGGTTGATCGCGTCCAGAATTCCGGTGTTCAATCCCAGTGCCCACATCGGGGTAATCAGATGTGCAGCATCTCCCAGCAAAAAGACGCGGCCGTCGCGCCACTTGGAGGCAATGCGATGGTGGACGTTGTATATGACGGTGTTAAGGACCTCCAATTGGCCGACATTGCCAATGAAACGTCGCGCCTTTTCGGCGAGCTGTTCAGCTGTGGCCTGCTGAGCACCCGCGGCAAGGGGAAACAAAAACCGCCAGCAGTGCGGCTGCCGCACCAGGACCATCCACTCCTTCGGGTCCGAGAAGTAGGAAAGATAGGGATAGTCGCGTGGGTTATGCACATCGAGATCGACTTTAATGTCGACAAGCATGTAGCGAACGTCGAGCGAAACGCCCTCAACGGGAATATCCAAAAGGCCGCGGACAGTGCTCCTGCCCCCGTCGCAAGCCAGAAGATGCGAACCCTCAAAGGTTTTCGGTCCCTGAGGCGTTTCAAAACTCACACAAACCGAGTCTTGCTTCTGTTCGAAGCCCGTCAGCTTGTGGCTAAGGTTCATCGTGCCAGGAGGGGTATCTTCAAGTCCCGACGCCAATATGGGTTCGAGGTGATGTTGCGGCAGGTTAACAACGAAGGGGAAGCGTGTGTCGTTAGCCAACACGCTGGTCAGCACCGACTTGCGGTGCTTATTGGTCGCCCTTTCAATATCACCGATTTCATCGACGCGCAGCGCGCTCGCCAGAACCTGCTGCGCGACACCATAGCGCCGAAACGCTTCCAGCGTCCGCGTAAGAATCGTGCCTGCCTTGGTGTCGCTCGAAAAGCCTTCGTCCTCTTCGAAGAGCTTGAAAGGAATTCCATAGAACCGGCACGCCAATGCGGTCGTCAGCCCAACTGGACCGGCACCGACAATGAGGACGGGTTTTACCTCCAAAGTCACACCTCACGGCCATAAGCCATGTCGCGGCTCAGGATCGAGCCGGTCATGGTTGCGGCATCGGACAAAAGAAACATCAGCGGCCCTACGACGTCCCCGGGCCGGCCAAGGCCAAGCGTTGCTTTCCAGGTCTCGCCATCTTTCCCCTTGTTGGCGGCGCGGTACTGCGGCGTGTCGATCACGCCAGGCGAGACGACGTTAAAGCGCACGCGATAGGGTGCGATCTCCTTGGCCGCGCTCTTGCCGAATGCGGTGATGGCCGCTTTGCTCGAGGCGTAGGCGGACGCGCCCGGCCACCCCTGACCGGCAAGCCCCGAGGTAAACGCGACGATGCTCCCAGACCGGCGCCTGATCATGCCAGGCACGGCCGCCTGATAGCACCAGACGACTCCGTTCAAATTCACCTGCAGCACGCGGTCCCATACTTCCGGTTCGGTCTCGTGGATGGGAACGCGCGGCTGCACCGCAGCTCCGCACACAAGTCCGTCGATCTTGCCATGGCGGTCCTCGACGGCCCTGATGGCCTTCAGGACGGCAATTCGATCGGATACGTCGACATGATGTGTCTCGATACCTGCGCTCTCGTTAGCCAACGCTGCCAATGCGTCAGTGTCGGTGTCGAATACGGCCACCGTTCCCCCGGCGTCAGCGAGGGCACATGCCAGAGCTCGTCCAATCCCGTTTGCCGCACCGGTAATGACGGCAATGTATCCGTGAGCGTCGAATGTAGCCCTCATGGCAGATGATCGATCCTGTCGGAGTGACGCTAGTATTTTTTGGAGATCGGCATGCGATCGGTTGGCGCATTAGCCTCGGTTGAACTGGATGAGGAAGGTCCCGCGCCATCGGCTCCCTTTGGGGAGTTCCGTTTCTTGTCTCGGAGCTGCGACGCACCACCGAAGATGCCATTCGGACGCACCAGCAGGATAACGCAAAGCATCACACCTATAGCGACCAACTGCAGCGATGCTGCATGGGCCTGCTGCTCGGGCGCAAACAGCATGCCGGTCATGGCTCCCGACCCCGCCCAGATCGCCCATACGATCAACGATCCGATGACAACGCCCAGATTGCTGCCCGATCCGCCTACGACCAACATGACCCATACTTGGAACGTCAATGTCGGCAGGTAATTGTCAGGAGCGATATAGCCGACGAAATGCGCTTGCACCGCACCGGCAAGTCCCATGATGCCGCCCCCGAGAGCAAAGGCCTGCGTTCGATAGAAGCGAGCGTTTTTCCCAAGCGAGATTGCCGCCCTCTCGTCCTCGCGCAGCGCCTTCAGCACTCTCCCCCAGGGACTGTGCGCCAAGTGCTCCAGGCTGAAAAACACCACGAGTGTGACGGCTGTAACCACCGCCAGATTACCCAAGTTGAAATAGAGTGGCGTCTCGACGAGAGAAGCAAAAGGACGCGGAATGAAGCCAATTCCAAAGGTTCCGCCCGTGATTGATTGAGCGTTCAACACCACCAGATGAACAACCATCGATACGCCGAAGGTCGTGATTGCCAGAAAATCGGATTTCAGACGCAGTGTTGCGAAGCCGATCAAGGCAGCCGCGGCCGCGGCGGCCATCATCGCTCCAAACCATCCCAAGACGATCGGCAGATCAAAACCACCTAAATGATCCGGCGTCTCCGGCGTGGTCAGCAGGGCAGAGACGTAGGCGCCAACCGCGACAAACCCTGCAATGCCGGCGTTGAATAAACCCGTCAGCCCCCATTGCAGATTCAGCCCCAGACCTATGAGGGAAAAAATAAGTACGGTCGTCAGGAAGAAAGCGGCGTACCCAACCAGGTCAATCATCGTTCTTGCACTCCGAAAAGACCCGTCGGCCGAATGAAAAGAACGGCGATTAGGATTACAAAGGAGACTGCGATACGCCATTCGGCGCCAATCTGCTCAACGGCGACGGCTTCGGTCAGCCCAATGATCAATCCGCCGATGACCGCTCCCGGAATGCTACCGATGCCGCCGAGTATGGCCGCTGCAAACATCGGCAGTGTCAGGTCCAGCCCCATCGTAGGCCGGATCTGAAGCAGCACCCCAATCATGATGCCCGAAAAACACGCGAGCGCTCCGCCGACGAGCCATGTCACGCGGATCACCCGCTTCACGTCGATTCCGACAACACGCGCCAGCGCGGCGTTCTGGCTTACGGCCCGCATCGAGCGGCCCGTCTGCGTCCTGGTGATCATGAGGTGAACGGCGAGCAGCAGGACGGCGGTCATAGCCAGCAAGACCGCCTGGTCCGGCGTGATCCGGATTCCCAAGCCAATAGGCGTTGCGATCTGGATTGCATGGCTGAAATAGGTCGGCTGGCCAGTGAAAAGGAATTCAAGGAAGCTGCGCAGCGCCATGGAGGCGCCAAAGCTCGCCATGACTATGATGATCATCTCGCTCTTCTGGCGCAGACGCGCGAAAAGAACGTAGTCTATGGCAAGCGCCAAAAGGCCGGTCAGCGCCATGCCCGAAATCATCGCCAGCAATAGCGGCCAGCCAAAAGAGAGCGGCCCGAGGGGCCCGACCGGACCCATGATCTGAAGGATCGCGTTCACTACAATAAGCGTGGCGTAGGTTCCCCATGACATCAGATCGCCATGGGCAAAATTCGAAAATTGCAGGATGGAATAGGTAAGGGTGACACCGATCGCCCCTAATCCGATCATCGATCCCGATAGCAAACCGTCGACGACGAATTGCATGTCATTTGCCTCCGGCTTTATCAGTTCGATGGCCAAGGTAGAGTTCCGCAACGACAGGGTCGTTCCAAAACTCTGATGCCACGCCCTCATGGCGCTCCTTGCCGTCGACGAGGATGTAGGCCCTGTCTCCGATCGCCAGTGCGGCCTTGGCATTTTGTTCGACGAGCACAATGGTTACGCCGGACTTGCGAACGTCGCTCAGCATGGCAAAGACCATTGAGACAAACTTCGGCGACAACCCCGCAGAAGGCTCGTCCAGCAACAGAACCGAAGGGTGGATCATTAGCGCCCTGGCAACGGCGAGCATCTGGCGTTGCCCGCCAGAGAGAGACCCGGCAAGATCTCTCTTTTGCCGCACGAGGTCGGGAAATATCTCGTACATCTCACTAATGCGTTCCGGTACGTCTCGAGGCTTAAGAACACCTCCGGCGACCTTGAGATTGTCTTCGACGGACATTCGCTGGAAAACATTCTCCGTCTGCGGAACAAATGCCAATCCGCGCGTAACCAACGTGTGAGCCGGCGCGTCGGTGATGTCGTTGTCACCGACCAACACCCGACCCGAGCTTTTCGGCACCAAGCCTGCCACCGATTTGATGAGCGTTGATTTGCCGGCGCCGTTCGGACCGAGAATGACGACAATCTCTCCGGCTTCTGCGCGTATGCTGGCACCACGCACGATTGGCAAGTCGGGCCCATAGCCCGCGACCAAGCTCTCGACCAAAAGCGCGGGCCGCGTCATACCGCACCTCCGAGATAGGCGTCGATGACACGGGGATCGCGCGACACTTCCTCCGCAGTGCCCTGGCACAGCAACTGGCCGGCTGCCATGACCAACACGCGGTTACAAAGTCGGGCCACCATGTCGATGTTGTGCTCGATCAGCAAAAACGTGACGCCACGCTCGTTGATCGCCCGGATCCGATCGATAATGACTTCCAGAAGAGTGGCATTGACCCCGGCCGCCGGCTCGTCGAGCAAAATGATCGCCGGGTCCGCCATCAACACCCGGGCCAGCTCCAGGAGCTTGCGCTGGCCTCCGGAAAG
>Ga0137385_10000908_pt1 | contig 24616 bp, 19 predicted proteins | sample SagtaG_FD_104921 | JGI IMG/M metagenome (GOLD analysis project Ga0137385, IMG submission 104921) | Vadose zone soil microbial communities from Sagehorn Ranch, Mendocino, California, USA - Sage2_R_80_16 metaG | ecosystem: Environmental > Terrestrial > Soil > Vadose zone | place: USA: California... | reverse complement strand
GACGACTTCTTTTTCCGTAAACTTGCTCATGGTGGATGGTTTGCTGGTTGCTGGTTTCCGACTTCGACAATCAGATTCTCAGCTGAAACCTCCACCGCCTTCAATCTCCCGCCTCAATCCCCCGTACACCAGTTCCGACTTTATCTCTCGGGCCGCCTCGGCTCGCGCCTCCGCCAACGAAATTGTCGAAGCCGCGCCAAGACCCATCTCACGTGAGCGCCCAAACAGTTTGAACCTGGTAGATCCAGGAACGTGAGCCCGAACAGGAAATCTGAAAGTAGAGACCGCCGCCATCAGCGTAATAGCCCGGATCGACGAGCTTCGCGATGCGTAGCGCCGTCAGCCGATGAAGTTGCCTGGATTGGGATGCCGCCATTTCTCACCCCCACTCTCACCCCTACTGAGGTCGATTGTGTCGGTATGAAGTGGAAGCAGCAAGAAGAAAAACACCCCCAAAACCTTGCTGTTCTAGGGCCTTGGGGGTGACTAATGGAACCGGGCGGATTTGCCCGGACCGCCTACTGGCGGAGACGGAGGGATCCCAAGCAGTTGTCAAATGGCTGCGGCTCGCTCGGTACGCGACCCGCTCTTAAATGTGTAGCTAGATGTGTAGCTGGAAGCGTTTTTCCATCAAATTGTTAACGGTAGTCCTTATCAGATAAGGAACACATTAAATAAATCCGAGCAGTACGACATCGTACAGAGCCTCAGATGCAAGGCAGGGGAGCCTACCTAAACGTGCCCGTGGCATTACCCGATTCGAAGCCCTGTACTCGGTCTTGTTCTAGAACCCATGTGCACAGTGCTGCTCACAAGCCAAGGCAGGCCATTACGCAGCGAATGCTTCCGACGCTGCCGGCGCCACTTGTCCGGCATTTGCCTGTGCTTTAGCGCAATACAGTCCCCAGTCTTCCATCATCAGGCGCCGACGCTCGAGCTGGTCGCGACGCCGGTAGGCCGCCACTGTCTGCGATACGATGACGTGAGCCAAGGCCTCCTCTGCGAGCGAATCGGGATAGTCCGTACATTCGGCGACCCAGTCGCGGAACGTCGACCGGAAACCATGCACGGTGATTCCATGTCGCGACATGCGTCTCAGAAGCGTCAACATCGCCATGTTTGATAAGGGACGCCCTTCCTTGCAACCGGGGAACAGGTACCCGTATTTCGCTTTGGGCAGTGCGCCGCGCACAATTTCAACAGCGCGGTCGCAAAGTGGTACGCGAAGCGGCCGGCCACTCTTTGTGCGATCACCAGGAATGGACCAAGTGCGGGTGGTCAGGTCGAACTCCTCGGGCCGAGCAAAACGCACCTCGTTCGTACGGGTCGCGGTGAGAATAAGCAGGTGCAATACCCGCGCTGCACGCCGGGGACGTTTTTCCAACTCGCGAATGAACGCAGGCAGATCCTCCCAAGGTAGGGCGGGATGATGATTGACCTGCGAGCGTTTCTTAGATCGCGGCAACACAAGTTGCAGATGGTCAACGTATCGTGCCGGATTGCTACCGATGCGATGACCCAGCACCGTCTCAGCGTCAAGGATCGCTTTGATGCGGCCGCGCACACGGCGCGCAGTTTCCGCCTTTTTCGTCCAGATCGGCTGAAGAATCCGCACGATCATCGCCGTGTCGATGTCGCGCACCCGGACGTCGCCGATCACCGGATACGCATACGTTTTGAGCGTGTTACCCCACTGCTGGATGTGCTTGCGATTTCGCCACTGAACTTCGTGCGCGCGGATAAACGCCTCAGTTGCCTCACGAAACGTCACGTTGGCATCCGGCGATATATCGAGCAACTGTCTGCGCTGCTGCTCGCGCCGCGCGAGGATGGGATCGATCAGGTCTCTGACCATGTCACGATACCCGGCGGCCAGCTTCCGCGCCTCGCCCAGAGAAACTCGCGAGAGTGGACCGAGACCCATCTCCCGCATGCGACCGTTAAGCCTGAACCGGAACACCCATGACCGCGCCCCGCTGTCCGCGATCTGCATATAGAGGCCACCGCCATCCGCGTAATGACCCGGCGTCACTTCTTTTGCGACCCGCAGGGCGCTGAGCCGATGCAACTGTCGTCCAGCCATGTTGCCTCCCTACCCACAAACCCACATCGCTACCCATACTTCGTGAGTAAATTGTGCTGGATGTCAACGGCAGCCGCAAGCACGTCGTTACCCATAAACTGCTTTAAAATCAGCGATCTAGCGGACGTTTACGGAAGAGGTCGGAATGCCCGGGAAGCCATGACTGGCGGAAGGCAGCCGGAGTCGAACCGACCTGAGAGCGGCTGACGCCCTCAACTGGGTTTGAAGCCCAGCCGCACCACCGGATACGAATGCCTTCCTACGGTGATTGAACCACTGTGACGATTTCTGACTGCTCGCAACGACGCCAACGCCGGCCCCGCATCGACACAGCGGGGCAAATTATAGTCGCTTCGAACAACTCCGTGCTCACTGGCGCGCACGCGTAGCCGTGCCGAAGACATGCGTTCAGCTAACTATCCATTGCCGATCAAAGCAGATCAAGCCAACGGCTATCGGTGCGCATCAAATGCAGCCCACGATGAAAGCGCGTATACCCAACACGATCGAAAAATTCCAGCAACTGGATCGAGCGTTTCCGGCCAAGCCCGGTGACGTCGCGGAAAGGCGCCGCAGCAACCGTACCTGCGTTCTTTTGCGCCTCGTCCGCCGCGATCGAAGCCAGCTCACGAATCACGTCAGCGTGATAAAAGAGATCGCGCACGACCTGAAAAAGCTCGCCTTGCCGCGCAAGTTTGCGCATCAACTGACGCATGCGGTCCTCGGATACGCCATGTGCAGTTGCCAGATCGCGCACCCACGGCGGATCGAAGCGTCCCGCTTTCACCGCGGGCAGCAGCGCCGCCGCGAGCGCGCGATCGGCGGCGTCGAGCGTCACCGCGTGATCCGGCAGATGCAGCCAGGGCCCGTGCTTGACGACTTCGCCGCGCGCCGCCGCAGCGTCGACGAGCGCGCGCCACAACGCATCACTCACGAGCGGCGCAGCGATCCGCCGCAGACGCGATACGTCCGGGCCCAGTTCGTCCGGCGAGCGCTCGTGGTACTGCGCGAGCGTTGCAATCAGCCGCGAGGCCAAAGCCTGCCATGTTGCATCGGCAACCAGCAATGCGTCATGGCCGGGCAATTCCACCGCATGCGTGTCACTCGGCAATTCAAGCGCGGCCGCCGGCATGCCGGTCAGCCTTTCCAGCAACGAGCGCGACAACCCATGCGGCGCCCGGGCGAGCAGCGCGTCCAGCGTGCCGGTCTCGAGCGTGGCTTGAATCGCATCGAGCCAGGCCAGCCGCTCCACCGAACGACGCTTGCGAGAAGGCGCAAACGGATCGAGCACGTGCCCGCCGCCCACTGTGCGATTAGCCTGCGCATTACGCACGACAAAACGGTCGCCGGGAAGCGCGCACACCGGCCGCTCAAACACAAGTTGCACGCGCGCGCGCTGACCGGCCGCGAGCGTCTCGCCGTCGAGCAGCGCGACATGCGCGACCTGATGCTGCGTGCCCAGATGCACATGCAGCGGCGCCCAATGTTCCAGCGTGAGCGGCGCATCGGCGAGCAGCGTCAGCATGACGTCGACGCGTTCCGACGCTTGCGACAAGCGCGGATCGACGATCCAGTCGCCGCGATCGATCGCGCTCTTCTCGATGCCCGCCAGATTCAGCGCACAGCGCTCGCCTGCGCGTCCGCTCCCGGCGGGCCGGTTCTGCGCGTGAATGCTTCGGACGCGCGCGGGTTGATTCTTCGGCGCGAGCAGCATCGTATCGCCGACATCGACTCTGCCCGACACCACCGTCCCCGTCACGATCGTGCCCTGGCCCGACAGCGTGAAGACCCGGTCGACCGCAAGACGGAACAGGCCGTCGTCGCGCTTCATACGCCATTGCCCCGCCGCCGCATGCAAATGCGCCTTCAATGCAGCCACGCCGGGGTCGTCGGCACACGTGGCACAGGTATCGAACACGGGCGCGTCCTGCAATACGCTGCCGCTCAGAAACGCCGCCACCTCGCCATGCGCTTCCTGCAGACGTTGCGCGTCCACGCGGTCTATCTTCGTCAACGCGACGGCGCCGCGCTCGATGCCCAGCAGTTCCACAATCGCCAGATGCTCGCGCGTTTGCGGCATCACGCCGTCGTCGGCGGCGATCACGAGCAGCGCGAAATCGATGCCGCTCGCGCCCGCCGTCATGGTATGGACGAGCTTTTCGTGCCCCGGCACATCGATCAGGCCGAGCACGTCGCCGTTCTCGAGCGGCACGTACGCGTAGCCCAGCTCGATCGAAATGCCGCGCGCCTTTTCTTCCTTGAGACGATCCGTATCGACGCCGGACAACGCTCTCACCAGACTCGTCTTACCGTGATCGATATGCCCCGCCGTGCCGACGATCATGCGTGCGTGCCCTTCAATTGCTCGATCAATTGCGCTTCATCGGCGGCTTCGAGGCAACGCAGATCGAGGCGCAATGCATCGTCCGCGATACGGCCGATCACGGGCCGCGTCATCTCGCGCAGCAGCTTTTCGAGCGCGAGCAATTGACGGCCGCCGCGCTTGCCGTCAGCCGTTCTGACGACGAGGCCGTAGCTTGGCAGCACATCCACGGGCAATGCGCCGCTGCCGATCTGGCTGAACATCGGCTCCGTCGCCACCGCATACCGCTCGCCGATCGCACGCTGCAAGAAGGGCTGCACGCGCTCGGCGGCCAAACGGATCTCGTCGGCGGGACGTGTGAGCAAGCGCAGCGTGGTTAGCCGCTCGACGAGTTTTTCCGGCGCGCGGTAAAGCTGCAACACGGGCTCGAGCGCCGCGAGCGTCAGCTTGCCGACGCGCAGCGCGCGCTTGAGCGGATGCTTCTTGATCTTCGCGATCAGATCGCGCCGGCCGACGATCAAACCGGCCTGCGGGCCGCCAAGCAACTTGTCGCCGCTGAACGTGACGAGATCCGCGCCGGCTTCGACGGTTTCGCGCACCGTCGCCTCATGCGGCAAACCCCATTGGCTCAGATCGACCAGCGTGCCGCTCCCGAGGTCCACGGCAACCGGCAGGCCATGCGAATGCGCGAGCGGCGCGATGGCCCCGACCGCGACCTCCTTGGTGAATCCGTTGATCGCGTAGTTGCTCGCGTGGACTTTCATCAGCAACGCGGTTTGCGGGCCGATCGCTTCTTCATAGTCCTTCAGATGCGTGCGATTCGTGGTGCCGACTTCGCGCAGCCTGGCGCCCGCGCGGCTCATGATGTCGGGAATGCGGAACGCGCCGCCGATTTCGACCAACTCGCCGCGCGACACGATGACTTCTTTCCTCGACGCCAGCGCGGACAGCGTGAGCAGCACCGCGGCGGCGTTGTTGTTGACCACCGTGGCGGCTTCCGCGCCGGTCAGCTCGCAGATGAGTTCGTCGATCAGATCGTCGCGGTCGCCGCGCTTGCCCGTGGCGAGATCGAATTCGAGGTTGGCGGGTTGCGTGAGCGCTCTCATGACGGCTTGCACCGCTTCGTCGGGCAACAACGCGCGGCCGAGATTGGTATGCAGCACCGTGCCGGTCAGATTGAAAACGCTGCGCAAGCGGGACTGGTTGCGCCGGCGCAGCGCGGCCTCGACCGCCGCCTGAAGTTGCGCGACATCGAGCGCGCTCACGGACGCAATGCCCGACTGTGCGCTCACGCGCCAGTTGTCGAGCGCCTCGCGCAGCACAACCAACACCTGCGTGCGGCCGAATTCGTTCAGAAGCGCCGCAAACTCCGCCGACGCCATGATCTTTTCCACCGACGGCACGCGCGCCATCAGCGCCCGCAATTCAGAGCCGCTTACATCGCTCACGAGGCAATCCCTTCCAGTCGTTCCAGTCGCTTTTAATCGGATTCACCGGAAGGCTCAGCCGCGCTGTCGGCCTGCTCCGGCCACAGCCACGGATGCGGCGACGCGCGCCGGTATCCCTCCGCCCCCATCAGCAGATCCAGCGTGAGGCTGGCGAGATCGTCCGCGAACGGATCGAAATCGTAGTCCTTCGACTGAATGCCGATCTTCCGATAAGTATGGCATTCGTCGCACGACTCCGCCTTCAAAGCCGCGTTCCTCGATTCGGCTTCCCGCGTGGCATCGTCGACGTCCGGCGAGCCGACCGCGTGATAGGCGATGCCCTTCGTCGAATCGCAGTTCGAGCATTTCGAGCGGACCATGTGCCACTCGGTCGAGCATAAGCCGCATTGCAGGTAGCGGTAATTGTCATACACGCCGCCCACGCGCACCGTGCTCGCCACCGGGTGGGATCCACAGACGGGGCACAGCCCGAGGGTCTCGATGTACGGCACCTCGCGCTTGTCGATATCGGCGGCGAGGTCGGTCCACACCACTTGCAACGCCGCCGTGACGAACGGCGCGCTCGCCGGATCCACTTCGCCGAAGCGCTGCGCGAAGATGGCGTCAGCCTGGGATTCGAGCGCGGCGGTTTCGAGCGTACGCAGCCGGGCGATGAGCGCTTCGAGCGGCGGCGTAAGCGGCCCCGCGGCTTCCACCTTGTCGAGCAACTGACGCAAGACATCGCGCCACACCGGATCACGCGCGCCGGAGAGCGCCGGAATCAGCGGCATGGAATGCCGTTGCGCGCTCGCGATCAGTTCGGGGCTGGGCGGCTTCGCCTTGAAGCCCGCCATCACCGCTTGCTGCGCGTCGGCGAGCACGGCCATCAGGCGCAAATAGCCGGCGATCGGATTGTTGAGCGCCGCCAACTGACGCAGCCGCGCGGCGCGCGGCGCGAACACCGCGAGCCGTTCAGGCGTACGGATGCGGGGAATCGCCGAGTGATCGAGCGACTCGATATCGCCGGCTTCAAGAATGCGTTGAACCAAAGTATCGACCTCTGAAAACTGAAGAGCCGCCGCAGTTCCATGAACAAGGGCGGCGGCTCGGGTGCGGTGCGCTAAAAGTCGTACCGCTTTATTTGCCGATTGTTTCCTTGAACCAGTTCGGATGATGCTTTCTCGCCCAGCCGTAAGTCACCGTGCCGCGCGTCATCGCGCCGATCGATCCCTTGACCCACAACGCCGCATAAATATGCACGATGATGCCGACGATCAGCACGAACGCCGTTGCCGCGTGCACGACCGCCGCGAGCCGGATGATCTCGATCGGGAAATAGAACGAGAAATAACGCCGCCAGATCACAATGCCGCTGGCCAGCAACAGCACGAGGCAGACCACCATCGTGAAAAATAGCAGCTTTTGACCGGCGTTGTACTTTCCGATCGCGGGGAGTTTGTCCTCGCGATTGTTGAGCACGTCGTCGATTTGCCTCATCCACTGCATGTCGGCCTTGTCGAGATAATTGTGATGCCAGAAGCGCAACGCAAGAATCAGGAACGAGATGAACATCACGCAGCCGATGAACGGGTGCAGAATCCGCGTCCACTGCCCGCCGCCGAAAATCGCGTAGAGCCACGCCATTGCCGGATGAAACATGGCGAGACCGGAGAGCGCCAGCAGGACGAACGTGATGGCGGTGATCCAGTGATTCGTGCGCTCGTTCGGCGTGTAGCGCTCGATCAGGCCGTTGCCCTTCACGTCTTTCAGCGCATTGTGCTCAGGGTGTTTCATCGGATGCCTCCCGCGAACGGCGTGCTTCGTCGGCTTCACGCTGGGCTTCGGCTTCTTCCGCCTCCGACACCTCGTTCGGGCCAACGCGTGTGTAGTGGAAGAAACCCGCCACCGCCGCGAACGCGATACCTGCCAGCGCCAGCGGCTTCGCCAGGCCCTTCCACAGAGAAACCATCGCGCTGATCTTCGGATCCTGCGGCAAGCCGTGATACAGGTTGGCTTTGTCGGCGTGATGGAGCACGTACATCACATGCGTGCCGCCCACGCCGGCAGGATCGTACAAACCTGCGTTCTGGAAACCCCGTTCCTTCAGATCTTCAATCCGCTCCGCCGCGTGCTGCTTCATGTCCTCCTTGGTGCCGAACATGATCGCGCCGGTCGGGCAGGTCTTCACGCAAGCGGGTTCCTGACCAACGGCCACACGGTCCGAACACAGCGTGCACTTGTACGCGCGGTTGTCCTTCTTCGAAATGCGCGGCACGTTGAACGGGCAACCGGTCACGCAATAGCCGCAGCCGATGCAGTTTTCCTCGTGAAAATCCACGATGCCGTTGGTGTACTGCACGATCGCGCCCGGCGACGGGCAGGCCTTCAGACAGCCCGGGTCCTCGCAATGCATGCAGCCGTCCTTGCGGATCAGCCATTCGAGATCGCCTTCGGTGTTCTCGTACTCCGAGAAGCGCATGACGGTCCACGAATGCTCGGTCAGATCGCGCGGGTTGTCGTAGACGCCAGTGGTGTCGCCGACTTCGTCGCGCAAATCGTTCCATTCCATGCAGGCCGTCTGACACGCCTTGCAGCCGATGCACTTCGACACGTCGATGAGCTTGGCGACCGTTCCCGTGGCCGGCTCGCGGACCTGCGGCTCCGGCATCGTGGTAGCGGAGAGGCGTTTGATATCCAGTGATTGCAGTGCCATCTCAGCTCCTTATGCCTTCTCGACCTTGACGAGGAACGACTTGAATTCCGGTGTTTGCGAATTCCCGTCGCCCACGGAAGGCGTCAGCGTATTGATGAGATAACCCGGCTTCGTGAGTCCCTTGAAGCCCCAATGCAACGGCAACCCGACTGTCTGCACCTTTTTCCCTTCGATCATCAGCGGTTTGATCCGCTTGGTGACGAGCGCCACCGCAATGATGTGCCCGCGATTGGACGACACCTTGACGCGATCTCCCGCGACCACGCCCACCTCCTTCGCCAGATCCTCGCCGATCTCCACGAACTGTTGCGGCTGCACGATCGCGTTCAGGCGCGCGTGCTTGGTCCAGTAGTGGAAATGTTCGGTCAGACGATAAGTGGTCGCCGTATGCGGAAAGTTCTCGTGCGTGCCGAACGCGGCGCGGTCGTCCGGAAACACGCGCGCCGCCGGATTGCTGACGACCGCCTTGTTATTCGGATGCAGCGGGTTGTAGCCGAGCGGCGTTTCAAACGGTTCGTAGTGCTCGGGGAACGGACCTTCCACCAGACCGTCGCGCGAGAAGAAGCGCGCGACGCCCTCCGGATTCATGATAAACGGATTCATGCCGTTTTCAGGCGGTTCGTCCGCCTTGAAGTCGGGAATGTCCGCGCCGGTCCACGCCTTGCCGTTCCACGCGATCAGCTTGCGCGTGGGGTCGAACGGCTTGCCGCTGACGTCGCATGAAGCACGGTTGTACAGAATCCGCCGGTTCGCCGGCCAGGCCCACGCCCAGTTCAGCGTATTGCCGATGCCGGTCGGGTCGGAGTTGTCGCGGCGGCCCATCTGGTTGCCCGCCTGAGTCCACGATCCGCAGAAAATCCAGCAACCGCTCGCGGTGCTGCCGTCGTCGCGCAACTGCGCGAAGCTGGCCAGTTGCTCGCCCTTCTTCGCGAGCACCTTGGTTTTGTCAGTCGGATCAGTGACGTCGGCGAGCGCCTTTCCGTTGAACTCCATGGCGAGTTCTTCAGGCGTCGGGCTTTCCGGGTCGACGTACGGCCAGCTCATGTTGACAATCGGATCGGGATACTTGCCGCCGTTCTCCTTATAGGCCTTGCGGATGCGCAGCCACAGTCCCGACATGATCTCGAGATCGCTCTTCGATTCGCCCGGCCCGGCCGCGCCCTGCCAGTGCCACTGCAGCACCCGGCTGGAGCTGACCAGCGAGCCGCGCTCTTCCGCGAAACAGGTTGTCGGCAAACGGAACACCTCGGTCTGGATCGACGACGCGTTAACGTCGTTGAATTCGCCGTGGTTTTTCCAGAACTCGGACGTTTCAGTGGCGAGCGGATCCATGATGACGAGCCACTTCAGCTTGGCCAGACTCGCGCCGATCTTCGCCTTGTTCGGCGCCGCGGCGAGCGGGTTGAAGCCTTGCGCGATGTAGCCGGTCATCTTGCCCTGATTCATCAGTTCGAAGACCTGCAGCATGTCGTACGACTTGTCGAGCTTCGGCAGATAGTCGAAACCGAAGTTGTTCTCGGCATTCACGTTATCGCCCCACCACGACTTCATGAAGCTGACGTGGAAAGCGCGGTAGTTGCGCCAGTAGCTGAGTTGATTCGGCCGCAGCGGCTGGGTCGCGCGCTTCTTGATGTAGCCCTCGTAGTCCTGCTCGGCTTCCATCGGCAAGGTCATGTAGCCGGGCAGCAGATTCGACATCAGGCCGAGGTCGGTCAAGCCCTGAATATTCGAGTGGCCGCGCAACGCATTCATGCCGCCGCCCGCAACGCCGATGTTGCCCAGCAGCAATTGCACCATCGCGCCGGTGCGGATCATCTGCGAGCCGACCGAGTGATGGGTCCAGCCGAGCGCGTACAAGATCGTGCCGGCGCGCCCCGGCACCGCCGTCGAGGCGAGCATCTCGCACACCTTGAGGAATTTTTCCTTCGGCGTGCCGCAAATTTTCTCGACCTGCTCGGGTGTGTAGCGCGAGTAGTGCTGCTTCATCAGTTGATAGACGCAACGCGGATGCTGCAGCGTCGGATCGACTTTCGCAAAGCCGTCGTCGCCGCGTTCGTAGTCCCACGTACTCTTGTCGTAGTTGCGCTTGTCGGCGTTGTAGCCGGAATACAGACCGTCGGTAAACGAAAAATCCTCACGGACGATGAACGGCATGTCCGTGTAATTCTTCACATACTCGTGCTGGATCTTGTCGTTGGTGAGCAAATAGTTGATCACCCCGCCGAGGAACACGATGTCCGAGCCGGTTCGAATCTGCGCGTAATAGTCCGCGACCGAGGCCGTGCGCGTAAAGCGCGGATCGACCACGATCAATCTTGCCTTGCGATGCGCCTTGGCTTCCGTGACCCACTTGAAACCGCACGGGTGCGCCTCGGCCGCATTGCCGCCCATCACGAGAATCACATCCGCGTTCTTGATGTCGACCCAATGGTTCGTCATCGCTCCACGGCCAAACGTCGGGGCAAGACCTGCCACCGTCGGGCCATGTCAGACACGCGCCTGATTGTCGAATGCAAGCATGCCAAGACTGCGGATAGTCTTGTGCGTCAAATAACCCACTTCATTACTGCCGGCCGAGGCCGCGAGCATGCCGGTGGTCAGCCAGCGGTTGACCTTCTTGCCGTCTTCCGTCGTCTCGACGAAATTGGCGTCGCGGTCTTCCTTCATCAGCTTGGCGATACGGTCGAGCGCGTCTTCCCAGGAAATCCGCGTCCATTCATTCGCCCCGGCCGCGCGGTGCTCGGGATACTTCAGACGGCTTGGGCTATGAATGAAGTCGATCAGGCTCGCGCCTTTCGGGCATAACGTGCCGCGATTCACAGGATGATCGGGATCGCCTTCGATGTGGATGATGCTGGACTTCGCGTTTTTGGCGTTGTCGCCAAGTCCGTACATCAGGATGCCGCAGCCTACCGAACAGTACGGGCAGGTATTGCGGGTTTCAGTGGTACGCGACAACTTGTACTGACGGACTTCCGCTAGCGCGGGGGCCGGTGAGAAACCCATGAGGGCGAGACTCGATCCGGCGAGCGTGGTGGCGGATACCTTCAGAAATTGTCGCCGGGACATGTGGGGCATTTAGTGGCCTCGGCTCTTGTGGGGATACTGATATTGATTATAGAGGTCAGTATCAAGTCTTGCAGCGAGACTGTATGTGCACCGCCAGATCGTCGAATATGAAGCGCCGCAGCCGGTTTCGAGGGGCTGGGTACTCTTCGTGCCGCGGAATTAGCGCTGGATACAAAACACGGGCGCAGGCGGCTTCGATACCGGGCTCTATGGCACGGGGCCAGCAGCAATAAGTAAACATGCCGCGCCCGAACAACCCGCATAATGCGGTCATTCGAAGCCTGAAATCCGCGCCACCATGACCGACACCCACGCCACCGCAAGCCAAACCGCCGGCCAATCGCCCCGCCTGACCAGCCTGTCGCACGGCGGCGGCTGCGGCTGCAAGATCGCTCCCGGCCTGCTCGCCGACCTGCTCAAGCGCAGCGCGCCGCTGCCGTTTTTTCCCGACCTGCTGGTCGGCAACGATACCGCCGACGACGCCGCCGTCTATAAGCTCAACGACGAGCAGGCGATCGTCGCCACCACCGACTTCTTCATGCCGATCGTCGACGACCCGTTCGACTTCGGCCGCATTGCCGCGACCAATGCGCTGTCCGATGTCTACGCGATGGGCGGCAAACCGATCATGGCGCTGGCGATCGTCGGCATGCCGATCAACGTGCTGCCGCACGACGTGATCGCGGCCGTGCTCAAAGGCGGCGAATCCGTCTGCGCCGAAGCCGGCATTCCGCTCGCCGGCGGCCATTCGATCGATTCGGTGGAGCCCATTTACGGCCTCGTCGCAATCGGCGTGGTCGATCCGAGGCGCGTGAAACGCAATGCGGGCGCGCAGGCCGGCGACGTGCTGATTCTCGGCAAACCGCTGGGCGTCGGCATTCTCTCGGCTGCGCTGAAGAAAAACCGCCTCGACGCCGCGGGCTATGCCGCGATGATCGGCGCGACCACCAAGCTCAACCGCCCCGGCGCGGAACTGGCCGGGCTGGACGGTGTGCATGCGCTAACGGACATTACCGGCTTTGGCCTGCTGGGCCATACGCTGGAATTGGCGCGCGGCTCGAATCTGACCGCCCGCGTGCGCTATGCGGACCTGCCGTGGCTGCCAGACGTGACCGGCCTGGCGGAGGCCGGCATTTTCACCGGCGCTTCGGGGCGCAACTGGGACGCATACGGCAAGGACATCGTGTTGCCGTCCTCGTTGCCGTCGACGGCACGCACCCTGCTCACCGACCCGCAAACCTCGGGCGGACTGCTGGTGTCGTGCGCGCCGGAAACCGTCGACGAGGTGCTCGCCCTATTCCACGCCGACGGTTTCGGCGAGGCACGCGTGATCGGCGAGATGGTCAGTGGAGAAAGGAGCGTCGAAGTCATCTGACGCTTGAGCAGTTGATCGGCGAAGTCAGACGAAAGCCCAGGAGCCGTGCTGAGCGCCTCGGCGGCCGGCGTTTGCGGCGCATGCGATAATTTCATCCTTCCCGCCGGCCCGTTTTGTCCGTAACCCTTGAAAAACCTACTCGTCAGCCTCGATCAAGCAGATGATTTCGATGAAATCATCGATGTGCGCACGCCCCTCGAGTTTGCCGAGGACCACATTCCGGGCGCGCTCAACGCGCCCGTGCTGAGCAACGAAGAGCGGGTGCTGGTCGGCACGACCTACAAGCAGGTATCGCCATTCGAAGGCACGCGCATCGGTGCGGCGCTGGTTGCGCGCAACATCGCGCACCATCTGGAAACGACTTTCGCCGACCGGCCGCGCAACTGGCGTCCGCTGATTTATTGCTGGCGCGGCGGCAAACGTTCCGGCTCGGTCACAACGCTCTTCAATATGATCGGCTGGCCGGCGCGGCAGCTCGAGGGCGGCTACAAAAGCTATCGGCACGCAACGCTCGAAACGCTCGGCTCGTTGCCGAAGCAGTTCGAATACATTGCACTGGTGGGCCCGACCGGCAGCGGCAAGACGCGCCTGCTCGCCGCCTTGAACGAGGCGGGCGCGCAGACGCTGGACCTCGAGGCGCTGGCTTCACATCGCGGCTCGCTGCTCGGCGCCTGGGCCGGCGTGGCGCAGCCGTCGCAAAAGCGTTTCGACACGCTGCTCGTGTCCGCGCTACGCGCGCTCGACCCCGCGCGGCCGGTGTTCGTGGAAGCGGAAAGCCGGCGCATCGGTTCGGTCTCGCTGCCGCTCGCGCTGCTGGAAACGTTCCATCAGGGCGCCTGCGTCGAGGTGCTGTCGAGTCGCGAGGATCGCGCCGCGTTCCTGCTGCACGACTATGGACATCTGTTCGACGATCCCGATTCGCTGAAAGGGCAACTGCAGCGAATGATCGGTTTGCATAGCCGCGAACGTGTCACGGGCTGGCAGCAACTCGTCGACGAAAACAGGCGCGCCGAACTGGCAAGCGAACTGATCGAGCGGCACTACGATCCGGCGTATGCGCGCAGCAGCCATCAGCATTTCGTCCAGTTGCCGCGTGCATTGCAATTGTATTTCCGGCCCAACGACGCCGATGTCGTCGACCAGGCGAAAACCCTGCTGGCGCAGCTCGATAAGCGCGTGCTGGCTGTCATCTGACTAAAACCAAACGTTCAAGACCATTATGCAATCAACCCTTCGGCAACCCCGTGTCGCCCTTGGCTGGATCGTGTTTCTGCTGATCGCTGTCGTCGGCCTCTTCTATGTGAAGTGGTTTCCGTACTACAACCGCGCGTTTGTCGCCGCGAGCCAGCATTCCATCGGCAAGTCGATCCTGATGGGCACCTCGGCGAGCGCGCCGGCGGCGTCGTGGCAGGCGGCGATCGATTACGCGCTCGCCTACGGCAAGGCGATCTGGCAGGCCATGGTGCTCGGCCTTCTGCTGGGCTCGGCGGTGCAGGCGTTGATTCCGCCGCAGTGGGTCGCGCGCGCGCTCGGCCGGACCGATTTCAGCAGCGTGGTGAAGGGCGGCCTGATGTCGTTGCCGGGCATGATGTGCACATGCTGCGCGGCGCCGGTCGTCGCCGGCCTGCGCGCCCGTCAAGCGGCGCCGGGCGCGGCAATCGCGTTCTGGCTCGGCAATACCGCGCTCAATCCGGCCACGCTGATCTTCATGGGCTTCGTGCTCGGCTGGCAATGGATGGGCCTGCGGCTCGCGTTGGGAATCGTAATGGTGTTCGGCCTCGGCTATCTGGTGAACCGGATGGTCACGCCGAAGGAAGCCGAAGCGTCGCGCGAAGCCATGGCGCAGTTGGTCGCCGCCGACGTGCCCCGCACCGCGTTCGCACGCTGGGTGAAAATTCTCGGCACGATGACGCTGCGGCTGATTCCTGAATACATCGTGCTGGTGCTGGTTCTCGGCGCGGCGCGCGCATGGCTGTTTCCGCACATTGGCCCGGGCATCGACAACAGCCTGCTGTGGATCATCGCGCTCTCAATCGCGGGAACGTTGTTCGTCATTCCGACCGCGGGCGAAGTGCCGATCATTCAGGCAATGCTTGCCTTCGGCATGGCGGCCGGTCCGGCCGGCGCCTTGCTGATGACGCTGCCGCTGATCAGCGTGCCGTCGATGGCCATGCTCGGGCGCTCGTTTCCCCGGCGCGTGCTGACGGTCGTGGCGCTGGCGGTAGTGGCTTGCGGCGTGGTGAGCGGGTTGCTGGCCGCGGGTTTGGGGTTCTGAAGTTTGGGGTTTGAAGCATGAAACGTGTCGCGGCATTTTCCCTGGCGAGCTGGTCCGCCGCCGCCCTGCTTTACTTCGGACAGCATTCGGTATCGCTGATCGTGGTCAGCGGGGTCGTCGTGCTGGCCGGCTTCGATCTGCTTCGTCCCTGACGGCGACGTGGGTCAGTAGGGGCGTACTGGCAAGCCGCAAGGCATAGGCATCGCGAGCGCGGTGTCCGGTGTCGCGCGGCCCTCGGCACCGATGCCCGCCGCGCCGGAGGCGATCAGGTCGAACGAATCGTCGCGGACTCGAGCGACATCCTGCGACGCGCGCCGATGAGCGCGGCGACACCGGTGCCAACGCCCAACGCAAGCAAACAGGCTGTGGGCACCAGCATCGGCGCGACATGGCTATGCGCCGCCTTGCCGACATAAGGCATCAGGTTCTGCCCGGCGAATCCGCCCAGATTGCCGATCGCATTGATCGCCGCCACGCTCGCCGCCGCCCTTGCGCCTGCGAAAAATCGCGGCGGAAGCGACCAGAAGCACGGATACAGCAACGGAATACACGCCCCGCCCAGACACAGGGCGGCAAAGCGCAGCGACGCTGTCGGCAACACCAGGCTCGACGCGAAACACACCACGCCGATGCCCGCCACGACGCTCATTGCCTTGAGCACCACGCGCTCGCGCTTGAGCTTGCCCGGCAGCCACAGCAAAAGCAGCGTCGCCAGCGCCCACGGAATCATGTTCAACACGCCGTTGAGCGAGGATGACACGCCGTAGCTTTTCACGAGCGTCGGCATCCAGTACGTGACGCCGTACAGCGAAGTCGACATCAGCATGTACGTCAGCGCGAACATGAGCACCTTGGGGTCGAGCAACGCGCCCCAGGGCCGTGTCGCCTTGGCCTCGTCCGACGCTTCACGCTTGAGCGCGGCGACCACCACGTCCTTTTCCTGCTGCGAAAGAAACGGCGCTTCCTTGACTGAATTCGGCAGGAATTTGAGCGCGACGAACGCAATCAGAATGGCCGGAATGCCGGTCGCGATGAACACCCACTGCCATCCCGCGAATCCCCAGGTGCCGCCGAGCGTCAGCAGCAGACCGCCGACCAGCGAGCCCAGCATATTGGCGAGCGAACTGCCCAGCGTAAAAAACCCGAGCACCTTGGTGCGATAGCTTTGCGGAAACCACTGCGTGAGGTAATAGATGACGCCGGGATAAAAACCGGCTTCAGCGACGCCCAACGCGAAACGGAACGAATAGAACACCGGCAGCGAGCGGGTGAATGCCATCAAAACCGTCACCACGCCCCAGGTCAGCATGATGCGCGCGAGCCAGGTCCGTGCGCCGAAGCGATGAAGCGCCAGCGTGCTCGGCACCTCGAAGAGCAGATAACCGATGAAGAACAACGATGCGCCAAGACCGTATGAGGCTTCCGTCATGCCGAGGTCGTGCACCATCTCCAGCTTGGCGAAGCCGACGTTCTGCCGGTCGATAAACGCAATGAGAAACATGACGATCAGTAGCGGCATCAGCCGCCACGCCATTTTCTTCATTACCTGCTGTTCAAATCCTGTCTGCATGGACATGTCCGCTCCGTTTCCGCGCCGGCCGTCCTCGCTATTCGTCCGGCGGCACGGCAGCCGCTACGTCGACAGGAATGGCCGAATTGATGTAGTCATATATATGTTTGTATGAATTCGGAACGAACGCCATGAGGTGATACCCGAATAGGCCTGAGCGGCATCTCTCCAGTTATCGATGCGGCAGGGCTACGCTCGCGGTAACGGAGCGTTCAGATGGTTCAGCGGATTTCCACCTGGTATTGAAACGTGGTGGCGGCCCCACGGGTGCTGCGCCATTCGAACGGCGTGCCGGCGAAGTCCGACGCAACGCGGTGGACCAGAATGACGGGACTGTCGGGCGCCAAACCAAGGACCGAGGCGTCATCAGGCGTAGCTTGCTCGACTCTTAGAATTTCCGTGGCGGACGCCACGATCTGCCGGCAGAGACGCTCGTACAGCGGGTACAGCAAGTCTTCGAAGTCGTCGAGCGGCAGCGTGGCCAACGGCTCGAAACGCGCGCGCGGCAGCCAGATTTCCTCGGACAGCACCGCCTGCCCTTCGATCAGGCGCACGCGCGAGAGGTGAATCGCCTTCTCGGTGGCTTTCATCCTCAAGGTGGAGCGGATTTCCTCACTGGGCTTGACGACCTCGCGCTTGAGCACGCGCGCGGTCGGCCGCACCGGTTCGCCGTCGCGCGACTTGAAACGAAAGAAGCGAAACAGCGAAGAATCGAAACGGGGCCGGCGGATGAACGTTCCCCTGCCCTGGCTGCGGGTGAGCACACTGTCGGCGACAAGCAGGTCGATCGCCTTGCGAACGGTGCCCGTGGAGACGTTATAGAACTGACCCAGCTCCGCCTCCGTGGCGATGGCTTGCTCCGGCGCCCATTCACCTGCGGCAATGCGGCTAATCAGGTCGTCGCGCAACTGCTGATAACGGGGCAATCGGTCGTCCGGCTTGGTCGTGAAAGAGGCCGTTTCCATGGAATTCATACAGTTGTTCAGAGGAGTAACTACTGTACCGCATCATATGGAGCCAGCGTGAGCGAGGGTTTTTACTCAATGACTTTGCGCTATTTTGGGCCCACTATTCATACAGTCATATATATGACTACATGAAAAGAAACGGACGGAGACGGCTATGTTCACGTGGTACAAGCAGGGCACGCGCCTCGAACGCAACACCTTTTGGGGATGCTTTGCGGGCTGGGGGCTCGACGCGCTCGACGTGCAGATGTTTACCCTCGCCATCCCCGCGATCATCGCCGCGTATGGCATCGACCATACACAGGCGGGCGCGATCAGCGGCGTGACGCTTGTTTCTTCCGCACTTGGCGGCTGGATCGCCGGGGCGTTATCGGACCGCTTCGGCCGCGTCCGAACGTTGCAAATGACGATCCTCTGGTTCGCCGGCTTCACGTTTCTTTGCGCCTTCGCGCAAAACTTCCCGCAACTGCTGGTTCTCAAGGCGCTTCAAGGCTTTGGATTCGGCGGCGAATGGGCGGCCGGCGCGGTGCTGATGGCGGAAACCATCCGCACCGAGCATCGCGGCAAGGCGATGGGCGCCGTGCAAAGCGCGTGGGCGGTTGGATGGGGTGCGGCCGTGCTGGTGTATGCCGCGGCATTTTCCTGGTTGCCGTCGGACACCGCATGGCGCGTGATGTTCGCCGTCGGTCTGTTGCCGGCCGGCCTTGTCCTGTTCGTACGACGCAATCTGAAGGAACCGGCGCGCATCGCGCCGGTAAGCGCCGCGCCCAAGGTGTCCGCGCTCGGGCAAATCATGCAGGTCTTCCAACCGCGCGTGCTTCGCACGACCATCATCGGCGCGGTACTGGGCACCGGCGCTCACGGCGGCTACTACGCGATCATGACGTGGCTGCCCACCTTTCTAGCGAAAGAGCGGCACCTGTCGGTGCTCCACACCGGCGGCTATCTGGCGGTGGTCATCGTGGCCTTCTGGTGCGGCTGCATGTTGAGCGCGTACCTGCTCGATCGCATCGGCCGCCGGCGCAACATCGCGTTGTTTGCGTTCTGTTGCATCGTCACGGTTCTCGCCTACGTAATGCTGCCGCTGACCAACACGCAAATGCTCGTGCTCGGCTTCCCGCTCGGGCTGTTCGCAGCGGGTATTCCGGCGAGCCTCGGCCCGCTCTTCAACGAACTGTATCCGGCGGATATGCGCGGTACAGGCGTCGGCTTCTGCTACAACTTTGGACGGATCGCGTCAGCGGGTTTCCCGGTTCTCGTCGGCTACATGAGTCATTCGATGTCGCTTGGCATCGCAATCGGCATCGACGCGGCCATTGCCTACGGACTCGCCATGATCGCCGTGTTGCTGCTGCCCGAGACGCGTGGCAAACGTCTGCGTGGCGTGGTGGTGCCCGAATCGGCGAACGACAGCGTCGACGATGCGCGCCTGACGCTGAATCCGCCGCGGGGCTGAACCATGAACGCGTCGGCATCCGTCGTTCAGTCCAGCTCCCGCCGCGTGGACACGCACGCGCATGTCTTCGAGCGAGGCTTGCCGTTGGCGGATGGCAGGCGCTACGCGCCCGCCTACGATGCAACGCTCGACACCTACCTGCAATTGCTCGACGCGCACGGCATCGGGCGCGCGGTTCTCGTGCAGCCGAGCTTTCTTGGCACGGACAATCGCTATCTGTTGCAAGCATTGTCGCGAGACACGCGCCGCTTGAGAGGTGTCGCGGTGGTCGCGCCTGATATTTCCGAGAAATCGCTCACCGACATGCATGGCCGAGGCGTAACCGGCATACGGCTGAATCTGATCGAGCAGGCGCTGCCGGATCTGCGGGCGAAATCGTGGACACCTCTGCTCGATCGACTCTCACAACTTGGTTGGCACATCGAACTACACCGGACCGCGCGCGACCTCGCGCCCATGCTTGACCGGCTGCTGGAGGCCGGCGTGCCGGTCGTCGTCGATCATTTGGGAAGACCCGACCCTGACAAGGGCATTCACGACCCCGGTTTCAAGACTGTGCTCGGTTATGGCAAGACCGGCCGTGTTTGGGTCAAGGTCTCGGGCGCGTATCGCTGCGCGGCGCCCGGTTCAAGTTTTGTTCGCGAGGCAACTGGCCGGCTCCTCGAACATTTCGGCGCCGAGCGTCTGATGTGGGGCAGCGACTGGCCCCATACGCAGTATGAACAGGTGACGGACTACGGCCAGTCGCTATCGACGCTACTGGAACTCGGTCTGGACGCTGCGGTGGTTGACGCGATGCTATGCACGACTGCGCAGTCGTTCTATGGATTCGAAGAGGAGTCAGGCAACCGAGTCGCGTCTTCGGTAACGACGGCGCTGCAGCGCGCTTCCTGAGCGAAGCGGGCAACAAGCCAAAGTCCGCCGCGCCGCGACGGCGTCGGCGGATTGTTTCTTCAGACCGATAACAACCGCCTTGTCAGTGGAGCGATTATCAGCTTTGCGCCAGCGCGGCCGCGCGTGCCGCATCGCGCGCGCCTTCCTGATGCATGCGCGTGATCAAACCAAGCGCGCAAAACAGTGTGATCAGCACGTGCAGAATACCCAGCGCGACGACCGAAAGAATGGAGCCGGTCGCGCCGAGCAGGTACTGCCCGAGAATCGGCGTCGTGCCCGCGAACACCATGCCGCAGATCTGGTAGGACAGCGAAATCCCCGTATAACGCACCTGGACCGGAAACGACTTTGCCAGAATGCCGGCCATCGCCGCGTAATACAGCGAGTGCGGAATCGACGCGAGCGCCATGCCCAGCATCGCGAGCTTGGTCGAGCCGGTTGCGATCAGCGAGAACATCAACGGCAAGGCGATGATTTCCGGCACCAACATGTAAATCACCGCTTTTTTCAGGTCTATTTTCGTCGCCAGCACCGCGCCGAACGGTTGCACGATCAACTGCACGACGATCGCGCCAGTAATCACCGTGAGAAACTGCGTGCGGTCGAAGCCGATGCTCGTCACAGCCCACGACAGGGCGAACGTCGTCTTGAAGTAGGTGGCCGACAAACCGATCACGCAAGCCCCAACGCCCATTGCCACCAAGCCCTTGTGGTTGCGCATGACTTCGCCGATCGGCAGCTTCGCGACCTTGTTGCGGTCCTTCAACTCCTGCATGGCCGGCGATTCCTCGACGCTCATCCGGATGAACATGCCGACCACCACCAGCAGCGCGGAGAACAGGAACGGAATGCGCCAACCCCACGTCATGAACTGGTGATCGGGGAGCATTGAAGTCAGCAGGAAAGCGACCGTGGCCAGCAGATTGCCCGCGGGCGAACCCTGCTGCGCGAACGCGGAATAGAGAATCTCCTTGCCCTTCGGCGCATGTTCGGACGACAGCACCACGGCGCCGCCCCATTCGCCGCCCATCGCAATGCCTTGCATCAAGCGGAACAAGATCAGCAGCGCGGGCGCCAACAGGCCAACCTGGTTGTACGTAGGCAGCAGACCCATGCCCGTCGTGCAGCAACCCATCAACATCAGCGTGATGATCAGTGTTTTCTTGCGGCCGACTTTATCGCCGAGGTGGCCGAAGATGATGCCGCCGATCGGCCGCGCCAGAAAGCCCACCCAGAAAGTGGCGAACGCAGCGAGTGTGCCGGCCAGCGCGGACGTGGTCGGAAAGAAGATCTTGCCGAGCACGAGCGCCGCTGCCGTGCTGTACGCGTAGAAGTCGTACCATTCGATCGTTGTGCCAACGAATGATGCGATACCCGCTTTGCGGGCATTCCTGTGTTGTGTTTCAAGCGTGAGCGCCATCGAGGTACGTCTCCATTTTGTGTCGCGAATGCACGGGGCGGACTTGGCGCCCGCTCACCGCTCGCGTTCGTAATACGAACTTGTTTTCCGTTAGCGAACACGAAGCGCGACTATAGATAGCGCCTGCAACGAGCGTCAATTAAGGGATTACCCTGCGACCGCCGCATGACGCGGTTTGCTCGACTAGGTGTATACCCGCTCGCCTATTGCCATCTCGTTATCGAACTGTCGATAATGTTCTCATGGATGTGAAAACTGCGGTACGCGTCTTCGACGTGATAAACCTCTTTGCCGAAGTGCGGCAACCCATGATTTACAGCGAGATCGCGCGTCGAACCGGGATCCCGCTGTCGAGTTGTCACGCGCTTTTGCAAACGATGGTGGCCAAGGGCTACCTGTACGCGCCGGGCGTGAAGGCCGGCTATTACCCGACGCAACGGCTGTTGCACGTCGCCCGCGACATTTGCAGCGAAGACCCGTTGACGTTGCTGTTCCAGCCGCTGCTCAGCTCGCTGCGCGACGCCACCGGCGAGACCGCGGCGCTCGCCACGCTGGCCGGCAACCGCGTCGTCTATCTCGACGTAATGGAGTCGCGCCAGAAGATCCGCTATAGCGACGAGCCGGGCGGCTTCATGTACGTGCACGCGAGCGCGGCGGGCAAGGCCTTGCTCGGCGCCCTTTCCGTGGATGCGCGCCGCAAGCTGCTCGACAGTTGCGAACCGTTGACCGCGTCGACGGACGGTTCGGTGATCGATCGCAAGACGCTCGAAATCGAAGTGGCGCGAGGCGTGCAAAGCGGCTGGCATCGCTCGACGGGTGAAAACGTCGAGGATGTCGCCGGTCTCGCGCGCGGCTTCCTGATTCACGGCGAGGCGTTCGCGCTGGTGATCGGCGGCCCGAAAGCGCGCCTGCTCAAAAACGAACAACGCGCAATCGAAGCGCTACTTGAAATTTACGGCCAGATCCCGCCCGAACTGCTCGCGTGACGGCGTGTTCCACCGTTCAGAGCCGTGCGCGGACAGCGGAGCGCGCGGACCAAATCAGCAAAGGAAGTTGTTGAAATGCGCTGGAAGAACAAACCTGAAGGATCGAACTGGGGAGACTTCGGAGCCGACGATCAACTCGGCAGGCCGAATCTGATCGGCACGGAACAGGTACTCAAGGGCGCGCGCGAAATCCGTGCGGGCTTGAGCTTCTGCCTGTCGTTGCCGCTCGACTTTCCCGGCGACAACAAGCTGAACGTGCGCCGTCATCCGCCCGTCTTGAGGCCGACATTCAAGGACGGCCTGCCCTACGTGAATTTCCCGTTCGCCCGCAATGAAGAAGGCGCGACCGATGTGGTCAGCGACGACCAGGTGCTGCTGAGCCTGCAGTATTCGACGCAATGGGACTCGCTCGCGCATGTGGGCGCGCGCTTCGACGCGGACGGCGACGGTGTGCCCGAGAGCGTCTACTACAACGGTTTTCGCGCGCATGCCGATATCGTCGGGCCGATCGAGTATCGCGCGGATGAAGGTTTTGCGCCGCACGCCTGCGGCGGCGAACACAGCCACGCTGACGTGCTCGGCATTGAGAATCTCGCGGTAAAAGGCATGCAGGGCCGCGGCGTGCTGGTCGATCTGGTCGCGCATTATGCTCGCGAACATCGCACGGTCGGCTATGACGATCTGATGTTCGCGATCGAAGCCGATCGTGTCGAAATCGAACGCGGCGACATGCTGGTGCTGCGCACCGGCTTCGCCGAGATGGTGCTGGAAATGGATCGTCATCCTGACGAAACCGTGCTCGACAGCCACTGCTGCGCACTCGACGGCCGCGACGAACGCCTGCTGCAATGGCTCACCGATTCGGGCATCGCCGCGCTCGCCGCCGACAACTACGCGGTGGAACGCTTTCCGGCGCGCCCGCCCGTCACGCCCGGCGAACATCCGTTGCTGCCGCTGCATCACCACTGTCTTTTCAAGCTCGGCTTGCCGCTCGGCGAACTCTGGTATTTACGCGACCTCGCCACGTGGCTTCGCGCGAACGGCCGCTCGCATTTCATGCTGACCGCCCCGCCGCTCAGGTTGCCGGGCGCGATGGGTTCGCCCGTCACGCCGATCGCCACCGTCTGAGTTTCCCCTTTTCTTTTCTGACTCTGAAACATGGCCAAAGAACGAGTTTTGATCACCGGCGGCGCTGCCGGCATCGGAGCGGCATGCGCTGAACGTTGCAAGGCGGATGGTTATGACGTGGTCGTGATCGATCGCGTGGGCGACGGTTTGATCGCCGACTTGTCGGACCCGCAAGCCGCAGCAGCCGCGCTCGAACGTGCGCTCGAGGATGGTCCGATCACGCGCCTCGTCAACAACGTCGGCGTGGTGGTGCCGGCAAACGCCGAAGCCCAATCGCTGGAAGAACTCGAGCGCGCGTGGGCGCTCAACGTGCGCTGTTCGTTGCAATGCATGCAGGCGCTGTTGCCCGGCATGAAGGCAGCGGGCTTCGGACGGATCGTCAATATGTCGTCGCGTGCGGCGCTCGGCAAGGAACTGCGCACTGCGTATTCGGCGACCAAAGCGGCGTTGATCGGCATGACGCGCGTGTGGGCGCTCGAACTCGGCGAGTTCGGTGTGACGGCCAATGCGATCGGCCCCGGGCCGATTCGCACCGAACTGTTCGACCGCGCGAATCCGCCGGACGCTCCGCGCACGCGAGCGATCATCGAGAGTGTGCCGGTCAAACGCGTCGGCACGCCGGACGACGTCGCGCATGCCGCGTCGTATCTGCTCGACGCGCGCAGCGGCTTCGTCACGGGTCAAGTGTTGTATGTGTGCGGCGGCATGACTGTCGGCGTCGCGGGAGTCTGAGCATGACGGCTCAAGTGACGCGGCGAGCAGGAATTATCGGTGGCGGCAGCATCGGCATTGCCTTTGCCGTGGTGTTCGCGCGGGCCGGCTGGCTGGTGCGCCTGTTCGATCCGGCAGCCGAGCGGCGCGAACTCGCGCCGGAGGAGATCATGCAGCGTCTTTCGGAATTGGCTCGCTTTGGCCTGCTCGATGAAGCG
>Ga0137385_10000902_pt1 | contig 24651 bp, 33 predicted proteins | sample SagtaG_FD_104921 | JGI IMG/M metagenome (GOLD analysis project Ga0137385, IMG submission 104921) | Vadose zone soil microbial communities from Sagehorn Ranch, Mendocino, California, USA - Sage2_R_80_16 metaG | ecosystem: Environmental > Terrestrial > Soil > Vadose zone | place: USA: California... | reverse complement strand
GCATTCCATCGCTTCCATACAAAGAAAAAGCCTGTGGATGCAGTGAGGACGGTTCCAGGATCGTCTCCCTTTCCCAGAACGAATTTATAAGATAGATCAATTGTCCGGACTGCGTTCAACTAAGTTTTTCTGTACTCTATTCGTTGTCAGGCGTGAGGAGCGAAAGCGCTACCTACGCAGCACGGAAACAAGAGTCAACTAGACAAGTTTGTATCAAGAGGCGAACCAATTAGCAAGCATTCGAAAATGTGCACGACAGAAGCGCACCGGGTCATCGTCCAAGACGATATGTAAGATAGCGTATAATGCGAACAGGTTGTCACGCAGCGGTAGCGTGCAGTCGGCCAGCGAAGCGAGCACCTCACGCACGCCAACGCGCAACGCTCCCGAGCAAGAACAGCACCCCAACGCCCGCCATGATGCGCTTCCCGATGACCGAGCCGGGCTGATGCGCGCGCGCCTGATTGATAGCATACAGCCCCGTGGCGCCAAGCGCACCTGTGCCAACAATGCGGCACGAGAGGCAGTCAGCGGGACGCGGGGGCGGGGGCGGCTGGCTTGGACCAGCTGGGCCGGTGCTGAAGCTGGTGCTGGCGGGTGGAGCCTGAGGTAGAGGTGAAGCCATCTTGTACCGGCGTTTGTAGTCGCGTCTGCGCGGACCGTGAGGAAGGTGGAGGGGAACAAGCGGCCCTCTGGAAATTTTGCGCAGGAGCGTAGAGGCTTGCGAGGCGCAAGGCGCGTGAACAGGGGTAAAAGGACTCTGACGCGACGCGTGTTGGCCAGCGCATCCGTTCCGGCGCCTCATTCTACGCGCGCCTATGGTGGGCGCCTCCCTCGCGACACTGGCACGAACCCACGCATGACATGACGCGAACGAGAACACTGTACTAAGTTGCTGTACGTGTACAGTACAGTGTACGGCTCCGCATATCGTAGACGTGCCAGCGCTTGCGCTCATTTGAACCCCACCATCTGCCCATCACTAGTTTTTCCATACATACTAAACTATCGTATTACCCCCGCAATATTGACATGACAGAACTTCGATTGTGATGGCCTGATTCTGGATTGGCAGGCACTGGTGATGATTAGCTACTGAAGTAGATGACACGAGTCCTCTTATGATAGATGCGTATACATATGGACTAGAGGATGCCACTTGTCGACACACGACATGCGCGGCACGAAATACATATTTAAGTGTACAGTAGCACAACGCCACTGACACTTGCGGACGTACTAGGACGTACGACAACAGTGTTGGAGCTTGAAACTTGAAACTTGGGGCCTTCAACATTCAAACCCGAACGTCTACGGTGTTAGTGCAAAGGCATGAAACACGTCTCACACATTCCACAAATCGCTGAGAGATCTACACCTATACCATACCTCATTCCAGATGGACAATGGGAAGGCGCACACTGCTCATAAGCACCGAGGCAGTCGCGGACCGCAAACAAAGACTCTCGGGGCCAGCAGACCCTCTGAGCCCACTAACCGATGGCGGTGGCGTGATGGTAGTAGACCGACACGACGATCGCGATGAGAGCCCTGCCGAAAACTGAAGGGCATGCACATACAGTACTCGCATCGGAATCGCGGCAGTGGGCGTCCCACCGTAATTGTCTTTGGACAACTCACAGCCCGTAGGCCGCTCGAAGCACAGTACTCTCCAGGGCGATCGCGCTCACGCGCCGCTGTGGCACATAACAACGCCCAAGATTGGAGAGATATCCAAAGACATCGAAGGAGCCAGGGCCGCGTGGCAAACATTTACTGCACTGTCCGCGCATACCTAAGAGCCAGGGAACGGCCACGACATGGTCACTGTCGTCCTGTGCCGACGACGCGCGGCGGAGGTCGGCTACGATCTGACTCGGGCAGTTATTCACGGAGCTCGCTCGAACTCAAACTGCATGCGTGCGCCCGCTCAATGCGCCCTAACGCGGCACTGGGTGGGAATAGGCGTAATGTGAGTAGTCCGCGATGCTCGCGGGAACCTCTAAGAGTTAGAGGGCCTTCTCACCTCCAGTTACCGTCCGTCGCTACTGTAGGTCAGGTCCCATATACCGCCGCTTCGGACGCAATCAAATTAGGAACGAGCCCATCGAGGACATGCTCTTCCTATTTCCCTAGAAAGGAAATGGTCGCCTTGACCACCAGGGACGGACCTACCCTCGAGTAAGCCTCGTGTGTCTCCAAGGTGGGGGCGAGGTTTCCAGCTTAGGGAGACAGACGGCGCCACGAGTGCTAGGTTTACCAACACCCGCGGCAGCACGGGGCTTGCAGATACTCCGTTCTGAAAATGAACGGCTTTCCTGATTCGAGCGTTATCGAGTTCTTTATTTTCGGGTCTGTGTCCAATGCTACGCTTCCCCTGTCCTGGTATCTCCGGATCGGCGAAGCACCGTCACGAGCTCCTCACAGCACCGTGCGACCACGTCATCCATGCTCAGTTGCAAGGCCTCGATAACCACAAGGCCGGGGAGTAACGCCGAGCCATGCTCGACATCGCCGTCCTGTCGCGTTTTTCCATCAGTTCATGCACCTCGAGAGGAACGGGGAAAGGCGTACTGTGAACATGGAACGATGGGCGTCAGTGTACGCGGGGTAAACGAGGTTCTCGAAATATCCGGGCGGGTCCTTCCAAAATGTACCCTCTGAATTCATTTGTTCTCGACAAGGTCAAAGCCGACGCGCGGGGGTGGACGAGGACGAAAGAGGAAGGACGGGCATAAGGGACATGGTCTCGAAACAAGTGCCGCTGTAGAACATACCAGCGGTAGCATATCCCGAACGCACTGACCTCCGTTCCTTCAGTTCGTCGTATGGCACACGAATGAATATCCTAGCGTCGAGGGTATCAACGACCTCCTAGGAAGTAGAAGAGGTGCGGTCAAATTGCGAGGCGAAAGGCACCCGCCACTATCAGGACAGCAGACGAGATATACCGTACCGGATCCCAGTACAACAAGAAGCCATCCACGAGTCCCCACACGACGCGCATGCCAGATGTAGCCTCGACCTCCTTCTGCACACGCGTGATCTCCTCCTTGCAGCGCGCGGCGAGAGACTCGCCCAGCTGGACGGGCTTCTGTTCGTTTAGGTGGTCGTGCGAGGAGTGGTCATCCGGTATGCGCGCAGTGCGCTTGGCAGTGCGTAGGAACTCGCGCAGCCGCGGCCAAGCAATCGCCGTCGAGGCGGAGTCCCAGTCCTGTCCGAATGTGGGGTGTATCGGCAACGTTGCTTCGGGCTGTGCCGATCAGACATGATAAGTCAGAGCAAAATGAGTGGCGTCGAAGCTGGCGCGTACGGGGGTAAAATCCTGCGTGAGCGATAGAAGCGGAAACGAGTTGGATCAGCCGCATGGCGCGGCAGCGCGAGAGAAGACAGTGGAGCACGGTACGGTACATCTTGATGGATGATGAAGCTGTCCGGGAGAATGTTACGCAAATGCTTCGCAAGCGTTGTCTTGCCAGAGCAGGTAGCGCCACTGCGATGGTGGTTTGATTGATCAGACTGGATGCATCGAACTATGCGGGTAGTATGCATAACATACCCGATCCCCACGAGAATAACGCGGGGCTTTGCAGACTCTTGGACTTGCTCTGGCGCGTGGTTGAACATTTCATGAGGGCTCGGGGTAGATGATTCTGGTGACATCGTCGACCAAGTCCACGAAGAGAAGCGGCAATATGGGCAGGAGTAAGAGCGGTGATTAGATGTTGGCGCCCAACGACTCGTGTCGAGTGGCAATTTTACCGATGCACCCTACAGTGTTCGACTTACCATATTGCCTCTTCTATCCGACTGCTGCGACATGTTTCACTAAATACACGTTTCTTTCATGAAAGAAAAACTGCGCAGATAACAAGCACTAGTATTTTTTTTCTAATGTGCAGATCCTGTGCATGTCCGTCAAGCTTAAGAAGCAAGTCAAGAAGCTTACAAACAGGTCGTAGAACCCAAGAATAGGGAGCTTTCGTCTTTCTGCTGTCCTTTCATTTATCTGACAGCAACCTTAATTTTGACTTACTCGTCACCGCGTTATTAACACCTTATTTCCGCCTCTTCCAGTGTTACATACAGTTGATGGCGCTCTGTAACGTGCTGACAATTCGCGTGTCGAAGTAGCCGTTTATATCGTCAAAAGAGAACAACCCTGACTTAGGAGTTGAGTGACTTAGGATAATAGTCGCTCCCCATCGATATCGTGCTGCTGGCGCACTCGTAAATACCGTGCGACGGGCTCATGTCGGGATCGACCTTGTTGGTCCACGGACAAGGGCAAAGTGGCTGTGGACACCCGAAACTCTAAGGCTGATATGCCTAGGTGCGGCTTCTCGGTTGCCCGTTGCCAGTGGTAGGTTCCGTTCGCACCCAACTGCATCTTTTTCATGTATCCCATTCGGTCACACCCCTTTCGTTTAGTGTTCTTTCTTCTCCGTTTGTTTTTTAGTTCCAACCACATCGCACGTGGTATGCACGCTTATATTTGATGGGCAATTGGCATAGTATCCCAGACCGTGCTCCTCAATTGAGTCTTGATGACGGCAAACTGAAAAAAATGCCAAAGCACCCGCGAGGCAACCATGGTTTCACCGTACGTAGGCGTGGCGTCGCCAAGACGCACTTCATTCTGAACCTTTTTTGTCTGTCGTCTGTTTTTTTTATTCAAGCTTTTAACGATGTGCGGTGATTGTGTGCTCGATTCAGAGAAGATATCCACGGCCACGCTTAAGAAGAGTACAAGTTCTCCGTCGCTATAGTTGAAAAAAGGAAAGAAGAAAACACGTTGGGCATAGTGCTCACGACCGATATGGCTAAGTGCTTCCTTGCGTCGCTTGGCATTCTGGCATTCTAACGACCTAGAGCATCTCCACTACCTCATTACTGTAAAGCCGGAATTGCACCCCTTAGACCGATCCGTTGCAAATGGGAATACAGTATACAGCCATGCGGAAATGGCATGGTCGCCATTGGCGCCTTAACTAGGCAATTTATAGCGCAACATGGGAAAGTCGCACCCCTGCTTGGGCATGAGTAACTCCTACAACGCTGCTGTCACGGCAACACGGTGCCGTATCCCAACTGGTCGAGTTAGTGTTGCCGCTGATAGCCAATCATCGTCGCTCGAACCAATTCAGGCCCAATTATGGGTCGCGTTTTGGTATAGTACAGTTGCACATGTCAGGGTGCCAGAGGAAACTCAACAGTGTTTATTATGAACCACTTCAAATGCGGGTGTTCGCTGAAGTGACTGGCTAGTGTCGGCGATAGACATGGCTTGTGCAAAAAAAAAAAGAGCAGTCGTGGATAGAAGCCCCGGAAGCCTTTTGCATATGGGGATGATAGGCACACGACAAGACAAGTGGCATTTCCCTACGCGAGGGATCCAACATATACGCCGCCACCAGGAACGGAATGAGCTCGAGCGAGCATGCCAGGCGCACCCTTTCCATTGAGGGACGCGGTTGCATCTCGGCGAGCCGCCCAACGATTGGGTTCTTCGGCGCTACTAGCGCCCATGATGCAGCCTCGATCACTGCCAAACGGGTGTCTGATACATAAAACGCTAACGAAAACTTGAGGCCGCCTTGACAAGCCCCCCCCTTCCATTTACCCTGCTTGTGCCGCTCCACGGCCACAACGTCGTGCTTCAGACCATCCCCACATACGATTCGCGTTGTGATCGATGGTTACTCTGACTCGGATTTCGGATGAGTCAGTAGATCCACTTGCTCGGGCCCTGGCGCCTCCGGCAGATGAGACGCCAGACCACCGCGCTGTGCGCGAAGCCAAGGAAACTGAGGCGCGGCGTGTGAGCGAACGCATCGATGAACAGATCAGATTGGAGAAGCAGGCGAATTCACGCAAGAAGGATCCGGTGAAGGTGCTTATGCTGGGCCAGGCAGAGAGTGGTGCGTCCGCCATCCCGACTCCCGTCACCACGGACTAACTAACTCGGTATGCCTGCTCGTGTTGTGCAGGGAAGTCCACGACGGTAAAAAGTCCTCCTGGGTCCCCACCTTGCGCGATGTCAATGTGTGCTCAATCAATCTCCTCACCACACAGTCTTCCAAATGTCGTACGCCCGCAAGGCGTGGGAGGAAGAGAGAATGTCATGGCGCACCGTCATCCATCTCAACCTCGTCCGCTCCGTCAACACGATCCTCGATGCGCTCGAGCACGCCCCCGAGACCGCCGTACGGGTGAACCTCCTCCGGATGCGTCTCAGTCCGCTGCGCCGCGTGCAGCGCGACCTCGAGAGGCATCTTGGGCTCGCCGAGGGCGAGGAGGTGCACGCGGCCTCCGAGTCGGGGATTCTTCGGCGGCCTGCAGAGGTCTGCGTGCGCTCGCGGAGCGGCTGGGCTGCCGCGCTCGGTCGTGCGAAGCAGCGGGCGAAGAGCCCCGGGCGGCGCTCTCCCGCGGACGAGGCGCTGGAGGTCATCCTCATGTCCCGTGACGACATCGCCGCGCTATGGGGAGACGATGGTGTCCGCGCTGCGCTGGAAGTGCGTGACGTGCGCCTAGAGGATAAGTCTGGATTGTGAGCGACCCCTTTACCTGTGCTGTGAAGTCATACCCTGAGCTCTCCCCAAAAGCTTCTTGGACGACCTCTATCGAATTGCGCACCGGGGCTACGAGCCAACTGACGACGACGTGGTTCGCACGCGTTTACGGACAATGGGTGTGCAGGAGTACCGTTTCTTGTTTGAGACCGGTGCGCGTCATTCTGTGTGTTTTGGTAAAATGGGTTTTGTTGACCTCTGGTCAAGGGCAAGAGGCGGGGCACGAGTGGATTTTTTACGATGTTGGCGGTTCACGAAGTCACGTGCGTCCTAATTGCCGTTATCTGATAACGGCTAACATTTCTCCAGCGTGGCTCATGGCACCCATATTTTATGGATGTACAAGCGATCATCTTCCTTGCTCCAATATCCGTGTTCGATGAGAGAATAGAGGGTGAAGGAGGCCTCAATCGACTCGAGGATAGCATCAAGTTTTGGACCACGATATGTAGATCCAAGCTTCTAGCCAAGGTGATTGATTTCTCGATTGTCATCTTATCTTGTGTGCCGAGGGGATTTACGAGCTATGTTACGCAGGTGGAACTTGTCCTCTTCCTCAACAAGTGCGATATCCTTGAGAGGAAACTCGCACGCGGTGTTTCGATGAGACGGTATATCTCCACTTACGGCGACCGCGCAAATGACATGCCAACAGCGTCTAAGTGTACGTCTTCGCTTTGAACATGTAGGTATAGGGAGAACTAATATCACACCTTCACAATATGCACAGACCTCCGCAAGCAGTTCCAAGAAATCGCGCGGAGACAATCTCCTGAGCCGCGTCGTGTCTACACCTTCCTCACGACTGCGATCGTACGTCCATTTCTTTCTTTGTCGATTTACGTGTCCGAATGCGATGACACTATTTTGGTCGTCGTCGTCGTTTGTGCAGGACACACGTGCTATGGCCGCCACGCTTGGGACGATCCGCGCAAGCATCGTCAACGAAAACCTCCAAACTGCGGAGCTTGTAATCTAATACCTTTGTCCTTGGATCCGAGAAGACACCAACATTCGCTTCTCTTCTCTTCTCTTCTCTTCTCTTCTCTTCTCCCCTGCCCACGATTCTTGGTTCTCGGCGCTATGATTTACTGGTCATAACCCGATGCAACGGAGACGGATCAGTTCGTATTGGATAGATAGATGTAACTAAATTCCTAGTGACAACTTAAACTGTAATCTAAGCCAGAACTATAATAGCCATGACTAGCCAGCTGTATGATATCCGCTTGACAACGACAGCAACAGCGACGTCGAGTGATCGCACCGTTCATTTAACGACGCCTCGGAGTTGATGAGGTACTGTAATCGTTTATCGTCAGATAGTTGTGCTGCATCGACCACGGATCAGTCGGGACGTCGCAAATTGGGGGAGGGGCGAAGGGGTTCAATACCGCCACGCAGTACTGAGGCGTGCATCCCTGAGGCGTGCTCCGCGGACGCAAGCAGCCACGTTCGCGATTTCTGGCCGTACCTAGCCAGCCCATCTATCATGGCTTCTCGGAATGTAGTCCCATGTGCGCGGGCTGGCGCTGGGTGAAAGGGGAATCCTCGTCCCACTCTCCTCCGCTCGCTCCAGAGGGAGCAGGGTCTCGACGAGCGCCACGGCGCACTTCGAGACACTGCGAGGCGCCACGCGTGCCCCCGTACGTGCTCTCGATCTGCCATGGTCGCGGCACGAGAGAGGTCATTCCCGGTACCAGACTAGCGATCAGAATCCTCGCGGGATCTATCCACATTCCACCCTCGGAACACCGGTTCCCACGCAAGTCTAACCGACAGCAGATGCCTGCCAGTGCCAGTGCTAGGTGCTGCAGCAAGCCAAGCGTGGTGCAACCACAACGAGATCCGAGCCGCCCTCCCTCCTTCCCCCGAGTCCGCCGCTCGAATATCAACAGCCGGCCGGAACTAGCGAGTCCCAGCCGACGGACCTCGTGCCTCCGTCGGAAAAGCAAAGCGGGAGACAGGGCACTTCAAGTCGGAGTGCAAGTCTGAGAAAAAGTAGTAGTACTGTGGGTCATAGAAAAGGGAAAAAGAAGGGGCGACGGTTCGGCACCCACACCGAATCAACTCCCGTGGCGCATACTAACTTATTAGGAGGAACCGTTAACCATTTGTTTCCCCATCAGACGGTCTAATAAATCCATTCGCCAGGCAAAGCTCCCAGCTCTTTCCGGGCCTGAGTCCTCGTCCACGTTCATAGCCACAGGGGAGCCTGCCAGTAAGTGGAGAAAACTTCCAATGTTCCAAACTTAACTGCCGTGTCCCCTCCGCCGACTCCGACTCGGAGGACTGGACTAGGAAGCCTGAAAGTCCGAGCCAGCACCAGGTACTGGGGAGCACAAACGGGCACTGTATCTGTGACAACCGACACTAGTAGTAGTAGTGGTAGTAGTAGTAGTGGTAGTAGTGGTAGTAGTAGTAGTAGCCTTGGGTAGTGGGGGTTGCCAACGGTGCCAGTGAATGACGTCATCGCCTATCCCAGGATCACGCAGTCGTCGGTCGCCCAGTACAATGACTGCTGGAACGACGTCAGCGCCAGCAGTCTGATGAGGTCTAGGAACCCAGCTCCGCCACCAACGATACCATCTGAGGTACTGTACCGTCGCCATGGAACGACTTCGGAGTTCGGGCCGATGAATGGACTGCCGTCCCTGCTGTGCCCTCGACCCCAGGCCGTCCATGTTCATTTCTGTGGATTGATACCGCCGATATGATGCAAAGAAACTTCCATGGAGTAATGCGCAGCATCAGGGAACTGAGCTGGGGCCGTAGGCTTGCGCGTTCTTCCTTTCATTACTCGTAGTATGCGGTCCGCTCCAAGTCCGCTCCACAGTACACGCACTGTCCGCGGCATCCGCGCACCCGTCGGTCTATCGGTCTATCGGTCTATCGGTCCGCAAGCATTCTGCGACCTTAGGCCCGACGAAGATCTTGGATTCGGAATGGGCCCAGGTCTAGGACTGCGAGGACCCCAGAGCCCGCCGGTATTTCGAGTTATGTGCTTGTCGTCCTCAAAGGAGTAGCAAAGGCCAAGTGCTTGCTTGGACACTAAGACAATCAAGAAGACAATAACCCCGACTGTAAACAGGAACTCCGCACTCACCTCATCTTCTTTTCTATTCGTGTTATCTTACACTTTTATTCGGCACGTGGCCGATGGGCCGCGCATGTGCGCACGGAGCCGGCGAGAATGAGAACGAGATATAAGAACAAGAGAGAACTAGATAACAGCTAGCCAACAGCATAGCAAGCATCACATCAATACCAGTGCACCAGTATGGGGTGTTAGGCAAGAGAAAGGAGTCGGACGGGACGACGTCCTCGCCGTGCTGTATGTACATGTGCACATCTGGTCACGCGGATCATCGATCATGGTGCGTGTGGACTTCCATTGGGTTTCCCCCAACCCGGGCGGTGAGAATGGGATGGAATTACGATTCCCGGGCCCCGCTCCTGCTTTTCTTTTTCTTTTTTAAGCGAATTTGAGACCTGATGTATGTGTCCATAAAAGTCAAGACACCCGGTGTCGTCATATAAAGGCTCGGATTGTGGGGTACGGTACGTCACGCAGACGAGGTCGGTCGACAGGACGGTTAACCCGATCTCGATTCTCGCGCTATCGTGTTACACTGTATCGCAAACGTCGTAAATCAAGTCGTAAATGGAGAACCTCTTCGGGTCGCTTAGACCTCGTGTGAGATACACGATCTGTGTCGTGTTTTTTTTGTCTGTCAGATCCGTACTTCTGCATCTCGCCACGGTGAATGATGTACTCCTAGTGGAAAGAGAAGATTGCGGCGTGTCAAACAACGGTTCAGCCGATATACAACACCTACTGGGGGCAGCAGCCACCACTGATTTTCCCCTTCCGGCGCTCATTTTAAGGAACAGCAGTTGAACACAAAATAAGACGCAGTTCTGATCGGCTTACACGGAAAATATCCGAACGAGGAAATGTCTGACGAATAGTGAATTGCTGGGAGGAGGAAAACTCGCAGCACAACAGTCGAATATACATACTACTGTATCGCTATTCGCATTTACCAGAAGCCTATTCATCGATCACGGTCGGGTTTGTTGACCTAGGGCATCGCGCGCTGGCGGACCCCAAGTTCCCCAACCCCGTGCGTGTATCCCCGAATTGCTTAAGTTGGGCGAACCGGAGATATGATTGATCGATTAATTGGATGGATTGGAGCTGCGAGCGAGCAGGGATGCTAGCAACTGGGCAACGGCAGCGCCCGGTTAGTCTCCTTTCTCCGCAAGGATATCTGTGATCATACAGTACGCGCGCCAGCGATGTCACTGGCTTACGGCTAGACACCCGGCCGTAATTCAGGATACAGGCGAAAATGTCGCGATTAAGCTCTACGCCCGCAGATGTGCAAACTTCACTCATCTGCGCTCGTTCGCCTCTAGTTTTCGTACCGGTCGGCACCGCGCTTGAGAATCCTCCCTTGTACCGTATTTAATTCCAGAACTCGTTACACAGGCCGAACAGGCGACTTCGGGACGAGTGGATTGCGGTGTGGGTGGGATTCCTTATTTGGCAATCTTGCCGACGAGGTCATATGAGATCCCTCCAGGCTCCAGCCACGCTGGCCATGGGTGCCTGGCGAGCCGTCATGTTGGTTGGATGGGCCGAGTACTAAGTGGCACTGCAACTAGCCGCGCAAATCGTCTGATGATGTGATGCGTTGCTTGGTTGGCCAATCAATCAGGTGGATGGACTGGAAGGGACCTAAAATATCCACGGCTTTTGCGAAGCACGCATGCGTGTGATTTTCGTTGAATGATGTACAGAGTATATAGGGGCAGATACGGGGTGCGGTAGGAAGTGTGGGGCGTAGTGCCCGGATAGGGAATAGAGAGAAAGAGAAAGAGTACGGGCGCGGGCGCGGGGAGCCCGGCGAGGACTTGATCCGGGTGGCGTTGGATACGGTAGTAGCAAGAGTGAGTTCTTTGCACTGGGTGTGTAATAATGAAGCCACTCGAATCGAAATATATTGCGGTGTGCGGTGGGGCCAAGAAAATGATGGACCTGAGCGGCATTTGACAATGGCGGGGTGTGGAAGAGAACAATAAAAATAATGAATACGGAGTGGTACAGTAATAAAACCCGAAGGAAAGAATCGGGTGTGAAAGATGTCAAGTGTGCGATGTGGAGATAACACGCCTGGGGATCGGGAGTAGACCGCGGCCCTGTGGGTCAGTAGATCGTTTACAGTAGAATGGCAGCCGCAGTGAACTGGGCGGTGATGGTGATCGGGATCAAAAAGAGCAGAAGGATGGCCGGATATGTAATGAAATCAAAGCAAAATGGAAGCCCGGCGGAACGATTAAGCCAAATAAGGAACCGAGATCCCGGTGACGGAGGCATTAAACACAACAGCCGGCCGTGAAATGGGTCGTTGTCTCGCGCATCCACTCCGCTTACCCAACCTCACTCCTCTCTCGCATCGACCTCGTACTGATTCGGAATGCTATAACCTTCTTCTTCTACAACCACCACATCCACATCCACGTCCACATCCACACCCTCCACTCCCCCTCTGCTACCTCATTCCACTACCTCCTGCTTTCTCTCAGCCATGCTCCACGGCTCGAGATTTCACAAGGCAGAGGCAAAGTTCAATGTCATTACCGAGTGTAAGTTGCCTTTTTTCAATAAATGCGGACCATATATGACGGGTGCCCCCTTCAACAGTCCCACATCTCGGTTTACACTCTGCTGCAGTGACCGGCAATATAGGTCTCGCAAAATATGCGCTCTCTCATGGCCAACCCATCAACTCGGTGATCGACGGCGTACTTCCTCTCCATGCTGCCTGTTCAGGTGGAAACGATATGGTTGTCAGATTGTTGATAGACAATGGTGCGGACGTAAACGCTCCAAGGTAATGTCTATGCTCTTGGTACTCTAGGACTTTCTCCCCCATCTCCCCCAACGCCTCCGTCGTAGCTGTGCTCTCAGCGACCCGGGGCGTCACCCCTTGTCCTTCCTGCCATCCATCTGACCTCGACGCTGACTTCCCACCCCTGTGTATTGCTCCAGATTGCCTCGTCGTTACTCCGATAAGACGCGCTGCCCTTCTGCTCCCATCATCGGCACAACAGGTTCAGCACCTCTTCATTTTGCTGCCGCAAACGGTCATACTCAAGTCGTCCTCACCCTTCTACGTCATGGCGCACGTCCAGACCGTGCCGACAAACGTGGTGTTACCCCTGAACTTCTCGCCCGACATAACGGTTGGCTTGCATGCGCCGACGCCATTCGTGACTGGGTCGCAAACAAAGATCGTGATCTTGTCGAGCGCGAGACCCTTCTTGGCGGCATCCCCCCTGACGACCCCGAGCCCATCTCGCAATGCCGTGAGCGCCACGGCTCATTATGTGCATGCGAGGGTCCAGAATGCATGACTACACATGTTATGCGTCGTCTAGGCGTCAAGCGCTCGATCGAAAATGCCATGCTTCTCTTCCGTCCAGGCAGCTCCCTTCAAGATGGTGCCATTGCCTTGTCAGACTGCACTTGGCCACCTCCCGAAACCCTCGATTCTCCTCCCTCCTCCTCCCGCCGCCCTTCCTTACAGCCCACTGACGAACTCCTACCTCCGCGTCGTTCACATAGGCGTTCACGTCGTCCCAGCTCGGCAGGAAACGGCGCTGAGCGCAACCATCATGCTCATTCGCGACGCCTCGGTTCTAAATATTCACTTTTACACATCTTCAGAAAACCTAGCACCGAGGTGCTTACCTCCCATAGTACACCCGGCGGTGCTACACCCGACGTAAGTACGGGTACCGCCACGAGCCACACCACCTCCTCTCCAACATCACCTCTCTCTTCTTCGCCCTCTGCACTCGCTTTGGGGCTCAGTGGATTAGGTCTAGAAGGTAGTCCTCCCGTCCGCCCTGGTATTATTCGTTCCAACGGGGGATCATTCGGTTCGAACACAAGCATGGGCGGCAGTGTCCCACCAGTCTCGATTTCTGTCTCTCGACCTCCACAACCTCCACAACCCTCGCACTCCCTCCATTCCCGTTCTTCCGAACCAAATGTCTCCTCCGGTTCTCGTGGCAAGAGCCCAGGTCGTGCACCGTTCGACACTAGCCCGGGGCGCGATGGTCGTCTCAGTGAGGAGAGCGAGGATGAGGATGAGGACGAAGACGAAGAGTACGGTGTCGACGCCGTGCGCAGCCGAATGATCGCGGGAGACTCATCAACGCAAGACATGGACTTCCCTTTCAGCCTCGATGTTCCTGTCGAGGACGAGGTGCCTGAACTCGGCGATGTGCGCGGTCGTGGCGATTCACTTAGCACTACCCTATCTGCCACGACGGTGTCTACTGCGAGCCTCCGCACCCCTGCTCCGTTGTCTGCAGTGCTCCCCTCGGCTATTGAAGATGCAAAATCTCATGTATCTTCGAATCGACCCCCGCCACTCACAGGCCTAGATACATCAAGTGTGTCGTCTTACGCCCAGGCTGAGGCTCTCGTGGCACTCGCGCGGGGTCAGGTCCTGACTGCCCGCGAAGGCGATGATATCCCTCTCAGTGCTCGGCTTGCTGCTCTTGGCGAGAGCCTCCGACTGGAGCGCAAGTTCAAAGAGGCTGAAGAACTTGGTGGGACGGGTGTACAAAGCGCGAATGCGGTGCTACGCATTGAGCGGCACGTAAGCGAGAACACGGCTCTTGACTCAACCGATGCCGAGCCGTGGGAACATGGTCGACTTCTGGGTGGGAAGATGCGGAGTGCCAGTGCTAGCGCTGCTGGGAGAACGTCGTTCGATCTGCCACCCTCACGACGGTCGACATCCGGGGTGGGCTCCGCGGGGATGGATAGAAATTTCGGCGCGGATTACAAAGTGGGACTGTCTTGGAGAGGGCGAGTGCGCCATCCACATACAAGTGAAATTATGCTTAGATCCGGTGATGGTGAGTTTAATCTTGGTTCAACGGTACTGGTGATCATCTGTGCTTATGCCACCATCCCATAGGTCTCCTCGTTCCTCCGTCTGACCACGATGTACACGAGAATCGCCATCGTTCACGGTCAGCCGCGCCGGCGTGGTCAGAGAGTGAAGTGCCCCGCAGGTCCACTGAGACCCGTTCCGTCCGCACACCGATCCAATCACCGCGACTTGCGCGCGCACCATCCTTAGAGAATCTCAGCGATGTTGAAGCTAGTCCTCCAATCCCTTCAACTACCGTCCTCAAGTCCGCACCCGTTGTAACCGCGTCCCCACCACCACCTTTCCGTTCGCGCACGCCTGATCCTGATTACACACGAGGCGTACCGCTAAGCCGCGTGGTCACTGAGCCAATGCAAGATTCAAAACTGTTTAACTACGTGGCGCCATCACCTGTTGACGTCGTTGCGCGCCGTGGCAACGAGCGCGCGCAAGCAGTGTCACGCGCGAACAAGCTAGCGAAGATGGGCTTTACGCCCGAGGCGAAGGTGTTATCTACTGGAACCTCCACACCGCCGAATCACGGGCATGGGCATGGTCACGGGCATAGGTTTGGTATTCGGTCTCTGGTTCAGTCACTTAAGGGTAAATCCTAACTAACTCCGGACATGCGCTCTGTCTCCTGCAATTCGTGTTTGTTATGTATTTTTTTTCTACCCATCTACGTCCCATGGCGTCTCGGAGCACGCCTATCCAACCATCATTCTGTGCCATGTTACATCACATAACTTTGTTTCCAATACGTACCTTGCAAACCATCCTGTGTCGTGTCTCTGTTCGCTTGTGTCTGTTCTATCCCACAGCTCGTGTCTTTTTTACCTCACTTTTCCTGTCGTCTCTTTCTTATCAATCGTCTCTTGTTGTCGACGTGACACCCACACCACTGCTGTATTTTCTCCCCAGCCTTTTTTCCCTATCTTTTCTTTTCCATGTACATTGCCGTCGTCCACTTGCCCTTCCTGTTCCCACTGGCACTTATCCCCACCTGTTTTATTAGCCCTTTTTTTCTGCTGTGCATGAAATGGGTTGTATGTACGACATTGTATGCCGACCGAGCCGTTTAGTTGGAAAAGGAAAAAGGAATCTTCCACCATGTTTGTTATGTGCGTGATGCATGATGCATGATGTCTTGTGTGCTTTAGGAAGTTGTTCAGGATTCCTAAGTCGGACAGTACAGTAGTATATACGACGCTCAGCTGTCAGCCACTGTAGACTTACTTGAAACTGTCATCGATTGCCGGGCCCGGTTCGCAGGTTGCGAGTTTCGCAGCGCTCATCAAAGAACAGACTTCCGACCAAGACTACCCAGTTCAATTTAAAAATTGAACTTCTAACACTGATAGTGCGAGTAAAAGTACGAGCACAAGCGCACAACAGGGAGGAACTTGAAGGGGTCACACAGCGGCACAAGTCGAGATCGATGGATTGTAAATCGATGAGATGGTTGCATCACGCCATGTCGTTGTTGCTGTGTTCAGATGGAGGAAGAGCGCCGGCGCGCTGGGTCGTTAGGGAAGCAGAAGGGGAAGGCGTTAATGTGAAGTGACTTTTTGGTCTTTATGTTTGTTAATGCCGGAGGGTCTGGCTGCCTCATGGCTTACTAGTGGCGGTACAGGAAGTAACCCGTTGGATGGATGTCGCGTTTCAGTTTCAGTGTTTTCCATTTCGGTTCCGGTTTCGAGATGCAAGCGCGATGCTTGGCGCGATGGGGATGTTTGTCCACTATGGCGCCGGCTCGGTGCAGTGCCTATGCCGATGCCAGCGCTGGCGCCCGGGGGAGTTGGGATGTCGGAGTACTATATTTTTCTTGATATTTTTGGTCTAATGCTACTCGACCGGGAACGCTGTTCCGGTTGGGTACCGTAGGCCCGAGATGCCCGAGATGCCCGAGGGTGGCTCTCCCGCCGGGTCGGTCTGTTCCGATGATGGAACATACTGTACGTCTCTTTTACTCAGCTGGCGACTTGGGGGCCGCCTTCGGTACAGGCGGGAAGTTCAGAGCCGTCCTCGCGGGAATGATTGGCTTAGTCCCGCCCACTGATTGTGAAACGGCCGGCGTGATGGCGTCAGGGGTCAGTGTCAATGTCAGTGCGAGTGTTCGGGATCTTCATCAACACTAACTACATGTCGAGTTGATCTGGGAGCTCGGATAGCGGCGCATCGAGCAGCGCCAGACGCGTCCCACGTTCCGGATTTGCGAGCAGTTCTACCCACTGGCACGGGCCGAGCACGGAGGCATCGTGCTGTTCTGGGGCTTAGCTACCGGGCTGGACCCACGAACGGGACGATGGACGGGGCAGAGGTGGACATCGCCGGGGGTGAGAGAGGTGAACCAGGTGCGAAGGATAGCGTGCGCCGTGAATGTCTGGGAAGGCTGGATTATCGATTGTCTTTCGCACGTGGTGACTCCGTCATATTAGACATTTTGACAAGGGCACACCAAAGCCAAGACCAAGACCAAAGCAGAGGCTCAGTCCTTCGCATATCTTTAAAAAAACTGTCTGGTTCTCCCGAAGACTCATCCACTCCCCTCGATGCTCTCCGCTGTACCATATGTATCAGTCAATATGCCTAGGACGCGAGAGGCGTATAGCCCATGTCACTGCTAGTGATATTGAACTTGGTCGGACTTCACCGGTTCACCCTCGCTCAATTCCCTCCCAGCCGCTGCATCCTCTTTATCCCAGCATCGAAACCCAAAGCAACCCGCGGTCGTGCTCATTTTTACCCCTGCTCCAAAGTTCAGTTCCATAGAGCTCTCCAACTGTTCCAATTCTTATGGCTCTCCGAACCTTGAGACCCTCTCGCTGACCTCCTGTAATCATGCGCTACCATCTGATCATTCTGATCTCTGTGCTGCCCGTTCTTGCCGCTATTTCCCTTGACGGCCTTGTGAAGCCTCTCTCACCTCGTTGGGACGACATACACGTGAAGCACTCTTGGAACGCCGTCCAAGAGAACTGGGGGAGCCTGCGTCGCCCGCCCGACGGCACCACGATCGACCTCCATGTTTCGCCCAGGCCCGACCCTGAGAACGCCTCTGTTCCTGCGCTGGCTGTGTAGCACATTCACCTATGTACCCGCTGCTACGGACCAGAATGTGTCAGGGGATTGCGGGATGTCTAGGGGATTACCCGAGCCCAGCAGACCTGGCGGCTTTCGTGCGCAAATGCCGCTCTGATGGAGCCGACGCGTCCTTCGCCATCGTACAGATCAACGGCGGAGGGTACGACCCGAGCCGCCCTGACCCTAGGGCAAATCTCGACACCCAGTACGCTGGAGCGCGTATCTGATCCTGCTCATCTTCTACAGCACATGGAACAGTCCGTACGACTCGTACCTCTCCTGGCTCGGCTACATCCTCAGCCAGGAGAGCATCCCGCAGACAATCAGCACGTCATACGGTGCCAACAAGAAGATCTTCCCGAGGGGATATACACGTATGTGTGTAACTTGTTCGCGTGGCTCGGCGCGCGTTGCATCAATGTCCTCTTCTCGAGTAGCGACAACGGCGTCGGCCAAGGGGACTGCGTGACAATGACGGCTCTGTCTGGTTCATCCCCCTCTTCCCTGCAACCTGTACCTGTGGTGTTTTTCTCAGACCGGGAGTATACACGAGTGCAGGTGCAGGTCGCTCACCACACTACCACCCTGTTGCAGGTCCCTGGGTTACTGTCGTTGACGGAACGACGGGCCGGGACTACCTGCCGGAGGTCGCAGCGAACCTCTCCGGCGGCGGCTTCAGTCTCGAACTACTTTCAACGCCCCTCGAAACAGACCGTGTCCATGTCATTTTACGAGATCCCATGACCTTTGTAATTGCTTTGATTCACTCGACTTCTGCCGGGTTCAAGGAGCCATGGCTACTTCTACCTCGTATCAAGCCCAGAATGTGTGATTATGTGTCAATAGGAAGGTTTTTTTTATGGCGCTTTGTTCCAGGATTACACAAGACACGTAACTACCTGGAATAAGTGTTAGATAGCAGGAAATTGTAAGTATCAGCCCTATCTAACGCGCTGGAGCTGGGCCAAGGGAGCGGGTGTGAGGCGAAATATGGAGTTGCGTACATCACTGGTGTTGAGATAGTGCGGGACTCAGAGTACACGTCCTTCGGCGGGTGAGGGGGCGTACTCTCCTACCGACTAAAACCTCACGGTTGTGGATCCAGTGGTGTGGTGGATCAAGGAAATTTTCTATCGGTTTTTCTCCGGCGTTTTCAGCGATTTTTATGGAGTACTTGTCCCGCTTGATTTTAGTTGCTATTATTATGTCCTCTGTGGGTCTCCGATTAATTGCCTTGAACTGTCGTGTTCGATTTCCTCTGTGTCGTTTTTCTTGGATAACTCGCTCGCACCTCAAGGCCTCAAGGTCAAGTCGCATATCAGGTGCCAGTTTGGAGGAACCTAGTCGCTCCTGTTTGTTCCATGGCTATTGTAGGCGCCCCTGCGTTGCTCGTCGTTCTCCCTTATTGAAGGAGTTACGCTTCCGCATCAATAGGAAGGTTATCCTGGACATGAACAGCACCCGCTAAGTGCCCGCCAACAAAAGTCACTATTTGCTGGCGGCCCTCCTGGAGGATCTCTCATCTAGGCGCGGCCCGTAGCAATCATATACTCTTGACCACTCTTGCTCCGGATAGCCCACGTAGTATTGAACTTGGTCAGACTTCACCCTCGCCTAATCCCGTCCCAGTCAATGGTCGTGTACTATTCATATCAGCATCAAAACCTAAAGCAACCCGCGGTCATATTCGCTTTTACCTCGGCCCTCTGATCTAGGTTTTTGTTCACACGCAAAAAAGCACCATAAAAGCTCTCACACTGCTCCAACAATTTCGGCTCTATGCATATCGGGCCGCCTTCTTAACCTCACGGACTCATTGTATCGTAGACACCATCTCGCTGACCTCCCGTCATCATGCGCTACCATTGTAGCTTTGTGCTCTCCTTCTTTGCCGCTGTTCTCTTTGGCAGCCTTGCGAAGCCCCTCTCATCACCTTGGAATGACATGCACATCAAGCACTCCTGGAATGCCGTCCCGAAGAACTGGGAGAGCCTGGGCCGCCCACCTTCTGGCACCACAATTAACCTTTACATTGCGCTCAAGCCCCAGCGTGAGGACGCCTTGACTGACGCCATCTACGAGATCAGTGAACCCGGGCATCCCAGGTACGTTTACTATCACTCCTCCGTTCACGCGTGTGTTCACGAGTGCCACTGCTCCGATGTAGATATGGTGCACACCTGTCTGAGGAACAGGTCGCTGACCATGTCGCTCCGCATCCAGAGACGCTCAGGCTCGTTAATTCCTGGCTCGAACACCACGGCGTACCCTCCTCGTCCGTCTCCATGACTCATGGGGGCAACACATTGACGCTCGAAGGCGTGTCCATGACCCAATCCAACACTCTCCTCGACGCATCATACCAGCTCTACAGACGCGTCGGGAGCAGTGAGACCATCGTCCGCACTGTCGGCTATGCGCTTCCCGCGGCGCTGCACGAGCACGTGCTGACTGTGGCGCCGACGACGTCCTTTGTCTCCCTGCGCACGCAATTGCAGACACCGCGCAATCGCTCTGACGGGGCAGCAGCGGAGCTGGTGAAGTCGGCATCGGGAGAGCCCGCGGCAGTTCTGTCGAGCCGCGATAGTGTCCATTACGTCACACCATCGTTCCTGCACCGGCTGTACGACACGTACGCCTATACACCCGCTGCAACGGACCGGAATATGATCGGGATTGTAGGAATGCTAGGTGATTATCCGAGCACGGCGGACCTGGCGGCGTTCATGAGCAAATACCGCTCCGACGCGATGGACGCGACGTTCACCGTCGTACCGGTCAACGGTGGGAGGTACGACCCGAGCTACCCACACGTAGAGGCAAACACGGACGTCCAATACGCCGAGGTCATGGCGTATCCGACCCCGCACATCTTCTACAGCACCGGCCAAGGGCCGTGGGGCACGGATGACTGGTTCATTTCCTGGCTCAGATACATCCTCAGACAGCCGACTCGGAGCATCCCTCAGACGATCAGCATATCGTACGACCGCTTTGAAGAGAATTTCCTCTCGGAGGGATATGTAATATATGTGTGCCGCCTGTTCGCACAGCTCGGTGCGCGTGGCGTTAGCATCCTCCTCTCGAGGGTAACTGGGGCGTCGGCGACGGGGACTGCGTGACCAACGACGGCTCCATCCGGTTCATGCCCAATTTTCCCGCAACCTGTACGTGTGGCGTTTATTCTCGGATTGGAAGTAGTATACAAGTGCGGGTCCAGGACGCTCACCACATCGCCACGCTTTTGCAGGTCCCTATGTCACCGCCGTCGGCGGAACGACGGACTATCTGCCGGAGGTCGCAGCGAGATTCTCTGGCGGCGGCTTCTCGGACTACTTTAAACGCCCGAAGTACCAGGAGGAGGCCGTGTCCACCTTCCTCGAGGACCTCGGCAGCCGGTATCAAGGCCTTTACAAGTGCGTTCGCTTCTGTGACCTGATCTAACCCATTCGTACTTTGTACTTGGTGCAGCGCTTCTGGCCGCGGTATCCCCGATATCGCCGCGCAGGCCTCCAGATTCCAGGTCTTCTCCAACGGGAACGAGCAAGCGCTGACCGGCACAAGCGCAGCGGTGCCTGTGTGTCTCTCCCTTCTCCCTCCTATTTGGGTCGTCCGTCCTTGAGCACCTAGCTGACCGCCAATTTACAGGTTGTGGCGGGCATAATATCGCTACTTAATGACTGGCTGGTTTCGAAGGGCCGGGCCCCGCTTGGCTTCCTCAACCCCTGGCTGTACGGAGGCGGCTTCTCAGCTCTCAATGACATCACACGTGGCTCGAATCCGGGTTGCGGCACCCCTGGATTCTCCGCCATCGCCGGATGGGATCCTGTGCGTTCCACCAGACTTGTTCCTTCACTTTCGGAGTTGGATGACCCTGGGCTCCGTAGGTAACGGGTCTCGGAACGCCTGACCTCGGCAAAATGCTGGAGGTGCTGGTGTTGGAAGGGATAATCGGCGGGGACACGGACCGAAGGATTACGGGATCGTAGATAACAGAGAGACTTTTCGCATTCTATGTACAGAAGGTACATTACTGAAAGTGTCGAGCTGCACAGTTGCTGGGTTGCTTTAAAACGTAAAGTAAACTGTAGAACACCTCAGTCACTCTTGTCCTGACTGAGCATACGCCTCGTCGTATTCTTTTAGATGCATACATTCCATTCCTGTCACGGTTTGTCTCCAGTCATCCCAAAAGCTAGTTGGTGATTTGAGAAGTTGAGCTTACGTTTCCAAACCCAACCAACTAATTGCTCTGGGCGATAGCGCCATACATATTCCATGAGGCCAGTTACTCACTCGCCAACGCAACTTTAAGGTCGAAACCGGCAACTGAAGACGCTCGGCCTCAAATATAGCCCAGTCACTCCCGATCCGTCACTGGGGACTCGGCCCACTCGGAGGTCTGATACTATTGAGATAGGACGGGACAACCTGGATCTTATACTAGCCTGAGGATGACGGTGTAGTGCTACATACTGTACAGTTTTGTACTACCCAACGTGGACCGTGACGCCGTGGGCCGCCACTGACTCTGATTAATGGACAAAAAGAATGCAATGCCAACTACGTTCAATCGTGGTAGGTCATGTGTATTCAATGTGTTTGGATGCTGCCATTGAAAGAATTTCTCTGTCATTGTCATTTTACGGGATTCCACGACCTTTGATTCACCCGCGCACCGCTGACCAGGCCTGTTCTTTTATAGCCCACGTAGTATTAAACTTGACCCTCGCCCCAATGCCTCGCCCAATCTCGTCCCAGTAAATGGTCCGACTCGGAGTCGTGTGCCATTCATATCAGCATCAACCCGCGATCATACTCGCTTTTACCTCGGCCCTCTGATCTAGAGTTCTGTTCTCGCGCAAAAATAAGCTCTCACATTGCTCCAACCATTTCGGCTCAGGCCGCCTTTTTAACCTCACGAACCAAGTCACGAACTCATTGAGTTATTGTATCGTATACACCATCTTGCTGACCCCCCGTAACCATGCGATACCGTTGGATCTTTGGGCTCTCCGTCCTTCAAGTTGCCGTTGGTCTCCTTGGCACCTTGCGAAGCCCCTCTCACCATGTTGGGATGACATGCAACACCAAGCACTCCTGAAACGCCGTCCCGAATAATTGGGAGAGCCTGGGCCGTCCGCCTTCTGGCACCACAATCGACCTCTTCGTTGGGCTCAAGCCCCGCAGCCAGAACGCCTTGACTGACGCCCTCTAGTACGAGGTCAGCAGCCCCGGGCATCCAAGGCACGTCCTCCATCATTCCTTCGCTCACGCGCGTACTCACTGCTCTGATGCAGATATGGTGCACACCCATCTAAGGAGCAGGTGGCTGAGCTTGTAGCGCCACACCCAAACGCGCTCGATCTCGTGAATTCCTGGCTCAATCACCACGACGTATCCTCCTCGTCCGTCTCCATGACACACTGGCACGGCGGCAACACCATAATGCTCAAAGGTGTGTCAGTGACCCAAGCCGACGTCCTCCTCGACGCATCATACCAGCTCTACAGGCACGTCGAGAGTAGTGAGACCATTGTCCGCACGGTCGGCTATGCGCTTCCCGCGGCGCTGCACGGTCACGTGCTGACTGTGGTGCCGACGACATCCTTTGCCTCCCCGCCCACGCAATGGCAGACAGCGCGGAATCGCTCCGGCGGGGCAGCAGCGGAGCTGGCGAAATCGATATCGGGAGAGCCTGCGACGGGGCTGTCGAGTCGCGATGACTCCGATGATGACTCCGACGACGATAACGATTACATCACGGCTTCGTTCCTGCGCTTGCTGTATAACACAGAAGCCTGTATACCCACTGCGACAGACCGGAATGCGCTCGGATTGTGGGACTTTTAGGGGATTATCCGAGCCCAGCGGACCTGGCGGCGTTCATGCTCAAATACCGCTCCAATGCGGTGGACGCGACGTTCACCGTCGTACAGGTCAACGGTGCCACAGTGGGGGGTACGACCCGAGCAACCCCAATCACGAGGCGAACGTCGTCATCCAGTACGCCGAGGTCATGGCGTATCCGACTCCTCACACCTTCTACAGCACCGGCCGAGGGCCGTCAGGCACGGATGGCTGGTATACCTCCTGGCTCAAATTCATCCTCAGACAGCCGCGGATCCCGCAGACGACCAGCGCGTCGTACGTCACCGATGAGAATACCATCTCGGAGGGATATGCAGTATATGTGTGCGACCTGTTCGCGCAGTTCGGTGCGCGTGGCGTCAGCGTCCTCTTCTCAAGTGGTAACGATGGCGTCGCCGACGGGAACTGCGTGACCAACGACGGCTCCATCTGGTTCATATCCAAATTTCCCGCAACCTGTACGTGTGGCGTTTTTTCTCGGATTGGAGGTAGTACACAAGTGCGGGTCCAGGACGCTCACCTCATCGCTACACTTTTGTAGGTCCATATGTCACCGCCGTCGGCGGAACGATGGACCACCATCCGGAGGTCGCAGCGAGATTTTCCGGCGGCGACTTCTCGAACCACTTTATACTCCCCATCTGGCAGGAGCAGGCCGTGTCTACCTTCCTCGAGAACCTCGGCACCCGGTATCAAGGCCTTTACAAGTGCGTTCGCTTCTTTGACTTGATCTAACCCATTCGTACTTTATACTTGGTGCAGCGCCTCTAGCCGCGGCATCCCCGACATCGCCGCGCAGGCTATGGATTTTCGGATCTTCCTCAACGGCGACGAGCAAGAAGAGGACGGCGCAAGTGTCGCGACGCCTGTGCGTCTCCTTCCTCCCTCCTATTTCGGTCGTCCGTCCTTGAGTACCCAGCTGACCGCCAATTTACAGGTTGTGGCGGGCATAATCTTTGCGAGTCACTACTCTGCTCTCCGTTCTAGGTCTGGTGTGGCGCCGGAAGGGAAGGGGACCGGCGCATGGCATAGTGGCAAGAAAAGGCTAAGCTGTACAACTGCATAGAGATTGGGCAAAAGCACGAAGTGCTTCTCGATCGAAAATGAGGGGTTTGTGTTTCCGAGGTGAAGTCGCGACACCCAGCCTGTTAGGAATCAATGACGCG
>Ga0137385_10000891_pt1 | contig 24796 bp, 16 predicted proteins | sample SagtaG_FD_104921 | JGI IMG/M metagenome (GOLD analysis project Ga0137385, IMG submission 104921) | Vadose zone soil microbial communities from Sagehorn Ranch, Mendocino, California, USA - Sage2_R_80_16 metaG | ecosystem: Environmental > Terrestrial > Soil > Vadose zone | place: USA: California... | reverse complement strand
TGTAGCCCATAGAATACCTTCTGTAGCATTGCGGCGAGCGTTTTCTGCTATAAATAATAGCAGAAGTGAACCCAGAGCCGCCGAACGCGAACACTCTCGAGTTCCAATACGAATACCTCTCCATGGTTCCACCTCTAGCCATAAATATACTGTGATCCCGCTGAGATTGACTGCCCAATGGCATAACCATTCAATATCATCATCGTCAATTTGAAGTTCAGCCAACGACCATTTATTTGAGATCAACCTCTGTTCTTGTGCTCTCTCCAGAATAGCATCAACTGCATCGTATACTGTTTTTTCTCCTTCACTAGAGGATATACCATTGAAGACCTTCACTTGCCACGCTCCATTTCAACTTTCCTACTGCATCTCTACCCTTTCCTACATCCCCACCCTCGGCCGATACTGCACCGCCTCCGCCACATGATTCGCCATAATCTCCTCGTTCCCCGCCAGGTCCGCAATCGTCCGCGCCAACTTCAGCACCCTATGGTACGCTCTGGCCGACAAATGCAGTTGCTGCATCGCCGCCTTGAGCAGCCTCTCCCCGGACGCATCCGTCTTACAAAAGTCGCGCACCTCCGACGGCCCCATCTCCGCATTGCAGGTCATCTTCGTTCCATTAAAACGCCGCAGTTGTCGTTCCCTCGCCTCCTGCACGCGCCCCCGAATCGTCGTCGAGTTCTCGGCATCGCGTTTATCGGCCAACTTTTCATAATCGACACGCGGCACCTCAATGTGGATGTCAATGCGATCCAGCAGCGGACCGCTGATACGTTTCTGGTAGCGCATAATCGAGGAGGCCGAGCAGCTACATTCCCTGATCGGGTCGCCAAAGAAGCCGCAGGGGCAGGGATTCATCGAGGCCACCAGCATAAAATTGGCAGGATACGTAATAGTTCCCTGCGCCCGCGATATCGTCACCACTTTATCTTCCAAAGGCTGGCGCATTACCTCCAGCACATTCTGCCCAAATTCCGGTAATTCATCCAGGAACAACACTCCGCGATGCGCCAGGCTGATCTCGCCGGGTCGCGGGATACGCCCTCCGCCAACAAGTCCCGCGTGACTGATAGTGTGGTGTGGCGAGCGAAATGGCCGCTGCAGTACCAGAGGCATATCCGAGGGGAGCATCCCGCTCACACTGTATATCTTCGTGACATCGAGGGATTCTTCAATGATCATTCGAGGGAGAATAGAGGGCATCGAGCGCGCAAGCAGCGTCTTTCCCGATCCCGGAGGGCCGCTCATCAATATATTGTGAGCGCCACTCGCCGCCACTTCTAAAGCCCGCTTGACGTGTTCCTGTCCGCGCACCGCCGCCATGTCCTGCCCATAGGCAACCTGGTCGATATTTTCGAGAATACGAGGATCAGGTATAAATGGTTCAATCAGCCGTTCACCGTTGAGGTGGGCAATGAGCTGGCCAAGCGTCTCTACGGGATAAATGGTCACCCCGCGCAAGAGAGAGGCCTCCATGGCATCGTCGGCTGGCACGAATACAATGTTCACGCGCTTTTCACAGGCCAGCGCTACCATAGGGAGAATACCATTGGTATGCCGGAGACTGCCATCGAGAGACAGCTCGCCTAGAAACAGGCACTCATCTATAGACTTTTCAGGATTGATCTGTCCTGAGGCCAACAAAACCCCTATGGCTATAGGAAGATCATAGGCTGGCCCCTCTTTGCGCAGGTCTGCCGGGGCCAGGTTGGCAGTGATCCGTTTGTAAGGGAATAGGCAACCGCAGTTTTTGATTGCCGATCGTACTCGTTCTCTGGATTCATTGATCGCAGCGTCAGGTAGTCCAACAACATTGAATGCCGCGAGGCCATTCGATATATCAACCTCAACCTCGACAAGCGCACCTTCCAGGCCAATTACCGCACAGCTTTGCACCTTTGCCAACATAATTCTTGACCCTCCTCACCATATTTGCCCCGCCATTATGCCTGAATACTAGTAAAATAGCAATAGCACATGACTATGCGTTCAAATGTGGTCGCCCTTGCAGTGGGCCTGCAAGCTCAACGTTTGACATGCTTACAACCTGCGTGATACGATTTTGCTTGACACCTGGGCTGACTTACCCACTGTCACTGTAATCCTGACTATTCTCCCTGGTCACTCGTAGTTGCGTGATCAAGTGACGGATATGCATTTAATGCGCTTCCGCAATGGAGCGAATCGTCTCCGCTAGTGCTACATGTGAGTGTTTAATAGAATGAATCGTAAGTATCATCGTTGGTATAGTCCTTCCCTAGAGCGAGACATGGAGTTGTTGGTCTTTGGCCATGCCGGTGCTCGAGTCCTGGTTTATCCTACTTCGATGGGCCGTTTCTTCCAGTGGGAAGATACGGGCATGATCGCCGCGCTTGGCGATCAGCTTGAAAACGGCGGGCTTCAGTTATTTTGTGTGGATAGTGTGGACGGCGAAAGCTGGTATGACAAAGGGCGGCCACCGGCTGAACGAGCGTGGCGACACATCCAGTATGACCGCTATATCCTGAATGAAGTCCTACCGTTTACCTCCCAGCATAACTCTAACCCTTTCCTGATCACTACAGGTACAAGCTTTGGAGCGTATCACGCCGTCAATTTCGCCTTTCGCTACCCGTACCTGGTTGACCGCGTGATAGGCATGAGCGGCCTCTATGATATCAAACCCTTCACCGGCGGCTACACTGACGACAATGTGTATTTCAATAGCCCTAACGACTTCATGAAGAACGAGTTCGACCCTGCACGGCTGGAGGCGCTGCGACATATAGACATTATCATTGTTATCGGTCGCGAAGACTCCAACTACTCAAATAATGAGTGCCTTTCAAGCATCCTTTGGAGTAAAGATATCTGGCATGCTTTTCGCATCTGGAATGGTTGGGGTCATGATTGGCCCTATTGGCAGCAGATGATCCAAAAGTACATCGGCGGTCACGATTGACCGGGGAGAAGCATATGACTCTTAAGATCGGCCTGTTTGTCGGACGGGAATGGTCCTTTCCACCCTCCTTCATCAATGAAGTGAACAGCCGTGACGAGGATGTGGTTGCCGAGTTCGTCAAATTAGGCAGCACAAGTATGGACGAGCCATGTCCCTACACGGTGATCATCGATCGTATCTCACATGAGGTACCATACTATCGCCTCTATCTCAAGTATGCAGTCCTTCAGGGTGCAACAGTCATCAACAATCCCTTCATGTGGACATCGGACGACAAGTTCTTCGAGGCAGCCCTGGCCACGAAGCTGGGAGTCGCCAGTCCGAAGACGGTGGTCCTGCCAAACAAAGACTACATTCCCGGCATCGACCACTCCGAGAGCCTGCGTAACCTCATCTACCCGCTGGACTGGCAAGGCGTCATTGACTATGTCGGCCTCCCCTGCGTCATCAAAGACGCGCTTGGAGGAGGTTGGAAGGACGTATTCATCTGCCATTCTTTAGATGAACTACTGCACCATTATAACCAGTTTGGCATTCGTACGGTCATCGTTCAGGAATTCATTGAATGGGAACAATACGTACGCTGTGTCTGCCTGGGTCAGGATGATGTGATGCCGATCAAGTATGATCCCCATGAGCGCAAATATCATGTTGAACACGATCATCTCAGCCCTGAGCTTGGTCTTCGCGTCGTAGAGGATTCGTTGAAACTCGTCCGCGCGCTTGGGTACGATATGAATTCCGTCGAGTGGGCCATTCGCAACGGCATTCCCTACGCCATCGATTTTATGAACCCGGCCCCCGATATGGATATTTACTCGCTGACACCTTTTTATTTCGAGTGGGTAGTCAAGCACATGGCCGACATGGCTATCCGCCTCGCGAAGCAACCGCGCCCCCAACATCGCAATTTGCGCTGGGATACCTTTCTGACAGCTAACCGGGATCGCTTCGATGATAACCCGATACAGGAGACCTCAACTACTACATAGTCGGTTGTCGGCTCGTAGGGGGCCAATTAATCGTGAACCCAATTTATCGCGCCTAGCGCCGATTATGCAGATTGACAAATTAATACGGACACCCGTAGGGGCCGATTTATCGCGCCCACCGCCGATTTATCGGCCTCGATGGATTTTCCACTATCCAGATGAAAAAGTTAAACAGCATAATCGGCCCCAACACATAGATTTTTCTTGGAGGTATGGTCATGTCACTACGAGAAGCCATTCAACGCTATCACGATCTCCTCACCGACGAACTGGGCAGCGCGTCTTATGCACAACTGGAGGATCAACAGCGCCGCCGTGGGCTTTTCTTCGGCGGGCGACCGCTCAGCATTGTTCTACGGCCCCGCTTTATGACGCCAGAGCAGTATCGCTTTCTCCAATCGCGGGTGCATATCCTGCTGCGTGCCTTCGACAAGGCCTATTACACCGCCATAGAAGATGCGGCCTTCCGCTCCCAATTCGGTCTGCTCGACTGGGAAGAGGAGCTTGTACAGCACACCCCTGGCTTCCGCGATCCCAGTCCCACCTCTCGCGTGGATACGTTTTTTGTCACGGAGCGCGGAGGCCTGCGCCTGACGGAGTACAACGCCGATACCCCCGCCAGCCCGGCCTACAATGATGCCCTGACAGAAGTGTCCTACGGCCTGCCCGTGATGCGCGAGTTCCTACGTCAATATGAAGTTCGCTCCTTGCCAGCACGCCACAGTGTGCTCCATGTTCTGATGGATTCCTACCAGCAATGGGGCCACAGCCGCGAAGCGCCACGCATCGCCATCCTCGACTGGCGCGAAGTACCCAGCTACAGCGAGTTCCTGCTCTTCGCGGAATACTTCAAGTCGCAGGGACTGGAATGTATTATTACCGACCCGCGCGAGGTGGAGTACAAGAATGGCCGTCTTGTTGCCGGAGATTTCCACATCACGCTCATTTATAAGCGCGTCCTCGTCAGCGAACTGGTAGAACGTGGCGGCATGGATCACCCGGTTGTACGTGCTGTACGCGATGGGGCCGTATGCATGGTCAATCCCTTCAACTGCAAAATCCTGCATAAAAAAGCCAGCCTGGCAGTTCTGTGCGATGAGCGCAACGCCAGCCTCTTCAGCACCGCTGAACGGGAGGCCATCGAAGCCCATATTCCGTGGACCTGCCGTGTCGAGGAGCGCCAGGCTCGCCACCACGGCAAAACAGTTGACTTGATACCATTCATTCTGGAGCACCGTGAGAATCTCGTACTGAAACCAAACGACGAGTACGGCGGCAAGGGAATTGTGCTGGGCTGGCAGACCGATTTCAGCAGTTGGGAGGAGGCAATACGCACCGCGCTGTCTGAGCCGTACATTGTGCAGGAACGAGTCGCCATTCCTATTGAACCGTATCCTTTACTGATAGATGGCCACGTGACGTTCGTTGATCAGATGCTGGACACCAACCCACTCGTTTTCTACGGAGACTACGTGGACGGCTGTCTCTCACGCCTCTCATCCGAGGCACTCTTAAACGTCTCAGCCGGCACCGGCTCAGCCGTGGCAACATTTATCGTCGAAAAACGCTAAAAAGGAGAGATCATTATGAAACCGCCATCGCTAACCATTGGCATCGAGGAAGAATACCAGATCATCGACCCGCAGACGCGAGAATTGCGGTCCTATATTACCGAGATCTTGGAAGAAGGCAAACTAATCTTGCTTGAACAGGTCAAACCAGAGCTACACCAGGCAATGGTTGAGGTAGGTTCTTCCGTATGCCAGACCCCAGCAGAGCTACGAGTCGAGTTGGTGCGCCTGAGACGCGCCATTATGGATCTGGCTGCAAAAAACAACTTGAAGATCGTCGCCGCCGGCACCCACCCCTTTTCCTCCTGGATGACCCAGGAAATCACCCCTCAGGAGCGCTATATGGGTGTAAAGCAGGACATGCAGGAACTGGCCCAGCGCATGTTGATCTTCGGCACTCATGTTCACGTTGGGATTGAGGATCGCGAATTCCTCATCGATGTCATGAACGTCATTCGTTACCTGCTGCCTCACATCTTGTGCCTTTCCACCAGCTCGCCCTTCTGGATGGGCCGCACCACCGGCTTGAAATCCTACCGCAGCATTATTTTCCGCAACTTCCCCCGCAGTGGTATACCCCGCATATTCCAGTCCTATGCGGATTACTCGTACCTTGTAGATACACTGGTGAACACAAACACCATTCCCGATAGCAGCAAAATTTGGTGGGATGTTCGCCCGAACCATACCTACCCCACTCTGGAATTCCGTGTCTGCGACGTTTGCACTCGTGTTGACGAGGCGATTTGCATAGCTGCCATTTTCCAGGCCATCGTTGCGAAACTCTGGAAACTGCGCCGCGACAACATGACTTTCCGCGTCTACCCTCACGACCTGATCGAGGAAAACAAGTGGCGTGCCGTGCGCTATGGCCTGGACGGCAAGTTGATCGACTTCGGTAAGCAAGAGGAATTGCCTGCTCGCGACCTGATCCGCGAACTGATCGAGTGGTTCATCGGCGATATCATAGATGAACTGGGCAGCCGCCAGGAAGTGGAGTATGCCTATCGCATCCTGCAAGAGGGATCAAGTGCCGACCGCCAGTTGGCCACCTACCAGCGCACAGGTGACCTGAAAGCCGTGGTCGATCAACTGATTCAAGAAACAAGTGAAGGGGTACTGGGTTGAACAAATAGATTGCAGAGCTATGAATTGCTCTCTGTCTCCTATTCTTCCACCTCTTTGCTCGAGAGAAGCATATTGAGGATATTGAATTCGTGGGACATGAACAGGTATTTGTCGGTAAATATCTTGCGACGAGCCTCGCCAAGGTTGAGGCTGCGGAACACGACAAATGGAAACGCGTCATAGCTACTGCCAATGGGCAACAGGCTATCTGCTGGGTAAAGAGTACGAACGTATGTGGCAAGTAAGGAACGGAAAGAATGCTCTTGCTGCTCCTCATATGCTTGTTTCTCGTTAAAATACGTCCGCAGTGTGTCACTGGCGAGAAACGTCACAAAGGGCACGGCATAATGCTGATCTGCATGGTCGCTTTCCTGCTCATAGTGTGGGATTTTCTCCTTCGCCATCCTCTTGAGCTGTTCGATGAAGGCTATCGCATCTCGCATGACCATTTGCACGTTTTCATGATAGCGTTGATCGCGACTCAAAGCGTACATGTTCGCCAGTAGATCTTTGCCAGTCTCCTTCTGCTCAAATAGATCTTCGATCTCCATCCAGTATTGTTCCTGCATGGAATACTCACTTATCGGTACAATTAAAATCCCTCCTGTTAGATATCCTCTTTCAAGTGGAGGCCACTCTAAAAGATGCTGAAATCCTTTTCGTGCTGCATCGGCAAAATCCTCGGAAAAGGTAGGAATCAGTGAAAGATAGGATTGTCTTACCTGCTCACGCTCGTCATGTTTTTGCCGGGTGGAGGTAGGCACAAGGCGAATTCTTGCGTTGCCTAAGATACGTGTCAGGCTGGCAGATACATACCCTAAGCGTTTATCATCCCAATAGCGATGCGATAACGATTCTAATTCCTTGATGAGCTTACCAATGCGCCCGGTAAAGGTTTCTCCAGCCGCGAAAACCGACTTACCGCCGATAGGAATCATCATGAAACGCTGGTTAATGCCAATTTTCCCGCTCCCTTCAATGCGTGTCATCATGGAGGTTTTCAGTATTAGCAGTACATTGAGCAAGTGGAGCATACTTTCACGCATAGATAATTCCCGGTCGGCAGCCTCAGTATAGACCACGCGATCGGTAAGATAAAATGTGAGGCTTTTCTCTTCCTGGTCAAGATCGCCCCCTCGCCCACGATAGATCACTTGCAATATTTCCATCAGATTTTGCTCGATTTCAAAATGAGGAATATCGACCAGGATATGCGTGGCTTTCTTAAATGATAGCCCCCGGCTGGCCGATGCAGTCATGAACACAACCTTCACCCTGTTCTGATTAATTTCTATGTCCTTTTTATCTGTTTCGGAAATATTGGCATGTATCTCTAAATAGTCCTCGTTTGGCTTGAATGCACCATTACGTATCTTGCCGATAGCCTGGATAAGCAGGGCAAGACGCCGTTTATCCTGTATGTAAACAAGAATCTGGGGGGGATTCGGCTGCTCTAATACCGCCAGAATATCTATAACTATCCGGTCTTCTAAGGTATTGCGGAGCTGCTTGCTCCGTTCTTCAAAGGTCTCTTCGTCGTATTGCAGTGCATCAACCCCGATCTTATAGGTAACATGAAGCTTGCTGGCAGGATACGCATTCGCGTTGATGACAACGGCCTGATCCTTTTTAAAGCGAAACTCCTCAAGAGACAGAGGTGGGCACGTGTGTTGAGCAGGAACACGGCGAAAATATATTTTATTTGGCTCATAGGTGGTTTCCGAGAGATGTTGCTGTATGATCTTTGGATCGACAATGGAGGCGTCAGCAACGATAATCTTGGCATTGATACCATGCGTAGGGCCAAACAGCTCATGGTTGTGCATAAAGGTATGGAGACCATCAAGAAACTCTGCTCCACTTTCATCGCCGGTGACCTCGTCGATCATCACAAAGAAATGTCGAATGGTCTGGCCAATTTTGCTCATTTTCCCCGGAATAACTCCGCTCTGCTTGCTATACGCCCCCTGAAAGATTTTCTCTAAATGCCGTAGCGTATTTGAGCCATTTTTAGTGCGTTTGAGTGATTGAATAGCTACTGTTGCCACAATAGCGTTCGCCAGGGGTTTATCCAGGGTTGCATAGATCGCCCGGCAGAGGCTATCCAATACGCCGCTAATCCGTTCTCCCCGATCAATCAACAACCCTTCCTGAATTTCTTCGAGGTGACGTTGACTGGTTTTCTGTTGTTCTGCCTCAGCACCTTCAGCAAAAATAAATTTTACTCCATGTTCTTGGAACGTATCCTGGCGTTTGTTTGAATAATAATGCACAGTCGGTTTCGCATTGTTATTGCGAATAATGACAGAGTTGGCGGTTAGCGCGAAGAGATCACCACAGGGCGGAAGTCCGGTATCCTCCCGAAATTTTCTGATAATATCCAGGTTAACTTGCTTACGCGGGCTCACATACAGGAAAAGGAAACCTTCACCTTGCTGTGCTCGGGCTTTTAGAAAATTGACAATAGCGGTGGTTTTTCCGATGCCAGGATTGCCGGTCAAAAAGAGATATGGCGTGGAGCTGGCAAGTTCACGTTTCGTCAGGGCCGCGTGTATATCTAAAATGTTCTTTGCATAATAATCAGTTTTGTCCATCCTCTGGAGTAGATCTGCTCCCAGGAGGTCTTGAGCAAGCACCGTACGCGTGTTGATAAACCCGCCAAGTGATTCAGTGTGATCAAGCCAGTGCATGCCATCACCCTGATCAAGCAAGTGGACAAGGTCAGTAATAAACTTTCTCCCATCAAGAAAGCCTTTCGCCGCGGCCTTTTGGATGGTGTGTAAGACGTGACCACGCGCTTCGGCAATGTCCTGATCCGCTTGCTGCGCTTTGTATATTTCGGCACAGGTTGCCAGCAGTTGAACATGCTCTTTTTTGACCGACATAGCGTTGATGTTACGGTCGGTATAGCCGACGACGTTAAACACAACCTGGTCATTTTCGATGAGGATGCCTTGCTTTAGAAGGAAAGTATAAAAGCTATGAGCGTAACTGGCGGCTTGAATGAGCTTGGCACACTCTTTATCTTCTCGTTTAAACGCAGTAAAGTAATGCCCTAACTGCCCGGATAGAATCTCTGGAGACACGGTTTCAGCATCTGTATCGATGCTCATATTGGTAAAGACACTTTTTGAGCGTACATAGCGTAACTCAGCTGCCAGGACACGTCGTATTTTCTCGACGCTGGTCAGGTCGACAGCCTCTCCAGTAGATCCAAGTGAGAATACCGAAAGATCGACGCTGAGAATACGCCAGTGCTTCCCATATTTCAGCAGCAACAAGGAATCAGCTTTAAGAAAATTACCTGTTCTGCTATATTCGCGCATTTCGTCGCTCGCTAGTTGAAAGGGAAACCCCTGCGCTCTAAACTGGCTCATCAGGTCCTCAATGGCCAGCCGTTCATTTTTTTCGTAGGTACCCAGGCTATTTTCCCCATAGAAATTGCACTGTAAATATACAATCTCCCGCGTGGCCCAGGGTTTCTCATGGCAAAATGACTGGATATACTCGTCAAAAAAATTCAGGCCAGACACATAGCCCTTTTCGAGGAAAAGGAGTACCCAACGCTCTAAGGCTTCTCGGTCCCATGTACTGATAACTCCTGAGCGCTCGCATACGCCGCTCGCAAGAGCAGAAAAGTGCAGGTGTGAAAGATCTTTCTGGTAGAGATCACCATAGTGATGGCTCAGCGCTCTTTGTTGTTCAATAGCCGCCAATAGCCCTGTATTGAAGCCAAGTTCAAATATTCTTCCCAGGACTGCCGCTAACTGGCGACGCTCCTCACGCTGCTTCTTCTCTACTGGTGAATTATACTGTTCCAAATCCTTCTTACTTCTTTGCGTGCAGCACCGCTCGCACGAGCGTCAGAAATGCAAGCGCGTTAAACTGGATGTTGCCCCTCATATGGGGAAAAATGGCCATTTTCCCGACAGATGTTTCCCCAATGATACGCTTATAGGGATCAAGCTTGAACCCCAGATCACGAGGTTTCTCATAGCGTGAAAAATGTAGCAGCGTAATAAAGTCGAGAATATCGGCTTTCAATGTTTGCGGATTTTTCTCTCCTAGGATATCAGACCAGATGTACTGGTCATAGGTTGGATCATTCTCGTAGACATTGATCAGGGTTGCGTACGACATAACCCCGTTGTACACCTGCTTATTGACGCTTGCTCCACTGAAGAGGTTGAAAAAGACCAGCGAACGTTTGCTTGGATCCGACACTAGGTTGGAAAGCTCACCGATATCATCCACGTAGAGCGAATCTACCTTTAAAGCTAACCGTTTATGTCGGAGCTGATTCACGACATAGTACATATCACAAAACACCGGATAAACCCTACTCCCTGGATTCGCCTCACGTATCGACTGGATAACTTTCTTGTTCATAAAGAAGAGTTCTTCTTCATTTCCAGCATCAGAAATATGTAGTGTACTGCTATAAGGTGCCTGCGCAACATACAAAAAGTGCCGGTATCCCCTACCATAGCAGATTTTGACCTGCTCGAGGATGGCTTCTGGCCGCTCGTACATCTCCTGTGAGGACTGGTTACAGGAAAATGTCGAGAGGGTGCCAACGCGAACTGTTGCGTTCGCCAGTCGCTCGATTCCGACAATTTCCCCATAAACTGACGACTGATAAGCTTCAGGGTTATTCTTGTTAACATCGCATCTTCGACTTGAGACGATAACGATCGCCAGCTTATCGAGCTGATAACGCGCAGGGGAGTTTGTAAGATCTTCCCTGGAAGTTTTGCTTAGTTGGAACGCACGGGGTAGAGCAGAATAGAGGGAATACAATGCGCTATCCAGTTTATAGCGTCCCATCCCTTCTTGACGTACCGTGCTGAGATGAAACCCTTGCGAGTTAGCCGTGTAGTCTTCCGCAAGCATATGAGTCAACACTTTTGAGAGTGCGTGCACGAAATCTTCATCATCAAGTTTTTTGTTTGATTCATCTGCAGCCTTCTCAAGAGCATGTAAGCACACGATGGGGAAAAATAGCTTGCGCGGATCGTCAGGGGCAATGCTATCGGCCAGCACTTTCAAGAAAAGGTATGCCAACAACGTATACGTAAAGCGATACACAAACGCTTGCTCCGAGTCATAACGCACAGCGGGACGATGCCGGTAATAGAATACAACGCGATTGACTTTCTGATATTTTTCCTTGTATCTGTCAGGAGAGCTATTGTCGATTGGGGCTAGGAAAATCGGCAATGCCTGCATCCCTTCCATCTCATATTTCATGGAAAATATTTCTGGTTGGTCATCCGCGGCGTAATAGTACATAGGTTGAAAGGTGAGTGTCACAGGGAGTTTACAGATGGCTTCCCTACTGGTACTGGCATCCTCGATGGCTATATATTTGAGAGCATCGAGGCCTCCATTTTTCTCAAAGCCTTTCTGGAAGAAAATGTTATGCGTGACCATACTATTGACGTCTTTTACCAGGATTTGCTCTTTCAGGCTCAAGACCAATGATTCTTCCTGGCGATTGGGCCCAATGGTGGTATGATCTAGAAAGTCTATAAGGAGCTTTTTCAGTGTGGAAATGCCATCTCTGACCGAGTTGGTACCAATGCTCTGTTGGAGTTTGCGTAAAGCAGCACTTTTTTCTTCTTCACTCCCCGTGCGCAGCACGTCGAGGATATCCATCTCAAATCCTACCGCGGGTTCAAATGAAGGATTATCAACTTCCATGAAGACAAAGTAATAAAGCAGAGCTACTTTGAGCATTTTTTCTTGTAAACGAAGGGGTGATTTTGCCTCTGCTGCGCGTTTATCATACGCGGAACCGCCAACGTCAAGCAATGCCAGATTATAATCATAGACGGGCTTACCCTCTCCACCGTGAATATGAACTCGCCCATTCAACTTGAGCTTGAGGCCTGTCGTGAACGTTTTCGCCCCCAGTTCTCTGTTTGTGCTCTCACCCAGAAACCCTTCTATCTCTGGAATGATAGGCAAGGCGTCAAAAGCATCTGCACGCGAGAACAGGTCGCGATAGTTAAATGATTCATCCCTGTAACTCACCTGAAAATACGCATCATCCTTTTCCTGGCGAATAAAGGCTTCAAGCTTTTTCAGGCGTACAATCAGGTTGCGTAAAAGCAGCATGCCATCGTTTTTGTCGCCAGCTTTCCACTCTTTCATTCCATGATACAGGTAGCGAAAATAGTAGATTTTGGCCTCACGTTGAATGCGGGCCAGGGATTCTTTAATAACAACCTTTCGTAGCTGACCGAAAGGTGAGTTAGTTTTTTTTGCCAGGTATTTCAGTGCTTCGCGAGTGTCGTCGATTTCCTGCTCTTCACATTCACCCTGTCGTCTGAGTAAGGCGCAGATTCCTTGTATCAGTTGTTCATCGAATTGAGATATATCTTTGACGTGAATGGTGAGTTTATGTCCTTTGAGCCAGGGAGCCTGAGCCGTTTTGTTAGGGCGTATATGCAATCGCTGCTTCTCAAAGAGAAGGGCTTTCGTCAAAGGATATTTGAGCCCACCCGATGACGTACTTGAAAAATCCGCTATAGGCTTCAACAAGCCCGCTGCATACCGCTGAATATCTCTATGTCCTACTTTTATCTGCAAAGCGCTCTCGACCATCTGTATGATCTGCTGTCTTAACCCTCCGATTTGATCGCTAAAAGCCTTTTTCTTCCCAATATCATCAAAGTAGCTGCTAGCGTAGGTTGTACCCTGATTATTTTCAAATGGATACCTCGTACTGTTGGTAAATTGGGTAGCGACTTTGCTAGCGATGGCATCGATATCAAACGAGACAGAGGTTGGTTCGATAAAAAGAATTTTCGGAGTTTGTTTTAATCCTTGTATAATCGCTTCTATCTGGTCCGTGTAGTCTACTGAGGAAAGGTTATCCAAACCAACTTCTAACGTACTCATCCTGTCCCTCTAGTGCACGCCTGTTAATCATGCTATGCATGGAAAAACTGCAAGCACCTTTTTCCTTTCTTTTGCTTACTTCAGTTGTTATTTCATAATTTCTTATGTAAAGAACGAAAAGAATTTTGTCCTAATTAGAATACCATAGAGGCTGATCAATTCCAAATTTGATATATTACTTAATCTAAAGTACTTACATTTAGAGGGAGTGACCCACGGTACAAACTGGCTACCACACACCCCCTTCCTGTACATTCGTTTCCACTTTTGTCATACTGCACAGGAAAAGAACATTAGACCTACAAAATCTACTTTAAAAAGGTGCCAGATGGGATTACAATTAACCAGTAACGATCAGGTACTCACCCTCGCTCCCGATTCCAGTTCCGCCGCCGCAGGCAAAAAGCTTGCCAATGCCAAAAACTGGCAAAACCAGGGACAAAATGCCGATGCACTCTGGGGGGAGTGCCAGGGAAGCGCCCTTTACCAGGTACGTGTCGATCTCTCCACTCTAACGATTACATGCAGTTGTCCCAGTCGCAAGCTTCCCTGCAAACATGGTCTGGGCTTGCTATTATTGGCAGTCTCCACTCCCAGGTCCGTCCCGCACAGTGAGCCTCCCGAATGGGTCACAAGCTGGCTGGCCAAACGCGCCGCCAATAGCAAGCGCAAAGCGTACAGCGAACCACAAAAACCTCCTGCTTCATCTTCCTCTGCTGCCATACTAAAAAATGCTGAAAAACGCTGGGCGCAGACGATGAAAGGACTGGATCTCCTCGACCTCTGGCTGAATGATTTGATCCGTAATGGCCTTGCAAGCGTGGAATCCCGGCCAGCCTCGTTCTGGGAAGAGCAGAGAGCACAAATGGTGGACGCCCAGCTAGAGGGACTCGGCAATCGGGTGCTGCGCCTGGGCGAAATACCCAACTCTTCCGCCAACTGGCCGGATCAGCTCATGGCCGAACTTGGCAAACTGGCGCTGCTCTCACATGCTTTCCGCCACAGTGAGCAATTAGAACCGTCTCTCCAGATGGACATTCGCCAGCTAGTCGGAAAACCCATCAAGCAAGAAGAGGTCTCTGCCCTTGGAGAAACGGTGACAGATAACTGGTTGATCCTGGGACAGCGCGTCGATGCCAAAGAGAAAGTACGCGAACAGTGGACCTGGTTGCTTGGCGCACAGACGAGGCGCACCGCCCTGGTCTTGCAGTACGCCTTTGGACAGACGCCGTTCGCAGAGGTATTTCCCCTGGGTTCCCGTCAAGATGCAGATCTGACCTTCTGGCCCGGCGCCGCGCCACAACGCGCTCGTATTGAAGCGCGCCACGGTGAGATCTTCCCTCTGCAAGATCGTCTCCCTGGTACAAATACCATCGAGGAATTCTTGAGGCAGGTGGCATCAATACTGGCGCGCCAACCATGGCAAGAGCGCTTCCTCTGTACTTTGAAAGATGCAATACCCGTTTGTCATGACAAAGGGAAACAAGGGAAACAATGGTATATTCGCGATAGCAGCGGATCGGTTCTTCCGCTTACCAACGATGACCATTGGCGTCTCCTTGCCCTCTCCGGAGGCCATCCCGTCGATTTCGCGGGCGAGTGGGATGGAGAGAGCCTCTACCCACTCGGCGTACAGGTCGATACCCGCTACTACTTGCTTTGAGGATAGAACCATGAATGCAATAGTGACTGCGGCACTGCTCGGAACCGCACAGCAGCAAAACATCGAGACATACACCGGCACGCCGGTTGATACCCTGACGGAAAAACTACCCCCCGGCGAAACTGAGCGCAATTTATTGCTGAGCGCAGGGGCATGGGCGCTCTACAGGCAGGCCGGACGAGTAGCTGATTCCCTGCCTCAGCCGCCGGAACCCGCCGCGCCAGAAACGCTTTCGCTCTGCTCAGCGGAACTTGCTACATTGTTAGAAAGTATGCTGAAAGGAGAGCATCAAGAACTACTCCCTGAAGCCCTTGAATGTGTGCGCCGGGCCGCTCTGCGCATTCCCTATGAACTGCTGCCTACTGCCCTTGCTGTACAGGGCGCAGAACTGCGGTCAGCCATGTTCCATCTGATTGGCGAGCGGGGGCGCTGGCTCAGCCAGTTTAATCCAGCGTGGTCCTGGGTGAGTAATTACCTGCCACGAGGGGATGGGTCAGAAGATGCGCAGCTAGCCAACGCGGAAACAACCTGGCAAGAGGGTACTCTTGGGCAACGACAGGCAGTCCTGCGCCTGCTGCGTACGACCAACCCAACTAAAGCGCGCGAGTGGCTTTCGGCCGTCTGGAAGCAGGAGAAAGCCGACGCGCGCTCTGATCTGTTGAGCACGCTGGAGACGGGCCTCTCGACAGAGGACGAGCAGTTTCTGGAAAAAGCCCTTGATGATCGCGCCGCAGGTGTGCGCACGCTAGTTGCCTCGCTGCTTGCACGTCTTCCCACGTCCGCACTCTCACGGCGCATGAGAGAACGCGCTGATATGATGCTAGGTTTCACAGGAAAAACGCTGACCATTTCACTGCCAACTGCCCTGGAAAAAGATTGGCTGCGCGATGGTATCGTAGAAAAACCACCTTATGGAGTAGGAGAACGCAACTGGTGGTTCACCCAGGTCCTTTCGCAAGTGCCTCCCACACACTGGGAAGAGCGTCTTGCCCCTTCTTCCGATAAAATCATTACCGCCGCGTATACGAACAACGAATGGTGCGATTCTCTCATCGCTAGCTGGTCCAGTGCCGCCCTGCTGCACAACAATGTAGCGTGGTGCATGACTCTCTGGGATTGGTGGTGCAAAAAGCAGCGCGGAACCTCCGATCTTGGAGTACGTACGTCCCTGCTTGCCCGTATGCCTCAGCACGAAGCTGAAGCCAGAGTATCAAACATTTTCAGCGACCCCAAACACCCGGCAAGAAAAGATTGGGAGGAAGCTCTGGCCGCGCTGCCTAAACCCTGGAGCCATTCATTTGGCACGCTCTATCTCCAGCAACTACGCGATTATATCCTCTCGCTCGACTTCAAGAAAAACTATTCACCCTACTATGATCCCTGGTATCAGAGCCTCTCAACTGCCATGTGTGCATTACCTCAAGCTTGCTTTACCCTCGCATTAGTACCCTGGACAATACCAGCAGGAGCACAAAAAGCAACCTGGCAAACCGAATACTGGCGTAACGAATTGAATACATTTACTGAGGCACTGCGTATACGCCAGCGCCTCATCATGGAGACGATGAAATGAGCACATTCAACGGAGCCCCTACCAATAATGGGCGCATCATCAATAGCGAAAAAGCCGCCCTTGATACCGTTCTGCGTCAACATGCGGAAGAACAGTACGCGGAAGAACTTGCCGAACTCACCAAAGAAGATAACCGCCAGCGTCCGCCAAACTGGGTCCTCTCACCCTGGGCCGTGCGCACCTACCTGATGGGTGGGAAGCTCAGCAATGGTTTCGTCGTCTCGCCAAAATATATTGGCAATCCCCGTCTCATTGAGATCGCCGTAGCCACACTGGCCACCGACCGCGCCCTCTTGCTTTACGGCTTACCTGGCACAGCAAAATCGTGGACAAGCGAACACCTCGCTGCAGCTATCACCGGAGATTCAACGCTCATGATTCAAGGTACTGCCGGCACTGACGAGAACGCCATCCGTTACGGCTGGAACTATGCGCGACTGCTGGTTGAAGGGCCATCACCTGCCGCTCTGGTGGTCAGTCCAATGATGCAGGCTATGCAAACCGGGAAAATTGCACGCCTCGAAGAATTGACCCGCATCCCCTCCGAAGTCCAGGATACGCTGATTACTATCCTCTCGGAGAAAACACTGCCCGTTCCCGAACTAAACACAGAGGTACAGGCACGCAAGGGTTTCAATGTCATCGCTACCGCCAACAACCGCGACAAAGGGGTCAACGAACTCTCCAGCGCCCTCATGCGCCGCTTCAATACTGTTGTGTTGCCGCTGCCGGCAACCATGGAAGAAGAGGTCGATATCGTTGATCAGCGTGTTGCCAGTCTGGGCAAGGCGCTTGAGATTCCCGCGGAAAAACCTGCCTTGGAGGAGATCAGGCGTGTAGTCACTGTCTTCCGCGAATTGCGCGACGGCGTCACTACCGATGGCAAGACAAAGTTGAAGTCACCCAGCGGCACCCTTTCTACCGCCGAGGCTATCTCGGTCATCAACAACGGGCTGGCAATGGCAGCATACTATGGCGATGGCTCGCTGCACGCTGGCGACATGGCGGCAGGTCTCACCGGCACCATTATCAAAGACCCCGTACAGGACCGCCTCGTCTGGCTCGAATACCTGCAAACCGTCGTTAAGGAACGCGACGGTTGGAAAAATCTCTACCGCGCCTGTCATGAGGTGCTATAACAGTGAGTATCCACATCTTCGGCGTGCGTCACCACGGTCCTGGCTGTGCGCGTAGTTTACGTGACGCATTAGAAAAACTGGAGCCAGATATTCTGCTGGTTGAGGGACCGCCAGACGCGCAAGATGTCATGCCCTTACTCGCCCATCAAAATATGCGACCGCCAGTGGCGCTCCTCATTTTCGCGCCGGATCATCCCAAACGCGCAGTCTACTATCCCTTTACGAGCTTTTCACCAGAGTGGCAGGCCTTACACTACGCGCTCGCAAATGGCATTCCGGCACGCTTTATGGATCTACCCCAGGCTATACAATTGGCGAAAGTGCCTATCGAAGAAATGATCCCACCAGTGGAGCCTCCTGAACCACCAGCTGAGGAGAGCGTACCTATCGATGGTACAAAAACCATGCATTCAGTTCAGATGCTCACAGAGTCTCCCGAACAGAGCGGAGAAGCTCCCTCAGATAGCAGGTCTCCAGAGATGAGCATCGCCGACGATCCGCTGGGTATGCTTGCCCTGGCTGCGGGCTACAGCGATCATGAGCTTTGGTGGGAACAGCAAATTGAGCAGAGGATGGACACGGCCAATCTCTTCGAGGGTATTCTGGAAGCGATGAGCGCCCTGCGCTCCGATACAACACCCAGAAACGAAGAAGAAGCACAGCGCGAGGCGCATATGCGGCAGACCATGCGCAGCGCCCAGAAGGATGGCTACCAGCGCATCGCTATCGTCTGCGGGGCATGGCATTCCCCGGCGCTCTCGGATCTGAGTAACGCCAAAGCTGACGCAGCGCTGCTTAGCAGTTTGAAAAAGATCAAAGTGGAGGCCACCTGGATTCCCTGGACAAATTCTCGGCTCGCGTATCGCAGTGGCTACGGAGCTGGTGTCACCTCTCCCGGTTGGTACGAGCATCTCTGGACGGCTCCCGATAAAATCAGCATTCGCTGGCTGACCCTCGCTGCCCAGTTACTGCGCGAGCAAGGCCTGGATACCTCTTCCGCCAGCGTCATAGAGGCAGTACGCCTCGGTGACTCGCTCACTGCCCTGCGCGACTTGCCTATGCCAGGTATGGCGGAACTGCACGAAGCCTTAGAAACGGTGCTCTGCAACGGCAACCCGGCCCCCATGGCACTTATCAGGGACAAACTGGAGATAGGCGAGAAACTGGGCGAGGTGCCCCCGGAGACGCCCGCCGTGCCATTGCAACGCGACCTGGAAGCCAAACAGCGCCGCCTCTTGCTCAAGCCGTCGGCAGAAATCGCAATCAAGGATCTCGATCTGCGTAACGAGACCGACCGTGCCCGCAGCCAGCTCTTACACCAGTTACGACTGCTCGGCATCACGTGGGGCAAGCTCCAGCGCACCTCTGGCACCAAAAAAGGCTCCTTCCATGAAATCTGGCAGTTACAGTGGCAAGTTGATTTCGCTGTCGCCCTCGTTGAGGCCAACGTCTGGGGCAACACCCTTGAGACGGCGGCGACCAGCTGTGTCTGCCATCAAGCTGATACGATCCAGGAGCTGCCAGAATTGACCGAGCTGCTCGACAAAGCCATCCTCGCTGAACTGCCGGATACCATCGATTACCTGCTGGCAAGCGTGCAAAAACGAGCCGCGGTCTCTGCCGATGTGCGACACCTGATGGATGCGCTGCCGCCACTTGCGCGCGTGGCACGTTACGGCAATGTCCGCCAGACCAGGGCAGAACAAATCCTCCCGGTTATTAACGGCCTGTTTGAGCGCATTGTTGTCGGCCTGCCAGGAGCCTGCCGCTCGCCCCGCTCGCCCGCCTCACTCGACGATGACACAGCACAACAAATGGTAGAGAGTATAGATCACGTACAGGAAAGCCAGAACATCCACAATCGCCCGGACCAGCAAGAAGAATGGCAGGCTGTATTACACCAGTTAATCCAGCACGACAGCATACACGGGCTGGTGCGTGGACGCTCCTGCCGCCTGTTACTGGAGCAAAAGGTCATGGACGAGGAGGAGTTACAGCGGCTGGCCCGGCTAACCCTCTCACCTGTTACACCCGCTCCGCAGGCAGCTGCCTGGGTTGAGGGCGTCTTGCTTGGCAGTGGATTGCAATTGCTCCACCAGGATGGCCTCTGGCTCGCACTTGACAACTGGTTAAGCGATCTGGCCGATAACGTTTTCGTAACACTCCTGCCGTTATTGAGGCGCGCCTTCACAGGCTTCCACGCCCCGGAACGACAGAAGATGGGCGAAAAGGTCAAGTACCTGCGCTCCAAATCTCAGGCAGGAATACACACCACTGGAGAACAGAGCACATTGTGTCAGGAACGGGCAGACCTGGTATTGCCTATACTCGCGCACATTTTGGGGGTGAAATTCGATGGCAATTGATGAAAAAGAACGCCTGCGCCGCTGGCGGCTCGTCCTTGGCAAAGAGGCCGCAAAAGGCGAGGGCTCTACTGCTGGAAAATCAGTACATGGAAGCGACGAAGGTTTCGACCTCAACAACAGTGATCGGGCCATGGATAGCGTCCTTGAGGCCCTCTACGAATCAGAACGCTCCGCCGGCCTGGGCAGTTCATCGCCCAACGTCGCCCGTTGGCTGGGCGACATCCGCACCTACTTCCCATCCTCAGCCGTGCGTGTCATGCAGCAGGATGCCTTGCAGCGTTTGAACCTGACCCAGATGTTGATGGAGCCAGAAATCCTGGAGACGGTTGACGCCGATGTCCATCTCGTCGCTACCTTGCTTACACTCAGCAAGGTGATCCCCGAAAAAACGAAGGACACGGCGCGCCAGGTCGTCCGCAAAGTCGTCAATGAGCTGGAACGCAAGCTCGCGAACCCACTGCTAGAAGCCGTTCGCGGCAGCCTCAACCGCGCAACGCGCACCCAGCGCCCTCGCTTCAATGAGATCAATTGGGATCTGACCATCCGCGCCAATTTGAAGCATTACATTCCCGAGCAGAAAACAATTATCGCGGAAAAGCTGGTCGGACACGGGCACAAACGCTCTTCGCTACGAGATATCGTCTTATGTGTAGATCAAAGCGGCTCCATGGCAGCCTCGCTCGTCTACTCGGGCATCTTTGGCGCAGTACTCACCTCGATTCGCGCCGTCAGTACGCGCATGGTCGTCTTCGACACGGCTGTTGTTGACTTGACAGATGATCTACAAGACCCGGTTGATCTGCTCTTTGGCACGCAGCTCGGCGGCGGCACAGACATCAACCGTGCCCTTGCTTACTGCCAACAAATCATTACTCGACCAGCACAGACGATACTGGTGCTTATTACCGACCTGTACGAGGGTGGCAACCAGCAAGAAATGCTTCGCAGATCCGCTGAGCTGGTGGCAAGCGGCGCCCAGGTCATCTGCCTGCTAGCCCTCAGCGACAAGGGCACCCCCAGTTTTGACCAGGGGAACGCGGCCAGGCTGGCGAGCATCGGCATACCCTCCTTTGCCTGCACTCCCGACCTCTTCCCCGATATGATGGCCGCAGCCATCCAAAAGCAAGACCTGGCCATCTGGGCAGCCAGAAACGACATCGTAACGGTGAGAGCCCAGCAAGAATAGAGATCCCTTTCCTCCGGCCAACCGTAGGGGCCGATTATGCAGTTTCAAAAAATAAGACAGATGATGAAATCGGCTCCTCCACTGTCACCCTGAGCCGCAGCGAAGGGTCTGTCTGGCTGAGCGTCGAGATGCTTCGCTAGAGTTTACACTGAGCGAAGCGAATGTGCTCAGCATGACAGGGTTCCCTTGTCACCCTGAGTGCAGCGAAGGGTCTGTCTGGCTGAGCTTTTTCTTAGGTTGATGCCTATTACCGCCGATTTATCGGCCCTCGCTGGCTTCTCCGCTCTCCAGATGAACAAGCTGATCAGTCACATGATTATACCATTGCCATCGTCGATCATACTCGCTGCTAGCAACCGTATCAGTACTATCAACTCCCCAGCGTAGAGCTACAATATCCAGAACTATGAATAGAGCTATAAACATTATTATCGTAATCATGATTTTCTCCTTATTCGCTATTGGTTGTTCCCCAGGTGCGCCACAAGTTCAAATCTCGTCTGCTCACCTACTACAATTATACTTGCCAAATATGGTATAATAAAGAGAAAAGTAAAGGCGTTTTACGGAAAAAGTTAAAATAATAAGGTAAAGGTGCAATATGACTTTAGAAATTGAAAAGTTGCTTGACGACACTGGCTGGCAACTCCTGCGGGCGCTCCAGCAAAATGCGAGACTTTCCTACAGCGAGATTGGGCAACGCGTTGGCCTCTCTTCGCCTGCGGTCGCAGAGCGTATTCGCAGAATGGAAGACGCGGGTATTATCAGCGGCTATCATGTTGAGTTAAACAGGTCGAAGCTCGGCTATCCCATTACAGCCATTATTCGCATGAGCACCTCTCCTGGAGATCAGTGTACTCGCTTCGCAACCTTTGTCCAGGAGATCCCCGAGGTACTCGAATGCTATCGGGTAACAGGCAGCGATTCGCTCATCATGAAAGTTATGGCTTCATCAGTCGAGCACCTGGAGTCACTGATCGACCGACTCTCGGCGCACGGCCAGCTCACGACCTCAATGGTCTTATCTGCCCCTGTGACGAGACGGGTGGTGAAACCAGTGGCAGAAAACTATCATGAGTCGCTCCAAACTCAGACCATTCCTTGAACGAAAGAAAGCCCCAATTCACGATCCCTTTTTGAACCTGTTCATCACTCTCGGGTAATGGTATTATTTCAGTGAGGGAAAACAGCGTTCAGATTGACGTTCTTCTTGAACACTTTAGAGGTAAAACGCATGTCTACACGCAGCCCCTGTTAATTTGCTAATTCTGCCTATCTAGGCCTCACAATTGCCCATGAGCCTAACTTCTTCCAGTTGGATTATCCTACTGGCAATTTTTCTATTGCCCGCGCACCTCCTACCTTCTTCTCTGAAACCCACGCATTACGCTCCTGACGTTTTCCACTGCACTTCCAGGCATTTTCAATTCAGAGAAGGAAGGAATTTTCCATGGCACAACTTTTTACCATGTTACACCACCGTCAAACCATCATTTTTCGCTGGACGCTATTAAGTATACCCCTGCTGGACGAGCTTATCACAGGCTTTCCTCTTGTGGGACTCCCACTACTGCGCGACCAACTCGGTCTGAGCTATGAGCAAATCGGGCTACTCTTCAGCGTCGCTGCCCTCTCCGGCATGGTAACCGAACCATTCATCAACATCCTGAGTGACCGTACATCAAAACGCCTCTGGGTCATTGGAGGATTACTTGCGCTTGCTGTAAGCTTTGCCCTCGCTGGTAGTACCAATAGCTTTATCGCCTTATTGGTAGCTTTCGCCATGATGTCTTCAGCCGGCGGCGCTGGTGTAGGCCAATCCGAGGCGACACTCATAAATACCTCGCCTCAAGAGAGTATGCAGACAATGACTCGTTGGACATTTATGGCTAGCATAGTCGACCTTCTCTCACCGTTGACAATCGCAACCATCATCGCTTTGCCATTAGCATTATCCAACTGGACAGTGCTCTGCTGGCTGGCTGCCGCCTTGTGGCTCGCCGCAGCCCTGTTCATATTGCCTCAACACTTCCCTTCCAGGGCCGACAAAAATGAACAAAATGAACACACACCTACAATGAGCGTTTGGTCCGGATTGCGTGAAGCGCTGCATAACCCCCTCCTCCTGCGCTGGGCAGCGCTCTCAATCATTCCCACAATGCTGGACGAGATATTCATCGGCTTTTCCGCCCTCTACCTGCGCGATGTGTTGCATGCCAATCAGTCGATGATTAGTGTAATCATTACTATCCAGATGATAGGCTACCTGCTGGGTCTTCTGGCCCTTGGCAGGCTAACTAAGCGCATCGCCTCCCAAAAGCTCCTGTTCTGGCTTGCATTGCTGGTATTAGTCGGAATGATCGCCTTTCTGAGTATACACTCAATCCTGCTCGCCATGCCAGCGCTTTTCGTCATCAGCGTCAGCGTAGCAGGTTGGTATCCCATTGCCAAAGCAGCAGCCTACTCCCAGCTACCGGGGCGCTCCGGCACAGTACGCACCGTAATCAGCCTTGGCGCGCCATTCAAAGTAGCGCTGCCAGGTATCGTAGGCTTTGTTGCTGGACGCTTTGGCGTGCTAGCAGGCATTGAGTTGTTGGGATTAGCACCAATACTGGTTTTGTTGTTGGTGCCAAAGAGGAGTAAATCATAAGTTAAACGGAACGAAATAGAGGTGAGCATTGTTAGTCGCTCACCTCTATGCTAAACGACGCGCCGATGCCAAAAAGGAAGCAATCAACAGGCTAATCATTCGGCAATCCCAGCAGGCCAGCGACAGAGATATCTTCGTCAATGGCCTCCCAATGAATTCCCACACCACCGCCAATCAATTCCCATTGTTGGCGTTGTTCGTCAGTAGCGTTACGCAGGCGTGGAAACCATTCGAGAGGAGCACTAATCTCGCGGCCATCGGAAAGAAGTACATGTATCCGCTCTGCATCAAAATAGAGACTTTTTGCCTGCGCTACTTTATTGGGTGAAATGCTCATTCCATGCCTCCTGGAGTAGTTCCCAATGTTCCGTAATAATGTTCTGTATCCGTTGTAGTTCTTTACTATTATAGCCTAGTCAGTCACCCCACAGCTAAAGCTGGGGGCTTGTGTCTAAGCTCCACCGCAACTCTGCGTATCTTTGCAGACGCGCAGCTTTGGCTTCATCGCTCGACACATCAGGGCGTACTGACAAGACGCCCGTGCTCATCCAGTCTTGCCGAACGAGCAGCGTTCTGAGAGCAATGTTCCGCGCACCAACCAGATCGGCATGGAGGATGGAATGGCAACTCTGACACACGAACAACAGTCCTTTGTTTGGGCGGTTGGCATCTGAG
>Ga0137385_10000887_pt1 | contig 24831 bp, 17 predicted proteins | sample SagtaG_FD_104921 | JGI IMG/M metagenome (GOLD analysis project Ga0137385, IMG submission 104921) | Vadose zone soil microbial communities from Sagehorn Ranch, Mendocino, California, USA - Sage2_R_80_16 metaG | ecosystem: Environmental > Terrestrial > Soil > Vadose zone | place: USA: California... | reverse complement strand
CCACCGCCTCCGCCACCCCAGCGGCTTCCTTCAAACGGCCCTATCAAAACTGCCCCGAGAGAGCATCTCGCGCGGATCCCAGCATCGTGGTCGGGCCAGCCCTGATAGGGTCCTATCGTTTATGAGGAGTAATACCAAAGCCCGGTTCAAACTCTTCCTGGATGAGTGCGTTGCCCTGTTAGCGCCCAGTGAGAAATCGAAGTTAGAGTAATCGTTAATGCGACTTTTCAGGCACTATGAGCGATACAGTCCAATGTTTCATCCGAAATCCTCTTCGCTATTGCAACTTCGCGTACTCCGCTTTGGCCTGCTGTAGGACAGGAATGTCAGGGTCTGCGTCCTTCCACAGCGTGAGGAAGTCCTGGTAGGCCGCCTTGGCTTTGGGGATGTCGCCTTGCAACACATAAGCGCGGCCGAGACCAAGATGGGCGAGCGCACCGATGGGGCGATTCAGAACGAGGCCGCGATGGTCGATGATCTTCTGGAATTCGACGGCAGCCTTGCGTCCTTCGCGCGCAGCCAGATAGGCTTCGCCGCGGACATAGGCTGGAAACATCGTCGTTCCAACGAAATCATCAGCTCTAGACTCGCCAAGCTCATACGGCAGGGCGGCCTCCAGATCCTTGATGGCGTCGGAAGGATTTCCTTTGTTGATCGCCAGCTTTCCGCGGATACTTGGCAGGTAATTGAACTGCACAATGGTGTCCTCCGGGAATTTCCTATTGAGCTCGTCCGCAAGCGCTTTTGCCTGCGCATCCTCTCCTGAATACGCCAGTGTGAGCGCGGCATAGTTCAGCACGTCGCGGCTGCTCGAAAACTGCAATGCTAAATCGGCTTGGCGGCGGCCTTCCTGAACGTTACCGAACGAGACTTCGCGCAGTCCGGAGAGATCTGAGTAGATCGCTGTGGCATCCTTCTCTCCTTCCCGTTGTGCGGTATCCATCGCGCGGCGGGAGAACTCCCGGGCATCTTTAACGTGCCCGGAATAAGCGGCAGTATCACCCTCCAGAAACAACATGGTGTGACCCCATCGGGGCTCGGGCTCCATTTCTGCAACCTGCCGGGCCATCCCCGCGCTATCGTTTTGCGCGAAAGCCAGGTTGTACTGCCCGATAGTGATATAGGGAGTGTCGAATTTGCGTTCAAGAGCCTGCGCGTAGGTGGCCTTCGCTTCATCGAACCGATTCAGAGAGGTCAACGCAAGAATGCGGTAGGCGTAAGGGTGCGGGTAGTTCGGGTTGAGGCGAATTCCTTCGGTGGCTTCTTCGGCTGCTCTCTCGAACTGACCGGTGATGGGCAATACTGCTCCCGTGAGGTAGACGTGGGGCACGTACGAGCGCGGATAAGCCTGGATCCAGAGGTCGCAGGCTTCGATCGCCTTGGGCACGTTTCCGGTGACGCCTTTTTCGTAGGCTGCGGTAACCCAGTACCTCTCGGCCAGACTGGTCCTGTCGCGTAGTTGATACGCCTTGGTGCGGTATTCCACGGAGAGGCTGGGTTCGAGAGCACCGGTCGCCAGGATGCCGAGGTAGACGTAAGCCGATGCGAAGTTTGGATCGAGTTCGACAGCCCGCTTGAAGAATGCCATCGCTTCGACTGGCCCTTTAGTGCCGGTGGCTTGAATGCCGGAACTGTAAGCCTGCAGTGCTTCAAGTGACGGTGTGGTCGCCTGCTCCAAAGGAGTATCAAATTTCTGGATTGAGCTGCGCGCTTCTCCCAGCTTGGCTCGCATGGCGGTTGCCGCGCTTCCGAGTGCACTCAACACGTGTTCTTTATCGTCAGCCTGGACCTGCTCGCGAGCGAGTGTCGTCCCGCCCGGGCAGGTGATCGCCTGGAGCGTGACCACGTAGCTCTTACCCAGACTGGCGATCGACCCGTCGATGGTAGCCGCGGCTGCGTCGCGCACGCAGATGTCTTGCGCGATCTGATTGGTGATGTGCGTTCCCGGCGACAGGCTCATCAGCCGCATGGTCTGCTGCGCCTGCTCGTCGTCCATGATCTTCAGGAAGGGAGACTGTTCCATCTGGATGGCCAGCGCCTGCCGCAGTGTGCCGTCGAAGACCGGATCGCCGGTGGTGTTAGCAAAGTCCGCGAGCACCAACATATCTTTGTCCGTGAGCGGTCTGGCTTGCACGCGCTGCTGCCAAAGGAAGACTCCGCCGACTGTCAGAATGAGCACGGCGACGGCAGCGATGGCGTACTTCAGAAGAGGTTTTTGCCTTGGGCTGGCGGCGACCGGACTCGCACCCGTATGCAAAGGATCCAGATCGTCGCGTGGTGCATCATCGCGCAGTGCCGCGGCTTGGCTACGGTCCGGGCTCCGGTCTGGGCCAGGAAGCGAGCGAACTGCCTCGTCGGTCTCCGCCTCAGTTTCTTCCAGCAAGATCCGCGTGCGGGAGAGGGTCTGCGTCACCAATATCTCGCCGGGCTCCGTTACCGCTCGAACCTCCGCGGCAAATCGGTAGCCTCGTCCGGGCAGCGTCACGATGTAGTTCCGGTTCTCCGGCGTGTCGCCCAGCGCCTTGCGCAACAGAAAGATGTTCTGGCTCAGGTTTCCTTCTTCGACAAACGCATCCGGCCACACGGCCTTCAGAAGCTCGTCCTTCGAAACCACCACACGGCTACGGCGCACCAGGACAAGCAGAGTCTCAAACGCCTTGGGCGTTACAGGCACAGTTACGTTGTCCCGAAGCAGGACCTGCTTGTCCGGGTCCATTCGAAACGGTCCGAACTCGTAGACGACTTTAGGTTCCGAATTCATGCTCGACGGACCTGCGCGTAACGCTTGTTCTGGGATCGGGAATGTAACGGCAATCTATCACAACCAGCGCGTGAATTCGGTTCCGCAATTGCCGGTTAGATCCGTCTTTCGATGGTTAACCGATTGGTTTCAGCAGATTAATGCGTCATTGAGAATCATTGAACATTATTGAACTCGCCCTTGAGGACTTTTGAACTCCGATTCGCCGAGGATGCGCCCAGTCGAAGCGCTGCTTGCAGAGAGGGAACGACTCGGAGGAGAGTGTGGGCGAAAAGACAACCAGAATCACGATCGAAACTGAAACCTTGACGATTGTTCGCCAGGCTGGCTTCGCGATGGCCTGGTGTCCCAGTTGTGGCAAAAAAGTCGAGGTAGCGAATCTCGAGCACGATAGTTTCGCGAGATTTTCGGCAGCTCGGTTACAAGACTGGATTGTCACCGGCAAGTTGCATCTTTGGTGCGACGACCCAAGCCCCCCTCAGGTCTGTGTCCCATCCCTGCTGCACTGCTTCGAATCACAGGGCGTTCGAGAGGACCAAGTGGTTGATCAAACGCTCCCAACCCAAAGGAGATTCCAGTGATGAAAACGATAAAGATATCCGATATTTACCGGGCGATGGCAGCGATGATTCTGACGGTGGCCCTTGCCGTGACGGCGGTGGCACAAAACCAGGTACCCTTCAAGGGTGCGATGCAGGGGACTGACGCCGATTCAAATTTCACCAACACCACAGTATCGGTCACGACAACCGGCACGGGAATTGGCACCCTACTCGGCCAATTCTCATTCACCCAGGAAGTTACGGTAAATTTCGCGAGCAGCACTAGTACAGGGTCTGCTCATTGGATCGCGGCCAATGGAGACAGCATCTATACGACAATTGCCGGATCGGGTGAACCAACCGATACAGGTCTAATTCGAATCACGGAAATTCAAACCATCACTGGTGGTACGGGTCGATTCTCGGGAGCCCAAGGGAGCTTTACCGTGGAGCGTTTGGCAAGCCCGGTAACGTTCCTCACCTCCGGCTCGTTCCATGGGTGCATTAATTCCCCAGGTGCAGCTCACTGAGAACAGTCAATACTCGCGCAGAGAAGCGCTTCTGAGATCGTATTTCGAATCGGACGGCAGTATTCCCAGAGGAATGGGGCCGGTCCATCCGGCCCCGTCTGGGTTTGATGATTTTCGCACCAGCGCCACCAGCGCTATCACAGTGAAACTGTAAGTGGTGGCGATTCGAAGATGGGAAGGATTTAGGTGGTCGGTTGACGCATTATCGCCATTGCTTGAATCGAGACCTGGAAACGTGCAAAGGCCTGCCGTGCCGAGCTAAAAGCTGTCGTCACCCTTCCATCCGCACTCTTGGTGAGCGACTCATGCGCTCGGTGCACATTGGGTGTTCTCGGTACAGTCGGCGCTGCCATCTGTTGGACGCCCTCTCGTTCCACCGTGTGATGGAGCGGGGGCCAGGCCAAGGGCGCAGTCGCCGGAACTCTGTTCCTGAAGTTTCCCTCTCCGATGTACTGTCGTAGTGCTAGGCTTCCTCATAGCCGGTCTCCTTGTCTCGTGCGCTTAGAGCGCGTCGATAACTTGGGAGCTTAACGCATCCCGCCGGAGACCGGCCTTCTCATCCCATCTGTTTGCATCAATCGACGCTCAGGCTTGGGTAAGGGAGCCTCCGCGCGATTCCGCAGTGGCCGGATGCCCGACATGACACAGAATTACCAGCTTCCGGGCCGTTATTATCCCACTGGGCGGCGACTTTAAACCGTTGTTGGCGCTACTCCCTCGTCAGCACGGCTGCCAGAAACCGGAGTTCGGACTCCACTTCGGCGGGATCGGCCACAGTATCGGCGATTTCCTGACGAAAGAGTTCGCGATACCGCTTGCGAAGCCTGTGAATGGCCACCTTGAGCGCCCCCTCTGACGTGTTCATTTCGCGAGCCAGTGCGGCATACGGTGCGTCGGACTGTCCCAGCAGGAACACCTTCAATCGCTCGAAATGCTCCGGGCGGCCGTGCTGCACGAACTCTTCCCGCAATTTCTCCACGACTCGGTCGAGCAGGGTGAGCGCCCAGCGCCGTTCGAAGATCCGCTCCGGCGTCTCATCGTGCGCGGGCTCACGCTGGTAGCGCTGTTCGCCGGACGAGAATTCAAGCTGCTCAATCCTCCCGCCGCCCCTTTTTTGTGCTCGATCGCGGTCTTCTTCGTCCGCCGCAAAGAATTTCAACGAAGTCAAAATAAAGGATCGGAACCGACCCTTTTCCGGGTCGGCGCGATCGAGATATCGGCCTTCGAGCACACGGATGAAAAACTCCTGTGTGAGATCCTGCGCCTGATCGGCCGGATAACCGCGCCGGCGCAGATAGGCATACAACGGATACCAGTAGTTCTCACATAGAGAAACAAGAGAGGACTGGGCTTCGTTGCAATGTAGATCACCGGCAGCGACCACCAGGCTCCACCGCGTGGTCGGAAATTGGGATGATCCTGGCAGCGTGTGCATGGTCTGGGCGTTCGTCATTTCATCCTCACGGTCATCCCCGCTAAACAGAATAAGGAAATCCGGAGCGCGAAGTTACACCGGAACTATGGTTGTCTGGCGGCCTCAGCCTTAGCTTGTTGGACGATCGGAATATTGGGATCGGCATCCTTCCAGAGAGTGAGGAGGTCCTTGTAGGCGGCGGCTGACTTCGCGCGATCTCCAGAAGCGGACAACGCTCTGGCCAGTTGGAGACGCGCCATTGCGCCTATCGGATCCGCGCCCACGATACCGCGATGATTGAGAATCTTCTGAAACTCGGCGGCCGCTTCCGGATACCGGCGTGAGGCAACCAAAGCCTCGCCGCGTACATAGGCCGAGTGCAAACCGCCAAGATAAAAGGGATTGAAGTTGAGGCCGTTCACTGCCAGATCATAGCGAAGCGTAATTTGCAGCCGCTCGACGCTGTCCGTGGGCTTGCCGCGCTCCAGTGCGGCTAACGCGCGAAGCACCGGCACGTAGGTAAATTTGACAAATGTATCTTCCGGGAAGCGCTTTTCGAGGTCATCGGCCAGCGCTTGCGATTGAGAGGAGTCTCCCGAAAGAGCCAGGCCGAGGCCGGCGGAGTATTCGACATCCCGGCCCTTCGAAAGCGCCAGAGCGGCCAAGGCGTTCCTTTTCGCTTCGGTGGCATTCCCGTAAAGAGCTTCCCACTCCGCTCGTGCGGCCTGGTAATTTGTTGCCGCCGCGTGGTCCCCCTCTTGCAGGGCGAGATCCACGGCCCGGCTCGATGACCGCCGCGCGGCCTGTAAGCGGCCGGAACGAGCCAGAGTGAGCGCCTCCGAGTTCGCCAACCCGTGTTCCGCTTCATGCTTCCCCTTGGCCAGAGCCACTAGCCGATCCATCTGATCCTTGTCACCCTGTAAGAACGCGATGTTGTATCGGAGCACTAGAAAGGGGGGTGCTTCCAGCTTATGTTCGGAGGCTCGTTGAAGCACACTCTCGGATTCTTCAAAACGGTCCAGGTAAAAATAGCTGTACCCAAGACCGGAGTACCCATAAATAACGTCCGGCTCGGCCACGATTTCTTTTTGGGATGTCTCGATCGCTCTGTCAAATCGGCCGGTCCCGGCCGTGGAAAGGCCTCCTAACAAACTCTGGGGATTTGGTTCCTCCCCGTGAGGATAGGTCTGAAGCCACAATTCGAGGGTTTGGTACGCCTTCTCCAGATTTCCCGTCACCTGCCGGTCGTAGGTAAAGTCGATGAAAAACTTCTCCCGATCGCTGACGCGATCCCGCAGTTGCCAGGCTCTTGTAGTGCTCTCGGCCGATAGCCCGGACTCTCCAACAGTGCTGTAGTCCAGCCCCAAAAGGGCCCACGCCATCGCGAATTTGGGATCGATTTCGACGGCGTGCCGGAAGAAAGGTATGCTCGCGGCGGTCCCGGAGGATAAGTTCACCTTCATTCCGGTGCTGTAAGCCTTCAGGGCTTCGAGTGACGGTGTCGTAGCCTCGTCGAGCGGCGTCGAGTGCTTTTCCACCGTAGCCAGCGATTCGCCCACGCGCGTTCTGAATTTACGGGCGATCTGACTGAGAGAGTTCAGGACATCTTCTCTCCTCGCCACCTGCGCCTGCTCCTGATCCAGAATGTTTCCCGTGTTGCAGTTCCTCGCGCGCAAGCCCAGGACATATTGGCTTCCAAGGCTTGCGATGGATCCTTCCAGAATCGCGGCGCTAGCGTTTCGCTCACAGATTTGCTGAGCCATTTCCGAAGTCAGCCGCACATCTTTCGGCTGTCCCATCAGAGTCAGCGTCCGCTGGACCTGCCGGTCCGAAATCAGACTGAGGAACGGAGATTGTTGAAGCTCCACGGACAGTCCCTGGCGCAGCGTGTCGTCGAACACAGGATCGCCGGTCTTGTTATCGAAATCCGCGAGGACAATGGTGCTCTTGTCGGTGAGTTTGGGTCTCGTCGCGGAATCGCGGTGCGCGAACGACCACAACGTCACTCCGCTCAAGACGAGGATTGCGAGTCCGGCGGCTGAACCGAAAACGGCCAGCCTCTGCCTGCGAAGAAATTTGCGCGCCCGGTACAGCCCGCCGGGCGGCGACGCCAGCACCGGCCGATGCTCAATATATCTCTGGATATCGGCGGCCAGCTCAGCCACTGAAGCGTATCGCCGCACCCGAATTTTTTCCAAAGCCTTCATCGCGATCCGGTTCAGATCGCCACCCACAAGGCGACGCAGGGAGGCCGGGTCGGTATGCCGCCGCGCGGCGATATCGGCTGCCGTCGCACCCGTTGCAGTCAGCTTTCGCGAAAGGGGCGGAGCTTCCTCTTCACGGATGATGCGGAGCATCTCGGCTAAACCTGCCTGCCGCATTATGGCAAGGTCGAAAGGGACAGTGCCGATCAACAACTCGTACAAGAGAACCCCGAGAGAATACACGTCCGAGCTCTCATCGACATCTCCCGTTACCACCTCAGCCTGCTCGGGACTGGCGTACTCCGGTGTGCCCACCATCTGGCCGAATTGCGTTAGCAGAGTGTTCTCCACGGCCTTCTGGCCGGTAGCCTTGGCGATGCCGAAATCGATCACTTTAGGAAGGGGCCTGCCCTCCTGTTCCATCACCAGCACATTCGACGGCTTCAGATCGCGGTGGATCACGCCTTTCTGGTGCGCGTGTTGAACGGCGCGGCACACCGCGAGAAAAACTTCCAGCCGTTGGCCGACGGTCATCCGCTTGACGTCGCAGTATTGCGTGATGGGTACGCCCTCGATGTACTCCATTACGAAGTAAGGCCTGCCCTTGGGCGTGGCGCCTGCGTCGAAGATCCGCGCGATATTGGGGTGGTCCATCATCGCCAGCGCCTGACGCTCTTTGGCGAAACGCGCGAGTACCTGGCTGGTGTCCATCCCGAGTTTTATTACTTTCAGGGCAACACAGCGGCGAATGGGGTCGCGCTGCTCAGCCAGGTACACGGTACCCATGCCCCCTTCGCCGATTGGCCGAACGATCTGATAACGGCCGAAGTCGTCGGCACCGGCCGCCGCCGTCTCCGTATCGATGGTCTGAGGCTTGGATTCGTCCGCGCCAACCGAACTATCGAAAGCGCCCTGGATCAGACACTTCGGGCACAGCCCCGCGGGACCATCGGAATCGAATTCCGCTCCGCACTTAGGGCAGTCTGGCATCTGGACTAGGGTCGAGCAGCCATTCTATGCCATTTGCGCCAGAGGCTGTAACCTCCAGCCGCGCGATTCCTTATTCATGGCAGGTGAGCCGGATTCGGACTGGACACCTAAATCGACCCACCTAAAAGGAGATTCCAGCATGAAAACCATAACGAGATCCAATCTCATGAAACACCTGGGAACGGTAGCACTGATGCTCAGTCTTGGTGTCGCAACCGTCTACGCACAACAGCCGGTAAAGATGACGTTTTCGGGAACGTCTGGGGCCAGCGCGATCGATCTAAAGTATCAGCCCAGCGCAGCTACCGGCGAAGACAATTTCGCCGGAAACGGTACGCTGGGACAATTCACGTTTCGTAACATATTCGCCGAGGGAACTCAACCGCAGCAGCCGCCCAGCACTTGCTCAGGCCCAGCCCAGGGTTATTTTGTGAGGGTGGCCGGCGCGGGCGTACTTCGCTTCCAGGATGGCAGCCTATTGAAGGTCAATATGACGCAGGGAGAGGATTGCGTAGATTTCGCGGCTCAGCAGGGCCACTGTACTGTAACGTTTCAAATCACGGGTGGAACCGGCCGCTTCAAGGATGCGTCCGGCGTCCTGACTTTGACCGAGACGGTGCTGCCGGTGTTGCCCAACGCCTCTGGCCTCCCCGTCTTTTTTGCCAGTACGGGCGAACTTACCGGAACGGTTTCAGGAGTGGCCGCGGAGGAGGAACACCAAGACGATCGGCGATAGGAAATGGCAGATGCGCGTGCTCCTGGCCGGCGTTCATACAACTATTGACATGTGCTGAATCGAACGATCCAACGCTGTCCTGGCTGAGCCTGCTGTTCCACAACAGCAGGCTCAACCGGATGATCGCTGTTGGTCTGGGTGAAACGACCCAGTGAAGGCCGAGCTTGGACGCGACCGCATTTCATATAGATACGGTGGAACCGAACTAGACCAGCTTCGCGTACTCAGCGTGGGCTTGCTTCATGATGGGTATGTCGGGGTCTGCGTTTTTCCAAAGTCTGAGAAAGTCCTCGTAGGCAGTTCTTGCCTTAGCTTTGTCTCCCGATAATACGAGCGCTCTGCCGAGCTGAAGATGCGCAAGTGCTCCGATGGGATCGCTGCCGACGACTCCGCGGTGGTCGAGAATCTTCTGGAATTCGACCGCCGCCTCGGCTCCCTGGTGTGCCGCCAGATAGGCCTCTCCACGCAGATAGATGGGATAGAGTCCTCCGAACAGGCCATGGGATGCGCCCATTTCATAAGGAGCCGCAGACTGCAACGCCTCAATTGCTTTCGAAGGCTCGCCCTGATTGATAGCGATGCGTGCACGCAGGACCGGCACATAGCTGAAATGCACCAGAGTGTCCTCAGGAAACCGCCTTTCCTCCTCATCGGCCATTGCCTTTGCGCGGGAGGAATCTCCAGAGAGCGCCAACGCCAACGCGGTGCCATACTCGACCTCGGGATTGTTGGAGAGCTTGAGCGCCGCCTTCGCGCTCGCTTTTGCCTCAGCCATGTCTCCGAAGAAGGCCTCGCGCAGGGATTCGCCTGCCTCCCACAAGCCGGCCCTCTCCGGCAGAGCCTCCCGCTTCGCCAACTCAGCTGCACGCCTGGACAAAACCCGCGCCTGCTGCAGATGACCCGCGTACGCCGCGACATACGCCTCTTTGTTCGAAACCCACGCATCTGCGCCGGATTGCTCCCGGGCTCGCGCGGCAACTCGCTCCATTCCAGTGTCGTCGCCTTTCAAAAACGCGATATCGTGTTCCGCCATGAGAAATTCATCCACCTCCAGCCCACGTCCCGCCGCGCGCTGTAACGTGTTCTCTGCCTCGTCCAACCTCCCAAGGTAGACGTTGTTAATGGCGAGGTTGTAGTAGCCAACGGCAAAACCCGGGTCAAGCTCAATCGACTTGCGGCCTTCGGCGATCGCCTGCTCGTACCGGCCCGCACCTTTGTTTGAATAGCCCGACAACATGGTGTGAGGCAAGACTTCGCGAGGATACGTGTGCATCCATGCCTCGCACGTCTGGCGAGCCGCTTCCAGATTTCCTGTCGCCAGAATCTGATAGTTCGCTGTGATGACGAACTTCTCCGGATCGCTGACGTGCTCGCGCAACTGCCACGCCCTGGTGGTGCTCGCGGCTGAGAGATCTGCTTGATCGAGATCCGCGTACGACCGTCCCAACGTCGAATGCGCCAACGCAAAGTTGGGATCGATCTCCACCGCGCGCGTAACCAGCGGCAGACCGGCCATCGCTCCGCTCGTCGTATGCAGCTTCCAACCAGCACTGAATGCTTCCAGCGCTTCCAGCGACGGCGTCGTCGCCTCCGCCAACGGCGTATTGTGCTGCTGGATCGTGGTCAGCGACTCGCCCACCTTCGTTCGGAATCGGCTCGCAATTTGCCCCAGCGCATTCAGCACGTCCTCCTTCCGTACTGTCTGCACCTGCTCCTGGTCGAGGACCTCCCCGGTCCGGCAATTTCTCGCCTGCAGGCTCAGCACGTATTGGCTTCCCAGAGGAGCGATCGATCCCTCCAACACCGCCGCGCTCCCCGTCCGTTCACAAACCCCCCGCATCACCTCCGGAGTCAGCCGAGCATTCGGCGGACGGCCCATCAGGCTCAGCGTGCGCGCGACTCGCTGATCCGAGATGAGGCTTAGGTAGGGCGACTGTTCCAACTGGATTGACAGCCCGCGGCGAAGCATTTCGTCGAATGCGGCGTCGCCGGTTGAGTTGGTAAAGTCGGCCAGCACCACCGTGTCTCTTGCGCCCAGCACCGGCCTGCGATTCGCCAGAAACCGCGCGGTACTCACAGCGGCTGCTAGCAGGAGAACTGCGGCAGCCGCGATCCAGCGCCACGGTCTCGTCTCCTTCACCTCCACCTGCATCCTCGAATGGCTAGCCGCGATGACCGTCAGGTCTTGTTCGGGAACCAGTTGCACCCGCTCGGCAAGCCGGTATCCCCGTCCGGGCACGGTGACGATGTAGCGGTGGTCCTGCGCCGTCTCCCCAAGCGCTTTGCGCAACATGAAGATGTTGCGGCTGAGGTTGGCCTCTTCGACAAACGTGTCAGGCCACACCGTCTTCATCAGATCATCTTTGGTGACCACCTCTTTGCTGTTGCGTACCAGCACCAGAAGGATCTGAAACGTCTTCGGCGTCAGCGGGACGGTCTCTCCGGCACGCAGCAGCGTCTCCTTCTCCGGATCGACGCGGAACGGCCCGAATTCATAAAGCTCCCTGGCCCCATCGCCTCGGCTATCGGACATTGCGGACACCCCAACTTTTCAGCTTGAGGCCTGAAGTCTAGCACGAATCATCCTTCTACCCGCAATCGGATGCTCCCCCGAAGTTGCTCCAGCTAGGGCACTTAGCGAATGCGAGAAAGTATCAGAAGTTTTCAAGCGCTTCGAAAGGACATTTTGCCGCCCACCGCGCGAATCTGCTCTCGTTCCAATGTTCGATTCACCTCGAAGGAAGGGAGTCCATGGCGAAACAAACCACCATCACCGTCGAAACAGATTCCTTGCTCATCCTGCGGGGCCGGAGTTCCACCCGCGCATGGTGTCCTCGATGCGCGGCCGACGTGGAAATGATCACGATGAAAGACACAGGAGTGATCTCGAACCTGGACCAGCCTGCTCTTGAGGAATGGCTCAATTCCGAGGAACTCCATCGGTCTCAAGCAGAGGATGGCTCCGCACTGATCTGCCTGAACTCACTGCTTGCTCGCGTTCAAAACACAACCACCAGTTAGCTGCGCAAGCGCAGTTAGCGAAAACGAACTAAAAGGAGACGATATGAAATCCAGACTGCCGCTCATCAGTTCTCTCGTAGCTCTATCAACTCTTCTGGCACTGTCGCCTGGGGCAATTGCCCAGGAGTCCCAGGAACAGCAAACCAGGACGTTCAGGCACTATACCGTCACCGACCTCGGCGTTCTCGGATCCGGAACTAACTCTTCGGGGCTCGACATAAACCATGCGGGCTGGGTCGCCGGATCGTCCAACCTCGTGCCCGGAGGTCCGCAGCACTCCTTCCTCTGGTATGGCGGAGGCGCGCTGCAGGATCTCGGTGTGTTGGAGGGATCAGATTGTCCACAGTGCAACAGCGCCGCCGGCGGGCCAAGCGCAAATGGCGGGGCCGCCATCGGTTCGGAGATCTCCACCGCTGATCCGGACGGGGAAGACTTCTGCGGCTACGGGACCCACCTTCAATGTCTGGGCGCTGTCTGGCGGAACGGGAAACTCACTGCGCTTCCGACACTCCCCGGCGGCCGCAATGCCAATGCATTCGGCATTAATGATCTTGGGGAACTAGTCGGATTCGCCGAAGACGGTGTTCCCGATTCCACATGCGCCACCGCAACCCCGTTCCAGACGCACCGCTTTCAAGCCGTGCGATGGGACGAGAAAGGAGATATTCACAAGCTCGCTCCACTTACCGGGATGGGCGACACGGTTGGATTTGCCTTCGGTGTAAATAGTCGCGGACAAGTAGTTGGCTCGTCCGGCACCTGTGCTACCCAGGGTCTGCCGCCCGCAAATGTAACTGGCCTTCATGCTGTGGTCTGGGAGCGAGACGGCACACCTACCTACCTGGGCACGCTCGGAGACGCCGGCAACACGATGTACAACGCTGCGGGCGCCATCAACGACCTCGGCGATGTGGTCGGAACATCGCAGTTCACCGACGGGACCGTTCACTCCTTTCTTTGGAAGAAGGGCATCGGCATGCAGGACCTGGGCACGCTTCCCGGAGCGTTCGCTACGATCGCCCCCTGTTGCGATACGGTCAATAACCAGGACGACGTTGTTGGCTTCTCCATCGACGAGCTTGGAATACGCCCGTTCCTGTGGCACGACGGAGCGATGGTGGATCTCAACACTCTGACCCCCGCAAATTCACCGCTCTATCTGCTCAGCGCCGAATCGGTCAATGAGAAAGGAGAGATTACGGGTCAGGCCTGCGTCCTGCCGGACTGTTCCGTGCTGCACGCCTTCGTGGCTCGACCCAAGGAATGAGTATCAAGCCAGTCCCAGCCTTGGTCGAAGCGAAGCGGTGTAAGCACTGATGCTTACACCGCTTCGCTGATAGATCGTGGAAGGCGTCGCGGGCTGTCGTGGCCTGCACCGGTCGTGTCGCCCCAGAACGGACGGTGAAGATGTCTTTTCACTGGCAAGATGCTCGGCGCCGAATAACCAACGAGAAGTCGGCCAGCGCGACTGGAATCTGTAAACCAGCCTGGGTGAATGTCTGGAGCAATCCGCGTTTATGAGTACGGATTACCGCACTCCCTTGGATCTCTAAAGCGTTTTCAGAAACGCGATCAACGCTTCACGCTCCTCCTCCGAAAGGTCCAGCCCGTAAGCATGGCCCTTCACTGCGTAGCTGGCCGTTCCATATGGCTTGAATCCCGTAGGCACATATTCATCCTCAACACGCTTCGGATCGAACCAGTCTTCCAGCGAAGCGCACCACCCACTGTGACCAAACATGCTGCGATACCACACGCCCTTCAGAGAAGGCACTTTGTAGTATCCCGTACCTCTTCGTGTGGTCAACGTCAGGCCTGTGTCCGTGTGGACGGATCGTGAAAGAATGTCGTACCGGTTTCGATGGTCCGCTGGAATTTTGAATCCGTCCGCAGGCGTTAGTTTGTTGTTCGTGTAGAGCGGCGCTTTGTGGCATTCCGCGCAGCCTTCCTCACGAAACACTCTCTTTCCCCGGGCAGCTTCCGCTCCGAACTTGTTTGGGTTCAGCGGAGGCTTGAGCGAATAGACATATTGCGCCAACGCGTACAGCTGCTCATCGCTATAGCGGCCGCCCACCTTCACCGGATCTCCCGGATCGGGCAGCTTCTTGAACTCAGGCACATCGGCGGGTATGAAGCCATCAAAGTTCGCCAGGAAGTCGCCGCCCTGATTCAACGCCGCATACCGCATGAGGTCCATGATCGAGTGTTGTGGCTGCAAACCGGTCCTGTCCAGGTACTTTCGATCCTGCACTCCGATCAAGTCCGGTACCTGCACCGGGGTGAAGGTACTGGCCCGGTGACGCGAAATCACCCCCGGCGGTATCGATTCGAGAAGCGCAGTCATCTGCGCGGGCGACATGGTCTTCTCCTTCTCCAGTGGATCCGGGTGCAGCCAAGGTACCGCATAGAGTTGCTGATTGAGAGCAATAGCAATGGGCGGAGGAAGCGGAGGATTTGCCGAATGTGTCCCTGCGCGCTCGAACGGAAAGTTTCCTTGCGCTCCCTTGATCGTTGTCCCCGACGGCATAACCCGCGTGTGGCACATTTCACAGGAGAACGAGCCAAGCTCAACCTTTCCCTTCTCTCGAATCACGTAGTGGACGAACGGCAGGATCCCATCCTTCGTCACCGGCATGCCGCTTTTTTCATACCATTGGCTGTTCCTCACGTCCGCCAATGCGATAAACCCCTGGTCGACCGAGGTTCCAATCGGCGAGTCGAACACCATCTCGCCCGCCTTGAGCCAGTCAGTCCTGGTCTTCAGGACGGGTTTCTTCCCGCTGGCGTCGTCCCATAGCAGTACCGGCTCCTGTGTCTTCAGCCAATCCAGATATCCAGCAGGCTCGTGTCCAGGAGCGTACACCGGATATTGTTTGTAGATCGGCCGCACAGGAATCCTATAGTAGTACTCTGCGGGGACCTGCTTCGGCGATCCCTCCGGATTCGCGAGGGGTACTTCCAGCACAGCCATAATCCTGTCGTCCCATGTCTTCGGGACCGCTGATTTGGAAGCACTTCTAACTTGGCCCACTATATTTCCGGCCGCGAAAACCACGCCGCAGAAGATCGCTGTCACAAAGGGAACGTGCTTCGGAAACGCTCGTGCGATCTTGTTCACTCTCTCTGCCATGATGAGCCTCCTCTACGATCGTGTACCAATATCCGTGTTTTGCCTCGCGCAGGGATAGTACAAATGCGACATTTCGGCGGAAATCGAGCGAAATAGCGTACGATACCTTCACTAACCGGCTCGCTTCTTCGCTCCCTTTGCAGAGGCAGTCCAATGATCAGCGTTCAAACAGCGCGTCCGCACCCCCGGTTGGAACCATTCATCCGTTCCTATGTCTACCGCAAAACGGGCGCCACAGATACGGCTGTTATTGAACCCGTTGTTGCGCGCCTGGGAGCCATGCTCGAATTTCTCTTCAGGCGGCCATATGAAATCCCGCTGTTGGGCACCACCCACACACTGGTCTGCCCCAGAGTAGCGATCATCGGTCCTGTAACCGAGCGTCGTGTCCAATTAGTCATTCGAGATCAAGTCGAAGCGCTTACGGTCCTCTTCAAACCGCTTGGCTTTTTCGCACTCTTCGGCATCCCCACATCCTTGATTACCAGCATGGGGCTCGAAGCTCACTCAATCCTCGGCCCCGCTGTTTCTGCGCTGAACGAGCAACTGGAAAATTCATCCTCGTTTTCAGAACGAGTTCATATGCTGAATCTCTTTCTCTGCGACTGCCTGGACCGGAGGCCGCCCCCAGAGCGACTCAGCCACGGCTTCGAAACTTTCATCGCCGCAGCTACCCCGCTGACGGTGGCCGAGTTTGCTCGCGTCGCGGGACTCAGTCCCCGCCAGCTCGAGCGCAAAGCCCTCGAACACTGTGGCGTCCCGCCGAAGGTGCTCGGTCGGATCGCTCGTTATCAAAGAGCGCTTCGCCTCAAGACCGCGACCAGTCTCTCCTGGACCGACGTGGCCTATCGCACCAACTACCATGACCAGATGCACCTGGTGCGAGACTTCCACGCGTTCACCGGTGAGAGCCCAAATCGTGCCCTCAGCCAGATATCGCCAGATCATCTGATTAGCCTTTAGTCCTGATAAGCGTACACCTGGCCTCGGGGCAGAGAGGATGTAAAGGAGAACGCAGCGAGGCTCCGCCGAATCGGCTTACATTCAGTCGTTGGCTTGCGCCAACTGGGCAATGCGCTCGCTGACGGCACGCAGTGGATCTAACTCTGAACGAACAGGTTCGCCTCGATAACTGCGCCCCTGGCCGTGCTCAATCCTTCGTACATGCAAAGCTCGAGGCTTCGTCCGTGCTGCCCGTCCCTTTGTATTTCGCGATCAGCGGGTAAGCGCATAGCGGACGAGTCCTGTCCGGTCCATGTGCGGGAGGTCCATCCGGCAAGTGAGCAGCAAGGATCATCTCGGGTGCCTTACCATGCTCTACCCAATCCGTCAGCGCGGTTGTCATATCAAAGTGGGTTGGCCCCGCCCCCCCGCCGCAGTGATCCATTCCTGGCACCATGAACAGGCGAACCGAACTCTTCGCCTCCGCCTCGTTCGAACGCAACGCACTCTTGTAGTAGTCGACCGTACTCCGTGGAGGGATCAGCGGGTCAGTCAAGCCGTGATAAAGGATAAGCTTGCCGCCGTGGGCAAAAAACTCCTTCAGGTTTGGATCGCTCGCTGAGATCAAACCATCGTCTCGCTTTTCCGCGAGCGCTATGTCGCTATCGAAATTAAGCTTGCGAACGTCCCACGTTGCATCTTTGGAGGCCAGATACCTGAAGTAGGACGGATTGGGGGCTTCTGGGCTGCCGCTCCATATGCCCCACCCGAGTTCACTTCCTGGTTCCAGACCGGGAAATATCTGCTCACCGTTACGAGGGTTCTTTGGCCCCGCATAGATCTTCTTAGCTGCTTCTATCTCTGGAGCCGTGAGACACTCTGCTCCGGGGTCACTTTTACACTGCAGGACTTTGGGATCGAAGTGGCAGCCTCCGGGGAGGCCTATCACGCCGTCAGTCACGCCATCTCGCGAATCGCAGGTGTCCAGTGCGGCCTTGTGTAAAAGGCGCAGCTTGTCTTCCGAGAGGATCCGGGTCGTACCGTTATGATTCGCCTGCCAAATCCATACTCCGCTCGCAAGAAAAGGAATCCAGTTGTTCGCAGGAGCGCCAGCGATAATACCGTCATAGTCGCTAGGAAACCGCTGCGCCTCTTTCAGGCCTTGCTTGCCTCCGGAAGAACATCCCTTCCAGTATGAAAACTTCGTGGCTTCTCCATAGTAGGCCGCAATAATAGCCTTTGCCTTTACGGTCATCTCGTGCACAGCGCGATATCCGAAGTCCACTACCTTTTCCGGGTGCCCCAACACGAAGTCAGCATCCATGCTGGAGCCTTCATGCCCCGTATCTGTAGATGCGGTCGCGTAATTGTCTCGCAGTGCCGCTCCCATAAAGGGATACCAGATCTCCCCCGACCATCCCCCATTGCCCTCGCCCATAAACTTGCCGTTCCATCCGGTCGTGGGCATCCAGACTTCGAATTTGATCTTCGAATCCGGTGTCGGTCTAATCTCCGCGGCCACACGACAGAACGGCGGCAGATTTGTCAGCGGGGGGCCTGGTGCTTCGATCACTCCGTGCTTGAACGTCTCTGACGTTTCGGATTTGGCAAGGGTAATAATGGTGTCCGGCAGAACAAGATGGCTAAGACTTTCGCACGTAGCTGCGTAGGCGAGCGGGGCCGCTAAGATGATCGAGCATAAGACCACAGCAAGGAATCGAAGAGACATTCCAACGAGGAGCGCAGAACCGGTGGACAGGTTGAGTTGCATAAGCATTCATCTCCGAGGCGTCGCAATAGTCAAAGCATTTGAGTTAAGCTGTGGAGGAAAGAGCGGCGGCCTCCATATCTCGATCCCGTACCTGGCCATAATTTGTTCCATCTGTGCAGAGCTTAGCTTGGCGATCATACCTTTCGCCGCTGCACCGAAGAGTTTCAAAGCCGCCTGCATCTATAGGATGCATTCCCTGACCATTGCAGCCTTTTGTCAGGTTCCCTAGCTTAGCACCGTCATTCTCGGCATGTCCGGCCAAATCTACGGTTAGTCGAAGCAATAGATCTATTCGGTGTCCTAAGAGACCAGACGGGGCACATTCACGAGATCGAGGTTGGAATTGCGCAGGTGGATCTCAACAACCGACCAAGCTCGCGGAAAAAACGTGCTGCCCAGCTTCAATCTCCCGATATCGAAGTGGCCGCGTTCACCTGTGATCACCGCGACAGGAGCAGTAACCTCCAAGGCTTGTGCGATGGTGAACTCCGCGCAAGTAGGCTTTGGCTAAAGCGGCGGGGACAATGGCCGTGTCCGTCAACTTTACTGGGAACCCTCGTCTTTCGTGCACTTCGACTGAGCGGTTGGTCTAGCCGGAGCCAGATAGCTTCCGAGTTGCTGACCAATCATCCGTAACACCCAAGGCCTTCCTGCTCAGGGCTCGACGAGTGACTCGGCTGTTAGCGCGCTTTTGAGTTCAACTGAGATACCAGAAGGGATGCGTCGCTCGTCCCACGCTGACCACTGGGATTTGTCTATCGACATAGTCTGTATTTCTGCCTCCGAAACAGCACGAACTGGGGTGGCAAGGTCCGTGATCATTTGTCGAGGGGGATTCCCTGAGTCTTCTTGGCAAGTTCCAGAGCGGTAGCGGCCGGGATCTCCGTGCCTACAGCGTCCACGTAGTGGATATCAAACGTTGTCTCGGAGATGTCGTAGAGCTCTACAGCGGTAGTTGCTGTGAACTGATGAATGTGACTGGATGGCATAAGAAGGAAATCACCTTGCTCCATCGGCGTAGGAGGCATGTCCCTCATCTCCATTTTGGCAGAGCCAGTGATCATAATTATGCGTTCATTCGAAGTGTGCCAATGCCACGGCAACACGCAACCAGCCTCTAATCTGATAAGAATGATCGAAGGACCATTTGCGTCGCCGTCTTGCCTGGCGCCAACTGCGCAAGCCGGAAACTTGGGACTTTTGGAGAATTTCGCGGTTGCCGCTGGCATGATGGCGGTTGACTTGGCAGACTGGCCGAACATGCCAAGATTACATAAGGTCAAACAGACTGACACCGTCAAAGGCGCTAGCCGCTTTTGTTGTTGCTTTTGTTTTTCAGAAGAGCGGGGTCGGCGTTGCGGGCAGGAACGAGGTCGTTACGAAACTCAGTTCTGGAGATGGTGTGAAAGAAGCTATTGCTCCCGGCAACGATCTGCGAACTTTGGAAGTACGCGTACTGCGTCGCGCTCTATCAGGCGTGTTGCAGCGCTTCCGTCAGTTTGGTTGCGCCCAGCACGTTTGTAATGCGCTTTAGGTTGTATGCCATCGTCGCAAGGCCGATTTCGACCTTTGCACCGGACAGTCCGCGCATCAACAGACGAGGATGTCCGAAGATACGGTATTTCATCGTGGCGACCCTTGCTGTTCCCGAAAATGAGATCCTGCGGTCTCGCCTTTTTCCTCTCTTTCCTTTTACACAGACGCTCAATCAACCCGACTGGAAGCGGTACTGTGCGCTCAGTCCAATTCTTTGGCGTGAATCCTCGTCCTGGCTTCGCTGTGACTCGCACAAGATGGTGGCGAAAGTCGATGTTCAAGTATTCGACGTAACGATTTTCTTGGTCCCGGAAGCCCGTGCCGAGAATGAATTTGAGCAGATCTGCTTCCTCTTCAGTAGCCACGTCGAACATCGCCTGAAGCTCTTCGGGTTCGTAGACGGGACGGATGATATCGACGTACTTGGGCCAGTCACCCTTTTGCATGAGGCCGACACACCCATGCCGCTTGAAGAGCTGCAGCACAGTCACCACCTTGTGATAGACAGTGCGTTTGCCCAAACCCCGCTTATAGCAGAAGGTCATAAAGTTCAGAACATCCTGCCTAGCGGCGTCCTCAACGTACTTCTTCTGGTAGGCGGAGCGAAGTAAGGAATCGAGCGTAAAGCGGTAGCTAAGATACGTGCTCAATTTGTGGTGGAGGCGGACAAAGTGTAGGTATTCGTCAATGGCCTCGCCAACTGGAGTTCTTGGGGAAGTCTTCGGTGCGGACCGCGGTGCAATAATCAGACCCTCTCGAATGGCATGCAGCTCGACTGACTTGCGGCGTGCCTTGCATAAAGCATCCTCGCGTGTGACGGAAGTACGATAGCGCCTGCCATGCTCGCGCCACTCGATGTAATAGGTGCCCTCACTGTGAACCTCAACACGGCCGCTAACACACACTTTGTCTTTGAGCCGTCCATTGGCTTCATACACAACGGGCGCAAAGCGCCAGCTTCCCTCGATTTTGACTTTCTTAATGAGATTGACATGGTGTGTGTGTCCCGAAATCTTGCCACGAATGCAACAAAGCATGAAAAAGTACCCCCCTTTGATATAGGCCGTAAACCCAGTCAAAGTTGGATACAAAACCCGGACACCAAAACTGTATTTAGCTGAATAGAAAGGCCTTGGTCAGAGTGCTGCAAAGATCTTGGCGCCAATGAAATGTCAGATAGTACCCTGATTTAAATCATAGGCCAAGATATGGCAGAATCTTGCGCACTCATGAGGGCGACTTTGTCTTCCAAATTTCCAGATGGTGACAGGGGCAACGGTCTTGAGGGATGCTCCACGTAAAGCCTTTATAAGTAAGGCGTTACATTGAATCACAGAGGGCCATGGTGGACACCAAACCGAGCCTCATACCCGCATGCTTATGATTCTAAATGGCTACGTCTAATAAGGTAGCGCTCTGACCAACTGAGCTACGTCCCCACTTTTTCCTAGACTTAGGCTAAATCTAAGAATCTGCTGTCTTTCGCTGCTGTCTACTTTTTCTCCCACTTCCACTTTTTCCACGGAATCTAACCGATTTCCACGATTAATGGACAGCATGAAACCTTGCCATCAATGCTGCCGCAGGCGACCCGCAACCCAGAACATCTGTCCATGTCCCGTGATTCAAATTGTACCAAACAAAATTGGCCTAGCAAAACTAGCAACCGTCCTGAAGACGCGCGCGTGCCACTTCGACCCGCTATTTGCGCGGCTCGCTAGACTGAGTGATACCGCGGTTAGACACGTAGGTACTAATTAGGAGATTGGCCTGCAGGCGCCGGAAGTCTCCACCAAAACCGGTCTCATGCTTGACCACGGATCAATATCACATCGTTGGAAACCTGACAGGTCTTTGCATTGAAGTGCCCCGGCGAATAGGTGCCGCAGGCAATGGTAGGGTAATTCGGGGGAAATTCGATAGGGTTCCGAGCCGTGCGTCCTGATAAACTCACGCCTTCCGCCCGAACTCAGGTCTCAGACGCCGGCTCTTCACCGACGAATTGTCCTGCTTCGCCTTCTGCGGAGGCGCCACCGAGTTCCTTAGGTTCAACAATGTATCCAGAACGATGTGTTTCGCGGGACTAGTGTCGCCTTCTCTGCGGTCAAGCAATAAGCGGGCGGCCGTCGTACCAAGTTGGTAGCCTGACTGGGAGACAGATGAAAGGGAAGGATTCGTGGTTTCGGCCAGATCCAGATCATCGAAGCCCATGATGGAGATATCTTCAGGACAACGAAGGCCTGCCTCGCGGACGGCCAGCAAGGCTCCCAATGCAATCATGTCGTTGCCCGCGAAGATCGCAGTCGGACGTGGAATCAGACGCAGCAAAATAAGAGTCTTGGCGTGCCCGCCTTGCTTGTCGAAAGTGGTCTCCTGGACGTACTCCGGAGACAGCTGAAGCTTCGCTTCCTTCATGGCGCGCCTGAAGCCTTCAAGGCGCTCCATCGCATTGGTAAGGTGCAGAGGCCCTGTGATCGTTGCCAGCCTGGTATGTCCCAACTGAATCAGATGACGTGTGGCATTGTAAGCTCCTGCTTCGTTGTCTGCAGTCACAGTGTCACCGGTCCAGTTCTTGGGGAGCCGGTCGATGCACACGACGCCGGTGCCTGCTCGCTGGTAAGACTCCGCTTGCGTTGTAAGGTCGCTGAAGTTCGACGGAATGACAATGAGGCCGGCAGGCAGGTAAGTCCGGAGCTCATTCAGGTGCATTATTTCTTTGGAGTGATCATTGTCCGTGTTGCAAAGGATCAGACGATATCCGTTCGAGAATGCCACATCTTCCGCGCCCCGAACGACGGCGGGAAAGAAGGGATTTGTGATATCGGGAATGATCATCCCAATCATGTTGGTCTTGTCGCGGCGCAGGCCGCGCGCCAGTTGGCTAGGCTGATATCCCGCTGCCTGCACGGCGTCAAGCACTCGCTTGCGCATTGGTTCTCGAACTCTGGCGGTATTGTTGAGTACATGCGATACCGTGCCCAGGGAGACGCCAGCCATCTTAGCGATCTCCTGCATGTTGGCCATGCGTCTTCTCCGTAAGCTCTACGAGTTTGGTCGCAAGAGACCGAAATCCATGAACCCAGCATATGCTTCATTTTGAACCATTTCAATCCTTATTCAGGTGCTTCCGCGAGACTGCCTCTTGCCGGCACAATCCGTAGTTTCCAGCATTCACACTAGACTCGAACGGTTCTGGATAAAAAGAGCTTGACAACGATGCAAAATAAAAGCTACTGTAATCGACATTATTTTGAAACGTTTCAAAAAGCTGCGAACCTTCTAGAGATGCGTGCCTCGGGCTACTCGACGGAAATCTGGAAAAGGAGACTGCACCATGGAAATGAAAACGAAGGATGATCGGCTGCGCTCACAACAGTTTCGGCTCATCGGATGGCTGTTCTTGCTTGCGTTGACTGTAGGTTATTGGGGCAGTCTCGCAAATGCCCAAGCGACGAATGCCCAAATATCCGGTAGGGTTGTTGACCAAACCGGAGCTGTAATTCTCAACGCAACAATTGATGTCCAAAACACGGGAACCGGTTTAGCCCGCAAGGTCTCTAGCTCATCAACCGGGGAATACGCAATTCCCTCCATTCCGGTCGGCACGTACAAGCTGAGCGCCGTAGCGGCTGGGTTCAAAACGTACACTCAATCCGGGATCGTTCTTGAGGGCGGACAAACTGCCCGCGTGGATGTCATTCTGCAAGTCGGAAGCGCAAGTGAAACTGTTGAGGTCTCGGCGGCGGCGGTGCAGGTAGATACCAGCTCGGCAACTATCCGTACCGAGGTTGATACCAGGCAGATTCAAGAGTTGCCCCTCAATACGCGCAACTCGCTGCAACTCGTGACTCTGGTGCCTGGCGTTGGAAATGCCTCGGCGTCGGGTGCAGGCACCAGCAGTCTGCCCGCCGTGGTGATCAACCAGCGCAGCGGCCCGCTGCTCACCGTAAATGGAAGCCGCGCAAATGGCAGTCAACTTTCACTCGACGGCGCTATCCTTGTAACCGGACTCTATAACCGGCCAGCGAACCTTCCGAATCCTGACTCGATTGGAGAGTTCTCGCTCCTGACGAATAGCTTCGGCGCTGAGTATGGTCACGCGTCCGGAGGCGCTTTCGTCGCAGTCAGCAAATCGGGAACGAACTCTTTCCATGGTTCGGCATGGGAGTTTCTTCGCAATGACGCCCTCAACGCCAGAAACTGGTTCGTTAATGCGCCAGCGCCGAACCCGATATATAAACAACATCAATTCGGCGTCGCTGCGGGCGGGCCCATCCTCAAGGGCAAGGCCTTCTTCTACGTCACTTACCAGGGACTGCGACTTCACCAGGTGACTCTTGAGAGTCTCGCCACCATTACGCCGGCCCAGCGCACGGGCGACTTTAGCGCCACTGCGGCGCAACTCATCGACCCAAAAAATGCAACCTGCGGTACAAATGGCAATGGCCCAGGTACAGGTACCAATCCCTGTAATTACTCTGCCGCCAATGGATATGCAGGCAAAAACCAAATACCGCAGAGCGAATGGGATCCAATGTCGGTGGCTTTCATGGGCACCTACATACCCGTTCCAAATGCGACCACGGGGCTGAATACGGACCAAGTGCCAACTCCTACCACGGGCAACCAATACACGATCAGAGGTGATTACCGCACAACAAAAAAGGATCTGACATATGTTCGTTTCTTCCATATGGTTGACTCGGCTGTAACCGGTCCTCCATATTCCGCCCTCCTTTCCTCGAAGTTCGGCGATAACTTCGAGCAAGCCAACTGGGGTACTACCGTCAGGGACACGCACACCTTCTCACCCAACCTGATTGGCGACTTCGGATTCTCGGACACGAATATCACGACCACCGGCACGCCCTTCGGAACAATCGTGACGGCGGCGCAAATGGGCGCACAGTATGCCACATCCGGAGCCAACGTATCTCCGCTGGTGACAGTATCGGGCGTCACCAGTTTCGGTTCAGGTAGTCCGTGGTATGAGAATACGGCTTTGAAACAAGCCGACGCAAAGCTGTCGTGGGTCAAGGGAAAGCACCTATGGCAGTTCGGTGCTACCGCCCTTCGTGAAGCCGAGAAAATCCTATGGACCCACACTAACTCCTCCGGAAATCCAACCTTTAGCGGCGCGGTGACGGGAAACAATTGGGCGGATTATCTCGTTGGGAAGCCGATTACCTTCGGACAGTACACCCCCTATTTCGGTGATGAGCATTCAGTACAATTGGGATTCTTTGCTCAGGAT
>Ga0137385_10000868_pt1 | contig 25072 bp, 31 predicted proteins | sample SagtaG_FD_104921 | JGI IMG/M metagenome (GOLD analysis project Ga0137385, IMG submission 104921) | Vadose zone soil microbial communities from Sagehorn Ranch, Mendocino, California, USA - Sage2_R_80_16 metaG | ecosystem: Environmental > Terrestrial > Soil > Vadose zone | place: USA: California... | reverse complement strand
TACTCGAATGGCAGAAGTGGAAGATGCACGTCGGTAGGCTATCCTTTATATCCCAACGACCTACATCCGCTGAATCGTCGCACGCATTGCGTCCATGGTAGCTTTCAGCCATCGTGAAGGGATCGCGCTTTCCACAGTCACGTATAACGACGACGGCATCTTACGCCCGCTGTTTTACCGTCTCTCTCTGGCAGAGATGGTGGTGCCCTATGGCGCACCCGAGCACCCCCATCCGCGAAAATTTGCTTTTGATTCGTGCGTCTACTGAGTGTCATGCAAGTAACGATTAGCTTACATTGAATATCTCTACAGTGGCGAATATGGTATGGGAACAATGGCGAACGAACTCTCGCTCGGGTGTGACTGTCTTGGACAAATTCACTACCTGGTACGAAGCGCTGTCATCTTGTCCTGGTGCTATTCCCCCCTAACTCCTAGGCTAGCCTGGGGCGTATACCGGGAACAACGGTTTGCCCGTCGTCATAAAGAATGCCATATGTATACACGAGGAGGACGCAGGACTATTGTGGAAGCATACCGATTATCGTACTGGGGGACGCTCGTACTCTGTCCGCAGCCGTCGCCTAGTGATAAGTATGGTCTGCACCCTCGCAAATTACGGTACGCCTTTCGCTTCCCGGTCAATTTCCTGTCGCCTCTGATAAATGTACTGTATTCACAGAATACGTCTGGAATTACTTTTTCTATCAAGACGGCTCCATCGAGTTCGAGATCCGCCTCACTGGAATCCTCCAGGTCTACGTTGCAGGCCCGAACGAACCCGCACCGTACGCGACACGCGTCGCCCCCGGTATCAACGCGCAATTCCACCAGCACCTCTTCTCTTTCCGCATCGACCCGATGGTGGACGGCCTCGCGAACAGCGTCGTCGAGACGGATGTGCTCCCCGCAGCTGCGAATTACGGTTCGCCGGAGAATTACGCCGGCAACTCGTTCCAGATACGCGACCGCGTGCTGCGGCTCGCGAGTGAAGGTTCGCGCGAGTGGGACGCGTCCGCCGACCGTCGCTGGCGTATCGTAAGTGCGGGGAAAACCCACTACTCTTCGGGGCAGCATACGGGATACACTGTCGGTGTGAAGGGCGGTGTGACCCCGTTCCTGCCGCGCCCGGAAGGCTGGGTCGGCCGCCGCGCAACGTTCGCACACAATGCGCTCTGGGTCGTCCGCGAGAAGGAGGACGTGCGGGAAGGTGGCCGGATGTGGCCGTCGGGCAAGTTCGTGCCCCAGGCGCGTGAGGAACCTGTGGATAGCCTTGCGCGGTGGTTGCGCGACGACGGGGACGCCAAGATCGAGAACGAGGACGTGCTTGTCTATGTCACAGTTGGGACAACTCACATCCCACGTCCCGAAGATTGGCCTGTGTACGTCTCTCTCGGGGTTTCGATTCTTGCTACCATGGCCTGCTAATTGACAAGGGACGTAGGATGCCCGTGGACCACGTCCGGCTTACGCTCAAGCCAAATAGCTTCTTCACGGCCAACCCGAGCCTAGATGTCCCAGGAGTGAAGGACGAGAGAAGCGTGCCCGCCTTTGGCCCTAATACAGCTGTCGGAGGAGGGAATCACTGTGCCTAAATATGAAGTCTAAGGGAGTGATTGAATTGGGCATGTGTAAAGGCAGGCAGGTAAAGGAGTCCATTCGAGAAGTAACTGGAGAAGTAAACAACGTTGTATCAGACCGTGTCTTAACTGTGCTATCGAAAAAAATCTGCCTTGGCGGCATAAGCGCACGGCCATCAGTAAGGCGACAGTAAAGCAAGTAGATATCGAATACGCTCGAATTCGTCATCTGTTCCGCCCTTGATCGTGGCTCTCGGCATGATGAGTCAAACGCCCATATGACAGCCAAGTGGGCGCTCCAACGCGCTAGAAACGACAGTGTCAAAGCAGGAGACCACGAACGAAGGCGGGTACGTCACTTCTGAGCATCCCCAGAGACATGGTAGGATCTATGATAGAGTCTCCAAGCCGGAGATACCCAAAGCGACGTCAAAGCGAATTATGGGCTTCCGACTTGCCGTCGGCGAATCCCCTAGTGGCGAAACAGGCCAACTCAAGACCAGTATGATCCTCCAACTCTGGTGAGATAACCGCCTGGGCCGGTCGGAACAGCCCAAATGGTGGTAATCAGCACAGAGGTCACAAATCGTACCGTATGTCGGGGTGGACTGTCGGGACTCGGGACCTCTGGCTGTGTCCAGGGGCCGCAGCGAGTAACGTGACGGGTCTCTCTTGAGGGTCCCCGTCCGAGTCCGAGTCCCCGAAGCCCGAGCTACTCAGAGGCTAAGCCTTGATCGGCCTGATTCGTCCATCGCCGTGTAGGTCATAAACTCGAAGCAAGGTCGGTGCCTTGTCTCCGGAGTGCCGACGGTGTTCCGCCAGAAATGTGCTGTCGCTTGATGCTCTTGAAGTTTTCACCTCCGACGAAGTCTATGAGGGCACAGACTGAGTCGCCGCTCTATGACAGCACCGACTAGTAGCATCAGTCAGTGACTTGAGCCTGCGGCCGAGTGTCTTAGTACACTGACTCGCTCATGACCTGGCCCCGACATACCATATGCGTATGAGATAGACTTAGAGCCAGATCTACGCCATCAACCCTCACGAATGAAAACCGCGCAACAACTAGCACTTCGCATCTCAGCTTCTCAATGCATCGCCCTCCGCGTCGGTGGCCACGCTGGCACGTACGCTGTAGGCCGAGCCAGGCACCACGTGCTTAGTACACCCAGGATGGACGCGTCTATAGATACGACCTCATCGACTGCCGCAAATAAGCCGACAGAGTCGCTGGAACACCTAAAAATAATCGCTCGCTTGATCCAACCACACAGGTTCTAGGTCGTAAAGAAGTTCCCGCTAGAAACAGTAAGCATGGTTTATCTTCCTCGGCTCACACATCTGAGACTTGAACCTCTCAGTGTGTCACCCGTGTCCATGCAGACTTTCACAGGCTCGTGTGCAGGCAGGTTGATGCATTGATGGTTTGTGGCGAGGCAATGATCCATGATGCCCGAAGAGGTAATGTGACCATTCAAAGCTATAAGCATCGGGTGTGTTTGCTTGTGTCTCTAAAAGGACTTCCTCTCTCCCAAGTCCAAACACCTGCTTGAGTCGGGAGTCAATTAGCCACGTAAGCGGTGTTCACACTCAGAATGTACATTCAGCTCACAACTTGAGACCGCATATACCGACTCGGTGAATCTATACGGGACGCTCCAGCAGGTAAAGGGGCACATCCGCGAGGGTCCTGCACTTCGTGCGGTCGGCATGAAGATTGCGGCGCGGTGAGCATCACTGTGTCACAAAAACCCTTTCCCCGGAGCGCTGGTCTTAGATCTTCTCGCCGTAGGAAGGGTGGGCACGCCGTTCGATAAAGCAAGTACCCTAAACAACTTCCCAAATTCGTCCCGCCAAATCAATCCTGCCTCTATCGCGGCGACTACATGCCAGTATTGGCGTGATGGAGAACCAGATCAGATTATGGGGGAGTTCGCGGAGGGGATAGGGCGTTGGGGAATCCAGACCATAGATAAATTCGAGGGTGAACAAGAGGACGGGGATATGGTCACTTGACCTGTCGCCGTACTCCTGAGCCTGGGGGCGATCGAGCGCAAGCCCAGGGATAGGCACCCACGACGGCAGCCGGGCTGGTGCGCCTGACCAACCGAAGGCAATGCCACGAGATGGTTTTCGAGTTCCGCCGATGAGTAATGGGTCCACAAAGACTGCATGCGGCTTCCTTCTTACAAGTACCGGCGGATCTTGAGCAAGGTGCAGCGCCACCGATCCCGAGAGACGGGCCAAAAGTGGAAACAGTCACATACAGGATGCACACACGGCACGTGTACACGTACCAGCAGATCGTGCTGATAAGTGCGATTGTGACATGGCGCAGTCATGGCGCCTGAATTCCTACCTCCCCACCCCGCACCGCCCACTCCGCTGCCGGGAGGCTCCGTGTCACACTTCCAATTGTGGAAGTTGCAACGCAGGGAGGAGAGGAGGCGGCCGAAAGGACGATGACGTGCCACAACCGGCCACGTCAGAAGCTAAGGCCCTGCGTTGACGCAGAAGCAGGTGGGCCGCTGAGTGCCCAGACTGCCTGCCCCTTTTTCTTTGCGCCCATGTCAGTGCCTACATTCTGACCGCCAGCCGTGTCTTCGTTTCGGCCAGGACCGTCCTCGACCGCTACAGCGGGTTGCAGGCGGGCACGCACGCCAAACGAGGCGCACATGGCCTTGTATCGCGAGCGGATGAGACGTAGTTGTGCACTCATATCAACGCCGTCTTCATCCGGGCGGGGATTCTTGCGTGGGAATCGCTCAATCAATGCGAGGAGCGCGGATGCGTGGTGTGCCCCGCGGCTGTGTGCAAGAAAAAGCGAAGAAAGAAGAGACTTGATCTGCGACACTCGAAACAGGGGTAGGTAAGGACGCACCTATCCACACCGCCAGCGTCGGTCGAGGCGGCGGCGGTCCAAAGGCGCGCAGCACCTTCGTAGAAGCCGAGTTCTTCCCAGAGCTCGAATCCCTTCTCCGCGCCAAGCGCACGACCCTCAACTAACCCATGTAGGCGACCGTGCGCATACCCGTCTTCGTATCCTACCTTGTAGAATCTTTTTTTAGTAAAAAAGAAAAGTGTCAGTATATTTTTCCTCGCGTGACTGTTTTAACGGAGATAAAAAAGATCCACACGTTTCCTCCACATAAATGAGCTCCTCGAGGTCAAAGGCTTGTTCATCGGCGTCGATGTGAGTCCGATCTGGGGTTGTCATGGAGGGAGGAGAGTAGCAAGTAGGAGAGGGATAGTGATCGCGCGTGTTGAGACCGAGTCTTGGTCGCGGAGATAGCGTTATACTGGATCCCCGCCAATTGAATTGGCCGAATGTATTCTCCCTTCCAAACAAATACAGTAGTGTTCGCCTTACCCCTGGACTCAAGATCGTGGTGACCTAGCCGAGCTCGGCGTTTGACTGCTTCGTTTTCCATGCAACGAACATGCAGCAGTCGACAAGAAGGCGCTCACTCCTTGGAGTATTCAAGCTCATTGGCCAATTCAGCATGCACCTTGCCCTGCTTCGCTTCGACGTCGCCGCGAAGATCCCTGAGACATCGAAGTACAACAAACCAAGTAAATATGTACCGCCGGCGACTGACTTGCCAAACACGGTGCGACATGCAATGCCACCATAATACTGCGATGTACACGGAGAAGAAAAAGAAATCTCGACGGAAAACAATGGGGAAGAGCCGGACAACACTAGTGTAGGTGGTGCAATGTGTGGGAGTACGTGCATGCATGGAAAGAATTAAAAAAAGGAACTGACAGGGTATCCTTGGAGTAAATGCACGCCAACAACGACGGATGCACAATAGGGCCTTTTGTGAAGAGTTGCCGCAGCCCCTGCTCTCAAAGGGTGTGCTCAGTCCTATCCCGTCGTTGCTCTCGGCAGCACCCGCACCAGGAAGGAGCACAAATCCAAGATCAGACCTGCCACAGCCAAATCAAGGGTAGTTAGTCACCCATTACAGTTCATCAGTTAAGAGAAGGTGTGCGCACCAGGCTGAGCTCAAGTGTCCATACACGGCGTGCCCACAACTTGATGATCCGTGGGGTATCTTCGCCGGCCTGCTTCAACTCCACTTCAATTCCATCCCACCAACACTTGCGCTGCAGATCACGACAGGAGAAACGTGATTAGTCACATCCCAGGATAAGGGGGAACGGAGAGAAAGATAACGCACCGCAGGCTTCCTCCAAAAGAGCAGGAGCTTTTGTGCTGTGGCCATCTGGTTATAGTCAATGGTGACTTGCTTCTCACCCGATGTCGCTGGGTGGTGGAGGATACCGGTCTTAAGCAGGACTAGAGCTATGGAAGATATACAACAGCGGGAAGGCTCAAGCGCCCTGAAGCCCCATTCGTCCTCGCGGTCGAAACCACTAGACAAGCGCGGAACGCATGGGTGAGAATGAGGATAAGACGACAATGGGCACGCGGTTACCTCATGCACAACATGTCGATTAGATGCTGCTCCGCAATATTGTTCTCCTTGTTGACATTGCGCTGCAGTGCAGTAAAGATGCTCCTCTTTTCGAGAAGGTACTTGCCACAATCACGCTTAAGGTCAAGCATGCTCTCGTTGGCGATTCCATTCACATCTGTGGAAGCCTTGCCACCTTTGGGCGGTATGGAAAAATACTCCAATTCTTCCCGTAGAACGATAATGGCTTGCTTTGTGAGGAGAGGGTTCTGGTTAGGAGCAAAGTCGGAAGATGGTGATGTGTCGATAAGGTGTTGTTGAGCAAGATAAAGACCAGGGGATGTATCGGTCCCATAGAAGGCATCGGAGGCGGAGCGAAAGAATTGGAGGACAAAGGAAAAACAATCGGGGTCAAACTGTGAAGAGGGGAAGAGGTAATGTGTTTAGCTGCGCTTGCTAAATTGAGGTGCTAGATAGGGGGAGAGAGGAGAATCCATGGACGCACGTCAACACCATAGACCTCCTCCTCTTCGGAGTTTTCTCCTCCATCTCCTAATGCAGTGGCTTGGCGGCTGAGGACAAGGCCGTTTGGGAAGAGGCATAGAAGGACGGATTCGGGAAGATTCATGATGGTTTCGCGGTCAACAGAGAAACGTTTTCCTCTAAGTTCTAAGGAGAGGCGAGCGAGAAGAGGGGGTTGTATATGCGCTTGTACTGGAGTTTGGGATACTTGAGTGATGATGCCAGCCATGACTGAGTGACCGTCGACGACGACAACGACGAACAGGTTGCGAGCGTTGAGCGTGGCCAGTGATGGCGATGTTAAGGGGTTAATGGTAAAAGTAAATAAATAAATAAATCGACGGCCGAATTCCCGGTAATAGGATTGGGAACAGGTAGCAAGCAAGTGACAATTGTCCACGACCTTTCTGAGAAACGTCTCCGCCGTTGGTTCTTCAAATGGGTTTCTGACCGGTCCAATGACATTAGACGGGCGGCAAGGGACCGTTTCTGTTCTCGGCGCTGATTGGGTGCAAAGTTCAGATTTATATTATTCTGATGTGCCAGATTACAGTAAGAGAGACATCCCGGTCTTTACTTTTCAACTTCAGGCTTGTCTTGTCTTGTCGTTCCCCCGCGGCTCTAACTTGAGATTAACTATATTCCTCTCTTGTTAATCCCAGTCTGGGCAGGCGTTCGCCCCAGCCCTACCCTTTCTTTCCCGCTTGGCCTCTCTCTCCCTCCACTGTCTACCTCCGTCTCACCGCTGTTCCATCACCCCTCCACTGCCATGTCCACCTCACCTCCACCTGGCCTCTTCAAACCTGCTCAACAAGGTCACACCGTTGCCACCCTGCTCCTCATCGAGAATTCCGCTGCAATGGTAGAACGTTGGCCTGATCTTAGAGATCGCCATCTCCCCACTCTTCTGGGTACCATGCGCATGGCCAATCCAGTCGTTCCGGTACGTTGCAATGCTCCTACACCCTCTCCCCTACCCGCTAAGTTTGCTCTTATCTATCCCTCCGTCTCCTAATACAGATTCAAGTTCTCTGGCTCACTAGCTGCCCGGTTTCTCCGTCAGAAGAGGGCTTCGCCCATTCCAACGGCTCACGGCAGTATAATCAACTACCAGAGGTCCGTTTTAATCAGCAACCCAACAATAGGATAACGGCCGCAACCTTGTTCCACGTTACTGATGTAGGCGTCGCTTGCCTTTACCTGACTGGCTTGCACCCTTCTCACTTATCTTCCCATTTTTAGTTACTCATGAAGGCCTTCCCTGACACACCCACAACCCGTCACTTGTTTGTCGTCGCTGCATCTGGTCCATCGGGAAATACGGACGTACCAGGTCTCCTAGGTGCAGATCCGCAGACCGTCTGGCAGACATTAGGCACCAAACTAATAAAGGCCGGTTCGCCGCTCACGTGCTCACGGCGTGTGCTGACATCCACGATAGGCAAACATTCATCTTCACATGATACTGAATCCAAAGGTGGAAGAATCTGCGAATTTTGGCCAACTGTTCTATGACATTGTATGTACCCCCAAAATTGCTACCATTTTCCTACGGATGCGACTTATACCTCCCTTCCAGCTCGATATGCAAAACTTCCAAGAGGCGGCGACCTGGTTTCCGGCTAACACGGAAAAGTACCGCTTTCACCTGTCCATGCGGCCCCAGGACCATCAAGAGGGTGCGAGCGGGTCTCTTCCCTCTACATCTTCACACCACACTCCCGTCGAGTATGCGGACACCGCACCGGCGGTAAGCCCCACTCATCTGACTCCTACTTCCGGTGTTTCTGGCTTGTCGCGTGCATCACCGATTACAGGCCCGTTTCCAGATCCCTCCGCGCTCCCCCCACCCCCGCCTTTACATCATTCGCATCCACCCCGGGCCCCTCTTCCCAGGAATAACTCTTTTCCTCCCGCTAGCACCAACGGGCGCCCTGTCCTGCGTCATACAGCTACCTCCACAAATAATTCACCCCCACCGTCTGTTGCAACTATTCCTTCTGGGTCTGACGTGGAAGTAAAACCGAGCCTCGTGAAGCACTTACAGAAGATCCACGGTCTCACAAAGAAGCGAAATTATGGCCTGCAGTCGTCTCGTGCTCCATTCTTCCGTGACGAAACAACACCCGCCTCGCCATACCCACCAGTCCACTCTACCGACGTAGCAGGCACTCGCCCGCGGCGTAATACCGGCGTGCACGCGAGCAAGAGCAGAACGGGTGATGATCCTCGGCGACCTCGGCGAGACTCTCTCCATTTTACCCTCTCCGATTCCACCCGAGTATCCTCGCCGGACTCGGACTCATCCGCAAGCGTCAGTGCGCCGTCACCAACTGCCACGGTAGCTGGCGTACTTGCGTCACCGACGGTCCCGGGAACCGTTGGGATGCAGATGGGTATGCCTTTGTCGTCCCCTCCGGTCAACCTTGCGGACACTGCCTATGCTTCCGTGCCTCCGCCCCCTGGTCCACCACCTTTGTGGCAAGGCGAAACGCTAGTGCAAGCTGGACCGACTAACCCGGCTCCGGCTTTCACGGACCTTCTCCCACACCAACAACTACCGCCTCAAGCGCATGCACTTTCTCCCGCTCAGGTACAAGCTCAGGTGCAGCACGCTCACGCTCAAGCGCGTGCAGCGGCACCATTAGCATCGTCCAGTTTCGCCAACATACCCCACGGTAACGCAGACGCGCCTGTTTCTTATGCCGCAGCGGCTCCGATTGCAGGACCGCAGTATGTCTCCCAATTATCCGCACAACACACGCCCCCTCCTGCGCCTGCGACGGACGATGGTGATAAGCCATTCATCTTTTACCCAGAGTATGAGGCCCTCGTGCCACCACCGCCGCCGTTTTTTGCACCAGCCCAAGCCACACATGTGGCGCAATATTGGCAGACCGCAAGCGCGGATTACTCACATGGCCTTAACCCCGCCGTTTCCCCTGGACTACTATGCGCGAACCCCCCACCTCTTTACGATATGCCCGTGTGCGACTCACCCGCTTACCCCCCGCCTGGTCTTGTACATCCCGGTTCTCATCCACCACCTGGAGGTGTTTATGTGAGCGAGCAGAGCTCGTCGCTACAGAGCTGGGCCGGCTACTGATTAATTACCCGCTTATTTCTTTTTTGATCGGTTGCTCACTCCACACCCCCCCTTTACCCCTTCCAATTTTTTGACGACACTCCTCCGGTTCACAGGTTCACGTTTGTTAAGTATATACGGCCTGCGTTGCGTACCCATCTTACCTAGGTCATTGCATGTGTGACAATTTTGCCTCGTCCCTCTACTGCTCTTTGTCGCTTTGTCCATTGCTGTGCTAACATTCAGCCCATTCTTGCCATCCTCCCTCTCACTTGCACCCTTCCCCTCGAACTAGGTTGACCAATGTAACTTAGGTACACTGCGTATGTATAGATCTTGCTCATATGTATGTATGTACACTTTTTTTTGGTCCTTTCACTCTAGAGTGCTTGTTGTATACCGGGATTCACCAAGAAAAATGAATTTCACACTCGTTGAGATTGGCGGCTCTGTCACCTGAGCCCGAGCGGCGGAAAACACCTGAAAACCGTTAGCGGCGTCTCCCGAAAGCCCGAAGTGGAAACCCCGTTCGGGTGGTGCATAGCTACTTATAGAGAGCAGTCCTCCCTCTCCTGGCCAGCCAGCCTGGTGCGTGTCGTGCATGGTCCCAATTTAGCCCAACCCGTTCCTCGACAGACAGGCTGCTTCTTCAATGATACGACGCAACAAACCGGCATCATCATTATCAGCACCCACGACCCCACAAAGAGTCAACTCGGTGGAACTTACTCTGACAGCCAGCCCCGCGCTTCTCCCTCCCCCACTCCCCTCCCTCCCTACCGCGCGCCACTCGCCCTAATATGATAAAGGCTATACAGATATAGCTAAAGCTAACGCCCGCGTGTGTACTACTAGTGGTTGGCACAATTGTTGTCCCTTCTTGTTTTCGTTGCCGTTATTGGTACCTTGGCATGCCTCGCGTGGGGGCCTGTTGATGCGCGTCTTGCCCCGCGCGCCGCGCCGTGGTGGCGGGCATGATCATGGGAGCGTGGACGAGTCAGGAAAGGGACTGGACGAGTTGGATATCACGATGTACGCGGGCGCAGGTTGCCGGCGGCCATGAAGCCCGTCGCTGGGTCTCCCGTAGCATCCCATCTCCCCCAAACGAGCGAGTCGCGAGTCTACGGCGAAAGGCCTTCTTCCCCGATTGTACCAGGCCGGAAACTGCAAGTTGCCGGTGTCGCCCACTGGCATATACCCATCGCGTCTAAGCCCATCTGTCCTTGGCAACCTGGCTAGTGCTTAGTCAGCCCCACGTACGGCGTGTTATTTGGCGTGGGGTGCTGGGAATGTTATCGTAAAAGTTCACTTTCTGTGCTGGGGGGGTTTGGGTTTGGCGTGGCGTCATGTTATCGTGATCGCACACGTTCTCCCGGAGCTACACCTGATCAGTTCGTGGCGTCCCTTGTCTGCTCATTTCAGTTTATCTGGCCGATACGCGGTGTGCTGCTATAGGTCCCGCGGGCTTCGAGCCCCAGCAGAACGGGAGGGGTGGGTTTAATTTCGCTTCACATACATATGCTTGTGTCCCAAAAAGAACGGACGGGACCGAGCACCGAGTAGTCGAAGTAGATCCGATGACCACGTCGCGAGCTCGGGCGGTGGAATGATGACGGTACGACGGGACACCAGCAAGCGCTGCGGGGCAGGTACGGCCCCGACTCCACTCGACGCAAGATACGCCGTCGTTTTTTTTTTTGAATTGATGTCGAGCGACAACGGCAAATGGCGTGAGCGTTGTCTCATGCCACCGTGACCTTTTCTCACACACATTGCCATTGACCCATCTCCAAGTAAGAAAAGTTATTGTTTCGGAGTCTCGCTCGCATTGACTTACTCATATCGCTCCGAGATCACTTATCGGCAGTTTAATACTGATTGAACGTGCTGGTTGTCGCAAACACATCGGAAGGTAGATATATAGGCTCCTAGGGCGCTCGTAGCCAGAAAAAAAAAACTGGAGGCGATTTAGCAAGGACTCACAAAAGAAGAAAAAATTGAAATGAAACAAGGTTGCATTCAGAAGCCATGTTTGAGTATGTGACACCCCCCGTCCGAAGGTTTGGAGACATAAATCTGGTAACCAGTGGCATCAATCTGTGCGAAGACTCTAAAGGAAGTCTGATCTGAATGTTGAACCGTATTTCAGTCCATTTATTTTATCTTCGCCGGAGGGACGGAAAGGGACGCCCCGAACGGCGCTCCTAGAATGGATTGGCGCTGAGACAGGGTTTGGCGGGTCCTTGTCAGGTTGCGCCCTACGCGGGCATCGCGGGTCCACTCCCCAAAAGCGAGAAAAATCGTCTTGCAAAATTCAAATTACGCACCTACTCCGTGCCGTCTTCCTAACACTCTCCGCCTCTTCGTCAGGGTTCTTGACGGTGGAACGACTAACTGCAGGGGGGTGGGCCGGCGCGAGCAGCCTGCTGGCGACGTGCGCACCACGGGCGTGCCACGCTGTATATTGGCAACCTGGCTTCTCCATTTAACGGACATCCGCTTGTGGGGTAGTGTCGGAACGATAGTTGGAAGCCGATAACCGTAGCAGACGGTGCAGCACGAAGAAGGTCAATTATTAGCGAAGGACGCCTCGTGAGAAGGACGTGGTTGTCCCATCCATGGGTCTAGAGGTCAATCACAAGTTCCTTCGTTTCGGGAATGGAGAAGAAATACAATCTGTACATCTTTCGGGTGATTAATGTAATATGCTACGTTCGACAAGTCCGTTACAGGTGACCGACCTTTAGCGGAAGGTGCTAGCTAGCCTACGAACAACACGATTTGGAGGCGTGGCTGGCCCAACCTCGTTTCGTTCAAGATTAGCCATGCGAACACGGTGGATGGTGGGAAGACGACGGTATCTTACGTTTCACCGCTAGAGTGATCCGTAAGTGCGCACAAGCAGCCCGGTCACCGCGTGATAGTGAAAATATTTGTTCCATCGCATCGCCACGTTTAGCATGCCGTTGATCCCAGAGAGAACTGCAAGTGGACGCGTTGTCGCTAAAATTTGGCGAAGCAATGGTCAGAGCGGAACACCACCGAAACACTCCCCAGGTGTTTGACCTGACCCGAACGGAGGAATTACGGGTAATTTCTGTCAGATCCCTGCCTGCGAAGTCGGAAATTCAACGGCGAGGACGTAGCGAAGACTTCCACGAAGCGATATATGTCCCAAAGCCGACCGGCTGGATGCTTTGCGCGGCGCTAGGAGCGACGTAGCAACGACCGCAAGAAGTGGCAAGGTGCGCAGTTGGGGAAGGTTGGCACGACATTCAATAACAACAAGGCCGTTAATTTACTAGGAAGGCATTGTAAACTCACACGCAACCAACATAGCTTTGCGGTGGTAAAGGCGGCGAGGAAGCTGTCGTCCTTGTAAGGGAGCGGACAGTGTGCCGAGCAGATGCACTTTACGTCAAGCCTTCTTCTATCCTATAAGTCGCCCTAGGCTTGTGCTTGGGCCGCGGAGTCCTGTGATGTGGGGAGGGCGGCAGGGGTGTGTATTGATGCGGGGTTCCTGCGGACGTGGATTTACAGAGCTTACTAACATAGGCGGTTGTTGTGCTCGCTCTCCCCTACTTCAGCGCTGGCGTGTCCACGTTCTGATGGATGTGGCGTTTACCTACTACCGCCACGAAGGTCTGGGGACTCCTGGTGGCAAACCCACGAGGGCACGCTCGACCATATTGCCACCTAAGTCAGTATCGGTGACACCCGGAAGAGTCATATTGTTTCCAGTTGCCGCAGCCCACGGCCTAGAATAAGTTGTTAGCATTTAAAAAACGGTCTGGAACAAGGTCCGTCTGGACATTTGGTTGAACAGAAGCTGCTATTCTCATATGCCCTGGGTCAAGACACCTCGCGAAGGCTGCCAGGAGGGCACAGAAGCTAGCACTAGTACTTGGCACCCGCAAAATACGGTAGACGCAAGGCAGACCACGAGACACCTCAATAGTCCCGCTCTCTCTCCGCTCAATCACCCCATGATTGCGAGATGACCATCACGGCGGCCGTTTCGCGCAGTGATATCGATGGAAAGAGCAATCAGACCGAATCTCTGTTCGTGGAGGTCCTTCACAGTGGTGAAAAGAACTGACAGCGGAACAGACCCTCCAGTGACGTGAGGCTCATCCGGCCCGGAAAATAAAAATTGCTCGTCATCCTAAACGGCGATCAGGGGTTATGAAATTTCCGCAGAGCCAGGAACATACTGGCAACGGGGAAGCATGCGGTATGGTAACATCACACGCGGGACGCAAGTGCAACTAAAAGCCTTGGAAGGATACGGCAAGGGCGAAATCTGGACTCGTTGGGGTCAGATATTCGAAAGGGTGTGTTCTGCCAAGACACTCTCTGCTAGTTTGGCGTACTTGCACTTCAAGCACTCTGGTGACATGCACGACGTTCGTGTGGAGGGAGTGCTATAAGGTTAGGTCGTATTTCTATAACGGCTGAAGTTAGAGAAAAAGGCACGGAACTTTGAAGAATCTCTAAGTCCCTCCCATGACCCGTCCTATGACTCGTCTACGCGGTCAGCCTCGGCCGGTCAACACTTACAGCGGTCCAGATTGGGAGGAGAAAGTTGTGAGAGGCAGAAACAGGGCTGCCCCAAGAAACGATCCACGTTGTGTGACCCCACAGAAACCATGTAACCCGATCTGGAGTCAAGTCACGGAATGAGTGATGGGGACAACCAAAGTCTGACTCATCAGGCTGGGGAGCAAAGAAAAAAAAGAAAAAACCTTTCAAGCACCACAGTACTTTGATTGATCCAATGCCGCACACATCGGAGCAATCCAGGTAGTTGCTTGAATCCGGCGCTTTGACCTCAGCACTGAGGAAGCCAGCATGCGAAGATAGCTCATCGCGGGATCGTTTGGGAAGTACACATTTCACAACGCTTCGACAACTTTCACGACAGCCAGGGGATACGCGGAACTTAGAGCCAATCTCCAGGGGAATACCCGGGGTGTGCCGTCCAGGATAAGTCCTCAGTGCAGGATATGGTATAATGCAAAGTTAGGCCGCAGGGATCTCGTACCCCGTGGAGGTTGCACGATCGTACGTGACTACCTGATTAGAGATAGTCCACAGCGGCCTTGGGACGCTCGTTGATCCTTATCAAATACCATCTGGCGCCTCACCAGACTCCGAGAGAATGGCCAGGCCATCTGAACCTGATGAGGCCGACCATGAGTATTTTCTGGTGGGAAAGTCGGACAAGAAAGTAGGCAGGGTCGCAGCCTTATTGGGTTTGTAGCAATGTATCACGAAAGGGGTGATGCGATTAGTGTGGGTCAAGGGTGGTGCCTAGTCATCGTGCGTTGGGGCCAATCAAATCTTCGCATCTCCGTTGCACCAGCAGAGGGGCGACAAGTCCTGATTGACTTTGGTTACAAAATAAGAAAATAAGAATATGGGTCTTCAGCACGTGTAATACCCCATACGGAAGAAGTGTTCCAATCAGTATCCCTGTGTCAACCGAAGCACCTCAGCAGTCAGTCGGTAAAGCCTTGGGTGATGCCGGGACGCACTATTGCCAGAATATACCCCATTTGCTCTCACCTGTCAACTCGTCTCCTCAAGCCCGCTGGTACGGGCGCTTATTCACAATCGGCATGTTCCGATCGCGCCACATATGTTCTCTTTGCGTACCGCAATAGTGCGACGATGCCTTTCGGTGTCATGCCTTCCATTCGTTTTGCGGCGCCCTACCGCGGGTGTTATTAGGATAAAACGTATAGATAAGGTTAGAGCCTACGATAGAAGCGGGACGAACACGCGCAAGCCGCTCGCGTTCTTCCGAACTAAGTCCGGTAACTTGCGTGTAGTCAAGGGTAGGCTGTAACAGGAGACTCTCGTCCGCGAGGAAAAGGCGAACGTCTGCATCTTGGCGCCGTAAGTGGGCCACGTAGCGCCCTACATGGAAAACTCTATGAGGGGTCGTGAAACACAGGGTGAATGATAGCATACCGTCGACATCAACGCGCGCCAGGATACGAGGATCGATCGCGCCAAGGGCAGGAATCAAATCCACAAAGTCGGCGCTTCTAAGATAAGGATGGCTCAACATATCGAAGGCACTGCAGGTCAGCTTAGGGGTGAGCCGTTTCGACAGAGAAGATGGACCGTCACACCTACGCAAGATCCCATCCAACTTTACCACGAATCCATGATCTTTCCAACCTTGTGGACTGAGCACCGTTCCCCGTAGCAGAGCTTCCGCACGAGCTAGCTCGTCGTGCTCACGACTGAACGATGACCAACGAGTGGCAGACACGATACCGACAGCGCGGCCCTTCTCCGTGAGGCGAAGGTCTGCATTATCGCTCCGCAGCGTCATACGGTATTCGCTCCGGGAGGTAAACATACGATATGGCTCCTCTGCACCGCGCGTTATGAGGTCGTCAATCATGACGCCTACATACCCGTCTGCACGGGATAGGACCAACGGGGCAGCAAATCGGGCAGCAAGTCCGGCGTTGATACCTGAGATGGTGCCTTGGGCGGCTGCTTCCTCATAACCAGTCGTGCCATTTATCTGCCCCGCCAAGAAGAGCCCCTGAAGAAGAGTTGGCACCAAGTCCTCTTTTAGTTACAGAGAGATAGTACCTTGATGCGCTTTGTCTCAAGCGTCGCTGCAGGAAAACGATGTCTATAAAGGAGGGATAAAACGGCAAGAGTACGCACGAGCCAACTCTCTAGGGTCGACGAAGTCATACTCCACCCCATACGCTGGTCGTACCATCTTCACCTTGTCAAGCCCAGGTACCGTGCGCAACATCGCCTCCTGAAGCTCCTCTGGCATACTATTTGATAGCCCATTAGGATAGAAAACCTCTTAAGAGAAATTAACAATTAGTTCGGTGCCATGATATCGAGAAATAAATGTTATCTACCAGAGTCGTACCCCTCTGGCTCTAGCCAGACTGTATGTCGGTCGCGTTGTGCAAAACGAGTGACCTTCGCCTCGAGTGAGGGGCAATAGCGCGGGCCTATAATAAGTAAATTTATGCGGCATAGGTTAAAAGTAACGACAATGTTGACCTTTTTTTGTTTCTTGAATATGAACGCTTAGATGTATGCTGTCACGAATCATGCGGTGCGTCTCCGGCGTGGTGTGAGTTTTGTAACACACAACTTGGTTGTCCTGCTCGAGATGAGTGGTCCTTTTCGGTGGGCACACGCACTGTGGCTTGCCTTGTTCGCAACAGTGGCATTCAAAAAGCTGAACGGTAAAGGGTCAGCGTCGCCTTCCTGCACCTCCATGTCTTTGAGATTGACTGTGCGTGCATCAAGCCTGGCTGGGGTCCCTGTCTGCAACCTCCCGAGCTTGAAGCCTGCTCTCACAAGGGATCCAGAGAGGCCACGTGCCGGGATATCGCCCATCCGTCCTGCAGGGAAGCGCTTCATGCCTAGAAAAAAAAATTAGGCATTACAGTGACGACACACAAAGGTGGTACATCGGCACACCAATGTGTATTTCCCCAGATAAGAATGTGCCAGTGCAGATAACGACTTGAGTACATTTAATTATTTCGCCCGTATCTTTGATGTGTCAATATAAAGGACTCAGGGACGGACGTGAACAAATCCTACCTAGCCTTATGCCGTCTATTGTAGCCCAAACATTATGGCTGGAGCCCGGCACACAGGCAGGGGGTTTGGCGTGGTTAAGGACAAGGTCAAAAACATTTCCGGCGCGAACATCGAGGTTTGGATAGTGGAGAAGGGTATGCTGCATATGCTTTTTATAGAGTATACGGTCTATTTGGGCCCGGGGCCCCTACATGAAGCCGTGAGGTTAGCGAAGAACACAGAATTAGCAAGACATACCCAAACAGCAGCGCCCTTTGAGCGGTTCAAGATCTGAAACTGGATACCAGCAGAATCTAAATGTTGGTGTTGAACGGGAAAGTGAAGGCCACGCCGATAAGCGAAAACGTAAGGTCTGTAATCGACCTGGACCCACCCGCAACGCGACCCATTAGACCATCGAGCGCGTCAACCTCCCTAACCAGGATGCCCTTTCCAACTCCGCCTATGGACGGGTTGCACGACATCTCGCCAATTGTATCAATTCTTTGGGTTAGGAGCAGAGTCCGAGCTCCTGCTCTCGCCGCACCGGCCGCAGCCTCACACCCTGCGTGACCTCCTCCAACGACGCATACTACAGAGACGTGAGCGTAGGCAAAATAAAGCGCGTGGATGCAAACCGAACCGTCATAGCCGTCGGAGTAAGCTTCGCTGGCTAGAGTGCGCCTTTGAAAGTGTGCGCGCCGACACAAGCGTCGTGCAAGACGAAGCATAAAAGAAAGAGAACACACAAGCGGTTGCTTCGATTCGAGATATTATGTAATATATGGTTGTTACACGCCACACAAATTAATAATTTATCGGAGATATTGCTTAAGGTTTTGGTATAACAAACAGCCACGTCAGCACCACAGCAGTACTGTATCTGGGTCAGTTGCATCTCGCTTCTCAGTGTGGGTCGCACATGATCTCACTTCGACGTATCCTGTAAAGTACATGTCAAACATGAGTATCTTCTTCACGAGAAAAATAGATACCGCTGCGAGGTCGTCTGGGTTCAAGTGAAATGATAAGTTGCCGTGCGAGTATCTTGACTGAAAGAACCCATCATTTATATCGTCGCTAACCTGCGGGCTGAGTTGGCACAATCTCTTGACTCGCTTCCACCATGGCGGATCTCGTCGCGGACAAATCTGGCTTCCTCTGCACATACATGTCCTCCCACCCCGACACGCTCGTCGCATACGCTAAGCATTTCGGAAACGTCGATGGCCATGTGCTTTCAGCCAAGATGTTGTCTATTGACTCCAAGGTAGTCGCACGCTCTCCGTCTGTACCCCGGAATGATAGTTGACACGTTTCCTTTTGCAGGGTATGAACCTAGAATACAATACCAAAGGCTCACCGAACAGGCCGCAGATCGTGCGCATCGAGTTCGACCCGCCTCTTCTTGGATACGAGGAAGTAAAGCCCCGTCTCCTTGGTATGAAAGCCGACGCAGATGAGGCCCTTGGTATTGTACGTGACCAGCACCTTATAATACCCTGAGCGCCACGCCCAACCGCCACCTCATTTCTCAACGAGTAATCTCATTCAGGCCAAGGCACCGCAGATCACGCATTTCGAGATTCCCTTCCAGATTTGGATCACTTCGTCCCTCATCCTCTTCCTTACCTATGGAACGTGTATGCCATCAAATCCTCAAGGCGTATTCTGGTGGTTGGCACGCACGCTGAGACCCGGAGTTTTCCCGGATGCGTTTTTCACTGCTACGTGGGTGTTTGTGATTGTTGTACACGCCGGCGAGGGACTGTACGCGACTACCCTCGCGCGCAAACATCGTATGCCATGGAACATCGGAGTACGTGCCTTATCCTGCTTTGTATTGGCAATTGTGTCGCATGACTGAGCGTAACCTGGATTCTGCAGGCTGCTTGGGTTGCCTCAGCAACGATTTTCGGATTCCCTGTGTTGATGAGGATTCGCCGTCTGGTCAAGGAAGCGCGGATCGAGTCGATCATGAAAGGTCGATGATGCACGAGCACTTCGCACGGGCCTCATCTATGTACTCTTGGTTGTTATGAACCGGTTGTAGACTGCGTCCGGTGTATTCCCTTCGTGTTTGTTGATGTTAGCTAACCTCTGTCCACACTTGACCCGTACGCACAAGCGCGGGTTGATGAAATTAACACGGAAGACCCGGTCATATGGTCACCCATTTGACGCGACCCGATAATCGCACGCATAGAAGATGTCAAAGAAACTTGTGTCCTTACAAACTGTACCATGGTTGTAGCTGCGGTTCAGTCATGGGCGTTCACAACGTTCACCTTCCATGGTAAAACACCCAACATACCGGAGCGCCCAGCACCAGCCCGATTACAATCAACTGGGACCGAGCGCTGAGCATCTGTAAGCCTGCCTTACTCACTTCAAAGAGCACAAGAACATTTTCATAGAACATGTGCTGATACCTGGTGCTCCAGGAGCCCATCAGAAGTCGAAACTTCCATCGACGAGGCAGGGCACCGGGCACTTAAACTAATAATCTTGCTCATCTCATCACAAGTAATCGTTATATTGTACACAAACATGAGACTGAAATTCCTGCAGAAGGATGCAAAGCTAGTGTGGCTGGAGGTGAGAATGGGACGTCCATTCGTCTGCAGAGACATCGGATGTGTCGCTTCGTGTAGGTTCAGGATCCTTCGTCGAAAGTGAACGCCGTATCCTCGTCCATACCATAGCATATCATAGTGTCCCTATGTCCAATATGTCATTTAAGTTGGACTAGGCACGCCGCACAGAAACCGTACGTCTGACGAGCCGAGGGCGGTATTCGTACACGCAGACTCAGACCACGGCGCAAAGGCTCTAACGGCGGTCCTTGACAGTGCGACCGTTCAGCGCTCAGCACTCAACATCGCATGCCGCACCAAGTGTGCATCCTGTGACTGCTCCATACTCTATTGTGCGCCGTAGCAGCTCTCGGGTATCTCCTGGCCTCCACACTTCCCAGGGAACAAACCCGCCGGACGGGTGCGAGTAGACGCAAGACAGGAGGACCCATGCGGAGGCTGAGAACGTATGGAGTCGCTTTCTGAGTGGTCTATGCTCGCCCCTAGCGTAACTTACGACTCTCAAGATGACAAGCCAGTCAAAGAGATCGGAGCAGAGATATTCAGAGGTACCAAGGTTAGGACCATTTGGTAAACACTCTATATGCTTCTAAACATTTTTACTGATGAAAGACCAAGATCCTGATAACAAGCTTTTTGGGCAGTGTTAAGAAACCAGTTGTTATCCACCAATTGGCAGTGGCACAGGGATGGGACCAGTAAACAATGGGACCAGTAAACATGCAGCTGAAAAAGTGCGGGTATGAATGTCGGTGATGTAAGCAAAATCTGTGTCGGCGATCTCCGAAGACGCATCGTGTCTCTGTGTGCGCCACTGCCAGTGCAAGATTTTTTCGCGTTTCCCGCGGACCCTTGTACACTCCTCCAATCTAAACCTGGACGAACCGCCGTTGCTAGTGGAAATTCGTGAATGCCTCCGAATGTATTGGACATACATTAATTATCCACGCCGGACCTGCTGTAGTGGCGCCCACTATCCTCTTCAAGTTATAACTAGCGCTTTTGGCTTACTCGCGTTCGGATTCTTTGCGGCGGGTTCGTGTGCAATATTTGGCCATTGAATGTCCCGTGGTATGTATTGCGCCTTGCTTGCCTGGCGCATTGTTTTCCCTTCCCTATTTCCGCGGAGATCCCAATTTTTCTTGGTACCTGGACCTTGGTCGAGTTATTTTCTCCAAACAACACTTGTTGCACCTCAGGACTTGCGTTGCCTATGCCGCGGAATTAAAGACGCATCTCCTGGCGTGATAGGACACGTGAGTAAAGCTCCTAACATTTTCCGTAGACCCTCCTCTCGCGTATTTAATGAATGATTGAATTCCCGCCCACGGCAGTCGCAGCACCCCGGTTACATATTTGGCAACGCCGTTTCGAATTGATAGTGAGGTGCTCAAGTGCGGGCGTCCCCCAAGATATGACGATTCCAGACCGAACGGCCGCCAGCACATAGACAGCAAATATTCTTTAATGAAGGCGCTAGAAGTATCGCAGTTCAGTCGGAAATGGCGCTCGATTTCGCTCTCGTGATGCTGCTTCGCTCGCCAAGATACACTCAGGCGAAATGAAATTCGTTGTAGAACATCCGACTGGGGGCCTGGGAGTGCCAGTTCCCTTCTTGGTGGCCTTCCCGTGTAGAAAGAACCATCATGCTCGGATTGAACGCACTAATCCCACCACCTTCCCTAATACTCGGTACTTAATTCACTACGCAGCCTTTTGCTCTCGCGGAACTTTTAAACCATAATAATGGGTACTAACCGTTCTCAGGGAGGTTATTTTGTCGCCGTCTATTGGCACAATACGTTGAGGGTTCTTTTTTTCTTTTTTAAAATCGATTATCGTGTACCTCAAGGTAGATAACCCTATGTGGCACTTCACAACAAGTATACTACGTCCGCGTTCGCCTTGAATCTAGGTGTTCCTAAGTCCCCCCCCACTCCCAGGCTGGGAGTGGCTTAGCCGTCAAGTGTTGAGGTTGGAAGGCCCGGGCGCAGTGAGCGCCGAGCGTTGTGGGTACTCCTTTTGAGGGTGCTGGCGAGGGTAGCGCTGTGGCATGGCGAACATTGTGGTATGTCGACTTTCCCTGAAAGGAGAGTGGGGCACATCTGCAGACGAAGGTAACTGCATGTGCCCAGTCAAGGTTGCGCATGTATAGAGGCAGTGAGGCGATGGAATAAATTTTTTTAGATGGGCTGAATGAGTTGATACACAGGAGGGCGAATACGCAAGGGGGGACGAGCGGAGATATGGAAACGTGAAACCGAATGTTTAGAGTGGTCCAAACGAGTCCTCGGGAAGTTCATGCTCGACCCCACACGTTGAGAACCATCCCCTCCCATGTTCAGTTTTTGTATCCTCGAGGCAGATGTGGGCCAACTTACCCTGATGAGCAAACCCCGACGGGCGAATTCGTTTCCTTGCATAGGGGATGAATCACTGGCAGTCAGCGGGGGTGTTGTGCCAGAGAGAGGAAAACAGCAACGAATTCCGGATAAGGGGCGGTGGTCAAAGTTGGCAAAAGAACTAGACTATGATACGGCGGCGGCGACAGTGAATCACGGACGTCGTCTGCTAGTGTGCGACGGCGTTCAGCTCCATTGGACAGCAGACTCCGCATTCCTACCTTCATACACGGTGGGGATGGCGCAGGCTTGGGCCCATGTGTCAAAGAATCGTGTTCCACCGTACGGCATGGGACGTGTTCCAGTAGGCGTATAGAGTGTGCTCCGCGCGGTCCTTCGGGCCTTAAAGCGGGTGTTGAACGCAAACCATTCGCACACTTTCCAGTGTGGTAAGTACGGTTCGGGAGTCGGGACACACTAGACACTCTGGTGGACAACCAACAGGAATGGTTCGAGGACACGTAAGCAACAGCCGTCCCGGGCGGCATTCCGTCTGCTAGAGAGTGAAAATCAGCTATTTTTTTTTTGGAGAGAGTGTCCAGCAGGTTCAATTTGACACTCCAACAGAGGTGTGACAAAGGGATTCCAAATAAACCCTGGTGTCGTTACAGCGAAACCCAAAACAATAGGTCCTTGTTTACCTGTATTTATATCAGTGGACTTTCATGATTTAGAGCAGAGAGAAAAATCATTTCAGTGGGCAAAAGCCTTGACATGAGTTGCTAGGGCTTCAGGATTGATGGCCTGGGCTGACATTCAAATATTCAACCCCAGCCAAAAGTCGGTCGAACGAGGTCGAATTAGGTAAAATGTAGTAGAGTATTCGAAAAGATTTAACCTAATTAGAAAATTTGAACTGTGCTTCGATTTTTTCAAATCTCACAGAAAGAAATAAGAAAACGATTGAATCATTTGATGGCATTCGCTCTGATTCTATATATTAGTTACACAGATTACTAATGTCATTGAATGTCATTGAATGTCATCAAATTATATATGGCAATGCACAACCTAATTGTATTGAATGCGTTCGAATTGTTTCAATTCATCGATGTGATTCATTTCACTGAATTTAATCAAATTACAATGTAGTACCTACAACATGAGCAGCACAAATCATATCGAATTATCCATGCATGCCACTGGTGCCCTTGCTCATTTAGGACCGACCCATGGTTTTGCCCTAGACCAAATATTAAGTTGAGTTAGTTCAGGATGTGGAATGGGCAGCAGCTTAGTGCTTACCTTTGCCAGCGCCTTTGCATCGATTTCCATATGCTTGTAGACCTGTATATAACGCAAATTTGAGTATGGTGTCAAGCCCGCAGTGTAAACAGGGACTTACCACCTTGGATTCTGGGTTCATGGAGTCCCAGTGTCTGGCGAATTCGCCCTTGGTCCCTTTAGGATGGGACACACACCAAGCTTTGGCACATAAGTTCCTACAGAACGCGTCGGTGGTGTTAATAAGAGAGCACGGTGGGACTCACCTCACAGAAACTGCGCCTCCAGGTATCATCTTTCCGTTGCACGCGTACTTCTTTTCTGATTTCCTTCCATTTCTGGACGAAGGCACCACGCTTGGGTTGTCTGAACTCGAAGACAAGCTGGCCAGAGCATTTGGAGAGACAGTCGAGCAAGGGGGTGGGTCCAGTGGCAACTGTGGAGTGGTGTGCGGAACTGCGGAACCAGGTATATGGGGCTCATTGGTAGGTGGCGGTGGCGGCGTGCCAGAAGATGTTGCTGTTGGGGTTTCAATGGCAGGGGACAGAGTGGTCGCCACACCATGGGAGGGGGCCGGTTTAGTTGCCACGGTGTCAGTGGGTGGAGAGGGTGGAGATGGCGCACGACCAACTTCCCGCATGTCCTGCAGTTCACTGTTGCCGTGGGATCTGGTAACGCCTGAATCAAGTGTCAGTGGTGGAAGAGCTTCGGGTACATGATCAAGGACGGCAAATGGTGTCGCATTTGAAGCGTTGAACACATCTGTGCTGTAATAAAGTAAGCTAGATGACTTCGGTGAGAAGGATTGAGAACGTTACAGTGGATCTATTGGAATTATTGCCTTAGACATGCTGGCAGAGTCGTTATGAGATGACGTGGGCCCTGGTGTAGGCTCACTCTTCGCAACTCTAGGTCACTTTGTAGCTGGCTCCTTGTCCGAGTTGTCTTCATCTTTGATGGCCCTGCGCTTCTTGACATAGACCCAGCACCATTGAGAATAAATCGCTGTAGTGATTGCCTGAGACTTCCAGTGGTTCTCACAGAGGCGTAGCATGTAGAACTCCTTCTCCATTTTGAAATAGAAGTGTTCACAAACGTCCTTGGTTGCATTGCCCCACTTTTCTGGGGCAGCTTTTTGTTTGTCAAGTCCTCACCAGATCGAGCGCGCAAACTCTCGCATCTCAGCTGCGTAATCGCCACTAATTGGAGATCCATCGGCATTTTCGATGTATTGCATCATAACATTGATACCTCTGGCAGATCTTGCGCCGCCTCGCTGACCACGTTTGCTGACCAGTCCCGTCGAGTCATTCTGTTCGTCTTCATGAACCTTCCAAGCCCATCTCCTCCAATATTTCATCTGAGGGAACTCAGCCTCCACAAGTCCCCAAGATCGCTGGGGATCTGTGCTGTCAGGAGCGTCCTCAGGAGATTCTGATGATCCCAGAAGGGACTCCACTTTGCGCACATGTGACGACTTGGACCCTTCCATATAAGCCTCGAGGAGCATCCTGTGTGCCTTTACTAGCTCCTCGTGGGTCACCCTGCATGTTTTAGTAGCTGAAGATCTAGTAGCACTCGACTTGATGTACTTACCTTAAACGCTTGTAGTCATGTGTGACTTGGCATATCTGAGCCTCACGTCGTTGGCATAGCT